>Ga0308158_10001700_pt1 | contig 22540 bp, 20 predicted proteins | sample PhyBR2_FD_201038 | JGI IMG/M metagenome (GOLD analysis project Ga0308158, IMG submission 201038) | Phyllosphere microbial communities from UC Gill Tract Community Farm, Albany, California, United States - DLSLB.R2 | ecosystem: Host-associated > Plants > Phyllosphere > Unclassified | place: USA...
TGGTGTCCATGAACAGGTCCAGGCTACCGGTGCCTGGCTGGAAGTTGAACGTGGTGGTCGAGCCGCTCACCGAGTAGGTGCCGCTTGCCGAGTAGTTAGCGAACAGGCCGTAGTTTGCGCCCAGGCCCGTCTGGAAAGCTTCGTACGCGGTGTTGCCACCGTTGCCGACGAACTGGCCAGCAGTCCACACCAGCGAGACGTTGAACGTACCATCTTGGTTGAAGGTCGCGGTTTCGGTGTAGTTACCGGTGATCTTGTCAGCAACGAAGTTTGCCTGTGGACCGACTGGATCGACGGTGAACGAATTGAAAGGAGCTGCTGCGGCAGTACCGCTGAAGATGGTTGCAGCTGCGATCGATGCGGCGACGATGGTTTTCTTGAAAGCGTTCATTTCGTAAATCTCCTGGGTTGTATGGGGTACTGCTCACGAGGCTATATAAGCAACCATCGTGCCAGCTCAAGAGATTTGTTTTAAATCAAACACTTAACAATCCATGTTGATCAAGATCAAACATCACTGTAAAAAATACCGACAGCATATTGACGCGTATCAAATGCTGTTGTCGGAGTACGCCTACAAAGGTTTACGCACCACTACATTCCATGTGTTTCCAGAGGTAAATTCGGAGTGAATCTCATACCCGGCTGCCAACATTTTGGCGCGCAGTTCTTCCACATGAAACGGGCTGTACAGAATGCCCTTGCGGATGCCCCAGTCGTTGATTTTCTGTGCAGCCCAGCGCAGTGGCGCAAATCCGGTGGGATACAGCAGGACGTTTGCCGCCATCGTCCCACCTGGCTTGAGCACACGCAGGATATCCCGCAGCGCACCGTCGATCGTCGGGAAGCAGTGGATCGAGTTGGCGATATTGGCCGTGTCGAAGCGGTTGTCGGCGAACGGCAGCTGGGCTGCATCGGCGTGCTGTACCTGAACTTGTGGATTGTTGGCAAAGCGGCGCTTGGCGCCGGCAAGCATCGACGGCGCATAGTCGATGCCGGTTACCTTCACTTGCGGGAGCTTGCGGCGACGGCGCCAGTTCAGCACCATTTCAAGCAGCGTTCCGGTACCGCATGCCACTTCCAGGTGGTCGGGACCGAAGTTTGGCCCGAAGAACCGCATCTGGGTGCCGATCGTGCTGTTGTAGGCGAAGGTCAGGATGAAGAAGCCGCGCAGGTCATACCACCACGGTTCGGAGGAATAGGCTTCGGCGATTTCGTCCCTGGTCTTACCTGTCGTCATGGCGCATCCTCATTGTGATATACAAGAAGCGCTGAATATAGGATGTTCCTGCCAGGCAGGCAAGCAGAAATGCAAACGGGAAAGAATGAGGCGCATTGGCCCCGGGAGCAAGGCTTAGCCTAGTGCTCGCAGGCGATTGATGATGCCGGCTTCTTCGCGCTCCGAAAAGAACCATGGAAACAGCGAGCGTTCGCCAACCGCCTTGTCCTGCATGCCGCCCCACTTGGCGACCTGCTCGGTACCGAAGGCCGTGGAGGCGCTGAGCAGCACCGCTGGCGCCTGCACGCGGGGATTGGGCCGTGATTCGCACACGGTCTGGAAGCCCAGCATGGCTTCGTAAAAACGGCGATGACGCGGATTGACCTCGATGAAGATGTGGCTGCAATGATTCAGGTCGCGCGCATAAATGAGGGCTACATGAAACAGCGAAGCAAGCACAGCCTTTGACTTGATGGCCGGATCGACGGCCAGCTTGATGATTTCGCAAACCTTGCCGGTCCTGCGCTGGGTATCGATGTAATCGGCGAATACCTGGTCGGCCAGCAGGCCGATATCGGAATCCAGACCCAGGCTCAGTGTGCCGAAGACCTGGCCACGGTCCGACGCGGTCAGCGTAATGCGGTTAGGGTCGTTACCGATCTGGTGATTGCCGCTATAGCCGCGCCATGCATACATCTTACTGATCAGCATGCTTGCGGAATTGCGCTGGGTATCGATGTCGGCAGCGCGAATCCCGAATACGCGTTCGTTGATGGTGACGTCAATGATGCTCGGATTGTCATCCGGGGCTGAGTCATCGCGGCCGGGCCCGGTGCACGGAATGGCTGGCGCCAATGTCTCGATCATGTACGTTCTCCTGACGGTATCGACGCATCGTGCAGCGACGACAATGTAGTCATCATAACATCGACAGTTATCTCAATACCAATTTTGTTAACAAATGGAATTTAAATTGATGGAGTGACTACGCAACTTCCCTCACAGCAAAGAGTAGCAGGTCAAGCGGCCTCTGCGGCACGTGGTGATACGAAAGCCTTGTGAAACAAGTGGCGCGTAAGCAACACCAAAGGCATCCGCAGCCAGTTTCCACGCACATACAGGGCGAAATGGGCTGCGCCGTCAAAGCGCGCTGCGCAGTCGGGATGGGGCGGCATCAGGGCGCGTACGAACAGCGCATCCATCAGCGCCAGCACGAGCCGGGGGGGAGCGAATGCTGCGGCGGCAGCCATGACCGATGCCGGGACCGGTGTGCCGAACGTACGGGTGGCATAGCGCAGCGCATAGAACATGGGACGGGTGAGCTCAAGCGCAACGGCGCGCGCCACCAGGCCATCCCAGAAGCCCGGCTCGGCGCCAAAGTGCGTCGCCAGGCGATGCATGTCGAACAGGTCGCGTAATCCCTGGTCGAATTCGCCGCCAAAGAACAGGTGCACGGCGCTGTGCAGAAACATGTCGTGCGCTGACAACGTACGCACGTCCAGCGCCCCGAGATCGCCGGGAATCGGCCGCGCGGCCGCGCGCAGCAGCGCCGGGTCGGGCCGCACTGGCGCCGTTTCCGGCAGGATCGCATGATGAACGTCGATGGCGTTGCCGCGGCGCAGGTGCACCATCGGCGGCAACTCGTGCATCCAGGTGCGGTAATACCGTTGGTCGTAGGCGTCGTGGTGGGTGCTGGCCCAGCCATGCACCATCAGCGCGCTTTCCACGTCGTCCAGGCGGTCCTTGGGCACGAGGATATCGATATCCGAGAACAGGCGGCCACGGCCGGATGGCAAGCCCGCCATCGCATACGCGGCGCCTTTGAGCAGAATCAGGGGCAAGCCAAGATGGGCCAGATCGCTGCGGATGCGCTCGACCTCGTAACCGGTCAGGCGCCGATGGCGCAGCGCGACGATGCGCGCTGCTTCCAGGTGTTCGCGCGGCTGCGGCGGGACATCGTCGAGCAGGCCGTGCTCTTCAAGCAGGAACACCAGGATCGCGCCGACATTGGCGCTGTTGGCCTGGCGCAGCAAGCGCTCCCAGCCCGGCAGGTCGAGCAGCCGGACCCGGCCCGGCGCCGACAGCACCTCGACCAGCAGCGATGGCGCACGCTGCGTCATGGCGTCACTCCCGCCAGGCGATCGAACAGCGCCACCGCTTCATCCAGCTGGCTGTAACAGAATTCGTGGCCGTCAGCGCCTTCGACCAGATCGGCCAGGCAGTCGAAGCCGGCAGGACCGAGCACGAAATAGTTGAACGCATTTTCTGCCACCCGGATGAACAACTGCCCCTTGGACAGGGGCGTCAGCGTGGTCGCGGCCCCTCCCTGGTAGCGGGGAAACACGATGTGGCGTGCGCGCGCAACGTCGCCGACCTGCGCCACGCTCCCGGCCGGCGCCTTCATGTGCGCGATCGTGCCCTTGTTGGTGCCGGGTACCGACGGGCCAAGCAAGGCGTCGGGCGCAAACGCGCGGATCACGTCGATCGAGGCATTCTTGAGACTGACCGGGCGCGCCAGCGGCGCGAGCATGCCGTCGCTGCGCCGGATCAGCGTCAATTCGTCCGACAGCAGGCGCCAGCCGCGGCAGACCAGGGCGGCGCACAGCGTGCTCTTGCCTGAGCCAGGCGGCGCCGGCAGGATGATCGCGCAGCCATTGCGCTCGATAACGGCAGCGTGCACGATCAGATAGCGGTGCGCGCGGTTCGACACGCACCAGTTCATGACCCATTCGAACATCGGCCAGGCCTGCGCCAGCGGCAGCGGCGCGAACGGCTCGCGGCCGTCATGGTCAAAGCGGACCTGCGGATGCCACCAGCGGCGCAGGCCGGCACTCTGGCGCAGGCGCACCTGGAAATCGGCGAAGCCGCCCGGTTCCTCGATGACGTTGTCGCGATACATCAACCCGATGCCATCGGCGACGAGGGAGATATTCGATTGGATTCGGCTGACAAACGGTCCGGTGCGCAGCAACAGACCAGGGCCGCCCAGGCGCCGCGCCAGTTCGGCACGGCCCAGATCGGCTACAAGAGGCATGGTTCGATCAGATTCAGGCAGGAGAGTTGTTCGAGCAGCTCGGCCACATCATGGGCCAGCGTGGCGTCATCGACCTCGAAACGTTCGCGCAGTACTGCGGCAAGGGCTGCTTCGGGCGTTGGCGCGGCGCCCATGTGTTGCAGCACGACGAGCGCCTCGGGGGTCAGCAGGTGGGTCGCCCCGGATACTTCGTTGAACAAGACGACTTCGTCTTGCCACTGGCGATAATGCAGAACTGCAGGGCCCGGACGACGCCAGGCCCCGGATTGCTCACTCGCCGTGGACAGCGACAAGATATTTCCTTACCTGCTGGATATTCCAGGACACGTTGGCGTTGACCTTGTAAAAACCCGTGGTCTTGAGTTCGTTCCACATGCGCTGCAGCGTCGGCACGTCGAGGAAGCTGATGCGACCCGAGATGACGTTCAGGTATGCCGTGCACAGGTGCTTGCCGATGTAGGCATACTGCGAGTCGAAGGTGGAGGTCATGACCTGCGCCATCGTGCTCGCGAAGTACGTCTTCGCGAAGCGCTGTTCGCGGCAGCTGAACACGTCTGCGAACCGCTTGGCCTTGTTGCATGGCCAGCTACGCTGGACGTGGCACCAGTTCGACGGTGACAGCGGATTGCAGCGCTGCTCGGTGGCGGCGTTGCTGTTCAGGCCAGCCGAATGAAACGCCGATGCCGACTCGCACACGAAACCGGTTTTCTGCAACGTTGCATGGCTTTCGAGCGTCATCAGCACACCCGCCGCGCCCAGGCCGGCCTTGGCCAGCCGCCGGCGCGTGGCGCCATGCTGGGGCATCGCCGGAGGGATGGGAAGGTGTTGCGGCTCGTTACCGCTTTGTTGCTGATCGTTAGCCACGGCTAGTCCTCGGATTCAATTACGACACAGGGAATAGAGCAAGTTTCATGCCCTGAAAGTTCCTGTAGGAATATTCTTACTTAAAACAACTACTTAGGCGCTTGTCAAGGACGATTTTACACTGCATTGCGCAGGCTTAGCCGCAGCAGTGTAAGAATAATCGACACGCGTTTTAGAAGAAGCTCTCTGGAATAACCAGAATATCGCCAGGACGCATCATGACGTTGGCGGAGATATCGCCATCCTTGATCAGGTCATCGAGGCGGACCGGCACTTTCTCTTGCTTGCCGTCGACCGTGCGGATGATGCTGGCCTTGTTACCCGATGCAAATTCGGTCACGCCACCAACGGCAATAATGACATCCATCACCGACATCTCGCGGCGATACGGCAGCGCTTGCGGACGTGCTGCCTGGCCGATGACGCGGATCTGGTCGGTGAAGTTGCCAATGAAATTGGTCACGATCACGGTCACGACCGGCTGCTGGATGAACTTGGCCAGCGCACCTTCGATGTCGCGCGCCAGCTGGGTCGAGGTCTTGCCCGCTGCCGGCAGATCTTCGACCAGCGGGGTCGTGATCTTGCCGTCCGGACGTACCGGCACCGTCATCGACACTTCCGGATTGCGCCAGACAATGATATTGACACTGTCGCCAGGGCCGATCAGGTAATCCGGATTGACCGGCGCCATGGCGGCGGTGCTCGGCGGCAGCGGCGTGGCGCAGCCAGCCAGAATCAGCATGCAGGCAGCCGCGCCAGCGGCGACCAGGTGTTTCGTCAGTTTCGTCATCATCGCGTTCATCCCTTGCACGCACCGTAACCCACCTGCCTGCATGGTTTACCGTACGAATCAATAATTGTTATTTCGCCATCATGGCCTGCGCTATTGTAGCGCAGACCGTGGCGGGAACAAGCCATGCACAATTGAAATACTTTCTTGTTGCAAGTTCAACACGACAGCGTGTCAGGCGCATGACAGCAACAGTCTAGCGCTCCAGCAGTTCCTGGACATGACGTACCGGAATCGCATACGTAATGCCGCTTGGCGCCGTGATGGCCGTCTCTTTCAACCCCTTCACGAACACCATATTGATCACACCCAGCACCTGCCCGGTCTCGGGATCAAAAAGCGGACTGCCGCTGTTGCCGGGATACGCGGTGCCGTCGAGCTGGTAGATGCTGAACGGCGAGCGTTGCAATTGGACCACGGCGCGCGCATCGAGCTTGCGCGCGTTGAGCGACGGCTGCATCACCGGGGTAATTGCCGCCAGCAACGCGCGATGGGTGGCCGGATACAGGCCCAGCACCATCCCGAGCGGGAAACCGGTGAACGCCAGTGCCTGCCCCTCGGCTGCCATACTCGCGTTGCCAAGGCGCAGCGCCGGCAGTGGTGTTCCCTCGATACGCAAGTGGGCCAGATCATGCTGGCGGTCGAGCCCGACCAGCTGCGCCGCCCGAAAACGCACACCGGCGCCATCGGGCACCACGATTCCCAGCTTTTCCAGCTTGGCGCCGTCGAGCTCGTTGGGCACCACGTGCGCATTCGTGATCACGCTCAGGCCGTCGCCAACGACAAAACCGGTACCGCTGAACACGATGGCCGGGCTGCGCGTCTGCATCTGGGTGCCGATACCGACGATCGACGGCTTGACCGCTGCCACCGTCTGCGGCAACGTGGCCGCCATCACCGGCGCCATCCCCAGTCCAGCCCCTGCCAGCGCTGCCAGCGTCACGGCAGCGAGCTTCTTTCCAAACACTCTACGCATCATCAAAACGATCTCATTGGTTGTAGTTGCACGATAGAAGCAATCGTACGGCCCCTTTCGGTTTTTAGCCATTACAATAAGGACCTTTGAATTTCAGCAACATTTTTGTGACCTCTGCCACGCTCTCTGCCGTAGCGCAATGATTCCAGAAAATACAACAAGCGGATTGCTTAAATGTTTGCGATAATGCAACAATTAAGCATCCTGTAATGAAATTCACTTAAGATTTTTCTTTGGCTGTTTGCGCTAGTGTTGCAAACAGACGGTATCGTTTACCCAGAATCGCTGGATTTTCTAACCTGCAATTGCAATTGCTCAGGGTACAAGCGATCATGCACTTTGTTTATTTGTGAGCCTGGTTTTTGCAGACCGGGACCTGACCGGCGAGACTGATACGATGGCTGAAATTACTTCCCAGATTCTTAACCTCCTCAAAGCCATTGGCAAGTACCGCTGGCATGCGGTCATCATTGCATGGGTGGTGGCGCTGGCCGGCTGGCTGGTCGTCTACAAGCTGCCGAACCAGTATGAAGCGTCGGCGCGCGTGTATGTCGACACGCAGAGCATCCTCAAGCCGCTGTTGTCGGGCATGACCATGCTGCCGAACCTGGAGCAGCAGGTCCTGTTCATGCGCCGCACGCTCATCAGCCGCCCGAACGTCGAGCGCGTGGTGCGCGAGGTCGACCTCGATGTCAAGGCAACCGACGCCAAGCAAATGAACAAGCTGGTCGACGACATGATGGCCAACATCAAGATCGCCGGTACCGAGCGTGATGACATCTACACCATCAGCTACACCGGCACCAGCGCCCGCGAAGGCAAGGACGTGGTCCAGGCCTTCCTGACCATCTTCGTCGAAGGCAGCTTCGGCAACAAGAAGCAGGATTCCGAAAAAGCGGTGCAGTTCATCGACGACCAGATCCGCAGCTATGAAGAGCGTCTGGCCGCTGCCGAGAACAGCCTGAAGGAATTCAAGATCCGTCACATCGGCATGCTGCCAAGCGAAGGCGCCGACTACGGCACGCGCATGGTCGCTACCAACGAAGGCCTGAGCCAGGCCCGCCTGGAGCTGGCCGAAGCCGAGCAGGCACGCAATGCGATCCGGCGCCAGATTTCGGGCGGCGGCAGCGGTGCCAGTGGCAAGCGCCCGGCGCCGATCTTCGTCGATCCCGAGCTGGATGAACGCATCGCCAACGTCAACAAGACGCTCGATACGCTGCGCACGCAGTACACCGAACAGCATCCTGACATCGTCGCCAACCGCCGCCTGCTCGAGCAGCTGCGCGAGCGTCGCGCCGAAGCAGCCAAGAACACCAAGCCAAGCATGGACCCCGGCGCCAGCTACAGCCCGATGCTGCAGCAGCTGACCGTGCAACTGTCCGATGCCGAAGCGCGCGTCGCCTCGCTGCAGGCGCGGGTAGCCGAATACAGCGGCCGCGTCGGTCGCCTGCGTGGCCAGGGTGAGCAAGTGCCTGAAATCGAAGCCCAACTGGCGCGCCTGAACCGCGACTACGAAGTCAATCGCGAAAACTACCAGAAGCTGGTGGCGAGCCGCGAGTCGGCCAAGCTGTCGGGCGACCTGTCCTCGGCCACCGACATGCTGACCTTCCGCGTCATCGATCCACCGACCGCGCCTGCGACGCCAAGCGGCCCGAACCGCATGCAGCTGTTCTCGCTGGTCTTTGTGGCCGCCCTCGCTGCGGGCCTGGCCGGTGCGTTCCTGCTGAGCCAACTGCGGCCGACCTTCCTCAGCCAGGCCGCCCTGCGTGAAGTCACCGGGCTGCCGATCCTGGGCTCGGTCAGCATGAACTGGACCGCCGAACAGACGGTGCTGCGCAAGCGCCGCCTGCTCGCCCTCGCTGCGTCGGTGCTGCTGCTGTTCGGCCTGTACGGCGCCGGCGTCGCCGCCATCATGATCCGCCCGACGATGTAAGGCCGGTTGGCCACCAAGGAGCAAATGTGAGCATTATCGAAAAAGCGGCCAGCCGCATCGACCAGCAGCGCCAGAACGCTGCTGCCACCCCCGCCGCCGTGATCGTGGCGGACCCGCTTGAGCCCATCACCCCCGATGCCGGCTACGTCCCGGCGCGCCCACCGGCCCCGGCTGCGCCAGCGGTTTCCGTGGAAGCTGTCCCGGCGGCCGCGCCAGCGGATGCCCCGCCTTCGGGCCGCCAGAGCACCCGCCGTATCGAACTGGATCTGGCGCGCATGCGCGAACTGGGCATGGTCACCGCGGCTGGCGGCCGCACGAACCTGCTGGAAGAATTCCGGATCATCAAGCGCCCGCTGCTCAAGCGCGCCTTCACCGAGCGCGGCCCGAAAGACAATCCGGGCAACCTGATCATGGTCACGAGCTCGCTGCCGGGCGAAGGCAAGACCTACAGCGCGATCAACCTGGCGATGAGCATCGCGATGGAACTCGATCACACGGTGCTGCTGGTCGATGCCGACGTGGCGCGCCCTTCGGTGCTGCGCACGCTCGGCCTGCCGGCCCAGCGCGGCCTGATGGACATCCTGCTCGACGACAAACTCGACCTGGCAGACGTCATGCTGCGCACCAACGTCGACACGCTGTCGATCCTGCCGGCTGGTACCAGCACCCCCCGTGCAACCGAGCTGCTGGCCAGCTCGACCATGACGGCGATGGTGCATGAACTCGCGCACCGTTATCCCGACCGTGTGATCATCTTCGATTCGCCGCCACTGATGCTCACCAGCGAGTCGCGGGTACTGGCCAGCCACATGGGCCAGATCATCGTGGTGGTGGAAGCCCAGACCACGACCCAGCACGCGGTAAAGGAAGCGCTGCAGCAACTCGAAGGCATGGCCAACGTCAATCTCCTCTACAACAAGACCAGGGATATTCCGGGCATTGAAGAAACGTATGATTACCACTATGGCTAAAGGGCGGGCAGGCCGCTGCGCGCCGCGTCTGGCGCCCCTGGCAGCGGCAGCGATGCTGCTGGCTGCATGCCCGGCGCAGGCCGAATGGCGCGTCACGCCAATTCTGCTGGTCAGCGAAATCTGGACCGACAACGTCAACCTCACCGAAGACCGGTTCGCCCACAGCGACCTGATCACCCAGGTGTCGCCTGGCATCACGGTGGCCAACCGCAGCCGGCGCCTGAGTGTCGATGCCACCGCCCAACTGCACGGGTTTTCCTACCTGCACGACAGCGACAAGCGCAATCTGGGCGATTCTGGCGTAATTGGCGCAGTGGACAATACGTCGAATACCCAGCGCACCTACAGCGGCAATCTGAAAGGCGAGGTCCTCTCCGACCTGTTCTTCGTCGACGCCACGGCGTCGCGTGGCCAACAGAGCCTCTCGGCATTCGGTCCGCGCACGGGCAACGACCTGTACTCGAATCGCAACCGTACCGATATCGACACCTGGAGCATCAGCCCCTACCTGACGCACCGTTTCGGCAGCTTCGCCTCGGGCGTGCTGCGCTACACGCGCGACTCGGTCGATGGCGGCGACGCCTTCGGCTACAGCAATACCGGGGGCGATACCATCCAGGCAACGCTCACGAGCGGCGCATCCTTCCGGACTGTCGGCTGGGGCCTTACCTACGTCAAGCAGGAACTGGGCGGCGCCCAGTATGGCGACTCGACCAACGAAAACCTGGCCGCCAACCTGCGCTACGTGCTGAACTCGCGCTGGTCGCTGCTGGCCAATGCCGGCTACGACCGCTACCAGTACGAAGGCATGGGCGGTGGCGACCAGGGCGCCAACTGGTCGCTGGGTTTTGCCTGGTCGCCTTCGCTGCGCACGAATGTACAGGCAACGCTCGGACGTCACTTCTATGGCACCACCGGCACCCTGTCGGCGCTGCACCGTTCACGTCACACGAGCTGGAATATCAGCTACGACGATATCGTGACGACGTCCCGCGAGCAATTCCTGATGCCGTCGACACTCGATACGGCCGGGCTGCTCAACAGCATGTTTGCCACTGCCTACCCGGATCCGGTCGAGCGCCAGCGCATCGTGGCAGCCTATATCCAGGCCAATGGCCTGCCGTCGTCACTGAGCGACAGCGTCAACTTCCTGAGCAACCGCTTCATGCGCCAGAAGTCGGTGCGCGCATCGATGGCCTACACCAAAGGGATCAGCAGCGCGGTCGTCTCGGTGTATGCCAACGACCGCAACGCCTTGTCCTCGCAGCAAAGCGACAGTCAGCTGCTGGGCGTCGGGCAAAGCAATCTGAACGATAACGTGCGCCAGCATGGCCTCGATGCGAGTTATACATACCGGCTCAGCTCCCGTTCCAACCTGACCGCCGGCTACGATTTCAACAAGAGCGACTCCCGTTCGGGCGGCTACGAAGACCTGCAGCGCACGCTGCGCCTTGGCATTTCCCGCCGTTTCGGCGATCTGCTTGCCACGGCTGACCTGCGCCGCCGCACGGGCAACGTTGGCCGCTTCACCACCGAGGCCGGCTCCACCAGCGGCACCTATACCGAGCACGCCATGGTGGCGAGCCTGTCCATGCAGTTCTAAAAGCTACGACAATCACGATGTACGAATCCTATTATGGCCTGTCGGCCAAGCCATTCCAGCTGCGCCCCGACCCGCATTTCTTCTATGGCTCGAAGGGCCACAAGCGCGCCATGGCGTACCTCGAGTACGGCCTGTCGCAGGGCGAAGGCTTCATCGTCATCACGGGCGAAGTCGGCGCCGGCAAGACCACGCTGGTGCGTAACCTGCTCGGTCACCTGCCGCTCGACCAGATCATCGCCGCGCACATCGTCAACACCAGCCTCGATCCCGAAGACACGCTGCGCATGGTGGTGTCGAGCTTCGGCCTGCCGTACGAAGGCCAGAGCAAGGCCGAGCTGCTCAACCGCCTCGAACAGTTCCTGCGCACGGTCGACCGCCAGGGCAAGCGCGCCCTGCTCGTGATCGACGAAGCCCAGAACCTCAATGCCCGCACGGTCGAAGAACTGCGCATGCTGTCGAACTTCCAGACTGACGAACGTTCGCTGCTGCAGACGTTCCTGCTTGGCCAGCCCGAGTTTCGCGCCACCCTGCACAGCCCCGGCATGCAGCAGCTGCGCCAGCGCGTGATCGCCAGCTACCACCTGGGTCCGATGGATGCAGCCGAGACGCGCGCGTATGTCGAGCACCGCCTGAGCACCGTCGGCTGGCAGGGCATGCCATCGTTCGACGACGGCGCGTACAGTGCGATCTATGCCTACAGCGGCGGCATCCCGCGCAAGACCAACACGCTGATGGACCGCGTGCTGCTGATGGGCTACCTCGAAGAACTGCAGGCGTTTACCGAGACGCACATCAACGACGTGGTGCGCGACATTTCGGAAGAATTCGATGCGCCCGATACCGACGAGCTGGCCGATGCCCACCAGACGGGCGGCGGCAGCCATGCGAACGACCTGCACCCGGGCGAGCGCCGCACCAGCGTCGAGCAGCTCGACGAGCGCATGATGCGCCTCGAGAAATCGATCGTGTCGGTGCTGTCGATCCTGAAAAAGATCGCCGCCACGCCACCCAACGCCGCCGGTGCCGCGCCCCACCACCCGGACCACCAGGAATAACCGCCATGAAAATGACCGCTCCCGCAGCCCGGCCGCGTCCAGCGCCGGGTGAAAAAATCCGCAATGCGATGACCTGTGACGTGGAAGACTACTTCCAGGTATCCGCCTTTGCCCCGTACATCGACCGCGACAGCTGGCCAACGCGCGAATGCCGCGTCGAAGCGAACATGGAACGCATCCTCGCGCTGTACGAGCGCGAAGGCGTGCGCGCGACCTTCTTCACGCTGGGCTGGATCGCCGAGCGCTATCCCGCCATGGTGCGCCGCATCGTCGAGGCAGGCCACGAACTGGCCAGCCACGGCTACGGCCACCTGCGCGCCTCGGACCAGAGCCGCGCCGAATTCGACAACGATATCCGCTCCGCCAAGGCGCTGCTGGAAGACATCGGCGGCCAGGCCGTCGTCGGCTACCGCGCGCCGAGTTTTTCGATTGGCCACGGCAACCTGTGGGCGCTCGACGCGCTGCACGAAGCGGGCTACAAATACAGCTCGAGCATCTACCCGATCGCGCACGATCACTACGGCATGCCGGATGCGCCGCGTTTCGCGTTCTACCCGAACGGCCCGGACGGCATCCTCGAAGTACCGATCACCACGGTGAAGATGGCCGGCCGTCACCTGCCCGCCGGCGGCGGTGGTTACTTCCGCCTGCTGCCGTACGCGCTGTCGCGCTGGATGATGGAAAAGGTCAACCGCGAAGACGGCGAGTCGGCCCTGTTCTACTTCCACCCGTGGGAAATCGACACCGACCAGCCACGGCCCGACGGCCTGGGCGCCAAGGCGAAGTTCCGTCACTACGTCAATATCGACCGCATGGAGCGCCGTCTCGAACAGCTGGCGCGTGATTTCAAGTGGGACCGCATGGACCGCATCTTCCTGGACAAGCCATGAATTCGATCATCGAAGCGGCGCAAGCCAGGCGCGCGGCGCCCGTCGCCGCTGCCGCCGGTCCGCAGACGCTGCATTTGATGACGCCGCAAACCGCGGCGCGCTGGGATGCGTTCGTCCGGGCCTGCCCGGAAGCGACGTTCTTCCACCTGTCCGGCTGGCAGTCCGTGATCGAGCAATCGTTCGGCATCAAGACCTGGTTCTACTTCGTCGAGCAGGACGGCCAGATCCAGGGCGTGCTGCCGCTGGCAGAGATCAAGAGCCGCCTGTTCGGCCATTCGCTGGGCGCGATGCCGTTTTGCGTGTACGGCGGCGTGGCAGCCATCGACGATGGCGCGCGCGTGCTGCTCGATGGCGCGGCCGATGCGCTGGCGCGCCAGCTCGGCGTGGGCCATCTCGAATACCGCGCCATGGAGCGCGCGCACCCGCACGACCCGAGCTGGCTCACCAAAGAGCTGTACGTCACGTTCCGCAAAGAGATCAGCGCCGTCGATGACGAGAACCTGAATGCCATCCCGCGCAAGCAGCGCGCCATGGTGCGCAAGGGGATCAAGCTGGGCCTGAAGGGCGTGGTCGAGGACAACGTCGACCATATGTTCACGGCCTACGCCCACAGCGTGCTGCGCCTGGGTACGCCGGTGTTCCCCAAGAAGTACTTTGCGCTGCTGCAAAAAACCTTCGGCGCCGAATGCGAAGTGCGCACTATCTATACCAGCGACGACCGCCTGGTCGGCTCGGTGCTGTCGTTCTACTGGCGCGACGAAGTCGTGCCGTACTACGGCGGCGGCATGGACCTGGCGCGCGAAGTGGCGGGCAACGATTTCATGTACTGGAACCTGATGCAGGCGGCCGCGGCGCGCGGTTGCCGCCTGTTCGACTTCGGCCGCAGCAAGCTGGGCACCGGTGCCTACGACTTCAAGAAGAACTGGGGCTTTGTCGCCACGCCGCTACCGTACGAGTACAAGCTGTACGCCACCGATGCGCTGCCGGACAACAATCCGCTGAACCCGAAGTACCAGTTGTTCATCAAGGTGTGGAAAAAGCTGCCGCTGCCGGTGGCGAACTTCCTGGGCCCTTACATCGTGCGCAACCTGGGCTGACAACGTGCAAGACCTGCTGCTGCTGATCCACCGCATCCCGTACCCGCCCAACAAGGGCGACAAGATCCGCTCCTACCACCTGCTCAAGCACCTGGCACGTGACTACCGCGTGCACCTGGCCACGTTCGTCGACGATGCCGACGACTGGCAGCACGTGCCGGCGGTGGAGGCGCTGTGCGCCAGCAGCCATTTCGCCCCGCTTAACCCGCTGCGCGCCCGCGTGCGCAGCCTGGGCGCGCTCGTCAAGAACCGCTCGCTGTCGCTCGACTACTACCAGGATGCCGGCATGGCGCGCTGGGTCGACCAGACCGTTGCCACGCACAAGATCGATCGTGTGATGGTGTTCTCGTCGCCGATGGCGCAATACGCCGACAAGCTGGGCGGGGCGCGGCGCGTGATCGACTTCTGCGACGTCGATTCCGATAAATGGCGCCAGTACGCCGAGAAAAAATCGCCACCCATGAGCTGGCTGTACCGGCACGAAGCGCGCCAGTTGCTGCGCTACGAACGCCAGGTCGCCAGCCAGTACGATGCGTCGCTGTTCGTCTCCGCGCCCGAGGCCGATTTGTTCCGCAAGCTGGCGCCGGAAAGCGTCGCGCGCATCGGCCACTTCAGCAACGGCGTCGATACCGAGTACTTCTCGCCCGAGCACGCGTTTGCCAGCCCGTACGCTGCCGGTGAACGCGCCCTGGTGTTTACTGGCGCGATGGATTACTGGCCGAACGTCGATGCGGTGCAGTGGTTCTGCGACGAGGTCTTCCCTGCCCTGCGCGCGCAGGATCCGGCGCTGGCCTTCTACATCGTCGGCTCGCGCCCGAATGCCCAGGTGCAGGCGCTCGGCGCCTTGCCGGGCGTGACCGTGACCGGCACCGTGCCCGACGTGCGCCCGTATATCCGCCACGGTTGCATGGCGGTGGCGCCGCTGCGCATTGCGCGCGGCATCCAGAACAAGGTGCTGGAAGCGATGGCCATGGCCACGCCGACGGTGGTCTCGCCGCAGGCGCTCGAAGGCATCGATGCTGCGCCGGGCAGCGAGCTGGCGGTGGCCGATGGCGCACCGGCCTGGATCGCCACCGTGGGCGCGCTGCTGGCGCGCCAGCACGAACAGAACGCAAGCATGGGCCGCGCCGCACGCGCGCGCGTCGAACATCACTATAGTTGGCCAAGCAACCTGGCCTGCATCGAGGAGCGACTGGAATGCACGTGACACCCCCATCCGGCATTGCCGGCGCCAATCTGGACGCCGCTCCCACGCCACTGGCGCGCTCGAGCGCCATGCTGATCGCGCTGGCGCTGCTCGCGCCCTTCTTCCTGTACCTGGGCACCGCCGAATCGCTGGTCGCGATCTGGAACAGCTCCGAGACCTTCGCCCACGGCTACGCCATCCTGCCGATCAGCCTGTGGCTGATCTGGCGCCGGCGCGACGTGTTCGATGCGATTCCGGCCCGCCCATGGGCGCCCGCGCTGCTCCTCCTGGCGCTGCTGGGCGCCGGCTGGCTGCTGGCGCGCATGGGTGAAGTGCAGGTCGTGATGCAGTACGCGTTTGTCGCCATGTTCCCGATCGTGGCGCTGGCCATGCTCGGCCCCCGCCTGGCCGGGGCACTCGCGTTTCCGCTCCTGTTTCTGCTGCTGGCGGTGCCGTTCGGCGAAGTGTTCGTCGCGCCGCTGATCAACCTCACCGCCGACTTCACCGTGTGGGCCGTGCAGGCCACCGGCATCCCGGTGCTGCGCAACGGCACCCGCTTCGACCTGCCGACGGGCTCGTGGTCGGTGGTGGAAGCCTGCAGCGGCGTGCGCTACCTGATTTCGTCGGTCACGCTGGGCTGCCTGTACGCCTACCTGACCTACCAGTCGACAAAAAAGCGTTTACTCTTTGTGGTGGTGTCGATCATCGTGCCGATCATCGCCAACGGTTTGCGCGCCTACATGATCGTGATGATCGGCCACCTGTCGGGCATGGAGCTGGCCACCGGCGTCGACCACCTGATCTACGGCTGGGTCTTCTTTGGCCTGGTGATGCTGCTGATGTTCTGGATCGGCAGCTTCTGGCGCGACGATGATCCGCTGCCGGCGGCCGAATTGCCGGTGGCAGCGCGCACCCGCCGCGATGGCGTACCGCCAGTCAGCACGGCCCGCATGGCGGCCATGTGCGCCGCCGTCGTGGCGCTGGCCGCACTGTGGCCGGGCTTTGCCCGCTACAACGACGCGGCCAATCTCAATCCCCAGCCAGTACAGCTGGCGAACGTGGCGGTCGGCTGGCCGCAGGTGGCGCCATTTACTGGCTGGACGCCGCGCTGGGTCGCGCCGGACGCCACGTACCGCGCCACCTTCCGCAACCCCGACGCCGCGGCGCCGGTCGCGCTCGACATCATGTACTACCGCAACCAGCGCAATGGCAAGGCTTTGATCAGCTCGATCAACATGCTGGCCGCCTCCGACGACGCCTGGCATGCGCTGGGCGGCTCGGCGCGCAGCGAAACCATCGACGGCAAACCGGTCACGCTGCGCGAAACGCGGATGACGGGCCCCGGCGGCCAGTTCCTGGTGTGGCAATGGATGTCGATCGACGGCCACCTGACCTCGAACAACTATGTCGGCAAGCTGCTGCAGGCCCAGGCCAAGCTGCGCTTCCGCGGCGACGATGGCGCCGTCGTGCTGCTGTCGGCGCCGGTGGGCGACGACCCCGAGGCCGCGCGTGCTGCACTGCGCGCCTTCATGACGGTGCAGGGCCAGGCGATCGAACGTGCGCTCGAGCAGGCGCGCACGCATTGAACGGGAACGCACAGACCATGCACAGTGATCTGGCGGTGTTGAATGCCCAGCGGCCCCTCGTGGTTCACCTGGTGTATTCGCTCGATGTCGGCGGGCTGGAAACGCTGCTGGTGGACTGCATCAACCGCATGCCGGCCGAAAAATACCGGCACGCGGTGGTCTGCCTGACCCGCTACAGCGCGTTCGCGGACAAGATCACGCAACCCGGCGTCGCGCTGTATGCACTGAACAAGCCGCCCGGGAACGGGCTGCGCGTGCACGTCGACTTCTGGAAGCTGATGCGGCGCCTGCGGCCGACGATCCTGCACACCTACAACCTGTCGGCGATGGAGTACTGCTTCACGGCAGCCACCGCTGGCGTACCGGTGCGCATCCACGCCGAGCATGGCCGCGATGCGTCCGATCCGCATGGCCTGAACCCCAAGCACAATTTTTTGCGCCGCCATCTCGCGCCGTTCATCGACCGCTATGTGCCGGTGTCGGACGACCTGCAGCGCTGGTTCAGCGAGGTTGTCCGCATCCCGGCGGCCAAGAACCACTTGATCAAGAACGGCGTCGATACCGACCGCTACGCCCCGCGCGCGCAAGCGGCGACCGCCGCGCCGTGGGGCGCCGACGACATCGTCATCGGGGCGGTCGCGCGCGTGCAGGACGTCAAGAACCACGCCAGCCTGGTGGCTGCGTTTGCGCTGCTGCGCGAGCGCCTGCCGGCACTGCGCGACCGGCTGCGCCTGTCGATCGTCGGCGACGGCCCGTTGTTCGGCAAGATCCAGGCGCAGGTCGCACAAGCCGGCCTGCAGGACGTCGTGTGGCTGCCCGGTGCGCGCGCCGACGTTGCCGACCTGCTGCATGGCTTTACCATCTTCGCCCTGCCCTCGCTGGCTGAAGGCACGCCCGTGTCACTGCTCGAAGCGATGGCCTGCGGCCTGCCGTCGGTGTGTTCGCGCGTGGGCGGGATCCCCGAAGTCGTCGTCGATGACGTGCATGGTATCTTGGTCGCGGTGGAGGTCGACGCATTGGCCGACGCGCTCGCGCGCTACGTCCAGGACCCGGCCCTGCGGGCACGCCACGGCGCGGCCGCGCGCGCGCGCATCGAAGACAAGTACAGCATGGCCGCCATGCTCGGCGCGTACACCGCGCTGTACGACGGCCTGTGTGCGCGCAAGGCGCCGGCGCGGCTGCGTCCCATCGTCAACTCTTAACTTCAGCGGAACCAGACAGCATGTGCGGAATAGTCGGCATTTTTGATACCCTCGGCAACCGGGAGATCGACCGCGCGGCCCTGGGCCGCATGAACGAAAGCCAGCACCACCGCGGCCCCGACGAGGGCGAGCTGTATCTGGAACCGAGCATGGGCATGGGCCACCGCCGCCTGTCCGTGATCGACCTGGCCAGCGGCCAGCAGCCGATCGTCAACGCCGAGCGCGACGTGGTGATGGTGTTCAACGGCGAGATCTACAACTACCGCGAGCTGCGCGTCGAACTGGAAGCGCTGGGCTTCGTGTTTCGCACCAGGTCGGATTCGGAATCGCTGCTGCACGCCTACCAGGCCTGGGGCCCGGACTGCGTGCACCGCCTGCGCGGCATGTTTGCGTTCGCGATCTGGGACCGCAAGAAGCAGACGATGTTCCTGGCGCGTGACCATGTCGGCGTCAAGCCGATGTTCTACTCGCTGCTGCCCAATGGCCTGTTCGTGTTCGGCTCCGAGCTGAAATCGATCATGACCCACCCCGAGCTGTCGCGCAAACTCAATCCGCGCGCGGTCGAGGATTATTTCGCATTCGGCTACGTGCCCGAGCCGCACACCATTTTCCACAACGCGTACAAGCTGGCGCCCGGCCACCGCATCGTGATCAAGGCCGGTGCGCGCGAAGTCACCCCCGAGCAGTACTGGGACGTGCCGTTCAAGCGCGCCCCGCAGCGCCCGATGCAGGAAATCGAGCAGGAGCTGATCGAGCGCGTGCGCGAATGCGTGCAGAGCCAGACCGTGGCCGACGTGCCGCTGGGGGCCTTCCTGTCGGGCGGCGTCGATTCGAGCGCGGTCGTGGCGATGATGGCGCAGAATAATCCTGATCCCGTAACCACGCTGTCGATCGGCTTTGACGATCCGGAGTACGACGAGTCGAAGTTCGCCAATGAGGTGGCCACGCGCTACGGCACGATCCACCACGCGCAGATCGTCGACAAGGACGACTACGGCCTGATCGACACGCTGGGCCACCTGTACGACGAGCCGTTCGCCGACAGCTCGGCGATCCCCACCTACCGCGTCTGCCAGCTGGCGCGCAAGCACGTGACGGTGTCGCTGTCGGGCGACGGCGGCGACGAAAGCTTCGCCGGCTACCGCCGCTATCGCTATGCGATGGCCGAGCAGCGCGTGCGCGACAAGGTGCCCGCCAGCCTGCGTAAGCCCGTATTCGGCACGCTGGGCAAGCTGTATCCAAAGGCCGACTGGGCGCCGCGCATGTTCCGTGCCAAGACCACGTTCGAGGCGCTGGCGCGCGACACGGTCGAGGGTTATTTCCACGGCGTGTCGATCATGCCCGACCGCGTACGGGCGCAGTTGTTCTCCGATTCGTTCAAGCGCGAGCTGCAGGGCTACAGCGCGATCGAAGTCTTCCTCGGCCACGCCGCCAAGTCACCGACGGACGATCCGCTGTCGCTGATCCAGTACCTCGACTTCAAGACCTGGCTGCCGGGCGACATCCTCACCAAGGTCGACCGCGCCGCGATGGCGCACTCGCTCGAGGTGCGCGTACCGCTGCTGGACCATACGTTCGTGGAATGGGCATCAAGCCTGCCGCCGGACATCAAGCTCGGTGGCGGCGAAGGCAAGTACATCTTCAAGAAGGCGCTCGAACCGTACCTGTCGCACGACGTGCTGTACCGCGCCAAGAAGGGCTTCTCGATTCCGCTGGCGGCCTGGCTGCGCGGCCCGCTGCGCGAGAAGCTGCGCGCCGCTGCGCTGTCGCCGCTGCTGCTCGACACCGGCATGTTCAACGAAAAATTCTTGCGCGAGATGGTGGACCAGCATATCGCCGGCAGCAAGGATTACAGCGCGCCGTTATGGTCGGTATTGATGTTTGAAACGTTCTTGCGGGTGAGCTGCAACCGGTAACGGTTGCGCCCGATGATGGCGATGGCGCTCAGCCCGCACTGGCGTGGCGCCGGGCGCGCAGGTCATGCACCCATTGCGCGAACCGGTAGAAATGGTTGAGTTGTTGCTTGACGAAACCCAGCTTGATCAGCGAGTGCGTTTGCAGCGAATAGTGTGATTTGAAGGCGGTCTTGTGCGAATCCTGTTTCAGGACGGTGTACTCCAGCCCCAGGTCGCGCTGGCTGTCAACCAGCCGGTGCGGATGCTGCGCCAGCATGCGGTGGATTGCCAGCGAGTAGGCAATGGGCCCGGTCACACGCAGTACGCCCGGCTTGCCCGTTCCATGCAAACCGGGAATATAGGTATCGATGTTGGCCAGTACGTTGTCGATGACGGAACGCAGGAAAGGATGGCCGGGCGAAGCAGCGATGTACCACTGCTGGAATTCGCGGCCGCCGAACCCGCGCAATTCGTAATGCTTGCCCCAGACATCGTAGCCGTCATTGTCGTTGTTCCACTCCGACAGCAAGAATTGGTCTTGTGGCAGCAGAACAGCATCGAGTGGCCTGGTGGCAGTACTTTTTATGTCGAGATACACGCCGCCGACCTTGTACAGCAGCAGATAACGGAACAAATCGGCACGTGCAGCACCGTAGCGGGGATCGATCCGTTCGAAATACGCCAGTACTTCAGGTGGATAGTTTGCTGAAATAAATTTAATGATCGCGGCATCGTCGTAAAAACGGTATTCCCAGCCGGGATTGAGTTGCTTGAGTTGATCGACGTTTTTTTGCAGCGCCTCGGGCAATTCCGGATTGTAGAAAGTCTGGTGAATAATGCGGGGAATCGTTACCTGTGCCGGCACCTCGGGAAATACCCGTTTTTGAGGCGCGATATTCAAGGATGGAAACAGTATCGTTTTGATGGACATAATCGTTATTCTAAAATTCAGGCAATACGTTGTTGCGAATAAGGGATGCGAAGCATGGGATTCATGCCTACCCTAGCATCAACTGTCTGGCACTGCAATCGAATTTTACGCGCCGGCGGCTGGTTGAAATAAGAGGCGCGGCGCACAGGCGGGCGCCGGCAAGATTTTGGTAGTATGGCAGTCAAATGAAACAGCAGATTCTGGACGCTGACGGGATTCCAGATTATCTCAACCGCTATTTAAACTGTCTGGCATTCATGGAAATTTGTTTAGTTATTCCCAGTTACAATCGGGCAGATCTCATTGGCGCCACGATCGAGAGTGCGTTGAACCAGACGCGGCCATTCGCACAGATCATTGTCGTCGACGATGCGTCAACCGATCATACGCTCGAGGTCCTGAAGCAGTTTGAAGATCGCATCACGGTCATTGCCGCGCCCAAGATCGGCGTGCAGCGCGCACGCAATATGGGCGTCGAGCAGGCGACCACGCCCTATGTCACGCTGTGCGATTCCGATGACCTGCTCACGCCCGACCACGTCGCCACGGTGCACGCCTGGCTCCAGGCCAACCCGGAGTGCGACGCCGTGTATACCAACCATCAGGTATTTACCGGCGACGATATGCAGAAAGACACGTTTTCTCGGGCACCGGCCGGTTTTTTTGACGGCAGCCGCAGCGAAACCAATTTCACTGCCGACATACCGGATTTATACGCCAAGACCAGCCAGTTCCAGCTGCTTCTGGTGAGCGGCGTGACGTTGAAAAAATCGTTCTACACGCGCATTGGCGGCTTCGATCCGGCATTCGATGGCGTGCCGTCCGAAGATTGGGAATTTTCACTGCGTGTTGTCAACGCAGGCAAGGTTGCGTTGTGCATGGAGCCGATTACCCTGATCCGGCGTCATCCCGGAAATGAATCAAAAAGCAAACTGCGCCAGCGCCTGGGTGAAATCGCCGTGCTCGAGCATGCCAACGTGCATCACGGCAGACCGCAATCCGATCGCGATACATTCAAATCGATGATCGACCATCACCGCCTGTGGGCGTTTGAAGAAGCGTTTGGCCGGAAAAAACTGGCCCTGGCTGCCTGCATTTTCCCGCTATTGGGAAAACACACCGATTCAATGAAGTTTCGCATCAAAAGCATCTTGATCAGGGCCTATATGGTCGTCACAAACTTCTCGCCATTGCCGCCCCAGCGCCAATATAAAGACGCGATTGAATAACCCGATCTCGACTATTTTTAATTCTTATCTGGACGCCCCATGACTGCAATGCCACGGCTCATCACCTTTTATCTGCCCC
>Ga0308158_10001701_pt1 | contig 22535 bp, 14 predicted proteins | sample PhyBR2_FD_201038 | JGI IMG/M metagenome (GOLD analysis project Ga0308158, IMG submission 201038) | Phyllosphere microbial communities from UC Gill Tract Community Farm, Albany, California, United States - DLSLB.R2 | ecosystem: Host-associated > Plants > Phyllosphere > Unclassified | place: USA...
CCGGGAAGGCCTCTTGCCGAGCATGGCTCGGCACTACGCTTGGCTCCCTCCCTTTGGCCGCAGGCCAAGGGGAGGGTTGGGGAGGGGTTGGCTGTTGAGGCTTGACCGGGAAGGCCTCTGCCGAGCATGGCTCGGCACTACAAGCCCCTCTCCCGTTTACGGGAGAGGGGTTGGGGTGAGGGCGGCTTTCGGGCTTTACCGGGAAGGCCTCTGCCGAGCATGGCTCGGCACTACAGGGGGATTTTTGCTTCGATGTTGCGCCGCAGAATGCGCTGGGCGAAATGCTCATGCTTTACTTGGATCGATCTAAATTTTCGGCAATGTGATGCGGGGGAAGCAGAAGGGGCTGCGAAGGGCGCGCCTTTGTCTGCCGCAACTCACTGAAAACATTGCTGCAAGCACGCTTTGCATGGCCCGTTGTTCGGTACTCGCACCCACCAGCCGCTGTCGTGACGGCTGTCGGGGCAGGTGCCGGGGCCGCCCGTTTTTGCTGATGCCTGGCATCTCTCCCCATCCCGTTCCCGGATGGGCTGGACATCAGCGGCCCGGCTGGTCCGGGCCACCCTTTGCCGCAATGCCATCCACGCCACACCGACCGACCCAAGGATCCAACGCATGAGCCGATCGCCGACCTTCGCACCTCCCCGCCGCCTGCTGGCAACGGCAGCCTGCCTGCTGGCGCTGGGTGTCGCACCGCTGCTGCAGGCCGCGCCCTCGGCTGCGCTGGAACGCGAGGTCAATACCTTCATCGGCAGCAAGGACGACGGCAACACCTTCCCGGGCGCATCGGCGCCGTTCGGCCTGATCCAGGTCAGCCCGATCGGCAGCCACTACTCCGGCTGGCGCTATGACGACGAGAAGATCCGCGGCTTCGGTCATTCCTTCATCTCCGGCGCAGGTTGCTGGGAGCAGGGTGGGCAGGTGTCGGTGTTGCCGGTCACCGGCAGCATCGGTCCCGGTGGTGATTTCGATACCAAGGACCCCAAGCGCTTCGACCACAAGAACTACGCCTCGGCCTACAGCCACGATGGTGAAGTCGGCCAGGCTGGCTACTACAAGGTCCGGCTGACCGATTACCGCGGCATCGACGTGGAAACCACCGCGCTGACCCGCGCCGCCGCCGAGCGCTATACCTTCAGCGCGGGCGTCAGCGAAGGCCAGGTGCTGGTCAATGTGGCCCAGGCCAACGAACGCCATTCGGTGATCGGCAGCGTCATCGACGTGGTTGGCGACCGTGCGGTGGAAGGCAAGCTGGTCACCAAGAGCTTCTGCGGCGGCCACCAGTACACCACCTGGTTCCGCATCGAGTTTGATCGGCCGTTCAAGGCTCATGGTACCTGGGGCGAGGAAGGCGGCCTGCCCGGTGCGCGCCACAGCATGGAAGGCGAAGCCAAGCCCAATGGCGCGTGGCTGAGCTTTGACCTGGCCGATGGCCGCAGCGTCACCGCCACCAGTGCGATCTCGCATGTGGATGCCGAAGGTGCGCGCAACAATCTGCGCAGCGATGGCATGCAGGGCGGCAAGTTATTGAGCTTTGATCGCATGCGCGCGCTGTCGCAGGCGCAGTGGCGTGAGCAGCTGGGCAGCGTCAAGGTTGAAGGTGCGAACGCCGACGACCGCACCGTGCTGTACACCGCGCTGTACCACGCGCTGCTGCAGCCGATGACCGGCAGCGATGCTGACGGTCGTTATCGCGGCTATGACGATGTCATCCATCGCGCCGATGGTTGGACCTACTACGAGTACTTCTCGCTGTGGGATACCTACCGCACGCAGAACCAGTGGCTGGCACTGACCCGCCCGGAAGTCGCGCGCGATATCGGCCGCAGCCTGCTGGCCATCAACGAACAGGGTGGCTGGTTGCCGCGCTGGGGCTATGCCAACTTCGAAACCAATGTGATGACCGGCGACCCGGTGACGCCGTTCATGGTCGACCTGTGGCGCTTCGGCGCGCTGAAGGGGCGCGAGGCGGAAGCCTGGGGCGCGCTGCGCCGCAATGCCTTCGAGATGCCGCCGATCAATTCGCGTATGGCCGGCCGTTCCGGCAATGCCAGCTATCTCGCCAATGGTTATGTGGCCTATGACCGTGCTTTCCCCTCCAAGGGCATGGACGTTGATCCGCACCACGGCGGCTCGGCAACGCTGGAATATGCCCTGGCCGATTGCGCGCTGGCGCAGATGGCCGATGGCCTCGGCCACGCCGACGATGCAGCGACGCTGCGCGCACGCGGTGGCAACTGGCACAAGGTATGGGATGCGGATGTACGCGATGCGGAAACCGGCTTCACCGGCTTCCCGCGTCCGCGTGACGAGAACGGCAAGTGGTATACGCCGGCCAACGGCCAGTACAGCCCGCGCTCGCAGCATGGCTTCCACGAAGGCACGGGTTGGCAATACCAGTGGCTGGTGCAGCAGGACGTGCCCGGCATGTTGCAGGCGATGCATGGTCGCGAGCAGGCCGGCAAGCGTCTGGATGCGTTCTTCGCCTATGACGCGCTGCTGCAGTCACCGCTGACCGCTGCACGCAAGGAATGGGTGGTTGGTCCGTACAGCTATTACAACCAGTACCGCTACAACCCGAACAACGAGCCTGACCTGCATTCGCCGTGGATGTATACGCTGATCGGCCAGCCGTGGAAGACCGCCACCGTGGTCCGCGCCGCGCAGCAGCTGTTCACCAATGCGCCCAATGGCGTCACCGGCAATGATGACCTTGGCACGATGTCGGCCTGGTACCTGTTCAGTGCGCTGGGCCTGTACCCGGCAGTGCCGGGCAGTGGCCAGTTCCTGCTGCATGCGCCGCGCTACAGCAAGGCAGAGATCACCCTGGGCAATGGCCGCACGCTGCGCCTGCAGGCACCGGGCGCCGATCCGCGCAGCCTGCAGTACATCCAGAGCGTGCAGGTTGATGGCAAGCCGCAGCCGGCGGTGTGGCTGGACTGGCAGCGCCTGCAGCAGGGCGGCGATGTGCGCTTCACCCTGGGTGCGCAGGCACCGGAGCAGGGTTGGGGCACCGCACAGGCGGACCTGCCGGTGTCGTACTGCGCCACCCCGGGCAGCGCCCAGCCGTGAGCACGGGCAGCGCCAAGACCGGGAAGAAGGGCACGGGCAGCGCAAGCGCTGGCCGTGATCCTTTAGGCTTGGCGCATCCCGGAACCGCAGCGGAAATGATGAAAGACACTTCTACCGGCGCCAAGGGCGCACGCAAGGCCGGCCAACGCGCGGTCACCGTCACCGACATCGCACAGGCGGTGGGCGTGTCGCGGGCGACTGTGTCGCTGGTGCTGCGCGGCAGCCCCCTGGTCAATGTCGACACCCGCGCCAAGGTCGAGGCGGAACTGCGCAAGCAGCGTTATGTGTATAACCGCACCGCTGCAAACCTGCGCCGGCGTACCTCGTCGTCGATCGCGCTGGTGATCAATGATCTGTCCAACCCGTTCTTCGCCGAGTTTGCCTCCGGCGTGGACGAGGCCTTGGGTGGCAAGGGCTTCGTGACCCTGCTCGGCAGCACCGGCGAATCGCCGCAGCGCCAGCAGGCGGTGTTGAGCACGCTGATGGAGCACACGCCGACCGGCTTCATTCTGTCGCCGGCTGAAGGCAGCGATGCCGAAGAACTGCGGCATGTATTGGGTGCGCATGCCAACGTGCTGTTGTTCAACCGTGAACTGGTCGGCGCAGACTGGGACTTCCTCACCCTGGACAACCAGCACGGCGCGTACATGGCGACCCGTCACCTGATCGAACGCGGTCATCGTGATATCGCCTTCTTTGGCGGGCATGGGGAATCCAGTTCCTGCGCGCAGCGCCGCCTCGGCTACCAGCAGGCCTTGAGCGAAGCCGGCTTGCCCTTCCATGCGGACTGGTTGATCGAGTCCGCACCCAATCGTCTGGAAGCGGCTGCACGTACCGGCGAATTGTTCGAAGGCGCACAGCGCCCCAGCGCGGCGGTCTGCTACAACGACACGGTTGCACTGGGCCTGATGCTGGGCCTGACTTCGCGTGGCATACGCCCGGGCGGCGACTTTGCCGTTACCGGCTTCGACGATATCTCCGAGGCCGCGGTCGCGGTACCGCCGTTGACCACGCTGACCGCTGATCCGCGCGAACGTGGCCGGCAGGCTGCAGCCCTGTTGCTGCAGCGCCTGGACAACCCGGATGCGGCACCGATGCGCACGGTCGCACCGGTGCACCTGCGGATCCGCGAGAGCAGTGCAGCAAGACCAAGCTGACTCCTCAACCCCATTTCCCGATTACCGTATCCAGGCAGCCCACATGCACATACCAACATCGCCGTCATCCACATCAAGCCAGTCGGCGCCCGTGGTCAATACACGTGTGGCCTTGGCGGTGGCGACCACCATCTTCTTCATGTGGGGCTTTCTTACCTGTCTCAATGACATCCTGATCCCGCACCTGAAATCGGTGTTCGAGCTGAACTACACCCAGGCGATGCTGGTGCAGTTCACCTTCTTTGGCGCCTACTTCCTGATGTCGCTGCCGGCCGGTCGTCTGGTGGCGAAACTGGGCTACAAGCAAGGCATTGTGGCGGGACTGGTGATCGCCGGCATCGGCGCACTCGGCTTCTGGCCGGCGGCGGAGCTGCGTGTTTACGGCGCCTTCCTTGCGGCTCTGTTCGTACTGGCGACCGGCATCACCGTGTTGCAGGTGGCCGCCAATCCCTATGTTGCGCTGCTTGGCCCGGAACGCACCAGCTCCAGCCGTCTGACGCTGGCGCAGGCCTTGAATTCACTGGGTACGGCGATCGCACCGATCTTCGGCGGCATGCTGATCCTCGGCAACACGGTCAAGAGCGCCGACGAGCTCAAGGCATTGCCGCTGGCCGAGCAGGTGGCCTACCGCGCGCAGGAAGCGCAGTCGGTACAGGGGCCGTATCTCGGCCTGGCAGTGGCCCTGTTCCTGCTGGCGCTTTTCGTGTTCCTGTTCCGTCTGCCGGCGCTGAGTGAGAACAGCGAGCAGGCCGACAGCGCACGCCACAGCTATGGCGATGCGCTGCGCCACAAGCACCTGCTGTTCGGCGTGCTGGGCATCTTCTTCTACGTGGGCGCCGAGGTCTCGATCGGCAGTTTCCTGGTCAACTACCTGTCGCTGCCCAATATCGGCGGCTTCAGTGAACAGCAGGCCACGCACTATGTGTCGCTGTACTGGACCATGGCGATGATCGGCCGCTTTGCCGGTTCGCTGCTGCTGGTACGCTTCTCGCCGCGCAAGTTGCTGGCGTTGTTTGCGCTGATCAACGTGGGCTTGCTGGCACTGACCATGGGCACCGAAGGTCACGTGGCCTTGTATTCGGTGGTGGCGATCGGCCTGTTCAACTCGATCATGTTCCCGACCATCTTCGCGCTCGGCATCGAGCGCCTGGGGCCGTTGACCAACAAGGCCTCCAGCCTGTTGATCATGGCCATTGTCGGCGGCGCGGTGGTGCCGTTCCTGCAGGGCGTGCTGGCCGACCGCATCGGTGTGCACCATTCATTCGTACTGCCGTTGCTGTGCTACGGCTACATCATTTTCTACGGGCTGGTCGGTTCGCGTACCAGCACCGGCGTTACCCAACAGGACTAAGGCCAGATGGGCAAGATTGTTTGTTTCGGCGAGATTTTGATCGATCTACTAGCGCAGCCGCCGGCCTCGGCGGACACCCCGCGCGCGTTCCTGCAGTACGCCGGCGGCGCCCCTGCCAACGTCGCCGTGGCTGCTGCCCAGCTGGGGGCGAGCAGCCATTTCGCCGGCATGCTGGGCCGCGACATGTTTGGCGACTTCCTGCTGGAGAGCCTGCAGCAGGCCGGGGTCGAGACCGACTGCATCGTGCGCACCGACGCAGCCAAGACCGCGCTGGCCTTTGTCGCGTTGGACGCACATGGCGAGCGCAGCTTCAGCTTCTACCGGCCGCCGGCGGCGGATCTGCTGTTCCGCGCCGAACACTACCTGCCGGCCTGCTTTGATGGCACGGCCTGCTTCCATGTCTGCTCCAACAGCCTGACCGAAGCGGATATTGCCGCGGCCACGTTCGAGGGCATGCAGCGTGCTCGCGCCGCTGGCGCCGTGGTCAGCCTGGATCTGAACCTGCGCCCTGCGCTGTGGCCGGCGGGTGTCGATCCCTCACCGCGGCTGTGGCAGGCGCTGGAACGCGCCGACCTGATCAAGCTCTCGCGAGAGGAACTCGATTATCTCGCCGCGCCACTGGGCGCCGATGGCGATGCGCAGGTGCTGCGTCGTCTGCTGGCCGCGCAGGCGCGCTGGGTGATCGTCACCGACGGAGCGGGCGTCCTGCGCTGGTATACCCGGCATGGGGAGGGCGAGGTGCCGAGCTTCCGTGTGCATGCGGTGGATACCACCGCTGCGGGTGATGCGTTTGTCGGCGGCGTACTGGTCGGGCTGGTCGAGCGCGGTGGTGCAGGCGCGGGTTTCGCCGCGTTCTGCCAGACCCCGAACGCAATCAATGGCACGCTGCGCTTTGCCGCAGCGGTGGGCGCATTGGCGGTGACCCGCAAGGGCGCCTTTGCGGCAATGCCAAGCTTGAACGAAGTGCAGCATCTGCTGCAGCAACAGGAAGCCCTCGCATGACCACCACGCCCGATTTCCGCTCCCCAGCCTTCCTGCGCGCGCATATCGCCGACACGATGGCCTTCTACCATCCGCATTGCATCGATCCCGATGGCGGCTTCTTCCATTACTACCGCGACGACGGCAGCATCTACGACCGCAGCCATCGCCACCTGGTCAGCAGCACCCGCTTCGTCTTCAACTATGCGATGGCCTACCGCGAGTACGGCACCGCCGAGTATCTGGATGCGGTGAGGCATGGCGTGCGTTACCTGCGCGAGGTGCATCGCAATCCGGCCACCGGCGGCTACGCCTGGACCTTGCGCGATGGCAAGGTCGAGGACGACATGAACCACTGCTACGGCGTGGCCTTCGTGCTGCTGGCCTATAGCTGCGCGCTGAAGGCCGGCATCGAGCAGGGCCGTGAATGGATGGACGAGACCTGGCAGCTGCTGGAGCGCCACTTCTGGGAGCCGCAGCACGGCCTGTACCGCGACGAAGCCGACGCCAACTGGAACTTCACCGGTTACCGCGGCCAGAACGCCAACATGCATATGTGCGAAGCCATGCTGGCCGCGTTCGAGGCCAGCGGCGAACAACGCTACCTGCAACGCGCACTGCAGCTTGCCGACAACATGACCCGCCGGCAGGCGGCCAAGGCCGGCGGCCTGGTCTGGGAGCATTACGACACCGATTGGAACATCGATTGGGACTACAACCTGGACAATCCCAAGCACCTGTTCCGTCCCTGGGGTTTCCAGCCCGGTCATCAGACCGAGTGGGCCAAGCTGCTGATGATCCTCGACCGTCATGTCGATGCCGATTGGCTGGTGCCCACGGCAAAGCACCTGTTCGATACCGCGGTAACCCGCTCCTGGGATGCGCTGCGTGGCGGCCTGTATTACGGCTTTGCACCGGAATCGCGTCGCCAGCCGAACATGGGCGGTGCGGCGATTGGCGGCGACAGTTTCGTCTGCGACGACGACAAGTACTTCTGGGTGCAGGCCGAGTCGCTGGCCGCCGCCGCGCTGCTGGCCAAGCGCACCGGCGATTCCGCTTACTGGGACTGGTACGAGCGGCTGTGGGCGTATTCCTGGCAGTACTTCGTTGATCATCGCTACGGCGCGTGGTTCCGCATCCTCGATGCCGACAACCGCAAGTACGACGACGAGAAGAGCCCGGCCGGCAAGACCGACTACCACACCATGGGCGCCTGCCACGAAGTGTTGAACGTGGTGCGTGAAAGCTGACCAACAGCATTCGCGTCGTTTCAGTCGTCATCCCCGCGCAGGCGGGGATCGCTCCTGCGCTTGGCGCCAGTAGCGGATTGCACGGCAAGCGTAGTTTCGGATTTTTTTGATGGTGGGTTGACCGCCAGCGGCACTCGGTAAGGCAAACCGGAAGCAGCACCAGGGAGGAGATGGCATGCAGCAAGCGCATACGAAGTTTGGATCGATACAAATTCTCGCTCAACGCGCATGCCGTGGCCTGTTGCTGTGCGCGTTGTCGCTGGCTTCCAGCGCAGCCGTGGCCGCACCATTGCAGGCGCAATGGAGCTTCCGTCTGTTGCCCGGTGATGCGCAGCTGCAGGCACATCCGGGCATGGATGCGTGGAAGCCAGCGACGGTGCCGGGCAGCGTGCATACCGACCTGAGGGCTGCCGGCTTGATCAGCGATCCCTACGTAGGCGCGGCTGAAGCGGGTCTGCAGTGGATCGGTCTGGCTGATTGGGAATACCGCGCCCGCTTCGACGTGGATGCCGCAAGCCTGGCGCGGCCACATGCGGAACTGCGCTTCGATGGCCTGGACACCTTCGCCGAAGTTCGCCTCAACGGCGAGCCGCTGCTGAAGGCCGACAATGCGCACCGTACCTGGCGCGCACGCGTGGATGGCCGCCTGCGCGCGCAGGGCAATGAGCTGCAGATCGTGTTCCGCTCGCCCATCCGCACCTTGCTGCCGCAGGTGCAGGCGATGCCGCACAAGATTGCCGGCAACTATCCTTCGCCCTACGGCGATGAGCCCAGGGACGCGATGGTCGGCAACTTCGTGCGCAAGCCGGCCTATCACTTCGGTTGGGATTGGGGCCCGCGCTATGTCACCGCCGGTGTCTGGCGACAGGTGCACCTGGACAGCTGGGATCAACAGCGCATCACCGATCTGGCCGTGCGCACCGAGGCGCTGGATGCGGAACAGGCCCGCTTGAATGTGATGTTGCAGGTGGAGCAGGCCGATAGCGCCGCCACCGGTCAGGTCGTCATTGATGTGCGTGACCCGGACGGCAAGCCGGTGGCGCAGATCACCCGCGCTATCGCCTTGAAGCCCGGTGAAAACAGGGTGTCGCTGCCGCTGCAGATCGACAAGCCGCGCCGCTGGTGGCCGGTGGGTTATGGCGCGCAGGATCGCTACACCGTGCAGGCGCGCCTGGGTGAGGGCAAGCAGGAGGCCTTGCAGTCCAGCATCCGTATCGGCCTGCGCAGCGTGCAGCTGCAGCGTGACGAGGACAAGGACGGTGGGCAGGGCTTCGGCTTCGTCATCAATGGCGTGCCGGTGTTCGCCAAGGGCGCAAACGTGATTCCGTTTGATGCCTTCCCGGCACGGGTCACGCGCGAGCGCCTGCGCCGCGACCTGCAGGCCGCACGCGATGCCAACATGAACATGCTGCGCAATTGGGGCGGCGGTTACTACGAAGACGATGACTTCTTCGACATCGCCGACGAACTCGGCCTGCTGGTCTGGCAGGACTTCATGTTCGGCGGCGGCATGCAGCCCGGCTATGACCCCGCGTTCCGCGCCAATGTGGTGGCCGAGGCACGAGACAACATCCGTCGCCTGCGCCACCACCCCAGCATCGTGCTGTGGTGTGGCAACAACGAGGAAGAAACCGCGTGGAAGGATTGGGGCCACGGCAAGACCTTGAAGGAGGCCGACCCGGTGTTTGCCGCGAAGGTCTGGCAGGGTTATGTGGACCTGTTCGGCACGGACCTGCGCAAGGTCGTTGCCGAGGAAAGCCTGGGCGTGCCGTACTGGTCCAGCTCGCCCAGCAATGACCTGGACAGCAAGGCCAACGACTCGCGCCGCGGTGACAAGCATTACTGGGAAGTCTGGGGCAACCCGGCGCTGCCGCCGACGGCTTACCTGAAGGAAACCCCGCGCTTCATGTCCGAGTACGGCCTGCAGGCCTGGCCGCAGCTGTCGACCATCAACGTTTTCGCCACGCCGGAAGAGCAGCAGGTGGATGGGCCGGTGATCCAGGCCCACCAGAAGTTCCTGGCTGGCAAGGGCAATGAGCGCTTGCTGCATTACATCGAGATGGAATTCGGTACGCCGCGGTCATTCCCCGACTTCGTTTACCTGAGCCAGATGATGCAGGCCGAAGGCATCGAGCTTGCAGCACTGCATCACCGTGCCTCGCGTCCGTACACGATGGGCTCGCTGTACTGGCAGCTCAACGATGTGTGGCCGGGCGCGTCCTGGTCCAGCGTGGATTACTACGGCAACTGGAAGGCGCTGAATTTCCACGCACGCCGCTTCTTCGCCGAGGTGGCGGTGGCGGCGCTGCGCGATGAAGGCAGTACCCGGTTCAGTCTGCTCAACGACGGTCGTGCAGAAGTGCAGGGGCAGTGGCGTGTGCGCGTGCTGGATTTCGATGGGCGGGAGTTGCAGCAGCAGCGCAGGCCGATCAGCTTGCCCGCACTGTCGGCCACCGAGGCTGCACGCTTCAGCGACGCCGAGCTGCTGCAGGGCGCAGACCCCAGCCGCAGCGTCGCCGTATTCGAACTGCTGCGCGGTGACGCAGTAGTGGCACAGCGCCTGGTCTACTTCGTTGCCGCCAAACAGCAAGCCTTGCAGCCGGCACAGCTGCACAGCGCGCTGCGTGCCGAAGGTGACCACTACGTGCTGGAGCTGCGCGCCGACAAGCTGGTGCGTGGCATCTGGATCGGCTTCAACAACGCCGATGCCAGCGTCGAGGACAACGCCTTCGATCTGCTGCCCGGCCAGACCCGCACGCTGCTCGTGCGCAGCACCGCACCGCTTTCCACCCTGCGCACAGCCCTGCACCTGCAGACGCTGGGCGACACCCTGCAGTCCCGTCCCGTTGCATCGCAAGACAACGCTTCCGTCGAGAGGATCCACTGATGACCCGTTCCCTGCGTACCGCCCCCTTGGTCGCCGCGCTGATGCTGGCGCTTTCCGCCTGCAACCAGCAGGCCGCCGCTCCCGCCACCACTCCGGCTGCACCGGCCACAGCTGCTGCTCCGGCCGATGCCGCCCTGCCGGCTGTCGATGACGCCGAAGCCGCACGCATGGCCGAGCAGGTCCGTGAAGCCACCCGCCACGCCTGGCAGGGTTACATGCAGTACGCCAAGGGCCATGACGACCTGAAGCCGCTCAGCGGCCAGCCGCGTGACTGGTATCCCAAGCCGCTGCTGATGTCGCCGGTCGATGCCCTGGACACGCTCCTGCTGCTCGGCCTGGACAAGGAAGCCAACGAAGCGCGCGAGCTGATCGTCACCCAGCTGTCCTTCGACCAGGACATCGACGTGCAGAACTTCGAGGTCACCATCCGTCTGCTCGGTGGCCTGCTGTCGGCCTACCAGATGACCAACGATGAGCGCCTGCTCAAGCTCGCCGATGACCTGGGCACACGCCTGTCGCCGGTGTTCGACAGCCCGACCGGCCTGCCGTACACCCACGTCAACCTGCATACCGGCAAGACCAGCGGCAAGGTCAGCAACCCGGCCGAAACCGGCACGCTGCTGCTGGAGTTCGGCACCCTGGCCAAGCTCACCGGCAAGCAGGCGTACTACGACAAGGCCAAGCGTGCGCTGGTGGAAACCCACAAGCGCCGCTCCAAGATCGGCCTGGTCGGCCTGAACATCAACGTCGAAACCGGCGAGTGGACCAACAAGGACGCCTCGATTGCCGGCGGCATCGACTCGTATTACGAGTACCTGCTCAAGTGCTGGAAGCTGTTCGGCGACGAAGACTGCAAGAAGATGTGGGACGAGAGCATCGGCCCGATCAACCAGTACCTGGCCGATGAATCGCGCGAAGGCGAGCTGTGGTACGGCCACGCCGACATGGATACCGGCGCCCGCACCTCCACCACCTATGGCGCGCTGGATGCGTTCATGCCGGGCCTGCTGGCTCTGGGCGGTGACCTGGATCGCGCCAAGCGCCTGCAGGAATCCAACCTGAAGATGTGGCGCCTGCACGACATCGAGCCGGAGTCGCTGGACTACGCCAAGATGGAAGTGCGCTCGCCGGGCTACGCCCTGCGCCCGGAGATCGTCGAGTCCGCGTACTACCTGCACCACTACACCGGTGACGCACGCTACCGCGGCATGGGCAAGGAATTCTTCGATGACTTCGTGCGCTACACCCGCACCGATCATGGCTTCGCCGCGCTGAAGGACGTCCGCAGCAAGGAGAAGGACGACTCGATGGAGAGCTTCCTGTTCGCCGAGACGTTCAAGTACTACTACCTGCTGTTCGCCCCGGCCAAGACCCTGGACTTCGACGGCATCGTCTTCAACACCGAAGCCCACCCGCTGCGCCGTACCTGGTAAAGCCAAGCAGTTGCAACGCTTGAGCCCCTCTCCCGCACGCGGGAGAGGGGTTGGGGTGAGGGCAGCTTGTGCCCTTGGACTTCCTCCCCTTGGTTGCCAATGTGGAAAGGCTGGGCGTTGCCAGACTGCCCTAACCAGCTTAAGCGCCTGCCCCCCATCACAAGCCAACCGTAAGACCACGCTAAACTCCGCCACAACGGAGACCATGGCGGGGGCCGATGGAGCTGTCTTCCATCCTGATCATCGACGACGACGCAGCTTCGCTGGCGAGGCTGGTCAGGCTCGTGTCCGAATTACTGACGGACCAACAGACACGCATTCACACCGCCGACAGCCTCGGCAGTGCCCTTGTCCTCCTGCAAGCCCATCAGTTCGACCTCGCCCTGGTCGACATGCAACTACCCGACGGCACCGGCATCGAACTTGTCGGATGGATGCAGCAGCATGTGCCGCAGCTGCAAGCAGTGATTGTGTCCGCGTTTGCGGAGGAAGAGAGCATCTTCGCTGCATTGCGCGCCGGCGCCGCAGGCTACCTGCTCAAGGACCGGGAGGACATCGAGCTGACGGTTGCACTGCGCAGCCTGCAACGCGGCGGCGCGCCGATCGACCCGATGATCGCGCGGCGCATTCTGTCCTTGCTGCCCATTGTGCAGGCACCGGTTGCTGCACCGGCAACGCCAAGCGTGCACCTGTCCGAACGCGAACTTGGCATTCTCAACCATGTCGCGCAAGGCTATGGCAATCGCGAGATCGCCGAGTTGCTGGGGCTCTCCCGGCTGACCATCGAGGCGCACACCCGCAATATCTATCGCAAGCTTGCGGTAGGTTCGCGGACCGCAGCGGTATACGAAGCCCGTGCGATGGGATTGCTGCCTTGATCCGCTGGCTGCTGCTGGTGCTGTTGTCGGCGTGCGCGGCCCTCGCCCATGCACAGGCAACGGAGGTCATCCGCATTGCCCATGCAGAGGCGGTGCGCGCGGACTGGCAGTCGCCCGCAGCGCCCGTGCAAGGCTGGGTGCAGGTGCCATTGGCTGACCAGTGGCAGACCCGCTGGCCGGATCATGATGGCGTGGTCTGGTATCGACTGCGTTGGCAGCAAGGGGACGCGGATCAGCCCACTGGATTGCTGTTGGATTACACCTGCATGGCTGCCGCGGTCTACCTCAATGGCAGCCTGATTGATCGCGATCCCTCGCTGGTCGAACCGCTGTCACGCAGCTGGCATGTGCCGCGCTATTTTCTGTTGCAGTCGCCGTTGCTGAAACAGGGCGAGAACGAACTGCTGGTGCGGGTTTCTGGCCTGGCGGCCTACCAGCCTTCGCTGGGGGTGGTGGATGTAGGCGACCCGCAGGCCTTGCAGGCACGCTTCCGCAAGGAGGTTTTCGTCCGCCATGACCTGCAGGTGCTGGATAGTGCGATTGGTTTCGTGCTGGCGGCAGTGATCGGCATGTTCTGGCTGCTGCGGCGCAAGGAGTCGATGTATGGCTGGTATGCGTTGAGCGCGGTGTTCGGACGCCTGTACGACAGTAATTTTTTTGCCAGCAGCCCGTGGCCGTTCCCTACCACCGATGGCTGGCAAGCCTTCATTGGTGCCTGCTACGTGGCCGGCGCTGCTGCCCATACTGTCTTCCTGCTGCGGTTCTGCGAGCGGCGCTGGCCGCGTTTGGAGCGCGTGTTGCTGGCCATTGCAGTGCTGGTGATGGCGGGTGCCTTGCTGTGGCCGCAATGGATGGGGCCGAACCGCAACCTCTACCTGGTGCCGACCATTGCCTTCCTGTACGCGGTGTCGTTTACCTTCATGGGCTATGCGTTGCGCAGTGGCCGGCGTGATTACCAGGTGCTGGCGTTGTGCATCATCCTGCCGATTGCGGTATCGCTGCATGACCTTGGCGTGTACATGGGTTGGTATGGTGGCGTCAGCTACCTGGGTTCGTTCACCTCACCGCTGATGCTGCTCGGCATGGGCTTCGTGCTGGCGTACCGCTTCGCCAACACCATGCAGCGGGTGGAAGGCTTCAATGCCGAGCTGCGCAATGAGGTGCAGCTGGCCACCACGCAGTTGGCGGACAACCTGCAACAGCAGCATGCCTTGGAACTGGCCCATAGCCGCGCCGGTGAGCGCCTGCAGCTGGTGCGTGACCTGCACGACGGTTTCGGGGGCACCTTGGTAGGCGCCATCGCCCGCCTGGAGCAGGCGCCGGAGGACATGCCGCGGCAGGAGGTCATCGGCGTGCTACGCGAAATGCGAGATGACCTGCGCCTGGTGATCGACAGCACCGCCCGCGAACAGGCGGATCTGGCCGAGCTGCTGGCGCCGCTGCGCCACCGTACCAGTGGCTTGCTGGATGCGGTGGACATCCAGGCCCACTGGCACCTGCAGGACATCGATGGCATCGAGCTGGGTGCCAGCCGCAGCCTTGACCTGTTGCGGCTGCTGCAGGAAGGCCTGACCAATGTGTTCAAACACAGCCACGCGCAGCGCGTGGACGTCCATCTGCGCAGGCAAGGCGACCAGCTGCAATTGCACATCGACGACGACGGCGTTGGTCTGGCGCAGGGCGCTGACGGCGTGGTTGCGGTGCGTACAGGGGCAGGGTTGGCCAGCATGCGGTTGCGCGCCCGTAGGCTCGGTGGTGAGCTGCAGGTATCACCTGCTGACAACGGCACGGGTACCCGGCTGGCACTGGTGCTGCCGCTGATGGCGTGACCGTCCTACGGCCGACTACCTGATTTCGTGGATGCGCGATTGGCGGGCCCGGCATTAGCTTTCTCCCTTGCTGATTCGGGGGATTTCACAATGAACCGTCATGTCATTACCAAGGCTGGGCCGCTGGCGGCGGCTGCCATGCTTGCTTTGCTGCCATTGTTGCCGGCGCAGGCCGCTGAAGTGGTTGGCGGCACGTCGCCGACGGCGCCCTGCACCCAGGACACCGCCACCGGCGCCATCGCCTGTCAGGACGGCAGCCGGGTGGGCAGTGACGGCCCTGCAGGCCCGAACATGCTGGGCTGGAGCACCTCCGCTGGCAGGCTGGGCAATGCCACTGGCAACACCGCCTTCGGGCAAGGCAGTTCCGCCGGCTTGGGCGGCCAGGGCTCAAATGGCACCGCCGGGGGGACCGGCGGAATCGGTGGCAATGGAGGGACCTACAACCTGGCGTTCGGCACCAACAGCAGTGCGGGCAACGGAGGCAGGGCCGGTCAGGGCAGCGCCGGTGGCACGGGTGGCAATGGTGGCGCCGGCGGCAATTACAACATCGCGTTGGGCAATGGCAGCCAGGCCGGCAATGGTGGCAATGGCAACGATATGTGCTGTGGTTTCCCGGCCCCCACGGGTGCTCCGGGCACGGACAACAACGTCGCCATCGGCAGGAACGCGGTAGCTGCCGGTGGTGGCTCGGTTGCGCTGGGCGCCGGCAGCAGCGATGAAGGTGCCGCCAACGTGGTCTCGGTGGGTTCGGCAAGCCTGAAAAGGCGCATAAGCAACGTGGCTGCTGGCATCAACGGCAGCGATGTGGTCAATCTCACCCAACTGGGTGCGTTGGCAGCTGCGCTTGGTGGTAACGCGAGCTACGTTGGCGGCACCTTCACCGCTCCAGGCTACATCGTCCAGAACATCAGTTATCAACAAGTAGGGGCCGCACTGGGAGCGTTGGACAGCGCGCTGTCCACGCAGAACAGCAGCTTGGCTGCGATCGCTGCCAGCGGTGATGCGGCGACCCTGGTCTCTGCAATGCAGTACACCGACCAGCAATTGGCCGGCGGCCAGGCCGTCGCCCTGCAAGCAGCACAAGCCCATGCCGATGCAGGTGATACGGCAACCCTGGCGGCAGCCTCGGGCTATACCGACACCCGCGTGGCTGCGGTGCGCGCGGAAGTGAATGCCGGCGACAGTGCAACCCTGGCATCGGCCAACCAGTACACCGATACGGCGACAGCGCAGTCGCTTGGCAGCGCGCGGGCGTATACCGATGCAGCCGTTGCTGCGTTCAGCGATGACTTCACCCGTTTCAACGATGGGGTGAATCGACGCCTGCATGATCAGGACAGGCGCATCGATCGGATGGGGGCGATGACATCGGCGATGACCAACATGGCAATGAATGCAGCCGGTGGGCAAAGCGCGCGTGGTCGGGTTGCGGTGGGTGCGGGTTTCCAGGGCGGCGAACAGGCGTTGTCGGTTGGCTATGGCGTGCGCTTGGGGGCGCGTGGTTCATTCTCGTTGGGCGGCGCCTTCGGTGGCGGGGAAAAATCCGCAGGCCTTGGTTTTGGCCTCGATCTTTGATGCCGGCGCAGGCGGATGGACGGCCGCGCCTTATCGCTTGTGCGCGACGCACGAGGCGGGGAAACCAGCGACCGGTCTGGCATGTCCCGGCAGGCCGTGACACGGCCTGCGACGAGAACCTGCTGCAGCCGATGGATTTTCCACGACGCCTGCATCCGCAACCTGATTGAAGGGACCGCCGGCAGCGAGGCGTGGTGTGTGACCGTGCGCGAACAACTGGCCATGCAGTCGCTATTGCAGCGTTGAGTAGACCGGTTCCAGCACAACTGGGGGCGGGGCCGGCCGCCGATTTAAACCTTTTCAATGCTTCCTGCATCCAAACCGGAAGTGGGAGTGCACAGCGCCCCGCTGCGACAAACTCCTGCCGCCCACAACCGGAACCAGACAATGCAATTTGCCGCACCACGCGTCCTGCTGTGCCTGCTAGCCGTGCTTCTCTTCCATTCTCCATCCGCACTCGCTGCAACGCGCGACGCTGCAGATGAGGCGGCGCGCCGCTTCATCGCGGTGACGATGAAGGAGCGCGGTATTCCCGGCATGCAGGTGGCGGTGGTCAAGGACGGCCGCGTGGTGTTCTCCGAAGCGCATGGCCTGGCCAACGTGGAGAACAAGGTGGTGGCGACATCGAGCACCCTGTTTCCGATCAACTCGGCGACAAAGGCGTTTACCGGGGTGGCGATCATGCAACTGGTCGAGGCGGGGAAGGTGGATCTCGATGCTCCGGTATCCACCTACCTGCAGCAGCTGCCGGCCGCATGGCAAGGCATCCGCGTACGCCAGTTGCTTGCGCACACCTCCGGCCTGCCGGACATCGTCGATGCGGATGGACTTGTAGGCGGTGGCTCCGAAGCACAGGCGTGGCAAGTGGTGGAGCAGCAGCCGATGCAGGCGCTGCCCGGCGCGCAGTTCGTCTACAACCAGACCAACTATGGCTTGCTGGCCAGGATCATCATCCAGCGCAGTGGCAAAGCCTACGAGGACTATCTGGCCGCTGGTCAGTTCGAGCCGTTGGGAATGCGCCACGTCACGTTCGGCGACAGCTACGATCTGGTGCCGAATGCGGCAACGATCTACAGCTATTTCCCGCGCAGCAGCGATGCGGCCGATGCGCCGCGAAGATTGTCACACTGGTTCTACGACATGCCCCATGGACTATGGGCAGGTGGCGGCATCCAGATCAGCGCTGGGGAGCTGGCGCAATGGTTGGTTGCCTTGCTGCAGTATCGCCTGTTGAGCGCGGACAGCCTTGCACGCATGTGGACACCTGAGCGTTTGAACGACGGCAGTGTCGGTGCCTGGTCAGCAGGTTGGCCGGTGTCCGAAGCGCAGGGGCGGCGCCAGATCAGCAGCTTCGGAGGCGCACGCGCGGCGTTGCTGGTTTACCCGGATGAAGGCTTGGCGGTCGTGGTGTTGACCAACCTGGTCGGTGCCAACCCACAGCAGTTCACCGCACAGATCGCCGATTTTTACAGATAGCAGCGTAGTGCCGAGCCATGCTCGGCAGGGGCCTTCCAAGCAAAACCAACGTAGTGCCGAGCCATGCTCGGCAAGGGCTTTCCAAGCAAAACCAACGTAGTGCCGAGCCATGCTCGGCAGGTGCTTTCCAAGCAAAACCAACGTAGTGCCGAGCCATGCTCGGCAGGGGCTTTCCAAGCAAAACCAACGTAGTGCCGAGCCATGCTCGGCAGGGGCCTTCCAAGCAAAACCAACGTAGTGCCGAGCCATGCTCGGCAAGAGGCTTCACCGGTAATGCCTCAGCCGAACATGGTTCGGCTCTGCAGGCTCCTACAGCCCTCAGTACAGATCCATCGGGTCGACATCCAGCGACCAGCGCACACGCCGCGCCTGCGGCAAGCCATAGGCCTGCAACATCAGTCCGTCCAGCGCTGCATGCAGCGGTCGCCGCTGATCGGCCGACAGCAGCAACTGCGTGCGTTGGAAACCGGCGCGTCGCGGCATTGGTGCCGGCATGGGTCCAAAGCGTTCGACATCGTTTTGCTTTGGAAGCAGGTGCTTGAGCGCGGCAAGGAATTCATTGGCCTGCTCCACCTGTTTGGCTTCGGCCCGCAGCAGGGCCATGTGCGCGAACGGCGGAAATCCGGCCGCTTCGCGTTGCAGCAATTCGGCATCGGCAAAGGCGTGGTAGCCGCCGTTGACCAGGGTGTGCAGCAAGGCATTGTCCGGGTGATGGGTCTGCAGCCAGACCTCGCCGGGGCGTTCGGCGCGACCAGCGCGTCCGGCAACCTGGATCAACTGTTGTGCCAGCTTTTCGCTGGCGCGGAAGTCGGCAGAAAAAAGGCCTTCATCAATGCCAACCACGACCACCAGGGTCAGCTTCGGCAGGTCGTGTCCCTTGGCCAGGATCTGTGTGCCAACCAGGATACCGGGTTGGTCGCCCAGCGTTGCCAGCGTCTGTTCCAGTGCATCGCGGCGACTGGTGGTGCTGCGGTCGATGCGCAGCACCGGGTAGTCCGGGAACAACTGCAGCAGCCGTTCTTCCAGGCGCTCGGTGCCAATACCCTGCGGTTGCAGCGCCAGGCTGGCGCAGTCGGGGCAGGCCAATGGTACCGGTTGGCGGGCGCCGCAGTGGTGGCACTGCAGGCGGCGACCGCCCCCATGCACGGTCATCGGTGTCTTGTGCAGCGGCGTGCTGCAGCGTTTGCATGGCGCGGTCCAGCCGCAGTCATGGCAGAGCAGCACCGGCGCATAACCGCGACGGTTCTTGAACACCAACACCTGGCTGCCGGCCTTCAGGTGCTGCTCGATGCCGACCAGCACTTCCGGTGACAGACCATCCTGCAGCGGCCGCTTGCGCACGTCGAACACGCGTACGCCCGGCGGCTTGGCATCACCGGCACGCTGTTGCAGGCGCAGGTGCGTGTAGCGACCGCTGCGTGCGTTGTGCAGGGATTCCAATGATGGCGTTGCACTGCCCAGCACCACCGGCACGTTCAAGGCCTTGCCACGCACCATGGCGAAATCGCGTGCGTGGTAACGGATGCCATCCTGCTGTTTGTAGCTGCCGTCGTGCTCCTCGTCGATGACGATCAGGCCGGCCTGCGGCAGTGGTGTGAAAATCGCCGAGCGGGTGCCGACGATCACCCGTGCTTCGCCGCGTGAGGCAGCTGCCCAGACGCGTGCACGTTCGTTGTCGTTCAAACCCGAATGCAATGCATGCACCGGAATGCCCAGGCGGCTGCGGAAACGCTGCAGGGTCTGCGGGGTCAGGCCGATTTCAGGCACCAGCACCAGCGCCTGCTTGCCTTGCTGCAGGCAGTGGCAGATCGCCTGCAGGTAGACCTCGGTCTTGCCACTGCCGGTGACGCCATCGAGCAGGAAGGGCTGGAAGCCATCGGCCGCCTGCAAGGCGTCGATGGCCAGCTGCTGTTGCGGGTTGGGTTGCGGGCCGGGTTGGATCCGGGCCTGCGGGATTACCGCCGCGACTTCGATGCGCTGCGCATGTTCGCGCTTGAGCAGCGCGCGCGCGGCGCTGCGCCAGTCTTCCAGCTGTGCGTCGAGCAGGTCTTCATTGATCGCACCGCCGAGCAGCAGCGTGGCCAACCGGTGCGGACGGGTGCCGCTGCGCAGGCGCCCGTAGCCGGCGTGACCGGCTTCGGTCAGCTGCCAGGCCCAGCCATGGGTGTCGGGCAGTGGTTCGCCGCGGCGCAATGGGGCTGGCAGTGCGGTGGCGATCACCTCGCCCAGTGGCGCGTGGGTGTAGCGGGCCAGCCAGCGCAGCGACGTGCTGAGCTCGCCCTGCAGCACGGGGGCCTCATCCAGCCATTGCAGGGCCGGCCTCAGCGCAGCCGGATCATCGACCTGGCCAATGGCCTCGACCACCCCTATCAGTTCGCGCGGGCCGAACGGCACCCGCAACCGACGTCCCACATCGCTGGCCTGGGGCACAGCGCTGCCAACGGGCGGCAGGTAGTCGAACAGCTGCGGCAACGGGACCGGCAGGGCGAGGCGCAGGGTGGGGCAGGCAGGCATGGGCCAAGTTTAGCGGTAGCGGCGGGTTTGGCTGCCGCCATTCACCTGCATCCAGACCCTGTGAAGTCCTGCATAAATGCGGCGTAAACGCTGGCTGCGCATGAAGATTTAATGTTATCCACATTTCCTGTGGATAACTCTGTGGGTGAGCAATGTGCTCCACGCGTGCACGGCGATGGATCAAGCCTTTGGGTCAACTTGGTCAAAAAATAGCCACATCAATTAGCTGTTTGAAATCAACAGGTTATCCGTGAAACAAAAAAGAAATACAGTCTCACGGCGGCTTGCATGCTGGCCTTGTCATGGCGTATTGACGCTGTGCACAAGTTGTTGCAGAGGCTTGCAAAATCGGTCCGGTAGTGCCTCGGGGCGTCGGCAGCCGGGTGTGCGCTGGGTATCATCACGGCATGACGGAGTTCACATGATGGCTGCACCAGCCCCTCTCTCGCCGGCCGCAGCCAATGCTCTGTCCGCCTTTTTACGCGGCGTGGAACGTCGTGCTCTGGTCGTTGCTGAATTGCAGGCCGGTGATGTCACCGTCGGAGAACGCGCGGTGGCAGTGGCCATGCGGGCCTTTGTCGGGCCTGCCTCGCAACTGTTGATGGTGGAATGGCCGGCCCGTTTCTGGGGCCTGCTGTGCAGCACCCCGCAATTGTTGAAGCCTGCCGGCCCAGGCAACTGGGCGCCGGAGGTGACGCACCTGGCCACGCTGGCAGCGGGTGAGCGCCTGGCCTTGCTGCTGCGGATTGGTGCCGGTCTGGATGAAGCGGCGGCCTCGGCCGTGCTGGGTGTGGATGCGGAGGCTTACCGGCAAGCCCTGGCGGGAGCCTGCCCGCTGGATGCTGGTGGCCGTCCGGATGCCGCCAGCTGGCGCGCCTTGGCCGAGCAGGTGCAGGCACGGATCCGCGACCTGTCACCACCGCGCCTGCAGCAGCTGGAGCAGCTGCGCGAGTCGGTCATTACCGGTGCAATGCCGTCGCCGTCGGTACCTGCCGCTGCGGCTGCCAGCACTGCGCGCAAGGAGGACGGGCGCCGTCGCAAACCCGCAGGGCGACGCAAGCAGGCCCGTCCGTGGACGCTGCGCACCTGGCTGCTGCTATGCCTGCCGCTGCTGTTGCTGGCGATGGTGGCATTGTGGTGGTGGCGTTCGCATACGGTGGTGGGCGCTGATCCGGGCAGTGGCGGTGGTCTTGTCGACAACGGCCCGGTGCAGGTGGAACCGCTGCCCGACGACAGCACCCCGGCGGGGCCGGGCGAGGATCCGCATGCCGCTGCCGATGCGGCGATGCTGGCCGATCCCGCCCTGGCGCTGGCCCGCGACGCGGATTTCTATGCCTGGTATGCCGCTGGTGGTCCGATGCCGGTGGATGAATCGCAGCCGCAGCCGAGCCGGCCGGAACCGGCCGGCGCAGCGTTGGAGACGAGCGATGCCGATGAATAAGTGGGGCTGGGCCGGTCTGCTCCTGGCCGTCGTATTGCCGCTGCATGCCGCCGCGCCGACCGCATTGCCGGGCCTGCCGGCGGGCACCAGTGCAGCCACGCCGCACAACAGCTGGGCAGCGATGAGCGTGGCGCAGAAGCGTGAGCTTCGTAGCCGCTACGCCGCCTGGCAGACGCTGCCGGCCGCCGAACAACAGCGCATCCGCCAGGCCGCGGCCGCGCTCGCTGCACAGCCGGATGCACAGCGGCAGGCGCTGCGTGCGCGCTACATGAGCATTGACCAGATGCATCGCGATGGCTGGTTGCTGGGACCGCAGCTGGGGGTGTTGTACCCACGCCTGCAGCCCTTGTTTGGCTACCTGCCCGCGGCCGAACGCGAGCCGGTGATCGCGCTGCTGCGAGAGCTTGATGCCTCACAGCTGGAGCAGTTGAGCCTGATCTCACAGCGCACCCCGCCGCAGCAGCGCGACGAACTGCGGACCCAACTGCTGGCATTGGCACCGGCGCAGCGCGATGCCTGGCTGCGCGAGAAGGTAGGCCGCTGACGCCCCCGCCGTGGCGCCTCGCATCCGCTGTTCATCCGCGGTGCGGGGCTGCAACACCGTTGCCACGCTAGAATGGGCGGCCCGCGACCCGGCATCTGTGCGCTTCCTGCGCCGGCCGCAGTCCGCGTCTGTTGCTCTTATGTCCAT
>Ga0308158_10001702_pt1 | contig 22533 bp, 21 predicted proteins | sample PhyBR2_FD_201038 | JGI IMG/M metagenome (GOLD analysis project Ga0308158, IMG submission 201038) | Phyllosphere microbial communities from UC Gill Tract Community Farm, Albany, California, United States - DLSLB.R2 | ecosystem: Host-associated > Plants > Phyllosphere > Unclassified | place: USA...
ATTTAGCGTCCGCTGACAGGTAAGCGCACTAAAAGCGACTAAGATTGAATAAGATGGGGCACCGCGCTCGCCATTGAGGAGTAATAGCCATGATCCGCGAACAAATAGAAGAAAAGCTGCGTGTGGCGTTTCAGCCAGCTCATCTGGAAGTACATGACGAGAGCTACCGGCACAACGTGCCTGCCGGATCCGAAAGTCACTTCAAAGTGGTGATTGTCAGCGACTGCTTTGCGGGCCAGCGTTTTCTGGCGCGTCACCGCCTGATTTATGGCGAACTGGCGGCAGAACTCGCGGGCAGTGTTCATGCTTTAGCCCTGCATACGTACACCCTGAAAGAGTGGGAAGGGTTGCAGGATACCGTACTGGCTTCGCCTAACTGCCGCGGTGCCGGAACACTCGCCTGAACTGCCTTCTGTGAAACGGCCTGCGGGCCGTTTTATTCGATTGCGGCGTGACGTGACATTAAAAACGCGTAAGCAGTGAAGGCGCAATAAATAGGTCTTTACCTGCACATGACATCTATTAAAATAAGAGGGAATAAAGCGGAGTTCGCTATCGGTAACAACCTATATATATTCCGATTAATCAAAAAAGCACTCTTCAGCCCTCAGGTTTTTTGTTCAGCGGCTGACCAGGTTATGTTGCTTTTTTATGCCTCTGCCGATGTTAATTCACTCTGATAATGGGTCTTACTCTATTTATCTCTGGCGTGGTAAGACCTCTCTGTATTTAAGTCCCTCCTTATAGTAGAAACCGTACGGCTTATTTAGAATAAATTCCTTACTTAGTCAGAGATATTTCTCTTTCAGGAAAAGCGTATTCCCAGGTGACTGGCGTGTATTCTTTTCACTCTATCAACAACAATAGTGGACTTAATTTCATCCTGATTACAACGGAATATAATTATGTCTACGACCCCTTTGCATAATAAATGCACCAGGGTAACGCTGCGCCCGCTGATATTGGCTCTCTCATGTGCTGCAGCATGTCCGGCAACGGCAGAGCAGGTAATGACCGTAACCGCCCCGGTAAATAATCCGGGCCATCTGGTGACCTCTACTCAAACGCCGCGCCAGCCTGTTCCGGCCAGTGATGGTGCAGATTTACTGAAAACAATCCCGGGCTTCTCGATACTGCGTAGCGGGGGCAGCAATGGCGATCCTGTATTGCGCGGCATGTTCGGTTCCCGGCTGAATATTCTGAGCGATGGTGCCAGTACGCAGGGGGGGTGTGGCTCCAGAATGGATACCCCGACTGCCTACATCACCCCCAAAAGTTACGACACGCTGACGGTTGTCAAAGGGCCACAAAGCGTTACCCACGGGCCGATGGCCTCGGCGGGCACGCTGCTGTTTGAGCGTCAGCCCGAACTGTTCAGCGAGCCGGGGATTAAAGGCTCGGTTAACCTTCTTCAGGGGGCGAATGGTCGCTCAGATCAGAACGTCAATACTGTGTTGGGTAATCGTTCGGGCTATATCCGTTTAGACGGCAACCGTTCGGAGGCGGAGGATTACCGGGATGGCGACAGCAATCGGGTGCCAGGCAAGTGGCGTAAATGGAACAGTGGCGTCACCCTGGGGCTGACGCCGGATGACGATACGCTGGCGGAATTGAGCATGGGGGCCAGTGACGGCGAAGCCCGCTATGCGGGACGCATGATGGACGGCAGCCGTTTTGCGCGCAAAAGTGCCGCATTGAAGCTGGAAAAATATGCGTTAAGCGATAGCCTGAGAAAAGTCAGCTGGCAAAGTTACTACAACGACACCGACCACATCATGGACAACTACAGTCTGCGCCAGACCGTTGGGCCAAAACGCAAAAGTGAAGTCGGTGGGGTTACGATGGGAACCCGGCTGAGTACTGTCTGGGAGTCTGACGCTAATCAGCTGACGACCGGCACCGACATGATGCGTAAGACTCACCGCAGGAAGAATGCGGCAGGCTGGCGCGATGACGCGCAGTTCATTCAGGCAGGCATTTTCAGTGAGCTCCAGACTGAATTAAACAGCGACAATAAGTTCATCACCGGCGCACGTCTGGATCATGTCAGGGTTGACGACAAGCGCTCACCAGATTTCGCATCACGCAGTGACGTACTGCCCGGTGCCTTTATGCGCGTTGAGCATACGCTGCCGGATGCCCCGCTTACACTCTACAGTGGCGTAGGTTATACCGAGCGTTTCCCGGACTACTGGGAATTTTTTTCCGGCAAAGCCGGACAGGCCAGTTTCAAAACACTGAAAAGCGAAAAAACGCTCCAGTGGGATAATGGTCTGAGCTTTAATGGCGAGAACGTCAGCGCGTGGCTCTCCGCTTATGTGGGACGGATTTCCGACTATATCCTGTTCGATTACAGCCAGACGCCGTCGCAGGCAAGCAACACCAACGCTGTCATTATGGGAGGGGAAACCGGAGCGCGCTGGAAGATTGCACCGAACTGGTTGCTGGAAAGTAGCCTTAATTACGCCTGGGGAGAAAATCGCTCCGACAGCCAGCCGCTGCCGCAGATGCCGCCACTGGAAGGGCGCGTCATGCTTAATTACTATCAGGAAGACTGGAGCACAGGCGTGATGTGGCGAGCCGTCGCTCCTCAGCATCGCACCGCTAATCAAAAAGGAAACGTAACCGGGCAGGACCTGAGCAGCAGCGCAGGGTTTGGTACCCTGGCCTGGAATGCAGATTATACGTTCAGTCAGCAGCTAAAGATGAGTGCGGGTATTGATAACCTGCTGAACAAAGCTTACAGCGAACACCTTAATATGGCTGGTGTCAGCGAATTCGGTTATTCCACTCATCAGCAGATCACTGAACCCGGTCGCACGTGGTGGCTGGAAATGGAATATGTTTTCTAGATGGCGACAGGCAACGCTGATGCTTTAATTTATCCGGACGTGATCTGGGGAGGTGTTTTCCGCGCCGCCTGCGCCAGGAGCGTTTGATGATCTCCCCCGATCAACCCAGGGCAAATAATATAGCAGCCGTTCCTTAGTGCAAAAGTCATTCTGCCATGCGGCCGTCTCTTAAGGGTTAATAAGTGTCGGCCGGTCACGCCATAAGAGAATTATTAATAGTGAGGTTCAAATAGCAATATCGAACGCCTGCGTTTTTGCCAGCACACAATAGAGCTGGCAATCGTTACTGACGTTGAGTTTCTCCATGGCTCTCAGCTTATGGGCGCTGACGGTCTTATTACTCAGGTTCATCTGCTGAGCGATCTGCGTCAGATTAAGCCCCTGACACATCATACGCAGCACGTCAATTTCGCGCGGAGATAGCTCCCTGCTGGCTTGATGATTGTTCTGAAAAAGGGCGTTCATGAGTTCGCGTTCAATGTAAACCTCATCGTTGATGACTGAACTCAGCGTCCGGCTCAGCGTTTTCTCGCAGGTATCCCGGCTGATATAGGCTTTTGCCCCAGCTTCCAGCGTCATACGGATGAGCTGGGTATTTTTATAAGGAGAAAGGACGATCATTTTTAACTTTGGATACTTGCGGTTGAGCCACTTAATCAGCAGCACGCCATCCATGCCACTAATGGGATTTGGGCCTGGAGTGGTAGCCAGCGAGAAGCCAAGAAAAAGAATATCAACAGTCTGCTCAGTCAGCAGTGACATGAGGCCGGAAGGCGAGGCTGTATCCCCTGTGACTTTAATTTCGGGGCGGGAAAAGCTGTCACTGGGCAGAGCCGGCGCATTCATAATCATCGACATAACGCCGCGACGAATAATCGTATGCTCATGGGCAATAGCAATATTGATACTCATAGTGGTTTCTCCGAAATGATGATGGCGCTCTGGATGACGTCACCTGATGTGAAGAAATATACTGATCCCACAGAGAGTATTCTTTAGTACTTGTCAGATAATTCCGCTTGCGCGCTGTCCAGGCGTAGCAGGCTCTCTTGCATTAATGCTACGAAACGTTCTGCGAGCGGTGAAAGTTGTAACTCATCGACAAGACCCGCCCGGAGGAGTTCAGGGAGAGCCTCCATTGCCTGGCAGAAACGGGTTGCTTCCCGCATGGAAAGCAAGCTCCATGATGCCTTGAGACGGTGCGCCAGCTTACTCAGCGCTTCGGCCGAGTGGCTGGAACACCGGAGCTGCCGCAGGTCCTGCTCAAGCGCTTCCCGCATCTGATCGCGCATCAGGGTAATCACATCATGTTGTCCCTCTGCAAGTTGATAAAGCCCTGTAAGATCACAGGTCTCGACGAGGGGACTGGCATGCTGCGCCAGTGCCTGCTGCAGTTCATCCAGGGTGAGAGGTTTACGCAACAGACCGTCCATGCCGGCATGGCGTGCCCTGTCATTCTCTTCCAGCAGCGCATTGGCCGTGCAGCCAAGCAGGATAGCCGGTGCAGGGGCCAACCCCGCGATATCTCTTACCAGCAGCAATGTTGCGAGTTGATAGCCATCTATTTCTGGCATCTGGCAGTCAGTAATCAGTACCTCTACCGGATCGGTAGCCAGCCGGGCAAGGGCATCGCGGGCATTGGTACAGCCAATCACTTCCTGTCCCAGTTTTTCCAGCTGCAGTCTCAGCACGGTTAAGTTAGCGGGGAAATCATCGACAATCATGATGCGGCGGCGCGGAAGCGGCGCGAACGCTGATTCGGTGATGACTCTGGTCTGTTCATCGACAGGCTGCAGAGGCAACGAAACCGTCACTTCAGTGCCCTGAGCTGGCACACTACTCAGGGTGAGTTTACCGGCCATCAGCTCAATTAACTGATAGCAAATCGCAAGCCCAAGTCCGCTGCTTTGCGGTATAGCAGAGTCACACTGGAACCACGGCGTACCGATTGATGGCATGGCATCTGGCGGGATGCCTATTCCGGTATCCGTGATACGTAATTCAAGTTTTTGACCCTCAAGCCTGGCGCTAAACGTCACCTTTCCCTCAGGGGTATATTTGATGGCGTTACTGAGCAGGTTAGCAATTACCTGGCTAAGCCGGGACTTATCAATATGAAACAGTTGATGGCGCGGAACATCCAGCGCGGCCTCCCACTGCAGCATTTTAGCTGAGGCGCTATGAGCGAAGATCTCCTCGTTGGTATGGAGGAGTTGCCAGAGAGAGTGTTGCGCCAGTTCCAGTCGCAACTCTCCCGCTTCGATGCGAGAGAGATCAAGAATATCGCCAATCACGTCACGCAATGAGCCTGCGCTCTGCCATGCCACCATGAGGCTATTACTACGCTCTTTTTCCAGCTCCAGCAGCCCAAGCAGGGCATTGAGCGGTGTGCGGATGTCATGGCTCATACGGGCGAGAAAGTTTGATTTTTCCAGGCTTGCGCGTTCGGCCTGACTAAGCGCAAGATTCAGCGCGGCGGTCAATTCGGCTTTTTCACTGATATCAACCCAACCGCCAATAATGCCCTGAGGTCGTCCAACATTATCGGTATAGCTGCACAACCACCAATAGAGTGTGGCGCCTGCCTGGGCGATACGCGTTTCTCCAGTCAGGGGATCGGGTGCGTTAAGTAGCATCAGGCGTCTGGGGAGAGCGAATTGCTCTGCGAGTTCACCCAGCGGCAGGTTGACAAAAAGACTGCCTTCTTCCGGCTCGTTCGCCAAAAGCGGGGAGTTTACAAACGCGTCGTTATAGCGAGTCAGGCGACCAGAGGGATCGCAGACAAACAGCGGCACCGGGACATTGTTCATGAGTGTTTGCCACAAGGACAGGGCATTATGCAATGCGAAAGTATCCTGTTCCCGCTGACTGCGCCGGCGTTGTGCAATCTTCCAGATGACCAGCACCAGAATCGCGACACAAAAGAAGATCGCAGCCAGCAATGCAGTCCACAACGTGCGGTTTAAAGAAGGTTGCTGTTTGTTAAGGATAGCCAGCGGCCTGGCCCGCTCGCGAAAGACGCTGGCGCGGGTTACGGATGCCAGTATGGCGTTGATCCGTTCTTCTTTAACCGGGTCTGAACTCTCTGCGATAAACCATAACGGCGTACCCGGCAGATCGAGCGGCATAAGCTGCAGTGAGGTATCTTCACGTTGCCGCAGAGCATAGTTCAGCGCATAAGCATCTCCCGCCAGTCCGCTGGCTCCTCCCGCATTCATTAATTCAAACCCCTGAGAAAGCGTCTTCACCCGTACAAGGTTTTCCGACGGTAGCTTATGTCGCAATAGAGGAAGGAGAGGGGAATCCTGGAGCACCGCGATGCGCCGATGTTTCAGCCCGGGCAAAACGGCAGGCAGCGCATGCTGAATGGGGCTGACCAGACCCCAGGCGAGTTCGTCAAAATGAATCGCGTCTGGCGCTGGTGACGTCTGGCTGGCCACGATCTTTATGCGAACGTGCTCACTCTGCATAAGCGGGGGGAGTGATGCCGGGTTCATCCCAAACGTAAGGCTGAAGTGGGTGGCGGGGAACAATTTCGAAATGAGATCGTACCAGACGCCGCGAATCTGCCCATCGGTCGAAAGCTGTACAAACGGGGCGGGAGACAAGGGAAGGACCACCTGTAGCATCAGGCGAGGGGCCTTTTCGCTGGCTGGCGAGTTTCTTGCACTGAATACGGTGCCGTTCGGGAGGAACCATTTTTCCTCAAGCCAGTGCGCATCTTCAGGAGCCATGGTCCGAATATGCGCATTGATCTCTTCCAGCGCATCGGTGCGATCGGACATTGCCCAGGCATAAAAATGCAGTGCGGGCAGCCCCTCCTCTGTATCGAGTGACAACGTGGTTGCTGGCGCGTGAGCCATCCAGCTGCGCAGAATAAATTCCGGAGCGATAAAGCGGCTGGCTTCGCCACGAACCAGTCGCTGAATATTCTCTTCCGTTGAGGCGGTAGTCGCTGACACCGAGCAGGAGGCTGTGATGTTAACCGGAAGGCTGTGAAAGCACAGAGTGCCACCGGTACCATTTTGCAGCGTCACAGAAGCCAGAGAAAAAGTGACAATAGGGTCACTGGCTTGCAAAGCGCTCTCTGGCGGCTGGCTGGCAATGACGACATCAACGATGCCCTGCTGCAGGGCTTTCACACTCTCATCCGCAGAGACAAAACGGTGAACCTCCGGCCTGGGGTTATGAATGAACAAAATTTCAAGTTCATCATCCAGCAGACTGCTGGCTTTATTTTGTGAGACGAACGGGGGCGCAATAATCAAACCGATCTTCAGCTCAGCCGTCGCGGATGGCGTGTTGATCAGTATCAGTAGCAGAAGAAGAATCCACCCGCCCTGGCGCATGTTACGTGCCTAGCCCAAGACTCTGAGCAAACTGGAACAACTCAAAGTCGCTTGAGGCGCCGAGCTTGCGCATAGCGCTGATTTTTTGTGTGCTGATGGTTTGCTTAGTGCGCTTAAGCTGACCACTAATCTGGTTCACGGTTAAGCCACGAAGCAGCAGGCGCAGGACTTCAGTTTCTCGCTGTGTAAGATGAACCTCCGTTTTTACGGGAGCCATATGCCCCTGGCTCGTACTGTGTAAACTCTGGATCAGATTTGTCGACAGGCTCGTTTTATTCAGCACGGCGTGAACGCCGCAGCGGCGCAGCGAGGCGAGGAGTTCGGGGTTGGTGATCATAGTGACAACGACCACCATACTTTCCGGATAACGTCGGGTCAGCGTCTGGATCATGGTCAATCCATCCGGGAAGCGCTCGCCGGGCATACTTAAGTCAGTAATGATGATATCCACAGGCGAGTGTGCAAGCTTGTCCATGACCTCGTCAGCGCTCAGCGCTTCATGAACAATATGATAGCGATCATGGCGTGTTTGCAGGAGGGTACGTAACCCTAATAAATAGACGGGGTGATCATCAGCAATCAGGACGGTTTTTTTCATCACATTGCAGTCATGGAAAGGGAATGGGTTCTGAGAGGAAAAACGTCAGCAGGAGCCGGGTTTAACGGCGTATTAAGTAGAGTGTAAATCAAAGTAGATTCCTCTGCACAAGTCGCCTGTTTGCCTGTAACACCAGATAATTTTAAGAAGAATACTATTTCTGCGGCTGAGCGAGAATGGCGCAGAATAAATTAATTCAGTCTCTTTTAGCATTCATTATTTTGGTAATCTCCTGATAAACATGAGATACAAGACATGCGTTGATAATCGACATTCGTCAGGAGCTGTCTGGTTGAGAGGCAGGAATGCTAATAAACGGTTAACCGCAAGCTGATTGAGAATTTTCCAGGTTATGCCGCTGAATATCTGATGAACTGTTCAGTCATTCCACTGTTTTATTAAAAATGAATTACATACTCTTAAAAGCTGAATGTTCGCTGCACTATTACAAAGCGATTATCGCCAGCGATACAGCCAATAATGTTGCCATTCCGGGACTGCCTTTTACGGCGGCCACGTTTACCGCTTACTGAACGTACATACCTCAGACAGCCATCGGGCACCGGATGCAGCGCTTAACCTGCTTTCTGCTAATTAATTATTAATTTATTTCTGGCTCCGCTGGCAGGTTTTTTTTAGATAACACTGAATTTTATAGGTAAATGTTATGATATCCAGTTCTTTAAATGTTGCGCGCTATGATCGCTTCACGCGCATTCTTCATTGGGTTGTGGCGGTGATCATCATTTATGCGATGTGCGTGGGATACATTCTGCATGCGCTGGAAGGAACAAGATGGTTTTACTTCTTCTCAGAATTAAATATGTCGCTGGCCACTATTGCTACGCCTGTCATGCTGGTGCGTTTTATCTGGCGTTTTTTCCGTCCGTCGATCGAACGGCCTGCAGGTATATCCTTGCGTAAAAAGCAGATGGTGGCTTTGGTGCACGAGGTGTTTTATCTGACCATTTTTGCCGTGCTGGTGAGCGGTTTTCTGATGCTGCATAAGGATTATCACCTTTTTGGTCTTCTGCATGTCACGCGTCCTGTAGACGTTCCGGTTATCAATCAGTTCTTTTTCACGGCTCATCGCTATAGCTGCATGGTGTTAGGCATCATTCTGGTGATGCACGTAGCCGCCGTACTGAAATATACCGTTACCGGTAAGCCGGAGATCCTGCGGCGTATGTTGTAAGCCCCCGGCTTATTACGGGCGATCATGAGAGGGATTGAACGTGCTTATCCCGCCGGTGAGTGAAGGGTCGCCGGGACGTCGCATCATGGTTAACAGGCAGCACGACTGTTGACCATTGAGTCGTTGTATCGTCAATCTTTTTTCGAACAGCGGTTCTTCACCGCGGGTGTACCAGTCAATAAATGCTGGCATAAAGGGTGCATCGCAATGGGCCTCAAGCAGATCGAGAGTACTGATGCTCTGATGTTCACCGGGGAAAAACGTCTCAGTATTACCCTGCCAGTGCAGCGTACGTTCTGGCACATCCAGCCGGAAAAAAAGACTGCTGCCGGTAAGCGCAAAGCGGGAAAGTAGCGTCTCCGTGTTTTTCGCCTGCTGCTGCTGCTGCTGTGTCCGGCGCTGATACTGGTGCAGGCAACCAGCAAGTATCGACGAAAAGACGAGGTAACAGTAAGCCTGCCATATCGCAGGCAGTCGCACTGGCATCAACTCAAAAAAGATCCCCTTACTCTGATGGGTAGCCAGTACCACGATCAGGTATTGCACTAACAGTAACAGGCCTATGCCGCGTCCTGACAGCATGAACACACTTAACAGCAACAGCATAAGCTGTAAAAAGAGCAGGTTAAGCCCCTGTTGCAGAGGCTCAAGCGGAGAGAAAAACAGCCCAAGCTGCAGTAGCGTATTCGCACCAATTACTATCCATGTCTGAACATTCCCCACCGACTGCCGAAGTGAGAGGGGAGACTCATCCTGTTCGTGCAGGAAGGGGAGTATGGCCAATACACCGGTGAGGGTAGAGAGCGACCAGTAGAGTAAATGCTGTGTCGAAATGGGGTATCCGGCCATGAGCAGACAGAGGCTGAGTACCGCGCTACCGCATAAGGTAAACAGGAGAAGCAGCATTACCCATACCAGCTCACGCGCAATGGGGCGATGGCTCAGGGGATGCCACAACAGGGGAGCGCTGTAACGAAAAACGAGTATGGTCAGTGGGTAGACAGTGATTTCGAACAGGGTGAACAGGCTGGCAAGTGCCAGTGAGTGACCAATCCAGATGTCGATAAAAAGATGCAGGAACGCGGTTGTGACAAGCCACACCGGCCAGTCACGAACAGAGGTTAACCAAAGGACAGCAAACAGCAGCGAGGCGGGGAACCAGCAGGTTGTAGAAAAACTCCAGGCGTCCTGGCTGCGCAGGCTTAACAGCGCCAGCAGGCTATAGAGGCCTGAAAAAAGCACCCAGCTAAAGATAGTGCGGGTCATTGATGTTTTGCCCCTGCCGTTATCATATCGTTCATTAAATCGAGCAATATTCTTAGGATACCCGGCTTCTCGCGGTTGTGGTCTGCAAATGCGATTTAACCATTCCAGAATGGTGCGTAAAAAAGGATTCTATGCAAATTATTTTCTTTATTTTAACCGGTGCCATATTTGGCAGCTTCAGTAACGTTATTATTTACCGTCTTCCGCGAATACTTAACGGTGAGGCGATGTCATTATCCTGGCCTGGCTCACATTGCCCGGGCTGTAAACAACCGGTAAAGGTTTATCACAATATTCCGCTGCTGGGCTGGTTGTTGCTGCGTGGCCGCTGTGCCGGATGCGGGCAGGCCATTTCACTGCGCTACCCTCTGGTTGAGGCCGTGATGGCAATTTTATACGGCACGATCATCTGGCAGCAAGGCGTGACGCCGCAAAGCATTGTTGACCTCTTTGTGGTTACGCTGCTGGTGCCGCTTTTCTTTATTGATTTGCAGACCATGCTGCTGCCGGACAGGCTCACACTGCCGTTGCTTGTTGTTGCCCTGTTGTTTGCGGCCAGCGGATACGGCGCCGTGACACTTCCCCAGGCGCTTATTGCGGCCGGTCTGGGATTTAGTATCCCCTGGCTGCTCTCTCTGTTATTCCGTCTGTTGCGCGGGCATGAGGGGATGGGGCGAGGAGATATGAAGTTACTGGCGGGATTAGGTGCGTGGGTGGGGCCCCTGCCGCTGCTGGACATTGTGACGGCTTCCAGCTTACTGGCTCTGCTGTCAGGCGTGGTTTTACTGCGGGTGAAACCCGGTTTACCCTTTCCCTTTGGGCCTTATCCTGTTATCGCGGCAATGGGCTGGTTGCTGATAGTACGCTGAAATATCAAATAAAAAAGACACCGGCAGCGCACTGTCGGTGTCAAACGAGGGCATTAAAATATTATGTTCCGCCCGTCACGCGGGCGGTTTTATTTGTTTATTGCTGTATCCATGCAGGGGCTGTGCCTGGCGCATTGTTCTGAGCAATCCACTGACTGGCTCTCCAGGTTTTGCCAGCATGGGTAACCAGGTTACCGCTTTCGTAAACCATCGTAGACATCCACGCGACCGGTTTAGCATTCTCGTACAATTTCCAGTCGCTGCCTTTGCCCGGTTCAGACCTCGTCCAGTTACGGGCAATGTAGTTAATGCCCTTCCAGCTTACTGTGTTTCCGGCGGTGTATGTGTTGCCGGAAACCCAGGTCGCATAGCCGCTGGTAGCTGGCTCTTCTTTTGCGGTGACTTTCAGATTAGTGGTTCCGGTCGCGGTGCGCTGGCCGTTATCCAGCTCAGCGGTCACTTTTACCTTATAATCGCCTGCCTGCAGACCGGTAATGACATTACCATTCTGATCGATACCGGAGACTTCGCGGCCATCTTTGAGCAGCGACCATCGGTAGCTCACGCGACCCTGATCGTAATCAAAGTTGGCTTTTGCCGTGAACTTTCCGCCTTTATCCGAAGCGATGTTCGCCGGGCCGGCTGGAGTGACGTCTGGTGCAATGACATTGACTTTCAGCGTGGCTTTACCTGCATGGCCATTGGCGCTGGTGCCGATCAGTTCGAAGGTGGCCGTTGCGCCGCCTTTCACGCCACCGGCAACACTGATCTGCGTTGTTGCCTGATTTGCCGGATTTGCGGTGATCTGTGTATCGCCTGCGACATGCTTCCACTTCCAGCTCACACCGGCTTTGTCGCTGCTACCGGTCACGGCATAGTTGTAAGTGGCACTGGTGGTGGCAACCGGAGAAATAGTGTAGCGGTTAAGTGTAATCACCGGTGTCTGCACATTACTCACAATTTCAATGGCATAACCATAAATGCTATTGCTGACGAAGACCTGGTTGCTCAGCGGAAGCTGTTCGTTGAAGCGAAGGGTGCCATCAGACTGTTTTTGACCAATCTGTAGCTCATTGCTGTGATCGCGATTCAGTAGCTGACCCAGCTCAACAACCCACTGGTTGTTACTGATGTTCTGTGCGGTAATTGGCAGAGTAACGTCAATCAGGTTGTCGCCACGGGTTCCCCCCATCAGGCGAAAGCGGACTTTTTCACCCACGGCTGGCTTATGAGCCTGGGTAATGAAGTCGCCTTTTTCCGTCCAGCTGCTCTGGATAGTTTCCTCTTCTTCACCCCCACCAGCCTGCGCTTCTGAGCCGTCACGGGCTTTGATATTCACATCGCTGCAGTTATAGAAACCCTCCCCTACAGGGTCAATTCGCTGCCAGCGGGTAAAAATGATCGCTTTGCCCTGGCGGTCTGCCGGAATGGTGACGTTTACAGTATGACGAACGCTGGGATCACCAGCGGCAATATCAAATTTCTTCAGCAGTTCTACGTCATCCCAGCCCAGCGCTTTTTTCGTGATGTCGACATCTTTCTTGTTGATATAAAACTCAATGAAAGACGGCGTGTGTCGCGCGGTATAGTAGTAAGTCATGCCGACCTGACCATAACTGTCAGGCTGGATGGTCGTGGCAGTCCAGTCTGCACGCGGCAGATTAAAGCCCGCGTAGCCCGGGTTACTGCCGCTGCAAAGCATACCATCGCGAACATCAGTCAGAGTGACCGCGTGCGGGGGTTTGGCAAAACCCGTAAAACCATTCCAGTTGACGAACGCATTTGGGCCTGCAGGACTGTTTTCAAGCGCGGCTCTGCAGGCGGCGCTCTTCATCGAGCCCGGGTTCCACATGCCGCCCTGGTTATTGCATTCCCATTGACGGGCTCTGGGATTTTCCATTGCGCCATGGCCAAATGCCGGGCCCGACAGGGCGGATACTGCCAGGCCACCCATCACGACAGCCAGAACTTTTTTCTTTGTAGAAAGCATAATCGCTTACTCCTTATTCAGATTGAATCAAAAATAACGGAGTAACGGTAACGACCCAGAAGAAAGAAAGGTATGAGATGATCGGGCTGTGCATTAAGTAATTTCTATATATTGACTAATTTGAAGAAAAATATTGTCAAATTGCACAAAACTCTCTGGTCTGATTGCTTTTATACGGGGCTGAAGCGGGTGTCCGCGTGCATTGAGCATCGGAATAGCCTGCACGGATGTGTTTATTCACCGCCCGCAGGCTGCAGGCAGAGGAGCCCTGGGATCGGTATCGACCTTAAATGCCCAATCATAATAACTACTGGCCTTTGAAAACGTTTCGGCATCGTGACGGAATCCCGCTTTACGGCGCGGTTTACCGCTGCCCAGGCTGCGTACACCAACCCAGCGTCCCTGAGCGTCGTAAATAGCCCCCCATGTTTTATCGTTTGTTAAGGGATCGACCCAAACCTGACGAAGGTGATAGCGCGGCGCGGGTCCACGTTTGTCGATTAACAGCTGTTCAGCGCGCACGGGAAAACAGCCGTTGCCTGCGGCGCGGTAGGCGGCAATCGCCGCACGATATTGATCACCGCGAAACAGCAGTTCTGCCTCCTGCTGTTCCGTGTGGCGCATCTGTACGTCCTCCTGACTTTTCAGCAGCGATAACGCCAATGCCGACAGGGCAACCAGCAGTAACAGATAGGTGAAACCGCCTTGCCGTTTACTGTAGGCCATATTAAGACCCTCTGGATGCGCCGACAGGTGCTGTAACATCGAGTATCTGTCCATTATTGTCGGTTTTGACTTCCCAGCTATCCCGGCGATTGGTTACCGGATCCAGCGGCATTTCCCGCAGATAGCCCGCTTCAATCAATTCGTCCATGCTATAAGGCCCCACAATGCGATCGCGACGGAAATGATCGATAGCGTTGCGCAGGGTATTCAGATTGTGCGCCTGCACCACCACTTTGGCCTGGTCCGCCTGCCGGAAGAAACGCGGCGCGACCAGCGTCAGCAATGTTGCGATGATCGCCATGACGACGAGCAGTTCAATCAGGGTGAATCCTTTTTCACCATTGTGCATAGGGCACTCCATTCAGGCCGCTGCCAGTACTGCTGCTACTGACGTCAAACACATCTTTACCGCCACCGCTGAAGTCACCCGGTGGCTGCGTTGATGCCCGTAGTCGCCAGGTATCCTCTGCCCGTCGACCCGGACAGTCACACATCGGATCTCTGGGTATTCGTCGCAGAAAATAAAGCCGATTCCCGTTGGGATTAGTGACATCGATTGCGCCTTCAGTCAGCTGTTTAAGCGCAGGGGGATAGCCCGATTCGCTGGCTTTCTTCTCAATCTTCCCGTCCTTACCAGCCTGATACCAGGCGTCGATTGCGGTACGCAGGGTACGGAGAGACTCCCGCAATTCTGCCTCCTGCTGCTGCTGGTGAAAGCGATGTATCAGCGGTGTGGCAGCCGCCGCTAAGGTGGCGAGGATTGCCAGTGTCACCATCATTTCTATCAACGTAAAACCGCGCTGGCTGTTCATTAATGCGATCCATTCCGCGCGAAATTGTCATCCAGTACGGGGGGTGGCAGGGTGCTGGTGCGTGCCGGAAATTGTGCAGGAGGCGCAAGCTCTGGCGGAGTGTAACGCTGTCCGGTATCTGACTGCGGCAAGCTGCGAAGCTGAATGCTGTCGCCAGTAAGATCGTCAGTGCCCATATCAATGGTACTGATATGGCTGCCCGGCAGATCGAGGTTTTGGTCGATGGTCGGCGTGATCAACAGCACAACTTCGGTTCGCTGCTTATTGTGGGATTTGCTGCCAAACAGCCTGCCGATAACAGGAATACTGCTCAGTACCGGAGTACCGCTATCAATGACGCTTTCTTCCTGTTTAATCAGACCAGCCAGCATTTGTGTCTCGCCGTTCAGGCTGCTTAACGTCGTATTCGCCTCGCGCTTGTTGGTGCGGTAGTAGACGGTACCGTGCTCGCCCCTCTCTGCCGTGCCCAGGCTGCTGAGCGTAAATTTCACGTCCATCAGGATGTTGTTATCCACGCTGATGTCCGGCGTGACCTCAAGCTTAAGCCCGACATCCTGATACTCGACTTTTTGCTGAGAGAAACCGTCCTGCACATTACTGGTCAGAACCGGAATCGTTTCGCCGATATCAATCTGCGCCTTTTTGTTGTTTTTAACGCGAATACGGGGATTAGCTAATACCCGGGCATTCCCCAGTACTTTTCTCAGGTCAACGGACATGTTTTCGATATTGACCCGCACATTACTGCTGTTGAGGCCCTTAAGCGGTATCCCGCTGCCTTCATCCTCTGCGCCGCTAACGAAACCGGCACTGATTTTTTGCGGCAGGTTAATGCCCAGCGCTTCGATATCGCTGGAGTTCACTTCCAGCACCTGAACGGCAAGCGTCACTTCCGCCTCTGGACGGTCCAGAGTCACCAGCAGTCGCTCGGCCTTCTCAACGGTCTCTTTTGGACCACGCAGACTGACGGAATTAGTGCGTTCATCAACGTGGATATCCTTCAGCTTCACCATGTTGCGCAGGGCGACATTGACATCCTTAGCTTTGGCGTATCCCAGAAATACGGTTTTCACTACGATGTCCTGATACATCTTCTCTTTTTGCTGGGTGGCCGGGTAAATCAGCAATGTGTTGTTGTTCAGCACTTTTCTGCGCAGGTGGTTAGTCAGCAGCATCAGGTTAATAGCATCTTCTGCGGTCGTATTTTTGGCAATCAGCGTCGCCGTCGTAGTCGATGGGACATCCTTATCAAAGATAATGTTTACGCCTGTCATCTGGCTAATTGTGTTACAGATGGCCACCAGGCTATGCTCGCGAAAATTGAGAGAAATACGCTTTTGCAGCTCTTTATTAAGGCGATTTTCCGGCTGGTTAATACGGGCAATCTCGCGCAGCAGATGGTCGCGAAGCTCCCTCGCCTGGGGCCAGCTGGGATCTTCTTCCAGAACCTTTTGAATAGTCTGCAAGGCCCGTTCCGGGTTGCTGTGGGTATTATTCACCGCATCTTTATAAAGTGTGTCCAGCACACGACGACTATTGATTTTCCGCAGCCCCTGAAGAGCCATAACGTTTCCAGGCTCATATTTCAACGCGTTCTGCCATTGCTGTGAAGCCAGCAGGTAGTTGTTTTTACGGATAGCGAGGTCTGCGTTTTTGAGGTAGCTGGCAGCCAGCTTTCTCGAAATGTTCGCTTTTTCTGCCCGCAGATTGACGTCCTGAGGTGCGGTGATACGTTGCTGGTCAATCTCCCTGAGTCGCTGCATCAATGCCTCAGGCTGCTCAATAGCGGATGAGTGAGCTGCAGGTATTTCATTTTTCGCACAGCCGCTTAGCAGAAAGCAGAATAAAATGGACGCAGTAATGGGCGTGACTTTCATCATTATTGTTTAGGCTCCGATTGCAGCTCTCCAAGCTCCAGCCTGTGCTGCGCATGGGTCGACTGCCATTCAAATAGAAGGTGGTCTTGCTTCACCGCTGTTAATTTCCATCCCTTAACCGGCTCGCTGCCGAGCCAGATTTTTCCCGCCGCTTTGCACTGTCTGCAGACGGGCCAGGTGTCGACGCCATCGGTCAGGACAATGATGCGCTGGTGGTCGCTCCACCATGCGCCCAGCGCATGAAGCGGCAGGTCGGGCGTGGTCGGTTCAGCCTTCGCCTGCTCAACCGGCATTGCCTGCTCTGCTACGGCGTCAGCCTTTGGCGACGGAAAGAGATCGATTCGTTCTGGCCGGGGCGTGGAGGCCGGTTCTGCAGTCTGTTTTATCTGGTGCGACGTGACGGGCCGCATTGTCTGGGGTGTCACCGGCGCAGAGTCATCATCATTGAAATGACTCCATACCACGGCGACGGCGGTGGCCAGGAGCGCAACCTGAAGGTAACGGGGAAGCTTCATGGCGTCACCTTCAGCAGGCGAAGGCGGACCGTTACGCTGAGCTGGCTTTCCAGCGGTGAGGCACGCTTCAGGGTTATTTGCTCGATCTCCAGCGGCAGCGTTCGTGCCAGCGCTTCCAGCGACTCAACCAGCGGCAGATACTCGCCTTGCAGGGGAATATCCAGCAGCAGAGCGGGTCTGGCTGCGTTCTCATCCAGCTGATATCGGCTGGCTTCCACGCGCAGGCCACCCTGACTGAGCCTGTCGAAAACCAACCCGACCAGCTGATATTCACTGGGTGTTATATGGCTCTCCAGGGCCGGCTGTTGGCTATCCAGTGGCACCTGAACGCGCAGCTGGGACTGGATTTTCGTCAGGCTCTCCTGCTGAGCGGTGGTATGCGGTATCTGAACGCCCAGCCAAAAGGCCAGCAGTCCGCATGGCAGTGTGCTCAGCAGCAGTGGGAGACGTCCTGTTCGCCCGGAGAGGATCGCTGCGCGCCAGCGCAAGGCCGCGCCTCTATCTTTCAGGAGCATGGTGATCCTCCGCGCTGAAGCTGACGTCAAGTGTGGCGCTTACAGCCCAGCCGTTTTCAGTGCTTTCTGTGGGACGGTGGTTTTGCAAAGCAACGTGCGCGGGAAGCTGTTGCAGGCGCTGGCTGAAAGCCATCAGGGCATTCAGGCTGGTGGCTTTCACGGTCAGATGAACATCGCGTTTTTCAGGGACGATGTTGATGCTTAGCAGGGCGATCTCAGACGACAGCTCGCTGCCAACTCTATCCATCATGCGGATAGCTGGCGGTATCGCCGTTAACTGATGAGACTGACGCTGGCGACGCAGTTGCGTAGCCTGAAGTTGTTGCTGTATGCGCTGATGAGCGGCAAGTTGCTGTTCTGCCTGCGTGAGTTGATACTCAAGATGCCGCTGGTGTAACGTTTCCCGCATGACTAATCCGGCGACCGGCAGACAAAGCAGGCCAGTGAGCAACAGTGTCCGTCCCGCCCACGGTGGAGCCGGTGAAAACAGTGGTGTCATACCCCCTTCTCCTGAGGCGTAATAATCTGTGGCTCGCCTTCTTCAGTGTTCAAAAGGTAGTGAGGGCAGTCGGTCATACCGCTGAGTTGTGCAATGACGCGCAGCTGGGTAACCGTCTCCTGTTGAGGCAGTGAGATCGTGCTGACCTCATGCCAGGCCCGATTAATCCGGCTGGCGATGCGGCATTGATGCGCGCTGATCGTGATAAACAGCGCTTTCTCCGGAAACGTACGGCGACTGTATTTCAGCAGGCGTTGAAAGGGGGTTTCGATACCCCGAAAGCGCAGTTTCTCCCGGCGGGCCAGCGTCTGAAGCCGCTCCCAGCAGGCATGCTGTACCCCTGAAACCAGGGCAGGTTGCTGCCAGCACGCTGACTCAAAACGCATCATCCAGCCCCCTTTGTGCAGCGCGGCGCTGTCATGTTGCATGACCTGAAGCTGTGCCAGTTGCAGAAGCTCCTGCGGCGTTGCCACACCGGGTTGCCAGGGCACAACCATTAGCATCAGATCGTCAGTATCAACGTTAAATGCCACACTATCGCGCCACGGAAATGACGGTGAACGCAGGCGAAAGAGCATGCTGAGGGCGGTATCCAGCGTTTCACCGGCCACGCGTTCGTGCCTTGCAATCACTTTTTTGCCCAGGCGCAGGCGCAGCGCATGGGGCCAGATATCACACTCCCATGCCTTAGTGAGCGATAACACGATTGACCTCCTCGAGGGTGGTTTTGCCTTCCGCAACAGCACGGAGTGCGATAGTGGTCAGCGGGACAAAGCCATCGTCCAGCGCGACCTGTCTAAGTTGACGAACCGACGCTCTGACCAGCATGGCTTCTTTTATTGCATCGCTGAAATGCAGGACTTCAGCCAGCGCCAGCCTGCCGCGGTAACCGCTGTGTCGGCATGCCTCGCAGCCACGTCCTCGTCGCCAGCGGGGTGTCAGCGAGCCTAACCGTTCAGACTGCCAGGCATCAGGCATCGCCTCTGGCTGTGGGGCATCTTCACCGCATTCAGGACAAATCTGACGGACCAGGCGCTGGGCGACGACACCGTTCAGGGCGGCGATCAGGCTGGCGGGTTCGACCTGCATATAAAGAAAACGCTCGAGCACGCTGAAGACATCGTTAGCGTGGACTGACGAAAGCACGACGTGCCCGGTCAGAGAAGCCTGAACGGCAATGCCTGCCGTTTCGCCATCACGTATTTCACCGACCAGAATAATATCCGGGTCGTGACGCAGAATGGCTCTCAGGCCACGGGCAAAGGTCAGCCCCTTTTTGTCATTGACCGGGATCTGCAGCACGCCATTGAGCTGATACTCGACGGGATCTTCAATAGTGATGATTTTGCTTTCCCCACTGTTCAGTTCGCTGAGCGCAGAATAGAGGGTGGTGGATTTGCCACTTCCCGTCGGGCCGGTTACCAGCACCATGCCATGGGGAAGATGAGTCAGCTGCCGAATCGCTCTGAGTGTGTGTTCATCAAAGCCCAGAGTTTCGAGCTGGATATTCTGATCATGAGATTTATCCAGTACGCGCAGCACCGCATCTTCGCCGTGAATACCGGGCACGATAGAGACGCGGAAATCGACAGGCCGCTGAAGAATTAAGGCTTTAAAACGACCGTCCTGCGGAATACGTCGCTCCGAAATATCCATACAGCTCAGAACTTTGATTCGGGATATAACCTGTTCGGCTTGTTGAATGCCGGCGCAATGCCGGATGGCGTGGAGCACGCCATCAATGCGATATTTCACCACGATGCCATCGGCAACGGCGCTAAGGTGGATGTCGCTGGCACGGCTTTGCAGTGCGTCAAACAAGGTGGCATTGACCAGTTTGATGACCGCATGAGGCTCGCTGGCAATGGCTGCGGGTGTAATCTCCAGCCACTGCATGTCGCTGCTTTCGTCACTGCTCTGCTGTTCAAGCTGATCGAGCGTTCTCTGCTGTTTGCCAAGCTCGTTCAGCCGGGTGTTCAGCCAGGAGAGCGAGAGCAGGGCAGGCTTTGCGTTCATGCTATAGGCCCACTGACGCTGCGTCAGGGAGAACGGGTCGGTCAGTGCAACGTAGAATGTTTTGTCAATCAGCAGCGGGAGCGCGCGATAGCTTAGGGCCTCGGTCAACGCAAGGCGGCTAAAATCCTCATTTTCTTCGGTGACGTCGGCCGCCGAAAGAGGGATCATCCCTAATGCCTCGGCTGTATCGTGCAGACGCTCAGGGAAATGCTCCAGGAGTGTCGCCAGCGTCTGACAACGCTCCTCGTCAGAGAGCTTCATGAGCGCGTCGATGCTGCCGATAGGCGTGGATAAATCGGTCATTATTGCAATCCTCCTGCCAGCTCGAAGATGGGCATATAGAGTAAAAAAACGACCAGGCCGACGATGCCGCCCACCACGATCATCAGAACCGGTTCGAAAACTTTGCTGAAGGTTTCAATTGCACGTTCCAGCGACTCGTCGTAGAACGCGGCGATTCGCTCGCACATGGCGGGCAGTTCACCACTGCGCTCGCCGACCTGCATTAAACGGGTGGCGACGGGCGTGGTCAGATTCTGCGCTTCCAGCATGCGGGAGAGCGATTCGCCCGCGCCGACATCGCGAATGACCTGCTCAATTTGCGGGCGGTGGCTCTCAGGCAGGACGTCCCGGCTAAGCGTCAGCGCCTGCGGCACGGGCAGCCCGCCCTGCAGCAGCAGTCCGAGGGTGCGGTAAAAGCGAACCAGTATGGCTAACTGGTGTTTCTGGCGTAGCTGAGGAATCTGCAGCAGCATGTCGAGTAAACGCTTGCGCAGGCGAGGGCTTCTTACCGCCATCACAATTCCGGCAACAGTGGCGGCACAGCCGGCAATCAGCAGGGTGCTGTGGTTTTGCGTCAGCTTGCCCCACCAGAGGATTAATTGGGCGCTGGATGAGGGATCTTTTATGCCGTCAAACACGACGGAGAAGCGCGGAATAATAAAGCCAAGCAGGAATATCAGTATCGCTACTCCGGCGGAGATAACGATAGTGGGGTAAAGCAGCGTGGCTTTAATGCGTTTGCGCAGTATTTCCATCCGGGTTTCATAATGCTGGAAGCGGGTCAGCGCGATCGGAAGATGGCCGGTTTGTTCTGAGGAGGCCACGGTATTAATCAGCAGCGTCGGAAATAGCGCAGGCAGTGTCGACATGGCCTGTGAAAGCTGGGCGCCCTCATAGAGTCGGTTCACCAGCGTATCGAGCACCAGCGTTGCCGTGCTATCCCGGCTGCTTTCGCGCAGCGCTTCAATGGCTTCAACCACGACAAGTCCGGCTTCAAGCAGGGCGATAAGTTCCTGCAAAAATAAACTCAGCGGAAAGCGTTTATCCCGACGTGCAGCCCGTGCATGTACCTGCAGTACGATGCCGCCTTTCGAGGTGACGCGAAGAGCGGCATCGTCGGCTGAAGTCGCAAGCACTGACTGACTAACGCGTTTACCCTCGGTGAGGGTGATAACAGTATAAGATTTCATTCTGCCAGTTATGAGTGGCCCCGTTGCCTCTTAAGACGGGCATAATGCGGAGCTACTTTTTTTATATATTGTTGACGGAGCGCCCGGCGTTTAGGTGTATTCGCCGTGCCAGCGTTATAGGCGCCGACAGCGTCCCAGTTATACCCGAACCGTTGAATCTGACCGGCCAGAATCCATGCTCCGGTCATCACACTCTGGCAGGGATCATTGAGCAAATCTTTCTGACTAATACGAAATTTCCACAGCGTATTAAAGTGGCTGCTATTTATTTGCATCAGACCAACGTCAAATGATCCATCACGATTTTTATTGATTGCTTTGGTGTTTCCATTCGACTCGACAATCGCGATAGCCTGTAATAGTTCAGGTTCGATTCCGTAGCGTGCTCCCGCATCTACCCAGCAGTTAGCCCGGACGGAAAATAAAGGGAGTAATAGCACTAATAATAATCCAGCGCGTAACATCATCAGAAACCATACGTAATGGCTTTATCGCCTTTACCCATAGAAGTAATATCGACGTCATTAATAGAACCTTGTTCTCTGGTCGGGTTATGCCACTGATAAGCCTGACCCCACGGATCCAGTGGCACCTGATGGCTTAGGTAAGGTCCTTTCCAGTTTTGCGCCGAAGCGGGTTTTTCCGTTAGCGCACGCAATCCTTCTGATTCATCAGGATAATGCCCCACGTCAAGACGATATTGCACCATCGCGTCTGCAATTGCGCGCATCTGCCGCTGGGCAGTTTTATCTTTTGCCGAGTCAACATTAGAAAAGACCTTGGGTCCGACAAAGCCAGCCAGAAGCGCAATGATCATCAGGACGACCAGCAGTTCGAGCAAGGTGAACCCCCCTTGCTGATGAAGCAACCGGGTTTGACTATTCATTTAAATACCTCTTTATCAGAGATGCTGTTAAGTGAGGAAGGATTCTTAATTAAATAGCGCCAGGGGAGAAGGTACGGCTTCTTTTCTTATCTGAGA
>Ga0308158_10001703_pt1 | contig 22505 bp, 16 predicted proteins | sample PhyBR2_FD_201038 | JGI IMG/M metagenome (GOLD analysis project Ga0308158, IMG submission 201038) | Phyllosphere microbial communities from UC Gill Tract Community Farm, Albany, California, United States - DLSLB.R2 | ecosystem: Host-associated > Plants > Phyllosphere > Unclassified | place: USA...
AAAATCTCCGGGTACGATATTACCATCGGGCTTTCTGATTTGTTTGAATACTGCTTTGGCCACAGCGCTTCCATCGGGCCATGGATGGAAGTTTTCCTGTTCAATCGCTTTGACAGCTATGTCATTTCCATAGATTACGCGTATTGTGTTGTCGATAAGGGTGCTCATGCCAATTACTTTCCAGTTTTTGAAATCAGCATTGTATTTTATCCCATTGGGTGACACCGATGTAGTGCTTGACAGTGGGGCAAGCTCCCTCTGTTTTTCCTGCTTTACTTGATGTTGTGTCCGCGTGATACTGTCTTTGGCGGATAAAGAAAGTGCATACCGTTTTATGATCTGTATTTCATTTGCAGATAATCTGGCCTCCGGATGCGTAAGTACGTAAGCAGAGAGAGGCATTTTACCAGCATTAACCATATTAAAGATAGCGTAGAATTTTCCTTTGTGTTCTGCATCTGATAGCTTGTCCCATTCCGAAAAATTCATCACTTCGCGAGCTCGGACGATATCTTTGTTAACGATCCACGAAATGGGCGCTATTTTATCAAAAAAAGATAGTTGCTGTTCATTTGAGTGGCAGCTATAGCAAGAACGCTCCAAAATCAGCTCAACATTTTTTGGTACATCCAGCAAATTACCGGTAACCTGCTTCTTTTCTAACGGCTTATTGAAAAGTTGCAAGATGACGAAACCAGTTGCGATGCAGAGAATTATAGGTATCAGCCTGATTTGTTGTAAGTAGTTCATGATAATTTGCTGTTTTGTTGTGTTAAAATTACGCCAAACGCAAGAGTAAGGAAAGTTCAAACCCCTTGAGCCGGACATATTGCAAGTTGAAATCACCTTTTTGAATAGTGAAATGGACAGGACTTGTTGCTATAAGTCTATACCTGCAGCGTCAATGATCTCACCAGACTTTTGATTTTGTTCGAAAGCAATGATTTCCCATGCATCGTTGTTTTCTGGAAGCTTAAATGAAAAACTGTCATGGGCTTTGAGTTCACGTTGTTGCAGTTCGCGGACAATCTGTACGTGAGAGAGGTTTTTACCGGCATTTTCTCCCGCGGCTACTTGTGATGATGCCTGTTTTTGAACGAGGGCAACTAGGATCGACGTACTCTTAGCTGTCGAGGTGGTGCTATAACTGACCTGGATGGTTTTTCCAGATGTCCTTGCTGCTTTTATCGATAGATTTTCGGGATGTGATTCCAACATGGCTGACTGGATACCACTTAATACTTTAGCGGTTTCAGAACCGATCATCTCTGTCTTTCCATTGATTACAAGCTGTGGTGTATATAGCGTGCTGAGGCTCATCCAAGTGGCATATTGTTTCTGCCGTCCGGTATAGATGCTTTTGCTGAACTGGTCTTTCCACCCTTGGTGATCCCAATAATCGACATGGAATGCCAGGATAAATAATTTTTTGTTCTGATTGCCTTTTTGAAGTTTTGCAATCAATTCATCTGCCGGAGGACAGCTCCAGCATCCTTCAGAAGTGAAGAGTTCAACTACTGCAAAGCTCTTATCAGGGTTGGTATGTTTGATGTTTTCCAGTTTTTTGTCATCTGCAAGTCCCTTAAAGGCCATAATCAGTAGGATGATCAGTGGCAAGCTCAAGAAATATAATATATCTTTTATTGTTTTCATAAGACAAATTTTTAATGTGTTTTGAAAAGTTGATGTTACTTAAAGATTTTCAGGGCAAAACCGAATTCCTGCGGCGGAATGCAGATCTCATCGCTACATTGCATAAATTGAATCGTGCCTCTGATCGTACCGTTTTGACCTTTTAATTTGATCTTTTGCCCAAATTCAACTTCATTTTCAAAATATGTGACTGGTAAGCCCAGGAGTTTCTCAAACTTATTGAGTGGTACTGGTTGGCTAACATTGCCCAACAGCTGGTAGGATCTATCAGCCTGGAATTTAAAATCCATTATGATTGGACTTTTTGGGTTATTGCCTAGTGCATACATATGCCATCCCGGTGCTATCTTTGCTCTCATCAAAATCTCAGCTTCATCAAGGGATTTTCTTTTGAGTGTGCATTCCCATGTCACCTGACCTCGAAAGTTCTGGCCTCTTGAATGCATCCAAAACAGCAGTAATACTGTCATAATTAAAATTGATAATCTGTTCATGTTCTTTTTAATTAGATATTTAACTTTTATTGCTCCATAAATAGGAGCGAATTATGACGCCAGCTCCAGTTAACATGATCGAAATAGGCCATATTGTTCCTGAAGCCGGCAGCTATAGCTCCGAGATAAACCTTCTTTATAAATTTTTACGGATTGTTTTAAACGCTTCTCTCAATTCTGTTGTAAAAACCAGTGGCTGCTCCCATGCTGCAAAATGTCCACCTTTTGGGGCTTGATGATAATAATATAAAGAAGGGTAGGCAGCTTTTGACCAGCTTTCTGGAGCTTGGTAAATTTCTTGTGGAAATACTGATATGGCCACAGGAACTTTAATGTCCTTGGTCTTCTGGTGTTGGGAACTGAAATTATTATTGTTGTTTTCCCAGTAAAATCGCGATGATGATGCTCCAGTATTAGTGAGCCAGTATAACGTGATATCATCAAGGATGGCATCTCGGCCGATAACACTTTCAGGCCTTAGGTCACTCTGTGACCATTCAGCAATTTTTTCATAAAGAAATGCCGCAAGTGCACTTGGTGAGTCTGAAAGCATATAGCCAGTCGTCTGTGGCCGTGTTACCATCATTCCGCCATAGGCAGCATTTCTTCCAAAGAAGGTGCTTAAGGAATTGTAGGCGTTTCTTTCGACTTCTGTAAGCATAGCGGGTGCAGGATCGCCCAAATTGATGGGTCTTACCAATTCAGCAGGAATCGTAGCTGGCATAGTTAAGTGTATCGCTAACAGTCCCGAAGGTGCCTGTCTAGCTAAGGCATCGGAGATCACTGAACCGTGATCGCCTCCTTCAGAAACATATTTGGTATAACCAAGACGTTTCACTAGGATGTCCCAAGCTTTAGCGACTCGGTCAGGGTTCCAACCCGTTTCTTTTGGAATCTCGGAAAAACCATATCCAGGGATTGCTGGGATAATGACATCAAATGCATCTTCGGCTTTGCCACCATATTTAACGGGATCGGTCAATGGGCCGATAACATCAATAAACTCCAGTGGTGAGCCTGGCCATCCATGGGTCAAGATTATTGGTAATGCACCTTTTTCTTTCGAACGTACATGGATGAACTGGATATCAAGGCCATCAATCTTTGTGACGAACTGCGGAAGCGTATTCAATTTGTTTTCAATTTTCCGCCAATTATAGTCATTACCCCAATAACTTATTAGTTCCTTTAGCTGTGCGAGCTGAATACCTTGGGATTCATCTTTCACAGTCTCCTGATCGGGAAACCGCGTGTCAGCAATACGTCTTTTCAGGTCCTCCAATTTTGCTTGAGGAATGTCAATCTTAAATGGTCTGATACTATTGTCGGATGCTGATTTATCTACTTCTATTTTTGAGGTTTGTCCGTCAGCAAGTGTAGGGATACTTAATCCAAAAGTTGCTAACATAAGGATTGTTGTCATTTTAGTTTTCATGCGTTGTGTTTTTAGAATTTACGACTTGATTTTTTTTTGTTCAACAAAACTAGGTGTGCTGGCGCGCCACTGAAATAGACAAGTAGCTCAAATGGACAGATTGACTGTTGAGCTGGCAAAAAGTGATTGTGAATAGGCCGGAAAGTTTTCACGGTGCTCATCTCGTTGGGGTATTCATTGACGGTGTTACCTGATTTGTCAAAAAAGTGGAAAACAATATGGAAAGAAAAGTGCTGAATTTTCGATAACGTTACCGCTACTTTATTCGGTCAATCACTTGTATTTATAGCTGCGATGGTCTTTCTTTGGGTATAACGCAATGGAAATAAACTAAATCCATCAATTTAAATCGATAAATTATGATAGCTCGTATCGACAGTAAACGCTTGTTTTTTCTGGGGCTGCTTAGCTGTTTTCTCTTCTTTTATATCGGGAGAGTACAGGCACAGCAGGTCGCCCGGACAGGAAAAGTTACCAGCGCAACGGATCAGAAACCGCTAGCAGGAGTGACGGTCCTAAATCTTAGCACACAACTAGCGGGGCACACCGATCAGGACGGTAATTTCAGTATCAAAGCTGCAGCAGGAGACAGGCTCAAGTTTTCACTGATTGGGTATAAATCTGCTGAATTACCTGTGACAACAGCGACGGCATTGACAGTAAGTCTGACCCAAGAGAATTTTACCATCGATGAGGTCGTTGTAACCGCGTTGGGGATCAAAAGAGAGACACGGGGGCTTACCTATGCCACTCAGCAGATCAGTAGTAGTGCCGTGAATGATGCACGCGACAACAGCGGTAATATTATGAGCAGCCTCACAGGTAAGGTGGCTGGCGCTGTTATCACCACGGCTTCCTCTGGTCCGGGGGCTTCAGCTCGGGTAGTGCTCCGGGGTAATAAATCAATTTCCGGAAATAACAATGCTTTAATTGTTGTCGATGGGGTGCCATATGATAATTCAAGCGCGCAGCAAGCTACAGGTACGACCTATAATTACGGTACCAGTGATGGCGCGGCCAATATTAATCCAGATGATGTAGAATCGATCAATGTGCTCAAAGGTCCGTCAGCGGCGGCGCTATATGGAAGCAGGGCCGCAAATGGGGCGATTCTAATCACCACTAAACAAGGGAAAACAGGGCGGTATACAATAGACTACAATGGCAGCGCTTTTTTTGATCAGGTAAACTTGCTGACTCAATTTCAAAATACCTATGGTCGTGGAAATGGCGGTGTGAGCGGTTCCAATATCGGGGAGAGCTGGGGACCACAGGCACAGACCTATAAAAATAATGTAAAAGACTTCTATGAAAACTCGGCCACCTTTAATAACAGCATCAGTACCTACGGTGGTACCGAAAAACTGCAAGGTTATGTATCGTATGCCAACAATAAAATCGGAGGAATTATCCCAGGCAACGCACTCAAACGCAATAGTCTGAACCTACGGGTAAATACAGCGTTCATTCCTAAACTGAAAACAGATGTCAAGCTCAATTATGTCAATCAGAAGATCGACAACCGGCCACGTCTGGGGGATATGGGTATTCCTGTGGAAGCATATATCATTCCTCGGGATATGGATAAAAATGAACTGTTGGACTATGAGACCATAGATCCCAACACAGGACAGCCCCTGCGTAAATACTGGTCGGGTTCGGCGATTTACGATAATCCTTATTGGAGTACCAATCGGACATCAGTCAATGAAGTGCGCGATCGTATTACTGCTTTGGGTTCGGCAACTTACCAGCTGACAGATTGGCTCAGCATCATGGGAAGATATAGCTTTGATAAGTATCTCGACAATACGGATGGCTCCTTTTTTGCCAGTACGGTGTCTGTTGGGGATGTACGCAAAGGTGGGAAATATTATGAGATAAATGCCAGATACCAGGAAAGTAACCTTGACTTTCTTGTCAATGGAAAAAATCCATTGACAGAGCGTCTCGCTATTACCTACAACCTTGGGGCTAGTGCACTCCGCAGAAAATACAGTAGCTTTCAGAATATGGCTAATGGACTTTCAATTCCCAATGAGTTTAGTCTAAAAATGGCAACAACACCTGAATTCCTGGCTATAGCAGGCTACGAGCGTCGGCTCAATTCGATCTATGCCAGTGCACAGTTTGCCTTTGATAATACTATTTTTTTGGATATGACTGCACGGAACGACTGGACTTCAACATTGAAAGCTCCACACAGTTATTTCTATCCTTCTATCGGGCTATCCGCAATAGTCAACGAATTGCTACATATGCCCTCCTGGGTGACTTTTGGGAAAATCAGGGCGTCTTATACACAGGTGGGTAATGATGCTGATCCATACCTACTTAGGCAGCTCTATTCATTTGGCCTAGGGGCAGGCAATGGATTCATTTCCCGCTCCCCAATCAAAGCGATTCCGGATCTAAAACCCGAATTGACCAAGTCGTTTGAAGCAGGTCTCGATATGAAATTCTTTGAAAATAGACTGGGATTTGATTTAACGCTGTATAAGAGCAATACTGTAAATCAGCTCCTGTTTTTGGGGCTACCCATGGCGAGCGGTTACAGTCGCCAATATATTAATGCAGGCGATATTGAAAACGGTGGATTCGAACTTCAATTAACCGCAACGCCGATAAAACGTGAACGTTTTTCTTGGGAGACGAGTTTAAATTTATCGGCTAATACCAACAAGATTATCGCATTGCATGATAAAACAAAAAGGGCTAACATTACCGATAACAACAGGTATGCCACAGTTGTCGTAAATGAGGGGGAGAAGTATGGTGATCTCTATGGTTATGCCTGGAAACGCGACCAGCAGAGCGGTAAATTTATGGTAGATGACAACGGACTTCCACTGGTTGAAGCCAACCAAAAATTAGGTAACTTCAATCCTAAAGCTTTATTGGGCTGGTCTAATTCGTTCTCGTACAGAAGATTTACGCTTAATACACTGGTGGACGCACGCATAGGAGGCGAAATTGTATCCGGAACCTCAGCTTACCTCGCAGCCTTTGGTGTGGCGGACTACACGACGATGTATCGTGAAGGTGGTCTGATATTGGATGCGGTAGACCTCAATGGTGCTGCAAATACAAAAGCGATCTCTGCGCAGCAGCTATGGACAAGTGTATCGCAAAATGGACGGGATGGTTGGGGTGAGTTTTTTACATATGACATGACCAATGTACGTCTACGGGAGCTATCTATTGCCTATCGGTTTGATTTAAAGAAGATGGCTGCATTTAAGAATGCGCAGTTGTCATTAACAGGGCGCAATCTCTTTTTCTTTTACCGTGGAAAATCCAAACTGGATATCCCTGGAATCGGAAAAACAAACAACCCAATAGATCCTGAGGCAGCGCTCGGAGCAGGTAATTATCAGGGAGTGGAAGTCGGATTGCCGCCCGCTGTGCGGACTTTTGGGGTAAACTTAAAATTAACCTTTTAACAGTTGTAATCATGAGAAGAAAAATGCTATATGGTGCCTTGTTGGGATTGAGCTTAATCTCCTGCACTAAAGATTTTGATCAGATCAACACCGATCCCAACAATATTACGGTGATCACACAGCGCGAACTGCCCTTTATGTTCGCTAAGGCGCAATCCTCGGCAGCGATGAACCGCTCTTTCTACCAAACAGTGCAGAATCTAGGCGCTGATCTATACGCGCAATATTTTGCGTTGACCACCAATTCCTTCAGTACAGATCGCTATCTGCTTACTCCAGATTGGCAGCGGCGATTTTGGACAGTTGTATATGTCGATACCGCACCACAGCTCAAAAGTATCATGGATAATACGGAGGTAGGTTCGGGCGAGGGTGCACTGGCTAATATTATGTGGGTGTATGCTTTTCATCGGCTGACCGATCATTTCGGCCCGATTCCTTATTTCGCTGCTGCGGAAGCGCGCGACGTCATTCCCTACGATCCGATGGACAAGATTTACTCGGATTTTTTTACTCGGCTCACGATAGCGGTCGACCAGTTGAAGGCCCTACCTGCAGGAACGACAGTTTTTCAGGATTATGATCTGATGTATAATGGAAATGTTGAAAACTGGATTCGATTTGCTAATTCCATGCGCCTGCGGCTGGCGCTGCGGATATCAAAAATAGATCCCATAAAAGCGAGGGCCGAAGCTGAGGCTGCAGTGGCCGCAGGCGTGATGGAGAGTAACGGTCAGAATGCGACCATGCTCAAGTCACTCTCGGGCAATGATACAAATGGTCTGTCGCAGGTAGCTGTCTGGAATGAATTTTCGATGAGTTCGACAATAGCCTCCTATCTCAAGGGCTACGAGGATCCGAGATTGGGTATTTATTTTCAGCCCAGCCTGACCGGAAAGGCCTTTAACAGTGTCCGCAATGGAGCGACAGCTACAGACCTAGGGCAGCCGAGAAATCAGTCGCGGGCAAATTCCAATGTGGGTACCTATTGGGTGCGGTACAATGGTGAGGTGCTTGAAGGTAATTTTACACAAAATTTTCACATTATGTGTGCCGCCGAATCGTTTATGCTGCGTGCGGAAGGTGCACTGAACGGCTGGAATATGGATGGTACAGCACGGACGCTTTATGAGCAGGGGATACGACTGAGTATGGCGCAATGGGGCGTAAATGATGAGTCAATAATCAACAATTATGTGTCATCAACCCACAAGCCGAAGGCCCCAGGCGATTATCACAATTCAGTAGCAGTCGCCCAGACGCCAGTTAAATGGGGTAGTATCGAGGCCGAACAGCGTGAGCAGATTGGCGTCCAGAAATGGTTGGCAATCTATCCCAATGGTATGGAGGCATGGGCCGAATACCGCCGTACGGGGTACCCCAAGATGTATACGGTGCTCAAGTCTGACAATCCAGACCTACCTGGAGGGACGTTTATAAAAAGGCTGCCTTATCCCTTGACGGAGGTGACCGACAACCTTGCCGAACTGACGAAGGGCCGTGCCCTGCTCGGTGGAGCCGATAATGCGGCAACCAAACTTTGGTGGGACGTAGACTAAGGATTAAAATAATGATAAATTTAAAACGATATACAGTCTTACTGATGATGGTATTAGGACAGCAGGCTGCTGCACAGCCAGCCTTACCGGAAGTATTATCTATACCCAAGGAGATTGATCCGCTCAAGGTATTTATTGAAAGCCGAGCGGATGAACTCTTATGTAAACTGCCAATGGACGGCATTGCAGATGGTAAATCTTTATTGAGCAAGGTGCGTACCAATTTGCAGTTGGCTGAAGACGATGGTGGCGATTTGGATATGAAGATCGTCGCAACCCTAGATTGCGGTATTTATACCATTCATAACCTGATCTTTCAGAGTTTGCCCGGTGTATATGTCCCCGCCAACCTCTATGTACCCAAGGGTAAAGGACCATTTCCGGCAATTTTGAATAGCCATGGTCATTGGGCTCCGGGACGGCGAAGTGAAATCGTGCAGCGAACATCGCAACTATTAGCGAGCAATGGTTACGTATGCCTTAGCATGGATGCGATGGGTTCGGGCGAACGCGGACGCAGACACGAACATGAATACCACGGGGCTAACCTGGGGTCATTGCTGTTGGATCTGGGGACACCACTTATGGGGATACAATTGCTGGAAAACAAACGTGCAATAGATTTATTGTGCAGCCTGGAATACGTTAATAAAGAGCAGATCGGCGCCACTGGCGCCAGTGGTGGTGGCAATCAGACCATGTGGCTAACAGCAATGGATGCGCGGATTAAAGCTGCTGTCCCTGTCGTGAGTGTAGGTACCTTTCGCTCGTATATCATGAATAGCAACTGTGTCTGTGAACTGCATCCCAATGGCCTGCTGCATTTTGAAGAAGGGCAGTTGCTCCAGGCAATGGCGCCCAAGGCCGTAAAGATTATTACAGCCCTAAAGGATGGAAATGCAGCATTCAACGTGCACCAAATGCTGAAATCCTACCGTTTGGCCAAGCTGGCTTATCAGCAGCAGGGTGTCGGCGAACGCTTAGCTTACGCTTTGTTTGATGAGTCGCATAGCTATACCCTTGAAATGAATGAAACTATGCTTTCTTGGTTTAACAAAAACTTTAAATACCGATTGTCGCTACCCATAGAACGGAATGCAGTGAATATACGCGATACAAATCTGCTGTCAGTGCTACATCATGGGATAAAAAAGGCGAAAATAATGACGATACCGGCCTTTATCGACCGCGAATTCAAGGTCGCTGAAAAGCAGCGTATGGAGATGGGACCACAACGTATAGAGGCGTATCAGCAACAGCTTCGCCAACTGCTCTCCAGTACGGAAGCCGATCAGCTTCTTTCAGAAAGAATGCTACCGGAGGAAGCAGGTTGGCAGCGGACTATTCTGGAAACTAAGCAAGGACAACTGATTCCTTTGCTCGTTAAGAAACCTAACGGTGACCGAGATGCTATCCGTATGCTCTTTCCTGCACAAGGTAAACAAGCCCTCGATTTTACAGAAATAGACCAGTTGCTCGCCACTGGCGAGGGAGTTGCCATCATCGACCTTTTTGGTCTAGGAGAACGCGCTTCGGCTAGTGCCGAATATACAGATGGGGCGCTACCACGTTTTCATACCATCTCACGTTCGGTGCTGTGGATGGGGCAGACAATGATGGGAATATGGGCCAACGAAATTACACTTGTAAGCAGTTATCTGCAGCAGCAATATCCTAATCATAAGCTAATTGTGCAGGCCGATCGTGAAACTGCCTTGGCAGCGCTGATTAGTAGTAACCTATCACCACAGAGACGGACATTGGAGCTAAAGCATTTGCCGATCAGCTATTTGTCCGGCATGACCGAAAGTTTGGAAAATTTTAACATGGCCATCCATATTCCTGGAATTTTAAAATGGGGCGATATGCCAATGTTGCTTGCATTGAGTAAGGAGAATGTTAATCTGGATCAGCTATTGCCCTGGAGCGGGGATAGCTGCCTGGAAAGGGATAAAAAACGATTATTGGATAAGGTAAATGCCTATAAAATCAAATTTAAAACGGGAGGAACTCTCCAAATCAATTAGTAACTATGGGAACGAATAGAAGATCATTCTTAAAACTATCCGGTCTAGCCGGAGTTGGGCTAGTGACGGGCTGCACTTCGCAGGAAAAGGGAGCCACCAAGACCAAGCTCGATCATATCCGGGTGGAAGCGTCCAAAAAATATACGGGCACATTTAATATGTCGGGCTATGCGGCCCCAAAAATTGACACCGTGCGGATTGGTTTTATCGGTGTTGGGAACCGGGGTTCGGCGGCAGTAGAACGAATGAGTCAAATTGCTGGTGTCAGCATCAATGGTATATGTGATATCAGGCCCGAGAAAGCTCACGAGGCAAAAGCCCGGATCAAGACGAAAGGGCATGCGGCTACAATTTTCTCCAAAGACGGAATGGATTGGAAGAGCATGTGCGAATCGGATCAATATGATCTAATCTACATTGCTACACATTGGAAAATGCATGCCGATATGGCTATCTACGCGATGGAACATGGTAAACATGTTGCACTCGAAATCCCCGCGGCCACGACTGTGGAAGATTGCTGGCGATTGGTAACAACCTCCGAAACAACAAAAAAGCATTGTGTGATGCTTGAAAACTGCTGCTATGACTATTTTGAGCTGTTGACGCTCAACTTGGCAAGACAGGGGTTTTTCGGCGATATCGTACACTGTGAGGGAGCATATATCCATGATATCATGGACAGTCTCTTTGATGAGAAAAAACGCTACGATTTTTGGCGGCTCAAGGAAAATGCTTCACGAGACGGAAATCTATATCCTACCCATGGGCTGGGACCGATCTGCCAGATACTTCGGATTAATCGGGGCAACAAAATGGATTATATGAGTTCGATGTCTTCAAAAGACTTTATGCTCAATGTCAAAGCAAAGGAAATGACAGCGGTAGACAAGCAGTTTGAAAGTTATATAGATAAACCTTTTCGCGGGAATATCAATGTGTCCAACATCATGACTTCAAACGGCAGCACGATGATGTTGCAGCACGATGTAAGTTCGCCACGCCCATATTCACGTATCCACTTAGTTAGCGGCACAAAGGCTTTTGCCCAAAAATATCCACTTCCAGGAAAGGTCGCCATAGGACATGAGGATTTTTTTGGGGAAACGGAGATGGCCGAACTGGAGAAAAAGTATGCGCCAGGCATTATCACAAAGATTGGTGAATTAGCCAAAGAAATTGGCGGCCATGGGGGTATGGATTTTATGATGGACTGGCGATTGATCGACTGCCTGAGAAATGGCCTTCCTGTCGATATGGATGTCTACGATGCCGCTAGCTGGAGTGTAATCGGACCGCTGAGCGAATGGTCTGTGGCTAATGGTTCTCACCCAATTGAAATACCAGACTTTACAAATGGTCATTGGAAAGATAATCTAGTGCACGATATTAATTTAATTAAAGGCGGAACAACTCAAGTATTGAAATCAACTAAATAAATCGAATCAAGTGAACGTAAAAATTTTAAAAACACGCGAAGAACTAGGCTTAGCGGCCGGAAAAGCCGGGATAGCGGCTATTAAAACTGCCATAGCGGCTAATGGAGAAGCCAATATTATTCTGGCGACAGGTCAAAGCCAGTTTGAAACTTTGGCAACACTGGTTGCCGCAGCAGATATCGACTGGAGCAAGGTAAGAATGTTTCATCTGGATGAATACATCGGTATTTCTGTGACGCATAAGGCAAGCTTTCGCAACTATCTGACAGAGCGCTTTGTCGATCTCGTAGGGCCATTAAAGGAGGTTGTTCTTATCGATGGTGAAGGGGATCCACAGCTTGAATGCGATCGTTTAGGGAAGAAAATTGAGGCGCATCCGATTGATGTTGCTTTTGTCGGTATCGGAGAAAATGGACACCTGGCTTTTAATGATCCACCTGCGGACTTTGAAGCCAGTGCTGCCTATCTGCTTGTCAACCTTGATATGCAATGCCGGCAACAGCAATTGGGAGAGGGGTGGTTTGTGTCAATTGATGAAGTTCCAGCTCAAGCGATCAGTATGTCCATTAGGCAGATTATGTTATCGCGCAAAATTATTTGTGCGGTACCGGACAGAAGGAAGGCAGCTGCCGTGCGGAATTGCCTCTCGGGGGCTATCTCCAATTGGCATCCTGCGAGCATATTACAGCGTCACCAAGACTGTACCTGCTACCTAGACCAGGAATCGGCTTCTTTACTATAACCTACAGCAATGACATCACCAGCTTTAGATCGAAAGACAACATTGGTATCCATTGGAATCATCGGACTGATGTTCTTTATTTTTGGATTTGTTTCTTGGGTAAATGCGATACTGATTCCATATTTTAAGATCGCTTGCGAGCTCAGTAATTTTCAATCCTACCTTGTGGCCTTTGCATTTTACATCTCCTATTTGCTGATGTCAATGCCAGCATCCTATATATTAAAGAAGCTTGGCTATAAAAATGGAATTATGGTCGGCTTCTGGATCATGGCACTAGGGGCTTTCCTCTTTGTTCCGGCAGCCTATGGGCGCACATACGTTATTTTTCTGTTCGGACTTTTTACTCTTGGTACGGGGCTCACTGTGCTGCAAACTGTCGCTAATCTGTATATTACACTGATCGGTGAAAGAGAACGGGCAGCACAGCGCATCAGTATGATGGGGATTTGCAACAAGGGAGCTGGTATCCTGGCTCCCTTGATCTTTTCGTATGTTATTTTGCGTCCCCAGGACAATGTTCTGTTCGCTCAACTGGAACGAATGGATGAGGTAACTCGTTCCATTGCCTTGGACGAGTTGATCTTGCGTGTCGTATGGCCATATACTGTCGTAGGTGGAGTGTTGTTTCTGATCGGTGTATTGGTCAAGTTTTCGCTCCTGCCCGAATTGGATCATCAGGAAGCACCAAGGGCCGAAAGTGGGACGAAAAACAGAAGAGGAATCTTCCAGTTTCCTCATTTAGTACTGGGAGCCTTGGCGATTTTTCTGCATGTTGGAACGCAGGTCATCGCCATTGATACCATTATCAATTATGCTGGTTCCATGGGCTTATCATTGCTGGAAGCAAAGGATTTGCCATCTTATACATTAACCGCTACGATCTGTGGTTACCTCTGTGGTATTGTGCTGATCCCAAAGTTCTGTAGTCAACAGCTTGCGCTTAAAATTTGTACCATCCTTGGTTTAACTTTGGCTATATTCGTCTGTACATGGCAGGGATCCGTTCACTTTTTGAACAAGAACCTGGATATTTCGGTTTGGTTTATCGTGCTGATCGGGTTGCCCAATGCACTGATATGGGCTGGAATATGGCCATTGGCGTTAGATGGATTGGGAAGCTATGCAAAACAAGGATCGGCTCTGCTAATTATGGGGCTTAGCGGTAATGCTGTATTACCTTTGCTTTATGGGTTATGGGCAGACGCCGTCGATATGAGGTCTGCTTATTGGATATTGGTACCCTGTTTTCTCTATTTGGTTTTCTATGCGTTCAAGGGACATCAGCTTCGTACGTGGAATATTTTTGACAACAAGATTTGAGTTATGCTAACGATTACAAATGCTAATATTATTACATCCGACCGTATCATCGAAAATGGAACGATATGGATCGCAGATGGTAAGATTGTGGACATTGCCGAGCGGCTAGTGTCTGAAGACGAAATAATCGGCGATTGGTTGGATGCCAAGGGGCTTTTTTTGTCGCCTGGTTTTATAGATATCCATGTACATGGTGGGGGTGGAGCTGATTTTATGGATAATACAATAGATGCATTTTTGCGGGTTGCACAGACACATGTGCGTTACGGTACCACGTCCATGCTACCGACAACATTGACCAGTGAACCTGAAGAATTAATGGCTTTGTTTGATACCTATGCACGGGCGTTAAGCCATAATAAGCGGGGATCGCGCTTCCTGGGGCTACACTTGGAAGGGCCTTATTTCGCGATGAATCAACGGGGGGCGCAGGACCCACGCTATATTCGAAATCCCACTCCTGAAGAGTATATACCTATTCTCGAACGGTATGGTCATCTCATTGCACGCTGGAGCGCAGCACCTGAACTCCCGGGAGCGCTTGAATTTGGACTTAAAGTTCGTGGTCACGGAATCTTGCTGGCCTTGGCACATACCGATGCCATCTATGAGGAAATCTTGCCGGCAGTCGATCATGGCTATCGGCTGGCAACCCATCTCTATTCCGGAATGTCTGGGATGACACGACGAAATGCTTATCGTTATGCTGGAACAATAGAAAGCTGCTTGTTGCTGGATGCTATTGATGTGGAGATCATCGCGGATGGCGTGCATCTACCAGAACCCTTTTTAAAATTGATTCATAAAATCAAGGGTAAGGACAAAATCATCCTGATTACAGATGCCATGCGGGCTGCCGGAATGCCCGAAGGGAAGAGTATACTTGGCAGCCTTAAAAGTGGTATTGAAGTCATTGTTGAAGATGGTGTAGCTAAGCTTCCGGATTGTTCTTCCTTTGCAGGAAGTGTTGCTACTGCTGACCGCTTAATCCGCACGATGATCAACATGGCAGGGACTGACCTCATAACAGCCGTACAGATGATGACGCTCAATCCGGCAAAATTGCTTGGATGTGCCGATCGTATAGGGTCAATTGGGATTGGTAAAGATGCTGATATTGTCCTATTCGATGACAATGTCAACGTACATTTTACTTTTATATCGGGTGAATTATTCTACCAAAGTAATTAAGAGGTTTTGTTGACCACAGAATCACGAACCACGAGCGTGCCGGGGAGAATAATATCCTGAATCTCGAAATTTTTATTTTTGATATGACGGATAAGCAAGGCGCAGCTTCGTTTTCCGATGTCAAAGGCAGGTTCTTCTATAGTTGTGAGGTTAGGCTCGACCACTGTGGAGATCGGATCGTTGGTAAAACCGATGACACCTATATCAACACCTATTTGTAAACCGTGTTTTTTGATGGTTAGGATTGCGCCAACAGCCTTGCGATCATTGACGGCAAAGATGGCATCGGGAGGTTGGGGGAGAGTCAGCAATTTGTTTGTATCCTCGCTGCCATGTAGCTGTGAAAAGCCAGAATGTACGATCAGGCTATTGTCTACATGCATATTGAAATGTTTAAGAGCTTCAAGATAACCGTTGAGCCGTTGTTGTGTAAAATTGAGGTCTTTCGGACCGGCAATGTGGGCAATACGCTTAGCGCCACTTTCAAGTAAAAATTGTGTCGCCTGAAAGGCACCGGCAAAATCATCTTGGACAACCTTTGATGCGGCGATATCATTGGGAACGCGGTCGAAAAATACGATGGGTAGCCCTTTGGCCATCAGACGTTCAAAATGTTCGTGGGTATAGGAGTCCGAAGATATGGAGATCAGCAGCCCGTCGAGGCTGCTGGTCGAGAGATTTTCAAGTAGGTTCTGCTCCCGGCCTATACTATCATTGGTAACATAAAGGATAATATTGTAATCCTGTTCATAAGCTTCCTCCTGAATGCCTGAAATTACCGTTGAGAAGTAATAATTTGTAATAAATGGAATCACAACACCGATATTTTTCGTCGAGCCTGAAGCTAATGCGGAAGCGTTTTTATTGGGTTTAAAGTTAAGTTCTTTGGCCAGCGAAAGTACTTTTTGGCGTGTTATAGGGTTGACATCATGGGTGTCGCGAAATGCGCGTGAAACGGTGGAAACAGAAATACCGAGCATTTCAGCAATATCCTTGATGCCAATAGGATTCTTCATAGATAAAGGGTTGGTTTCAAATTATTCGATCCACAATTTACTAAAAACAATTTATAAATGATGATGAATTCGCCCTGCCACAAATATTTGTTAGCGCTGGCAAACGATTGCCGCAAAGCTTTCCCTATCATATCCTAAAAAACTCCTCGATATTATTGGATCGAATAAGGTAATAATAAGTTTAATTGTTTGTGCTTAAGTTGTTTTCTTTTAGGAATTTAATCGTTATCCCCATCTGTCCCAGATGATATAGGTCGTGGTGAATTAGGCCTGTTAATAAGTATTTATAGTCATGCGGTAAAGTAGGGTTAGCATGGGGATAAGCGGTATGAAGGAAAGTATCGTCTTTTCCTTCTAGAAAAGTGATGATGTTTTGCTGTGTTGCTTGAAAATCACTCCGTAGCATCTCCCAACCACGTATTTTCAACTCCTCATTGGTGCGCCAATTTGCCGCGTCACTCATCTCGAGCCCCCGTGGATTTCCTTTTAAGCGGCTTAGAACTTCTCTGCGCCATTCGATCAAATGGGACGCCAATTCGGCAATACTATGCATTTGGGGGATAGGACGTTCAAAGGCTGTCGTTGCGTTAACTTGAGTTAGTTTCTTTTCGAAGTTTTCGTCAATCCAAAGGTCAGCTGTTTGGACATCCTTTAATTGTTGAATAATATCATTTATTAAAATCTTTTCCATGATCGTAATTTAACTGTTCTTTTTTATAAAAGAACAGTCGGAGCCTAGAGATTGTTTAGGCTGGCCCGGTGTTTCTTTAGCTAATAAGAGCTCAGACTTTGGAAAGGAACGATGTAGTATTTACTAGCAAATTTGCATCTGAATGGAAGCAATAATAAGGTGCTAATTTGAAGTATTATTTGGTACAGAATGAGATTGGTGAGTATCGCTATTGGTGAACCAAAATACTTGAAATTCTGGGTATGGATAATAAGTTATAAAGATAATTTTATTAAATGTTACGTTTTGTTATTAAGTAGATTATGTTGTTTATATAAATTTAAAATATAGTATGTTAAATGATTCCCTATAACCATTGGTTATGACGAGTTTTTGGGCGGAAAACATGATGACTATGTTAGTTTGATCTGTCGTTTTTAAAAGTAATTCGGCTAAAACAAAAGTAGGTTCTATTAAATGTACCGCCTCAGAAAAAGCCTATCCTGCTTACAGCGCGATTATTAGTTTGACCTTTATCTGGGCTCTTCTCAGAAGGAAGTCTTGCACAGGGGATGTCTATGGTATCAGGAGAAGAAGTTATAAGCCTTACGAAGCATCCTGTGCGTTGTTTTGTCGTTCGTTTGGGCGCCCGCTGGATACGATTGCTTTACACGAGTGAGGGAATCGTCGTTCACGCAATTTTGTCGAGTAATGTCTGTCTATGCCCCCAGACAGGAGACCGCAGAATCTGAGGAGATATGTTATGATAAATTTATTTATAAATACATGTTATTTAGTTTTATGTAGACTTTTATTGGATGGATACTTTATGTTGTTTTGACACCTAGATATCCGTAATCGTAAGCAATTGAGAGTTGTTATTCTTCGTGCTGCGGTGGCGCTATCCTAACCTTATTTACATAGCGGATGAAATAGTAGATTATTAAACTACATTAAGTTTTTTCCTTAAGCTAGTTTATTGGATTGTATCTCAGTGATAGCTTAAATTTGACTATACAAAAGCAAGCAAGCAAGCAAGCAAGCAAGCAAGCAAGCAAGCAAGCAAGCAAGCAAGCAAGCAAGCAAGCAAGCAAGCAAGCAAGCAACATTTGTTGCTGTAAAGATTCGTAAAAATAGGAGTACTAGATATGAAAAAATCAATCGAAAAAATCTTCCCTCGCCCGACGCAACCAGGTATGGTAGGGGACGGATTCCGTGTGTATAATATGGTTCCCGGAAACGGGATTACCAAAAGGAGGATGAGCCCTTTCCTTTTGTTGGATTTCAATGCGGAATTTGATTTCGGCCCATCAGACCATATTCGTGGGGTCGATGTTCATCCGCATAAAGGTTTTGAGACCGTGACAATTGCTTATAAAGGCAGTGTTGCGCATCACGATAGTTCGGGTAATAGTGGTGTAATCAATCCAGGAGATGTCCAATGGATGACAGCCGGAGCTGGAATATTGCACAAAGAATACCATGAAGAGAACTTTTCCAAGGCGGGTGGACCATTCGAAATGGTACAGCTTTGGGTAAACCTACCGGCGAAGGACAAGTCTACAACGGCACATTATCAAGGCATCACCGCAGATCAGATGGGTAAAGTGCAGCTGCCGGAAGAGGCTGGAGTTGTCAACGTTATTGCAGGTACATTTCAAGAGACAAAAGGCCCCGCCACAACATATACCCCGGTAAATCTCTTTGATATTAAATTGAGAAAGGGAGGTCAGACAGTGTTTCATGTTCCTTCACAACACAACTCCGCTATCTTGGTCATCAATGGCGAGATAGAGGTAAATGGAGAGTCAGCCAAAGAACATAATTTTGTGCTATTTGAAAATGATGGTGAAGAAATAGTTGTCAAAGCTAACGAACAAGCGGTCTTATTGTTTATGAGTGGAGAACCGATCGATGAGCCGATTGTGAGTTATGGTCCCTTTGTCATGAATACGCAAGAGGAAATCTACCAAGCTTTTGAAGACTTTCAGGCTGGAAAATTTGGTACACTTGAATAGCCCTTTGTATTTTCTAGCGACTGGCTTGTAAGGAGGAACTTTCAGTTCTATTCAATTTAATGGTTTCAGGTAATGTACTGAAGGAAAAAATTGCTTTATGGATTTTTTCCTTCAGTTTTTATTGGAACATATTGAATAAGGAAGCAGAATCTACCATTGATAATGGACTATGCTTTTATTTTTAGAGCTGCTTTACAGCAGGTAAGTGGGTAGGCCAACGGTAAAAATAGAACCTTTATGTGGAATGCTCTGAATATGTACGAGGCCTTTATTGCGTTCAATTAGATCTTTGCACAGTACAAGGCCTAGGCCGGATCCGGGTTCGTCTTCTGTACCGAACGACTTGTGTTGGACCACATTAAACAGTAGGGCTGACTTGGATGGAGTAATTCCAATACCCTCATCCTGTATATGAATATGGGTATAAGCCTGGTCCTTGCTGCAATAGATACTTATTTTGCCCGCCACATAACTGAATTTGATAGCATTGCTAATAAGGTTACGAAGAATAATGGCTGCATGATCCTTATTTGCAAGGATATGAGTTTCTTCGGGTATATCAATCTCAACCCTGAGCTCTTTTGTTTGTATCTGATCGGCAAACAAGGTCACGATATCATGAATCAATGGTTTGACAACGACCAATGCTGCCGGACTGGTAATCCCACGCATACTGCTACTACCCCATTGGAGAAAATCGTCCAGTGCTTGGTTTTGGTGTACGATCTGTTGATAGAGCTGCTGGATATATTCTTTGGATATATTGTTGTTGAGTATTTGATCACGAAGCATCAATACCAATGCTTCGAGGCTGGCTAACGGACTTTTGATGTCATGGGCAACAATGGAAAATATTTTTTCTTTATCGCGGTTTATGGATTCCAGCTTACGTCGCTGTTCTTCGATTTTCTCCGTATTGTTATAAATAATCTGTAGGAAGAAGTTTACTGCGATAACGATAAAGGCAAGTGCATTGCTAATATTAAAGATTAGCCTCAACTTGGGTACATGTTGAGCAACAGGAACAATTGTGGGAAAGAGATAGAGTAATGAGATGGAAACAGCGGTCGCCAGACAGAAAATAATATGGATACGACGGTTATCATAAAGCAACATCGAAGCTATTAGGGTGCACAATAGAAAATATTCACCTCCGTTTTTAAATAATATAGCGCCCAGAAAGAAGAAAATAAAATTACTGATCAATAACATTGCCTTGGCAAAATTATGTTTAAAATCGTACTGTAATAGGAGCACGGTGATAGAGCAAATGGTATTGGATAGGTTTATCGTTGAGAGCAGATAGCGATGGTCGATGATATTAATCGCGAAAAAGCAAAGTGTAGGCAATAAACATAATATGGCAATAAGGTTGACCATCTGTATCCTTTTGACCTCGACATAGGACATATCCGGACGTGTACCGATATTTGTAAGTATATTCCAATATCTTCGGATATAGTTCATAATTTTATTTAATCTGCTAATGAAAATGAATCCGCTAAATTAACATAAATAAAGGCTTGTAGTGTAATGTTTAGCGAAAAAAATGTTCGCAATACTTTAATTAATGGAAAGCTGGAGTAGCTCTGGTTCTTGGTAATCAAGCGATTGATTTAAGGCCTCGGGCTGAGCGGCCTTAAATCAATGGTCGAGCAGTGGTTAGCTATTATCAGACGGTAGCCAGACTACTTTTTAGACGGATTCATGTATCTTATCCGCTTGCTGCTTACAATGCATGAGGTTGTCATAGAGCAATGTTGCCGTTTGCCCAAAAATATCTTGGGGTGTTATAATTTGGTCCCTCAATTCATGGGCTGATATGCCTAGTAATTTGTATAGCCCATCCGGTTGAAATACAATGATAATAAAGGATGTCTGTTGGACTAGAGCAAGATCTTGAAAATGACTGATCTGGCCATTTAGAAATGAATGGGGTAGATGCTGATTAAAGGATAGACTTCCTTTAGTGAGAAGAAATACCATACCAGTATTACCGTCCGAGAATAGCCGTAGTGTTTTATGGTGATCACCGTTACTTTCCAAGAAAAGATAATGCTTGATGTAAGGCAATAATTCTTTTGGCGGAAGTATTTGCATGCGCTAATTTGTGAATTGATCGGTTTTAAAATTTACATATTTCTGTTGTATAAAGAATTAAAAAAGGAGTTGATAAATGAGATTGTCAGTTTTTGGTGGCGTCCCTGACCATTCATTTCGGGATGCACAGGTTGTTTTGTACGAAGCCTGATCTCTCTTCGGTGTAATGTAAAAATTATCAAACAGTTAGCGCATTTTGCTGTTCTTTTATTGGTTAGTTGGGCGGATATTAGTACATTTTAGCAGTTAGCTAATATTAGAAAAAAGAAAGAAATAAGGCATAGGTAATTATAAATTTTAAAAAGATGAAATCAGCGAAATATATTGTGCTCAGTTTTATCGAAAGTCTAAATAAAGATGACTTCGCTGCTGCATATGAATTATTAGATAAGGATATGGTTTTTGAGGGGGTACTGGGAAGTCGGCATACTGCGGATCATTATATCGCGGATATGAAGAAAATGAAGTTTAAATACAATATTAAAGAAGTAATGACAAATGGTAATCATGTTGCTATCTTCTATAACATTGATATGGGTGGAATGGAGATCTTTAGTGCAGGCTGGTATCAGGTAGAAAACGAGCTGATCCTGAAGATAAAGGTAGTTTTTGATCCAAGACCGCTGTTAAAAGACAAATAGATCTATTTATGCTATCTTATATCAACTCCGATATTTTTTTGAACTTAAGAGTCATCCTCCGCAAATTGGAACATCTTACAATTCGCGAAGGATGAATTAAGATTTGCTTGATCTTCATCGGAATTAACTTAACACCTTTGAAAAGTGATTATTCGATTTCTTAAAAATCGACAACAAGGTTTGTCGGATTTTTTCTTTGAAAAGTAACTTATTTCCCGATACAGAACTTGGAAAAGATATTATCCAGTAAATCGTCTGTCGACACACTTCCCGTGATCTCACCAAGGTGATATAGCGCCTGACGGATATCCATCGCCAAGAAATCCGAAGTGACTGGATTATCAATGCCGAATAATACACGCTCAAGTGAGTCAGATGTTTTCTGCAATGCTTCGACATGTCGAATATTGGTGACCATGACATCGTCAGTATTCAAATTTCCTAGCTGCACTCTATTGATAAGTTCTTCTTTCAATTCTTCAACACCGATTTGCTCTTTAGCCGAAATATAAAGGGGATTCAATGAAGCGTATTCATCTTTTTGCTGGTCAGATAATAGGTCAGCCTTATTGATGATGGTCAAAAATGGAATTTGAAGGTTTTGAATTTCCTGCAACTGAGATTGCACTTCGTTTACTTTGTCCTGTAGCGGATCAAAAAGATAAATAATCAGTCTCGCCTGCTTCATTTTTGCACGGGTACGCTCAACTCCCTTTGCTTCAATAATATCTGCGGTCTCACGAATACCTGCGGT
>Ga0308158_10001705_pt1 | contig 22494 bp, 20 predicted proteins | sample PhyBR2_FD_201038 | JGI IMG/M metagenome (GOLD analysis project Ga0308158, IMG submission 201038) | Phyllosphere microbial communities from UC Gill Tract Community Farm, Albany, California, United States - DLSLB.R2 | ecosystem: Host-associated > Plants > Phyllosphere > Unclassified | place: USA...
CTTCAAGTTGTTGGCACTGCCGCGCTGCGAGTGGATCAATTGGCTGCCTGTACCGGTCTTGCGCAACCTCGATACGGCGGCAGTTTGGTTATTAACAGGATCTGAAGGTGCATTGACCTGTCATTGTGGCTGCGCCGTGAATTCAATTTTTCCTTCCGGCAGCAAATACAGGACATGGGCGGCACCGTTGCTGACGGTGGGGTAATGTGCGGAGTCCGGGCCATAGACTTTCCAGCCGGCATCACAGCCATCAAATCGGGCGCCGGGGGTGAGCGGCATGATCAGATCAATTTCGCCATTGGGATGGCGGTGATGGGGGCCGCGGATATCCTGCATGCTCACCACATCTACCGAAAATCCATGGGTCGCTTCGGACGGTTTGGCCACCCGGCCGTATTTGAGTCCCTGTGCTTCGTGCTTGCACATCCAGCCATCCTGCACGCCTGCAATACAGGCAGCGCTGATGTCGTGGTACCACTGGCTGTCGGCACCGTAGTGACTATTGAGCCAGCCCTGTAACGTTTCATCGAGCGGACGGTCTGCGATCTGCCGGGTTACTGTCTGGATGAGCGTGTCGAAATGTTCACGCATACTGAAAGTCTCCTTAACACCTGATTTTTTTTCGTGCATTATTTTGCATGTAGATGATAAGATAGGCATGCAGTTAAAATCAGTCAAGATTTTTGCTCAATCTTTAGGGAAAACACTAGCTCCCGATTTACGAAATGGCACGCTATGACGCTGGAAAATTCATTTGAAATAGATCCAATGGAAGACAAGACGCCGCTGTTGCGAGCGTTGGGTGAGCGCATCCGCTCGCTGCGCGCGCGCAAGGGAATTACGCGCAAGAAGCTGGCGAGCCTGGCGGGTATTTCCGAGCGCCATATGGCCAATCTTGAGCTGGGTACCGGCAATGCAACCATACTGGTGCTGCATCAGGTGGCCCAGGCGCTGACGTGTTCGCTGGCCGAGCTCATCGGCGACGTTACCACCTCGTCGCCCGAATGGCTGATGATCCGCGAGTTGCTGGAGAACCGCAGCGAGAAAGATCTGCACAAAGTGCGGCTGCGGTTGATTGAACTGTTCGGTGCCGACAAAACGCCGGGCTCGCGCCTGTCACGCATTGCCCTCATTGGTCTGCGCGGCGCCGGCAAATCCACGTTGGGCCGTATGCTGGCTGACCGGCTTGGCTATCCGTTCATCGAGTTGTCGCATGAAATCGAACAGACAACCGGTTGCAGCATCAACGAGATCCATTCACTGTATGGCCCCGTGGCCTACCGTCGCTACGAACGGCGTGCGCTGGAAGAAACCATCCAGCTGTATCCTGAAGTAGTGATTGCCACGCCGGGCGGGCTGGTTTCCGAAGCGGCCACCTACAACAATCTATTGGAGCATTGCCTGACGGTCTGGCTGCAGGCCACGCCGCGCGAGCACATGGACCGGGTCATCGCCCAGGGGGATTTTCGCCCCATGTCCGGCAGCAAGGAAGCCATGCATGACCTGAAGCTGATTCTGGAGGGCCGGGTGGCCTTCTACAGCAAGGCCGATGTGCATCTGGATACCAGTCTTCAGCCTCTTGAGGAGACTTTTGATGCGTTGTTTGCGAAGGTCCAGGCCGCCCGCCAGTCCGCTGAAATGCTGACGTGATCAGACGTGAGTGACTAGGGTAAATCCCTAGTCAAACAGCTTGACTGCCTGAAGATTCATGCAATATAGTGCGTCTAATGATAAACGAAATGCAATGAAATGCATGACTCTATTGGAGACAGCCATGAGCGAGCTGAAAGTCAATTACCAGACCAATCCGTCGCAGTACAAGCACCTCTCATTGACGACCGAAGGCAATGTGGCGCGTCTGACGATTGACATTGATGAAGACAGCGGCATTCGTCCCGGCTATAAGCTGAAACTGAACTCTTATGATCTGGGCGTGGATATTGAATTGCACGATGCACTCAATCGTCTTCGCTTTGAACATCCCGAAGTGCGCAGCGTTGTCGTATCCAGCGGTAAGGAGCGTATCTTCTGCTCGGGCGCCAATATTTTTATGCTGGGCTTGTCCAGTCATGCGTGGAAAGTCAATTTCTGCAAGTTCACCAATGAGACGCGCAACAGCATAGAGGATACCAGTGAGCATTCAGGCGTGAAGTTCATTGCCGCTGTCAATGGCGCCTGTGCTGGTGGCGGTTACGAGCTGGCCCTGGCCTGTGATGAAATCTATCTGGTGGATGATCGCTCCTCGTCGGTTTCACTGCCCGAAGTCCCGTTGCTTGGCGTACTTCCGGGTACGGGCGGCCTGACGCGAGTGACCGATAAACGCAAGGTCCGCCACGACCATGCCGATGTTTTCTGCACCTTGGTCGAGGGCGTGCGCGGTCAGCGGGCCAAAGACTGGAAACTGGTCGACGAGGTTGTCAAGCCTGCCCGGTTTCAGGAAACCATCAACGCCCGGGCGGTAGAGCTGGCGCAGCAGAATGCGGCGGATTCGTTGGACGGTCTGCAGGGGGTGGCGCTGACGCCGCTTGAAAAACACGAAACCGCCGACAGCCTGCATTACACATATGTCAGTGTCGATATTGACCGGGCAGGCAAGTTCGCCACCTTCACCCTGCGAGGCCCGCAAGGGGACTTGCCCGACAGCATTGAGGCCATTTTGCAGGCAGGCATGCGCTGGTGGCCGTTGCAAATGGCCCGTGAACTGGATGATGCCATTCTTTCCATGCGGACCAACGAACTGGACAGCGGCCTGTGGTTGATCAAAACCACAGGCAGCGCCGAGGCAGTGCTCAAAAGCGACGATATCCTGCTCAATCATAAGGACCATTGGTTCGTGCGCGAAACCCTGGGTTTGCTGCGTCGTACTTTTGCAAGGCTGGACGTCTCCTCGCGCTCCCTGTTTGCACTGGTCGATGAGGGCTCGTGCTTTGCCGGATCGTTGCTGGAACCGGCGCTTGCCTGCGATCGAATTTATATGCTGACCCTGCCTGATGACGAAGACCGTACGCCACGTATCACCGTCGGTCCGATCAACTTCGGCTTCTTGCCCATGGTGACGCGACAGTCGCGCCTGGCGCGCCGCTTTTATGATGATCAAGCCAGCCTGGATGCCATCAAGTCACTGGCCGGCAAGCACCTGGAGGGAGATCAGGCCGAGCAGGCCGGCCTGGTTACCTATGCGCTGGATGATATCGATTGGGACGAAGAAGTACGGATTGCGATTGAAGAGCGGGTGTCCATGTCGCCCGATGCGTTGACCGGCATGGAAGCCAACCTGCGCTTTAATGGCCCCGAAAATATGTGGACGCGGATCTTCGGCCGCTTGACGGCCTGGCAAAACTGGATCTTTATTCGACCCAATGCGGTCGGAGAAAAAGGCGCCCTCAAACTGTATGGCAAGGGCGAAAAACCCAGCTTTGACCGCAATCGCGTCTGACCTATTCCGTCTGACGGCCAGCTGCGTATATCCATCAAAATGAAGGGGCAGGGTAAACCCATTGAAATACCCGCTCCGTGACACTGGAGATCACTATGTCGAGTATCAACTACAACGAGAAAATCCCCAATAATGTGAACCTGTCCGAAGACCGGACACTGCAGCGCGCGCTTGAGCACTGGCAGCCGAATTATCGCAAATGGTGGAATGAGATGGGACCCGAAGGTTCGCAGGACTTTGACGTCTACTTGCGTACCGCGACCAGTGTGGATCCGCAGGGCTGGGCATCCTTTGGCTATGTGAAGATGCCGGACTATCGCTGGGGCATCTTTCTGAACCCGCGTGATGTCGAGCGTCAGGTCAATTTTGGCGAGCACAAAGGCGAGAAGGCCTGGCAGGATGTGCCGGGTGAACATCGCGCCAATCTGCGGCGCATTATTGTGACCCAGGGCGATACCGAGCCGGCATCAGTGGAGCAGCAGCGCTATCTGGGCCTGACCGCGCCTTCCATGTATGACTTGCGCAATCTGTTCCAGGTCAACGTGGAAGAGGGACGGCATTTGTGGGCCATGGTGTATCTGCTGCACAAGCATTTCGGTCGTGATGGTCGCGAGGAAGCAGAAGCGCTGCTTGAGCGCAATAGTGGTGACCAGGACAATCCGCGAATTCTGGCTGCCTTCAATGAAAAAACGCCAGACTGGCTATCGTTTTATATGTTTACCTATTTCACGGATCGCGACGGAAAATTTCAATTGTGTGCGCTGGCCGAATCCGGCTTTGACCCGCTGGCACGCACCACGAAATTCATGCTGACCGAAGAGGCGCATCATATGTTCGTCGGTGAGTCTGGGGTATCGCGGGTTATCCAGCGAACCTGCGAGGTGATGAATCAATTGAAAACTGACGATGCCGCGCGTCTTCGCGAAGCCGGTGTGATTGACCTGGAAACCATTCAGCGCTATCTGAATTTTCATTTCAGTGTCACCATTGACCTGTTCGGCGCAGACGAGTCCAGTAACGCCGCTACGTTCTACAATACCGGATTGAAAGGGCGCTACGAAGAAACCAAGCGTGACGACGATCACAAACTGTACGATCGCACCTATAACGTGCTGGCCGTGCAGGACGGTCGTCTGGTCGAGCGCTCTGTGCCGATGCTCAATGCGCTCAACGAAGTGTTGCGCGATGACTATATCAAGGACTCGGTCGGTGGCGTCAATCGCTGGAATAAAGTGATTGAAAAGGCGGGAATTTCCTTTCGCCTGAAGACACCGCACAAGGCATTCAACCGGAGCATCGGCACCTTGTCGGGCATATTTGTTTCCCCCGAAGGTACGATGATGTCCGAGGCCGAATGGGTCAGGCGCGAACGTGACTGGTTGCCGACAAGTGAAGACCGCGCCTTTGTCGCTTCACTGATGGGGCGCGTCGTGGAGCCGGGCAAATTTGCCAACTGGATTGCGCCGCCGGTCATGGGCATCAATCGCCAGCCGGTCGATTTCGAGTATGTGCGATTCAACTGATCAGGGATGCCCGAAAGGGCATCCACTAATATGGAAATAGATCCAGGAGGCAGACTGTTATGGCGACGATCGAACAAGCCCAGGTAATAAAAAAACAGCACCTGATTGATCCGGAAATTTGCATACGCTGCAATACATGCGAGGAAACCTGTCCGATTGATGCGATTACGCACGACGGTACCAATTATGTGGTGAAGCCGGACGTTTGCAACCATTGCATGGCCTGTGTGGCGCCCTGTCCCACCGGCGCCATCGATAACTGGCAGCCGGTACATGCGGAAAAAATGTATTCAATCGACGAGCAATACACCTGGGACGAGTTGCCGGCGCCGCTGGCGCTGGATGTGCCGGATACACCAGCAGTTGCCGACGCTGGTACGACTGATGTTAATACAGAGGCGGATGCGGAAGTAACCATCCAGGGCAGCAATTATGTCGCTGGCTCGCAGATTCCTCCCTGGTCTGCCTCGCACAGCTATACCAACCTGTATGGCACGCGCAACGTGGTGACGGCCACGGTCTCGGGAAACTACCGGCTGACCGATGATGCGTCCGATAGTGACATTCGGCATGTCGTCCTGGATTTTGGCGATGCCCCGTTTCCGGTGTTGGAGGGCCAGTCCATTGGCATTATTCCACCAGGCACTGACGCCGGCGAGCGTTTGCATCATGCCCGTCAATATTCACTGGCCAGCCCGCGGGATGGCGAGCGACCCCGCTACAACAACGTATCGATCACCGTCAAGCGGGTGGTGCAGGACTATGATGGCAATGCGGTCAAGGGGGTCTGTTCCAATTACGTATGTGATTTGCAGAAGGGCGACAAGGTACAGGTTATCGGGCCTTTTGGCCATACCTTCCTGATGCCGAACCACCCGGGCGCAAATATTATCATGATCTGCACCGGAACCGGCAGCGCGCCCATGCGCGCGATGACCGAGAGGCGCCGGCGCAAGCACCTGGAAGGACAGGGCGATGCACGCGGCAAACTCATGCTTTTCTTTGGCGCCCGCTGTAAGGAAGAACTACCTTATTTCGGACCGCTCAACAAGTTGCCCAAAGACTTTATCGATATTAATTTTGCATTTTCGCGTACCCCCGGCCAGCCCAAAAAATATGTGCAGGATGTGATGCGTGAACGCCTGCCCGATCTGCTGGCGTTGCTCAAGGACGAGGACACGTATATTTATGTCTGCGGCGTCAAGGGCATGGAGTCCGGCGTGCTGGATGTCTTGCAAGAAGCGGCCACTGCCGGCGGCATGGTATGGCCCGAACTGCATGCCACGCTCAGGCAAAAAGGGCGTCTGCATCTGGAGACGTATTGATGGTGTTGGCATAGCGGTACGATCAGCCAGATCATATTTTGCAATTGGCCGCAGGTCTATGTTTCCTGATGTTTGCTGAAGGATGGGCGCTCGACACAGGCAGCGGCAGCCCATACCAGCAACACTGCAGGTACTGAGTATACCCAGAACGCAGACAGCAAAGGCAGCAGTAGTCCGGCGGCAAGCGGGCCGGTTCCGGCCCCGATATCACGCCAGACAGAACGAGCGGCAAGGGCGTGAACCCGCTCCGGGCCCGGCGTTCGTCGGGCTACGATGGGCGCCAGCAGCGGCAGTTGCAGGGCGCGAAGTACAACAATTGACGTGGCACAGCTCCATAGCCAGCCCGCACCGAATCCGATCAGGCATACACAGGTCATCAGCGACAGTGCAAGCAGAAGTTTTTCGGCACCGAATCGTTCTGCAAGCCTGCCGCCTATGGGACTTAAGACAATTTCACCCAGATAGCGCAGTGCCAGCAACAGGCCGGCGGTCATGACCGCGCCCTCAGGAAAAAGATCGCTGCCCAGGTAGGACAGACCGATAATGAACAGCCCGTCCAGCGTGAAGCCTTCCAGAAAAGACCACATATCCAGACTGTTGGGCAGGCGCGGGCCGCGCCGCTTTGGCGGCATGGGATACGCACGAAATGGAAGGTGGCGGGTGACCACGACGCCCATCATTGCCGTGGCGGCGAGTATCCAGAAAATGGCGCGGGGCCCGAAGCCATAGGCAAGTAGCGCTGCCAGAGGCAATGCGATGGCCGGTCCCAGCGCAATAAAGGCGCGGGATCTTCCCGATCGGCGTGAAGCGCCTGTTGCCTCGGCCGTCGCCAAAGCCTGCGTTGACAGGTTCAGGGCGGCGAAGGCCAATCCCCAGAGCAGTCGCAATGGCAATAACGCCCACAGGCCCGTCAGCGTGGCATAGCCCACTGCACACAGGCCGGCCGCAATGACGGCAAGCGTGCAGACCAGGCGATCGCCATGTCGGGCATAAAAGCGTGCGACAAAACCATACCCGGCTATCCGGATAAGGCGATTGGCGGCAAGCAATACGCCGGCCTCAACCAGCGATACGCCAAACTGTTCCGAGTACATGGGGAGCAACAAATACAGGACTACATCGGTGGGTAAGGCAAGGGCCATGGCGAGCGCGGCATACCGCGAATGCCGGTCAACGGGGGGCTGGGCAGGGGGAATGATCATACGGGCATGCTACTGCGCAGTCAGAGACGCGACAAACGATTTTAATTCGCGCCATGTGTTATAAAATTAAACGCATGAATACCTCTCTGCCACCCCTCAATGCCGTTCGCGCTTTTGTTGCTGCAGCGCGGCACCAGAGTTTTACACTGGCGGCCAATGAACTGCATATCACCCATAGCGCAATCAGTCATCAGGTGAAGGCGCTTGAGTCCTATATGGGAGTCCGACTATTCGACCGACGTATCCGGCAGGTAAGCCTGACACTCGAAGGCTTGCGGTTTTTCACACAGGCCGATGCGGCGCTTAAACAAATCGCCAATGCTGCGCAATCGGTCATGAGTCAAACGCCTGAACGGGTGGTCAGGATCAATGTCCGTCCTTCATTTGCGGTACGTTGGCTGATTCCCAGGCTGCCTGAATTCATCGCGCAATACCCCGGTATAGAACCGCACGTGCTCACCACGACGCTACCGCCCGAGTCGGCCGGCGAATTCGATATTTCCATCCGCCGGGGCCTCAAGGGATGGTCGGACGCGATGCAGGTGTCCGCGTTTATTGAAGATGACGTATGTCTGGTCATGTCGCCCGCTTCCCAGGCCAGGTATGGTGTTACGGATCCAGGCGCGCTGGCGGGACTGACGCTGTTGCGGTCAAAGTCTCGCAAGGGCGATTGGGAGGCCTGGCTGGAGCATGTTGGAATAGACGGTGTCAGACCCGTGGGTCAAATGCAGTTTGACCATGTACATTTTGTTCTACAAGCGGTCGAGGACGGCCTGGGTTTCGCAATTGTCCCGTTCTCGTTGATTTCCCACGACGTGGCGCTGGGCCGGCTTTGTTGTCCATTGCCGGATATGCGCCTGCCGGTGACCCGGTATTATTATGGCGTTAGTCCAAACGCGACACCTGAATCGCGATATTTTATTGCCTGGCTGGAAAAGGAACTTGCACGCCAGGCGAGCAGTGGGCGCGTGACTGGATGACACCGGAAAAGGGATCGACACTGCCTGTCGGGAACGGGCAGGGATGTTTTCCCACTTGCGTGTAAAGCAAATCGATGGACGATTTGATAATTACTAAATAACCATTGGTTATTTTATTCGCCTTTGTTATGCTGATATAGTTTTCTTCACGAATATATGTATTCCAAATAACGTTTGGGTATAACGCCAACTATCAGGAAACCTGCCATTATGAAACTGAGAAAACTTTTACCCTTGCTGGGCGCAACCCTGATTGGCCTGAGCGCCATCAATGCCCATGCTGATCAACTGGACGATATCAAGAAAAACGGCGAACTGGTTGTCGGTGTTCTGGGTACAGATGAACCGGCAACCTTCATCGACCCCAAAACCCGTGAGTTCATTGGCTATGAAGTGGATCTTGCCAAGGCGGTAGCCGACAAGATCGGCGTGAAAGCCCGCTTCAAGCAGGTAGCCGTGGCTGCGCGCATTCCCGAACTGCAGCAAAAGCACGTGGATATTATTGCCGCCGGCCTGACACACAACAAGGAACGTGAGGCACAGATCGATTTTTCCGTGACCACTTTTGTGACCGGACAGAAGGCGCTGGTGCGTAGCGACAGCGGTATCACCGATCTGGCCGGTTTGTCGGGCAAGAAAGTGCTGACCATCCGTGGCGGCACCCAGGAGCCCAATATCCGCAAGGCAGTGCCTGATGTGAACGTGGTTACATTCGATACCAGCCAGCAGGCGTTTCTTGCTTTGCAACAAGGCAAGGGTGTGGGCTATGTCGACGATGAAGCGGCGTTGTTGCGCGTCTACGCCAAGCTGGGACCCAAGCAGAAAGATTTTGTGGTGCTCAAGCAAAGCATCAGCGAAGAACCGCTGGCATTCGGCTTGCGCAAAGGCGAGGCCGGTTTGAAAAAAGTGGTCGACGATACGCTGCGTGAACTTGAAGCCTCTGGTCAGGCCGAGAAAATTTTCTTCAAATGGTACGGACCGGAGACAAAATCGCAGTTTTCAACGCGCAGCTTTAAACTCGAAACCGATAAAATTTAAGAGTAGACTGGATACCCACAAGACAGCATCTGGAAAATGACCGGTTGCTGTTGCAAAGCGACGGCGTGTGCTGCGCTAGACCAGCGCAGCGGACTTCACGCCGTTTTTTGTTTCCATGACTACGCGACTGATCCATGCCCGAGTTTGACGCTTCCATGCTGCTCAGCGGCCGGTACCATGAAATGCTGCTGGCAGGATTATGGCTATCCATACAATTGCTGGTCATTTCACTGGTGCTCGCGCTGCCACTGGCCACCTGCATCGCCTTGCTGCGCCTGTCGCCGTTGGCGCTGCTGCGCGGCCTGGGCTTTGCCTATGTCGAGACGATCCGCAATATCCCGCTGCTGGCGCATATGCTGTTCTGGTATTTCGGTGCCCCCGAGCTGCTGCCCGAAGCAGCCAAGCAATGGCTTTATGCCGGCAACACCGAAGCCAGCTGTGCGGTCATTGCGCTGACGCTTTATACCGCAGCCTATATGGCCGAAGATATCCGTAGCGGCATCCGGGCTATTTCATTTGTACAGATGGAAGCCGCGCGTGCGCTGGGGCTGAGTTTTCTGGCGGCCATGCGTCTGGTCATCCTGCCACAGGCCATGCGGGTCATTACACCGCCATTGATTTCGCAGACACTGAATTTGTGGAAAAATACCAGTATTGCAACTGTCATTGGTGTGGCTGAGCTTATGTATCAGGCCGGTCAGGTCGAAAGCGCCAGCTTCAGAAGTTTTGAATCCTTTGCTTTTGCCACCTCTGCCTACCTGAGCCTGTCGCTGCTGATCACTGCGCTGGCTGCGTGGTTCCAGCATCGTTATCCGCCGAGGGCGCTATGAGCGGATTTCTTGAGGTCATCGATACGTACTGGTTGTACTTCCTGGTTGGCCAGTATCCGAATGGGCCGCTGGGCGGACTGGCGCTTACGTTGTTGCTGGCAAGTTGTGCGCTGGTCATGGCCATGCCGCTGGGTATTGCGCTGGCGTTTGCCCGCATCAGCCCATGGCGGGCGGTGCGCTGGCCTGTGAGCATCCTGGTATTTGTGGTGCGTGGAACGCCGTTGCTGATGGTGGTGTTCTGGGCCTATTTCTTTTTGCCCAGCGTGACTGGCGTAAAAACCAATCAGTTCTGGACCATGCTTATTGCACTGGTTATTTTCGATGCCGCCTATCTGGCCGAAATTATCCGGGCCGGCATCCAGGGTTTGCCCAAGGGCCAGATGGAGTGCGCCCGTTCGCTGGGCTTCGGTTATTTTCGCGCCATGCGACTGGTCATATTGCCGCAGGCGATCAGGCATATGCTGCCATCGCTGGTCAACCAGTTTATCTCGACGATCAAGGAAACCTCCCTGGGTTATATCATCGGTCTTGCTGAGGTTTCCTTTATCACCTCGCAGATCAATACCCAGGTGATGGTGTATCCGACGCAAATTTATCTCGTCCTGGGCCTGACCTATCTGCTGCTGTGTTTCGGCCTGTCCCGTTTTGCCTACTGGCTTGAACGCCGGCGCGGGAAACAGCAAGCTGCCATCGCTGCCCGCAAGGAAGCAACATGATTGAATTTGAAAATGTGAATAAATGGTATGACAAGTATCATGCCCTGGTGGATGTCACGGAAACCGTCGCGCGCGGCGAAGTGGTTGTCGTGTGCGGCCCGTCAGGATCAGGCAAATCTACCCTGATCCGCACGATCAACCGGCTCGAGCCTATTCAGGCGGGTCATATCCGTGTCAATGGTCAGGATATCCATGATAAATCGATAGATTTGAATGCCTTTCGCTCGGGCATCGGTTTTGTTTTCCAGCAGTTCAATTTGTTTCCTCATCTGAGCGCCCTGGAAAACTGCACCCTGGCGCCCATGCATTTGCATGGACTGTCTGCCCCGGCGGCGCGAGAAAAAGCCTTGTCGTTGCTGGATCGGGTCGGCCTGGCTCATAAGGCTGACGCCATGCCCGACGCGCTGTCGGGCGGGCAGCAGCAGCGCGTTGCCATCGCTCGTGCGCTGGCCATGGAGCCGCCGCTGATGCTGTTTGATGAACCAACCAGCTCGCTGGATCCAGAGATGGTCGGAGAAGTACTGTTGGTTATGCGGGATCTGGCTAAAGACGGCATGACCATGGTATGTGTGACGCATGAAATGGGATTTGCGCGCGAAGTGGCCGACCGGATTCTGTTTATGGATGCCGGAAAAATGCTGGAGCGCGCCACACCGGACGATTTTTTCAATCGTCCGCAGCATCCCAGGGCAGCGCAGTTTCTCTCGGATATACGCACGCCTTTTGCCGGGGCGGTATGACAATGGTTGCCTGGGCAGGATGACAAATGAAATACGCTTGCCATTGCTCATGCTTGTGCTATCACCCTTGTTCGCGAGCCGCCAGGCGGCGCCGGCTATTTAACCATTGAATCGATACAGATTATGACCTATACCCCTGAGACTCACCCCGCATTACCGATCATTGATGTCTCTGCATTGGTAACTGATAGCAGCCGCCAGGCATTGCAGACGGTTGCTGATCACATTCGCAATGCTTGTCGTGCCCACGGTTTCTTCTATGTTGCAGGGCATGGCGTCGATATGGCGTTGATGCAGCGCCTGGATACGCTAAGCCGCCAGTTCTTTTCGCTGGACGAGCAGGAAAAAATGCGCTGGCGGATGGCGCTCGGTGGTCGGGCGTGGCGCGGTTATTTCCCCCTGGGCGGTGAATTGACTTCGGGCAGGCCGGACTGGAAAGAAGGACTTTATCTGGGTACCGAGCTGGCGGATGATCATCCGCTGGTGCAGGCAGGCACGCCGGTACACGGGCACAACCTGTTTCCCGACGTACCAAACTTGCGCCAAACCATCTTGCAATACATGGAAGCGGTGACCGCGCTGGGTCATGCCCTGATGCGCGGCATTGCGCTCAGCCTGGCGCTGCCGGCAGATTACTTCGAGCGCCGCTACACCGCAGACCCGCTTATTCTGTTTCGCATTTTTAATTATCCGACTCAGGATGTGCCCAAGGAGATGGACGTGCAATGGGGCGTAGGCGAACATACAGATTACGGGTTATTGACCATTTTGCTGCAGGATCAGATCGGTGGCTTGCAGGTGAAGACCCCTGGTGGTTGGGTTGATGCCGTACCGGTGCCGGGCACGTTCATTTGCAATATCGGCGACATGCTGGAACGCATGACCGGCGGCTGGTATCGATCAACCGCACATCGGGTGGTGCGCAACACCTCGGGCAGCGACCGGCTGTCTTTCCCGTTGTTCTTTGATCCCAATTATTTTGCACAAGTGCAGCCCATCGAAGGGCTGCCCGCCGTTCCCGATCCTGATGACAGCGCATCGCGCTGGGATAAGGCCAATGTGCATGCATTCAATGGCATTTACGGAGACTATCTGCTCAACAAAGTATCCAAGGTATTTCCGCAATTGCGCCAGGATGTTTTGTAAGGGGCGGGCGGCGCGCCATGGATATTGCGTTGGCAAGCAAAACAGGATTTGGTGATTAACGGCGCATAAGCACGACGACAGCAGGCTTAGACGCTACAGAATAATCATCAGATAATCCCGACAATCCTATTGTTAACTATATGAATTATTACAACGGCGTTATAATACGCTGAACCGTTTGCAATCATTTTCTGCCGGGCGCCGTATCTACAAACGCATGCCAGCGAACAGGATTTTATTTTGAAACCAACTGATCAAGACGCGCTTGATAACTTTGAAAGTTCGGTCGGATTTCGACTGTTTGCAGAACGTAAGCAACTCACATTATCGCTGCCTGAGCAGATTGCCGCTCAACTGGGCGACCAGATCATTAGCGGCTCCATGGCCAACGGCGCGCATATTCCCGAGCAGGAACTGGCCGAACGATATGAGGTCAGCCGGGGCCCGGTGCGCGAGGCTTTAAGGATCCTGGAGCGAGAAGGACTGGTTGTCGTCAACCCCAGACGGGGGGCCAGTGTGTCCGAGTTGAACGCCGATGAACTGGCAGAAATATTCGAGGTGCGCAGCAGCCTTTTGTCGCTGGCGGCGCGAAAGAATGCGGCGGCTCAAAATCCAGAATTACTCAAGCTGCTTGAGCACGGTATCAAAAAGCTTGCGTCGTGCATTGACACGCCTGCCGATGGCAGTCTTTATGCCGAGACCACTTACCGCCTGTCTTTACTGTCGGCGCGCTACGCAAGCAATACACGCTTAAGTCAGATCGTGACCTCCTTGTCTTTGCAAACCCTGCGTTATTCGAAATTGCAATTTCGATCCCGGGAACGAAGAGTGCGCTCTATCGAGCATTGGCAACGTTCCCTGCAGGCGTGCAAGGCGGGTGACGCTGAACTGGCGGCCCAGATTTGCCAGCAGCGGATCCAGGAGTCCTGGGATGCCACACTGGCGGCCCTGCAAGCTGAGACGCACTAGGGAGCAGGCCGATCGCGCTGTAATGGATCCGCAGCGCAATGGATCTGCCCCGAGAGGCATCACGCGGCAAGTGGGCGCTTTCTGTCGGGAGCAGCCTGCGTGACAATATTCTGTGCCAGCTGCGTATGAACCTGGCCTTGGCAAAAGTCCGGGTATTCCAATGCGGCCAGCAGGAACGGTATATTGGTCTTGATGCCCTCGATTACGCTGTCTGATAATGCGCTTCTTAAACGCTCAATGGCATGGTGCCGGGTGTCGCCATGCGCAATCACCTTGGCAATCATCGGATCATAAAACGGCGATACCCTGGTGCCTTCTGCATAGCCGGTTTCAATGCGAATGCCTGCGCCCTGACCCAATCGAAAAACGCTCAATAATCCAGGAGACGGGGTGAAACGCCATGGGTCTTCGGCATAAATGCGAACCTGGATCGCATGGCCGATAGGGGCCTGCGGCCGATTTGGAATGACTTCGTGCAGACGTTTGCCGGCGGCCAGCGCAATCTGGCTTTGCACAATGTCAATGCCCGTTACTGCTTCGGTAACGCCATGTTCGACCTGTAGCCGGGTGTTCATTTCCAGAAAACTGAAGCCAGTCTGCTGATCGTATAAGGTTTCCACCGTTCCAATATTGTTATATTTCACGTTTTCCATGATGCGAACAGCAGTGTCTGCCATCGATACGAGTGTGGCCCTGTCAATGGCCGGGGCGCCCGCTTCTTCGATTACTTTTTGGTGGCGGCGCTGGATCGAGCAGTCGCGCTCGAACAGATGCATGGCGTTGCCAAAGTTGTCTGCCATGATCTGAAATTCAATATGCCTCGGCTGTGCAAAGAGGCGCTCGGCATACAACTGGCTGTTGCCGAAGCTTCTTTGCGCCAGGCTTGTGGCCTGTTCGAGCGCAGCTGGCAGTGCAGAAGCTTCATGCACTGCGATCATGCCAATGCCGCCACCGCCTGCTGCAGGCTTGATTAACAACGGAAAACCCGCGCTTGCGGCCTGGATACACTGCTGTTCGGCCGTGCCCTGGAGGATGCCGCTGCTGCGGCACATCGGCATGTTATGTTGCGCCATCAGTTCCCGTGCCCGGGTTTTGTGTCCCATGGACTCGATCCAATGCGGCGATGGGCCAATGAATACCAGGCCGGCGCGCTGAGCGCGCGCGGCGAACTCAGCGTTTTCCGATAGAAAGCCATACCCCGGATGGATCGCGTCGACGCTGGCCGATTGCGCGGCGGCCAGTATTTTGTCCATATTCAGGTAACTATCGGCCGCTGCAGGGGGGCCAATACAAATTTTTTCTTCTGCCTGCCGCACATAGGGCAGGTCAGCATCTGCCTCTGAATAGACCACAGCACAATCTATGCCCATTTGCCTTGCGGCGCGAATAATTCTTGCTGCTACGGCGCCACGGTTGGCCACCAATATTTTCTTGAACACTGTCAGATCTCCTGTCGCACTCCTGAATGCCGGTTTGCCGGTCATCGAGCAATTGATTGATTGTGTAATTCTAGTTTGTATATTATATTATTGTTAACAATCTGTTTGTTAATTTATTTATAAGGCAAAAAATATGGACGTTCTGTCAGAAGTGACCGGCACGGTATGGAAAGTCGTCGTTAATGATGGCGATACGGTTCAAGAGGGCCAGACTTTAGTAATTGTGGAATCCATGAAAATGGAAATCCCGGTAGAGGCGCCTGCCAGTGGTCAAGCTACGATTCTGGTTCAGGAAGGTAGTGCTGTCGAGGAAGGCATGATCGTGGCGCGAATCGGGGCAGCCTGAATCAGCGATCGACCTGAACCCCTTATTTGCAACAGGAGAATACCTTGAATCCACCTGCGACCAATCCGCAATCCACCGCCGAATCAGAGGCGCAGCCGCTGGCGGGCGTCAAGGTGATCGAGATCTGCAGCACCATTGCCGGACCCGCTTGCGGGCGCCTGCTGGCTGATTTCGGCGCCGATGTCATCAAAATAGAGCCTCCCCAGGGAGATCCGGTGCGCCAGATGGGCAGTCATGTGGGTGATATCTCGCTCTACGCCGCGTCCATCCTGCGTAATAAGCGTTCGGTCGTGATCGATCTGAAGACTGAACAGGGCTGCAAACTGGCGCTGGCGCTGATGGCTGGAGCAGATATTGTGCTGGAAAACAACCGGCCCGGCGTTCTGGAAAGACTGGGGCTGGGCTATGAGCAGGTATCGGCGCAGCATCCCGGCATCATCTTTGTGCGCATCAGCGGATATGGACAGGACGGGCCTTACGCCCAAAGACCGGGCTACGGTGCGATTTGCGAGGCGGTGGGCGGCGTCAGACATATGACTGGAGACCCGGATCGGCCACCTGCGCGCGTTGCATTAGCGACAACCGACTATCTGACCTCGGTGTACGCCGCCTTTGGTGCAATGGGCGCACTGCGCAGTCGGGATCGAACCGGGCAGGGCCAAGTCGTGGATGTGGCATTGTATGAGACCGCCTTCACGCAACTGGAGCCGCTGGTCCCTGCATACCAGAAGCTCAACAAAATTCCCATGCGGGTCGGTCCGAACCTGCCTTCCATGGCGCCCAACAGTCTTTACCCGACTCGCGATAATAATTATCTGCTGATCGCTGCCAACAGCAATGCCACGTTCGAACGTTTGCTCAAACTGATGGATCGTCTTGATTTGCTACAGGATACGCGCTTTTGCTCGATTCGTGCGCGGGGCCAAAAACCCAATATGACGGATCTGGATGCCATTATCAGCACGTGGACGCGCCAGTACGATGCCGTCGAGCTGGAACAGATGATCATTGCCGTAGAAGTGCCTGTATCCAGGGTCTATACGATAGCGGACATCTTTGACGATCCGCATTATCGGGCGCGCGGCATGATTGCCAATGTGCCTCACCCGCAGCTGGAGTCTGTAGCCCAGGTCGGAATTGTGCCGCGCCTGTCGGTCACGCCGGGCAGCATCCGCTTTACGGGGCCCGATCTGGGCGCAGACACGGTCAGTGTGCTGCGCGACGAGCTTGGCATCGACGACAAGACCATAGAAGACTTGCTGCGCGACGGAGTGATCGCGGCGGGAGATTGACTCACCTGTACAGCTTCGGGGAAGCGTAACGCGCCTTGCCGGCTGTCATTACAACCAATATAGAAGAGACTATGAAAACATTCGAATATCATGGCCAGCAGTGGAAAGAGGAATACGAAGAGCTGTACAGACGCCGCAAAATGGCTCAGGCCATGGGAGGCGAGCAAGCCTTGCTCAAGCACAAGGAGCGTGGACGGTTGAATGCGCGGGAGCGCATGGACGCATTGCTCGATCCTGGCACTTTTCGTGAGATGGGCAGACTGGCAGGCAAGGGACGTTATGACGAAAACGGTCGCTTCATTGATATGTCGCCTGTGAATGCAATTATCGGCACAGGTAAAGTTGAGAACAGGACTGTGGTGGTCTCGGGCGATGACTATACGTTGCGCGCGGGGTCTTCCGAGTCCACCATTTCCGATAAGTGGATCTACGCTGAACGATTGGCCATTACGATCGGCGCGCCGTTGATCAGAATGGTCGATAGCGCCGGCGGCAGTGTCAAGCTGCTTGCGCAGATGGGTGGAACGAAGATCCCTGGTTATCCGACCTGGCCAGCCATTAAACTGATGGATAAGGTACCTGTTGTCGGTATTGCGCTGGGCTCGTGTGCCGGGCTTGGTGCCATGAAAGTGGTGTTGTCGCATTTCTCTGTGATGGTACGCGATCAGGCTCAGGTGTTTGCTGCCGGGCCACCGGTGGTCAAACAGGCATACGGCATTGATATCGACAAGAACGAATTGGGCGGCTATAAAGTGCATCGTCGCAGTGCGCTCGTGCATAACGAAGCCGTGGATGAGGCGGATGCTTTCGCCCAGGTTAAACGCTTCTTAAGCTACTTGCCACCAAACAGCGATCAGCTGGCCGAGCGTACGGTTCCGGACGACTCACCGGATCGGGCAGAGGAGTGGCTGGCCGATGCGATTCCAAAAGATCGGCGAAAAATTTTCGATCCTCGCAAAATCCTTGCTGCAATCTGCGATCGTGATTCAGTCTTTGAGATAGGTCGTTGGCAAGGTGGATCGGTCATAACGGCGTTCGCGCGGATCGACGGTTATCCGGTTGGTATTTTGTGCAACGATCCAAAAATTGCCGGCGGTGCCATGACGGTAGCGGCCGCGTATAAAACAGAGCGGCACGTCAAGCTGTGCGATACCTTCGGTTTGCCAATCATTAATCTGGTCGATCAGCCTGGTAATGCGACCGGCCCCGAGGCCGAGTTGCAAGGCACGCTGTTGTCTGCCGTGCGGGTGCTTACCGTTATTGAACATGCCGATGTGCCATGGTTCACCGTGATTATGCGACGCTGCTTCGGTATGGCCGGCGGCATGCATGCACCAAAGCATTTCCCGGCACTGAACCATCGGGTCGCATGGCCTTCTGCGCGGTGGGGCTCTATTCCTATTGAAGGTGGCGTTTACGCGGCACATCGTCGTGAGATTGATTCGGCAGAAGACCCCGTTGCGCTCAGAGAACAATTAGAGGCGCAATATCATCATCTGGGTTCACCGTTCCGTACCGCCGAGGCCTTCGGCATTCTGGACATTATTGATCCTCGCGAAACACGGTCGTTGCTGTGTGAATGGGTGGATCAGGCGTGGCATATGCTGGCAGCCAAACGTGGCACGAAAAAGTAAAAGGCCGTTTTTTTGGGCCGCGTGTAATGGTGCTGCCCACCATTTTTATTACAGAAGCGAGCGTTGGATTCGCTCAATCTACCATCTGAGGAGATCAGTATGAGTCTGAATAGTCGGGGCAAACGGTTAGGCAGCGCGGCAATGGGTTTGTATTTTATGGGTGCGATGATGACCGCTGGAATCGGTCACGCGCAACAGCCAGCTGATAAAAAATGGCAGCCAAGTAAGGGTGAGTTCATTGTGCCGGCAGGTCCGGGTGGGGCGCTTGATACCGCCGCTCGAATGATCTCCCATATGCTGCAAAAGGAGAAGCTTTATCCTAATCTCGTCGTGGTCAATAATCCCGGCGGCAATATGGCGATTGCACTTAATGCGCTTGACAAGCACAAGGGAGATGGCAATTACGTGATGACCTCGATCAGCTCGCTTATGAACCAGGAAATTCTAGGAAAAATTCAACATAAGCTGAGCGATTACACAGAGATTGCTACCCTGTTTGATGAATATGTAGCCATTGCCGTTCGTGCCAATTCACCCTATAAAAATATTCACGATTTGATAGCCAAGTTCAAAGCGTCGCCTGGAGAACTGAATGTTGGCGTAGCGACATCCATCGGAAACCATATACATGTCGGTCTTGCAAGCCCGTTGAAAGTGGCCGGCGTCGATATCAGCAAGATGACCGTAGTACCTTATAAATCATCAACTGAATCCATAACTGCATTGCAGGGCGGACACCTGGACGTCGTTGCGGCGACCACCCCTAACCTGGTTGGCCTGACTAAAAGTGGCGCGATTCGGGTATTGGCGATTGGTGCGCCAGAACGGCTGACCGAGCCGTTTGAAAATGTACCCACCTGGGTTGAAGAGGGCATTAACGTTGTGCCCAGTTCAGCGCAGGGCGTATTAGGCCCCAAAGACATGCCTAAAGAGCAGCTTGATGTATGGGTGAATATGCTGACAACCATTGCTGCGACAGACGAGTGGAAAGCGTTCGTGGCCAAAAATCATTGGAGAGAGCACTTTCTTGGTCCCGAAGCAACGCGGGAATATCGTGCCGAAGAATATAAGCAGATTCGTTCTGTATTGACCGATCTCGGGTTGGTAAAGAAATAGCCAATCAAACTCCTTAGGGAAGTGAATCAAACTCCTTAGGGACCCGGGCTATGTGCCAAAGGCGGTTGTGCGATTGGCCATGTCCCGGGGTGTGATTCGTGTCAGGTTCCGACGCTTAAGGGCGCGCGTAATTTGCGTAGTAAGGCAATGACACTCTGCGCTGTAATGCGACCTGTTTTAGGATTGTCCGAAGGAATATTCTGGATTTCAACCGATAGCAGCGCCGCATCGGAAACGACCTCGATGCGGTGCGTATTGCGCTCCAGAAAAGGGTCTGCCCACACTTCCAGGAAAGTATTGTCGGGGCCGACGCCGGCCAGTGCAACGCTGGCCGCCACGTTCAGATTGGCCGGAAAGCCTGCTGCAGCCTCGCGGGCCGTACCGGAAAAAAGCATGGTCGGTTCCTTGAACGTCATTACATCGATATTCTGCGCTTTTAGGAATGGTGCGCCGGCAAAGCCCTTGAGCGGCTTGCGCGAGGTCATCCGGACCGATTCAATCTTGCCTTCGGCAGCGCCCAGAATGGCATCCAGGCCTGCAATGGCGCCCGATGGAATGAGAATTTGCCCGTTATGGGCTTTGGCCAGTTCCACCAGCTCGGGATGCGCCAGTAATGCGCCACTGCTTAAACAGATCACCTTTTTCCCTTTCTCCAGAAAAGGGGTGGCAATACGCGGCAGCAGTTGCGCCGGTGCGCATTCAACCACAATATCACAGCAGGCCTGCATGTCATCGAGCAGGACAAACTGCGGCACAGGCTTGTCGTTCCAGGCGAAGGTCGGTGGCGCGGCCGGATCCCTGACGCCTATGGCGGCAAGCTGCATGCCTTCAACGCCATTGATCAAATGGGTTGCGATAGACCGGCCGATTGCACCAAAGCCTGCTATTCCAATACGTAAGTCTTGCATCTGTAATATTCCTGTTGCGAAAATGAATCCGGTCTTGGCACCGGGTGGTATCCATTCTAGGAGAGAGCGGGCCGTAGGACAAACAGTTTGTGGTGGTGCAGCGTATGGCGTCCGGCTGGTCCGTCACAGTCACTCCATTAATTGCACCAGCTTCCAGGTATCCAGGAAGGCATTGACATGTGTGATTTTGCCATCGGCCATGGTCAGGTGCCAGGCATAGCTGTTTTCATAGGGTTGGCCGGTTTTTGCGGTGGCCACGCCATCCCAAATAACCATTACCTGGTCTGCCTGGGCCACAATGTGCTTTACCTCAGGGGTAATGGGCGTGGCTAGCCTTGCTGTAATCGGGCGGACCGCCTGCGCGATAAATGAATCGCGTGATCGATAGGTATCCGACACGGGACTGTATCCGGCTACAGTCCATTGCGCATCTTCTGTCAGCAGGTCAAAAACACTGCCCTGGCCCTGTTTCCAGGCCTCGAACGCCTGCTGGACAATGGCAGTGTTTGCCGCTTCGGTGGTTACAGCAGTCGTTGACGCGCTGGCGGGATAGTAAGAAGAGACGGCCATCAGGGCCATGTATGCAATGGCTTTCGCCCGGTTGTTCAGATTCATGAGTAGCTCCTTGTCGTGGCGCGAACGCCGGTGGGAAATGACGGGTAAATAGTTCTCGGCTAAGTGCTGCAGCAATGTCTGCACGGGCCGGTATTGAATGCCTGTGAGGCAAACTACAAGCTTGCGGTGGGACGGACAACGATTTCGCTCGTATCGATATCGTCCGGCTGGTTGATGACATGTGCAATCGCTGCGGCGATCGCCTCTGGTTTAAGCGCAATTTGCCGGTAGCTTTGCATGGCAGCGGCCGCTGCTGCGTCGGTAATGGTATTGGCCAGCTCCGATTCGACCACGCCCGGATAAACGCAGGTGATGCGAATTTTGTCGTTCTCCTGCCGTAGTCCGTCTGATAGCGCGCGTACCGCGTATTTGGTAGCGCAGTAGACGGCAGCTGTTGGCACGACCTGAAGTCCGCCGATAGACGAAACATTGATGATTTGTCCGTCATTGTGTTTCTGCATGGTCGGCAGGACCGCAGCGATGCCATAGAGCACGCCCCGTAAATTAACGTCGATCATTTGGTTCCACTCATCAACTTTCAATGCGGCCATGGGCGACAGGGGCATCACACCTGCATTATTGATCATCACATCAATGCGCCCATAGCTGCTGACCGCAAAATCGGCGAATGCCTGCACGTCTTGTTGTCGGGTGACATCCAGGGCGCGATACATGACTTGGGCGCCGTTTGCGCGCAGATCCTGCGTCAGCGTTTCCAGTTTGTCGGTTCGGCGTGCGCCAACGATCAGTCTGTGCCCCTGCGTTGCCAGTAAACGGGCACACGCCTCTCCAATACCGCTACTGGCCCCCGTAAGAAGTATGACCTTGCTGCGTTCTGGTTTATGCATCACTCTGGTTTCCTTATAGTAGTAGGGCGTGCATCCCTGCCTGCAATGGCCAGGGGAGCATCCCGATAGAGTGAATGCTAAAGGCAATGGCTAAGTATGCTAAGACCTGATCTTCTTGGGTTCTTGCCTATTTCTATTTCGATGCGATTTTTGGAACAAAATAAAACGCTGCTGTTAGACTATTCCTATTGAAATGTCCGGATGCATCAGTCGCGCGTTTGCGGTCTGAACTTTTTACCAGGAACTACTATGTCCTCTCAGCAAATGCGTATGGTTGAACTGATCCAGCGACTCGCACCGAGTGAGGGCTACACGCAGTCATTGCTCGATGGGGTGACCTTCATGCGATCCAATCGTCCGCTTGCAACCACGCAGGCACTGTACGAACCGA
>Ga0308158_10001709_pt1 | contig 22446 bp, 19 predicted proteins | sample PhyBR2_FD_201038 | JGI IMG/M metagenome (GOLD analysis project Ga0308158, IMG submission 201038) | Phyllosphere microbial communities from UC Gill Tract Community Farm, Albany, California, United States - DLSLB.R2 | ecosystem: Host-associated > Plants > Phyllosphere > Unclassified | place: USA...
GCTCGGATTCGTCGCCTTATTGATCGCTCTCAATGCCAACATTCCCCGCCTGTTCGTCGGACATGCGATCGGAACGGAAGAACTCGGTTATTATGCGAGCATCGCGTATCTCCTGGTTCTTGGCAGCTTGTTCATTCATTCCCTCGTCGCCGTTTTGCTGCCGAACTTCTCTTCCGACAGCGGGGAGCGGCAAAGCTTACCGGAATTACGGAAGCTGACCCGGTCGATGCTGCTCATGACGAATGCGGTCGGTATCCTGTTGATCATCGGGTCGATTTTCTTCGGGAAGTGGGGCTTGACGATTTTCTACAATGCCTCGTTTGTCCAGTACCATACGATTTTCGTCCTGATGATGGTCGCCTCGCTCTTCTTTTATAATTCGACCGTCATCCAAGCGTTGTTGACCGGTTTTCAACAGTTCCGTGTTCAGACGATTGCCATCTTCGGCAGCGTCATCGTTAATATCGTCGCCTGCAGCATCCTGATCCCGATGTACGGTTTGTACGGGGCAACGACAGCTTACGGATTATGTGCCGTCACCCAGATCGGGCTGTTGATTCCGGCGCTCTATCGTTCGCTTTATCCACGAAAACTGACACTGGCAATTGAACAAAGCAGCTAAAGGAGGGAAAAGCATGCGGCCGATTCTGATTGTCGTCGTTCTGGAAGCCTTGCTCAGCCAATTGGTCCGACCGCTCTTTTTGACTTCTGAAGGTTACGTCGCAACCGTTCTTGCCATCAACTCGGTCTTGCTGATGTTTTATCTTCTCCGGCAAGCCGAGACGACACCGTTGTTCCTGATTTTCGTGACAGCGTTCCTGATCCGGCTGACATTGATGCTGGTTGATTTGGAGCTGTTTCGGCTCCCGCCGCACAGTGGTGACGATACGGAAGCGTTTCATCTCGAAGGATTGCTGATTTATACCGACCCGACGATGTTCAACGAAGTCGTCCGGGGAAGTTACTCCAAATTTTTAGGAATCTTTTATCTTGCGTTTGGTCCGGAACGGATGCTCGCCCAGTACTTCAATGTCATTCTCGGCGTCGTCTCGATCGTCATCTTGTCGAAAACGTTGCTGCTTTTGAAACTGCCGATGCATTACGTCCTGATCGCAACCGGTGTGTTTGCCTTCTTTGCCCAGGGCCTGTTGTTATCACCGATTCTCTTACGCGACCAGCTCGTCGCACTCGGAATCGTCTATACGCTCTACTACATGGTGCGCTGGACGCTTGATAAATCGGTGGCGAGTCTGACTTTCGCCTATCTCGGTTATTTGATCAGTACGATGTTTCATTCGGGTCTCGCAATCGGGATTCTGGTCCTCCTCGTCTACTTCTCCTTTTATAATCACGAGACGCAACGGATGGATTTTGAAGCTTCGAAAGTACAGCGGTTGCTGGTCCAAGTCGTCATCGTCGGGTTCATCGTCTACAGCTTCCAGGACGTGCTGTTCGCGAAATTCACTCACGTCTCTGAAAACGGACAGCTGTTCAGTGGGATGAGTTATGACCGCGGCGGATCAGCCTATCTGAACGGATTGATGGTGACCGGACCGTCGGACATGGTCCTGTACGCACCGCTGCGGATGATTTACTTCCTGTTCTCGCCGTTTCCATGGCAATGGTCGAGTGTGATGAACATCGCGATTTTCTTCGCCGATGCGGCTTTTTATCTCCTGTTATGCGGTCTGACACTGATGCATCTGAAATATTTGAAACAACACCCGCTCGGCAGTGTGCTTCTGTTCATGCTGATTCTGTTCATGGTTAACGCCGTCATTTTCGGTCTCGGGACAGGGAACGTCGGAACAGCGATCCGTCACCGGTATAAACTGTTTCCGATGCTGCTGATTGCTTATACATCGATTCATTACATCCGCTATCAAGTGCTCCACCACTTCGAGGAGGTTGAGAAACGTGCAGAATAAGACGATTTTAATTACCGGGATTGCAGGATTCATTGGATTTCATGCGGCACGTCGCTTTATGGCGGAAGGGTACCAGGTGATCGGACTGGATGAAGTCAATGATTATTATGATCCGTCACTGAAAGAAGCCCGCCTGATGGAACTGGATCCGAATCGGTATACGTTTTACCGGGTGTCACTCGAAGATGCGGCGACAATCAGTCGGATTTTCGAGACGGAACAGATTGACCTGGTGCTCCATTTAGCGGCTCAAGCCGGCGTCCGGTACAGCATCGATCGTCCCGACGTCTACATCACATCGAACATCGTCGGTTTCCTGTCCATCCTCGAAGCCTGCCGGCACTATCCGGTTGAACAATTGATTTATGCCTCTTCAAGTTCCGTCTACGGATCGAATACGAAGATGCCGTTCGCAACGACGGATGCCGTCGATCATCCGCTCAGTCTCTATGCGGCTTCGAAAAAAGCGAATGAGCTGATGGCGCATACGTACAGCAGTCTTTACGGCATCAAGACGACCGGGCTTCGGTTCTTCAGCGTCTACGGACCATGGGGACGGCCGGATATGGCCTTGTTCAAGTTCACGGAAGCGATTGCGAAAGGACAACCGATTGATCTTTACAACTACGGGGAGATGGGACGGGATTTCACCTACGTCGATGACATCATCGAAAGCATCTACCGGTTGATGCAGACGGAACCGGTTGCCGATCCGGCATTTGATCAGGAAAATCCGTTGCCTGACCGCAGCAATGTTCCGTACCGTGTCTTTAATATCGGCAGTCACAGCCCGATCCGGCTGAACGAATTCGTCGCCTTGATTGAAGAGCGGCTTGGTAAAAAAGCCATCAAACACGAAATGCCGCTCCAGGCAGGAGATGTTCCCGAAAGTTTTGCTGATGTTGAATCGTTATTCGAGACGATAGGTTACCGGCCGCAAACGACGATTGAAGCAGGTGTCCATGCATTCATCGACTGGTACGAACAGCATTACCGGCTGAAGGAGGAAGTCCAGGATGGCGCTTAAAGAAGAGATTTACTATAACTCTCCGATATTTATTCAGAATATTTTGACATCCATGTACGGAAAAAAGCTGATGCAGGAACGTTACGGTCCGGGATATGAGAAAAAAATTCAAGAACTCCGAGTCAAAGACCGGACAGTCGATTACCGGATCGAACAGCTGGAACGGCTGAATACGTTTCTCCTGTTCATCCGGGAACATACGCCTTATTACCGGAAACTGTTTCGGGAGCACGATATCCGTCTTCCGTTCACGTCAATCGACCAGTTACAGACGATTCCGATTCTTGAAAAAGAAACGTTACGGCAACAAAACGAATCCTTCATGTCGGAAGTGGACGCGCCGGTTCGCGGCCGGACCGGCGGGACGAGTGGAAAATCCCTCCAAGTCGCCTTCATGCGGGAAGACGTTCAGGAACGGATGGCGCATCTCGATTACTTCAAGGAATTGCACGGCTTTCATTCCGGGATGCGACGCGCGAGCTTCACCGGGCGGACGTTAACCGCGATCGATCAGAAAAAACCGATCTTTTGGCGGAAGAACCGACCACTCAATCAGTTGTTATTATCGATCTTTCATATGAAAGAAGAAAATTTTCCGGCTTATATCGAAGAGTTGAACCGGTTTCGGCCGGCGGCACTCGACGGCACACCAACCGCGATGCTGGAGATTGCCTTATATCTGCTGAAACATGAGTTACGGCTCGACTTTCCGCTGATCGCGATTTTCCCAACATCGGAAACAGTGACGCCGGAGATGCGCCTGTTAATCGAAGAGGCGTTTCAAGCGCCGGTTTTTGACCAATACGGTTCATCGGAAGGGGCACCGATCATCTCGGAATGCCGGGAACACAAACTCCATCTCCATCACGAAACCGGCATCATCGAACCGTATGGGGACAGGGGAGAAGTCGTCGTCACATGTTTTACGACCCGCGGGACACCGCTCGTCCGGTACCGGATCGGCGACCGGATGACACTCGGACAAGAGGCTTGCACCTGCGGACTGAACGGTCCGGTCATCGAGTCGATTGACGGGCGGGGAACGAGTTATATCGTCAGCGAGAAACGCGGCAAGGTTTTTGAAGGCGACATCACGACGATCGCCCGGGAACTGCCGAACTCGGTCTTACGCCTCCAGGTGGAACAACATGCGCTGAATCATGTGACGCTCCGTTACATTCCCGACGAGCAGCGGTTCGTGCCGAAACATGAAAAAATCCTGTTGCGGGAGATGCAGAAACTCCTCGGATCGTCGATGCAGGTCACCCTCGAGCCGGTCCGGCAGATGAAGCAGGAACCGAATGGAAAAACACTGATTGTCAAACAGTCGATGAAATAGGAGGAATCCATCATGAACAAGGCAGTCAAACACATCGTAGATACGACAGCAGCCGAAACACGATCACTCCCCATCGCCAACCGTTCGATTGCCGTCGTCGGTCTCGGATATGTCGGTCTTCCCGTCGCCGTCGCCTTTGGCGAAAAAACGGAAGTCGTCGGCTTTGACATCAAAGAACAGCGGGTCGCCGAACTGAAAGAGGGCATCGACGCAACGCTTGAACTCAGTCCGTTCGTCCTCAAAAATGCCGACGTCGAATACGTGACGGACGCAACAGCACTTGGTGTGAGTGATTTCATCATCATCGCCGTCCCGACACCGATCAACGCCCAAAATCAACCGGATTTGACACCGCTTCTGCGCGCTTCACACCTCGTCGGACGCCAACTCAACAAAGGCGATATCGTCGTCTACGAGTCGACGGTCTATCCGGGAGCGACGGAGGAAGATTGTATTCCGGTCCTTGAAGAAGCATCCGGTCTGCGGGCCGGGATCGACTTCTTCGTCGGTTACTCGCCGGAGCGGATCAATCCCGGTGATCATGAGCATACATTCAAGACGATCAAAAAAATCGTCTCAGCCCAAAATCAAGAAACACTCGATATCGTTGCTGAAGTCTACGAAGCGGTCGTCGAAGCCGGCGTCCATCGGGCGTCCTCGATCAAAGTCGCCGAGGCGGCAAAAATCATCGAGAACACGCAACGCGACTTGAACATCGCGCTAATGAACGAACTGGCGATCATCTTCGACCGGATGAACATCGATACGCTTGAGGTTCTCGAAGCCGCCGGAACGAAGTGGAACTTCTTACCGTTCCGTCCGGGACTCGTCGGTGGTCATTGCATCGGGGTTGATCCGTTCTACTTGACGATGAAGGCCGAGTCGCTCGGTTACCATCCGGAAGTCATCCTGGCCGGACGCCGGATCAACGATACGATGGGACGTTTCATCGCCACCTCGCTCGTAAAAAATCTGATCAAACAAAACATGCCGGTTCTCGGTGCGCGGGTGACGGTCCTCGGTCTATCGTTCAAGGAAAACGTCAGCGATATCCGGAACTCGAAAGTCGCGAACCTCGTCAAGGAAATCGAAGAATTCGGTATCGAAGTCCAGGTGACGGACCGCCTTGTCGAAAAAGGAGATGCCAAACGCGAATACGGAATCGATTTAGTTGATATGGCAGACTTGAAACCCGCCGACGTCGTCATCTTCGCCGTCTCGCACGAAGAATATGTCGAAGGCAACTGGCTGCTGGCGCAACATCTGCTCAAAGTCGGTCGCGGAATCGTCATCGATATCAAAGGGATGCTGGAACCGGCGGAAAAACCGGAAGGGGTGCATTTATGGCGACTTTAAAAATTCTTCAGGTCTGCGCCCTCGATACGACGGCCGAGACGATGTTACAACCGTTGCTGTTAGCCTTGCAAAATGCCGGACACGAAGTCGGCATTGCCTGTGCCGACACCGGGGCAGCATCGAAACTCGCGGCGCAAGGATTTACGATGCACGACATTCCAATCGAACGGAAAATCGACTGGACGAGTAACTGGAAGACGATTCGTTCGATCGTCCAGATTTTAAAGACCGAACAATATGACGCCGTGCATGTGCACACGCCGGTCGCGGCCGCCCTTGGCCGGGTCGCAGCGAAGCGGGCGGGCACGAAACACATCGTCTATACGGCACACGGTTTTTATTTTCACGAAAAGATGGGACGTGTCACCTACCAGCTGACGTATTCCGTCGAGAAATGGCTGGCACGGTTCGCGACCGATTATCTGTTGCTCCAAAGTCAGGAAGACTACGAACTGGCGAACCGGAAACGGTTCAAAAATACGACCCGCCTGATGCACCTCGGGAACGGGATTGATTTAACCCGGTTTTATCCACGTCCCCGCCAAACGACCGGACCGTTCACGTTTTTATTCATCGGGCGGATCGTCGAAGAAAAAGGAATTCTCGAACTGTTGAACGCTTTCGAACAGGTTGTCGCGGTCCAACCGGACGTCCGGTTGATGATTGCCGGTGAGATGATGGAAAGCGAACGCGATCAGACGACGAAACATACGTTCAGGAAACGGATCCGGGAAATCCCGAACATCGATTATCTCGGTTTCGTCGAAGATGTACCGGAACTGTTGCATCAAGTCGATGCGTTCGTGTTACCGTCGCACCGTGAAGGTGTTCCCCGCTCAATCATCGAAGCGATGGCGACGGCGAAACCGGTCATTGCGACAAACATCCGCGGCTGTCGGGAAGAAGTAGTCGACGGCAAAACCGGTTATCTGGTCGAGGTACAGGATGAAACACAACTGGCCCGGCGGATGCTGAATCTGGTCGAACAGCCGGACGTCGCGTCTGAAATGGGACGGGCCGGATTCGAACGGGCGATGAAACACTTTAACGAAGCAGATGTCATCAAGCGGCAACTCAATCTCTTTTCGAACTTATGAGAAGGAGGACGTTATCATGAAACGGACATTCGATTTCACTGTCAGTCTACTCGCTATCCTCGTCCTGTTGCCGGTCTATGCCTTCGTCGCCGTATTCGTCTATACGAAGCTCGGACGACCGATTTTCTTTAATCAAGTCCGTCCGGGGTACAAAGGGGAACTGTTCAAGATTTATAAGTTCCGGACGATGTCGAACGAAACCGATGCGGACGGAAAGCTGTTACCGGATGCCGACCGGATTCCAAAATCGGTCGAATGGATCCGGCGCCTGAGTCTCGACGAGATCCCCCAGTTCTTTAACATCCTGCGGGGACAGATGAGTTTCGTCGGACCCCGTCCGCTGCTCGTCAGCTATTTGAACCATTACTCAAAAGAACAGATGACACGGCATGACGTCCTGCCGGGCTTGACCGGATGGGCGCAAATCCACGGGCGAAACGCGACGACCTGGCAGGAACGGTTGGAACAGGATCAATGGTATGCAACACACCATACGTTCCGACTCGATTTATATATTCTTTGGAAGACCGTCAAGATTGTCATTTCTTCAGAAGGGAATTCGACCGACCACCAGACGGGGATGGGTGAGTTCAAGGGACTCGATGGGGGTGTCCATCATGATGTCGCTAAGCAATGAACGTCTGATTCACGATCCCTTGGAATGGGATGCCCTTGTCGCCCGATATGGACTTGATTGTTATTATGAATACGCTTACTTTGAACTGGCGCAAGAACCGGAAGCGGTACCCGAGATGTACATTCATCCTTCCGAGTCCGGTGTGCTGATTTATCCGTACTTGAAACGTAAAATAACCGGCACACCGTTTCAAGACTTAACGACTCCATACGGATACGGCGGACCGGTCTTCGTCGGACGCTGGTCGAGCGATCAAGTCGAGGATATCCGCCGCCACTTTCTCGATTATTGTCACGCGGAACGGATTGTCAGCGAAACGATTCGTTTTCATCCGCTCCTTGAAAATCAGGAACTTGGACAGGTTTGGTGTGAGACGACGACAGTTCTGCAACAGACGGTGACGGTCGATCTGACCGATTCGTTTGAGACGATTGAAAGTCGGTTCTCTTCGATGACACGGCGGAACATCAAAAAAGCCATTCGGGAAGACGTGACGGTCCGGGTCGCGGGACAGGACGAATATGACCGTTTCATCCGGCTTTACCGGCTGACGATGGACAAACACCAGGCCGATGCCCGTTATTACTTCACCGACCATTACTTTCACCAGTTTCAGGATGGGCGACTGCCGGCCGAATTATTGGTCGCTGAGCGGGAAGGAAAGATCATTGCCGGTTGTATCGTTCTCTATGGTCAACAGTTTGCACATTATCATCTCGGTGCATCCGATCCGGCGGAACTGGCAGCCCGTCCGAATCATTTTCTGTTCGCTGAAATGATTCGCCGTGCCAAGGTACTCGGAAAAACGGCCCTTCATCTTGGAGGAGGAACGACGCGGAACGAGGACGACAGCCTGCTCGCCTATAAACGTTCCTTCAGCCATCGCCAGACATCGTATACGCTCGGGACATCAGTGCTCCATCCTTTACTGTACCGGCAATTATCCGAACAGCATCTCACACACCACGTCCCGTCGTCGCAAGACTGGTTTCCGGCATACCGGACACCTGTCCGCCAACTGTCACCAAGGGAGGAGCAGTCATTATGAAACACATCCCGTTATCAATCCCGCATCTCAGTGGTCAGGAAATACGTTATGTTACGGAAGCTTTGGAAACGAACTGGGTCGCGCCGCTCGGACCAAATGTCGAAGCATTCGAGGCGGCAATGAAAACATACAGCGGTGCAGCAGCGACACTCGCAACAAGCAGCGGGACCGCAGCCATCCATTTAGCCTTGGCGACGCTCGGCGTTACGGCAGGGGATGATGTCTTTTGCCAGTCCTTAACCTTTGTCGCCTCGACGAATCCGATCCGCTATGTCGGCGCAAGACCGGTCCTGATCGATTCCGAACCGGAGACGTGGAACATGTCACCGGCGGCACTGCGCCGGGCGATGATTCAAGCGGCAACACGGGGACGCCTGCCGAAAGCCGTCATTGTCGTCCATCTGTACGGGGTCGTCGCGAAAATTGAAGAGATCGCCGCCATCTGTGAGGAGTATGATGTGCCGTTGATCGAGGACGCGGCAGAATCTCTCGGATCAACGGTCAACGGCCGGATGACGGGCACGTTCGGAACGTTCGGCATCTATTCGTTTAACGGTAATAAAATCATCACGACGTCGGGTGGCGGCATGCTGGTCTCAAATGACAACAGCTTGATTGAGCGGGCCTTTTATCTCGCGACGCAAGCCCGTCAGCCCGTCTTACATTATGAACACACGGAAGTCGGCTTTAACTATCGGATGAGTAACGTTTCTGCCGGCATCGGACGCGGACAGCTGGAAGTGATCGAAGAGCGCGTCGAGGCACGGCGGACGATTTTTAATCGATACGTCCGGGCATTCGAGACGGTCGATGCTTCGCATTATCAACAGGAAATCGAAGGAAGCCGCGCAAACCGCTGGCTTACGGCACTGACGTTACCGGGTGGCATGGAACAACGGGACATGTTGATTCAACAGTTGCAGCAAAAAAACATCGAGGCACGTCCGGCTTGGAAACCGATGCATCTGCAACCTGTCTACCGGGATGTGCCGTACATCACGGCGAATGAGGAGGATGTCAGCCGCCGTCTGTTCGAGGAAGGAATCTGTTTACCGTCCGCTTCGCAAATGAGCTTTACGGATCAGGCACTCGTCATTCGTTTTGTTCGCCAGGGACTCGTTGAAGATGTTCGACGAAATGTTCAGTTATGAATGTGTGGGAGGGAGACATCGTGATGAGCGATTTGGAGGAAGCGATTGAAGCACTCCGTCTCGCTGCGAACGGGAAAAATGAACTGACGGCAAATACCTACTTTCGCTGGCAACTGAATACCCAGTATCCAAGCGTCGCGGAAATCCTGATTTTATTCGGATCATGGCAAATCGCTCTCGAACGGGCCGGTATCGGTCATGTCCGGGTATCCTTCACCAAGTCGGATATCATCGAGGCCTTACGAGCCGCGAAGGAAGAACTGGAACCCTTCACGAGTGCGACGTATCGTGAATGGGCTCAGCAACATCAGGCGCCGAGCTTGACCGATATCGTCCATCAATTCAACTCGTGGCAGCAGGCATTATCGGAAGCAGAAATTTTAAAAGAACGGGTGCAGGAGATGGAGCGCCGGATCATCGAATCGTTACTCGAAGCACAAGAGACGTTATCCGTCCTGACGAGCCAGACGTATACGAAATGGGCAGCCGGAAAAAACCGGCCGACGGTGGCAACGATTGCGAGACGGTACGGATCGTGGAGTAATGCTCTGGAAATCATCGGGATTGAACAACCACGCAAACGCTGGACGGAAGAGGAAGTGTTACGCATTTTACGGGAGGCATCGGTTGAAATGGATGGTTTGACGATTGCACACTATCAACGCTTCAGTGAGGGACGGGAGGCGCCGAGCATCGGTGTCATCACGGCCTTGTTCGGCAGTTGGAGCAATGCGGTGATGATCGTCTCCGACCAGCAATCGTAAATCGACTTGATCCGAAGGAAAAGGGGATATCATGATGAAAAAATGGACGTGGCTGATCATAACAGTGGTTGGTATCGGGTTACTCGTTTTTTTCGGATCAGGTGGGTACATCCAGCAGGCAGATCATCCGACGAGCAAGCAGGCGGAGGTGGCCGATTCGACACATGTCGAGGCGACGACTCCGTCTCAACCGGCAAAAGCCTCGAAGAGCAAACCGGCAAATCAACAAAAGGCGTTGTCGTTTTTATTGCTTGGTGTGGATCAAAGGGGAGACGAAGCAGGACGGAGCGATACGATGATTGTCGTGACGGTTAATCCGGCGACCGGCGAAAGCAAGATGCTCAGCATCCCCCGCGACTTGAAGACGGAAATCATCGGTGTCGGTTCGAACGACAAAATCAATCATGCCTATGCCTTCGGAGGTCCGGAAATGGCACGGGATACGGTCGAGCATCTACTCGATCTGCGAATCGACTACTTCGCCGAAATCAATCTCAAGGGGTTCACCGATTTAGTCGATGCCGTTGATGGAGTGACCGTTGAAAATGATATTAATTTTTCCTATTATGAGATGCAGTTCCCGAAAGGTCCAGTGTCACTGAACGGAAAGGAAGCTCTTGCGTATGCCCGGATGCGTCACGATGATCCGCGGGGGGACTTTGGACGGCAAATCCGGCAACGGCAGGTTGTTCAGGCCGCCGCAGATAAACTGACGGCTGATTTTTCCTTGACGCGTTTTAACGATGTGTTGACGGCACTCGGTAAAAATGTCAAAACGGATATCCCGTTCCCGGTCGTCCGGAAGCTTGCGACCGATTACCGGGACAGTTTGAAACAAGTCGAGACGTTGTCGCTTGAAGGAAGCGGCGGCATTGAGTCGGATCAGATCTATTACTGGCATCCGACAGCCGCTTCGCTGAAGCAGGTCCGGACCGAGTTGCAAAAGGAACTGAAATGATGGTTATAGTCCTCGAAAAAGGGCGGCAGATTAAAATCCGCCGCCCTTTTTCATATTCATGCCCGACGTTGAAGCCAGGATGGATGGTTGTTTTTAGTTTTTCGAACGGACAATCGTCCGGACAGGCAGGAACTTAACGGCCGCATAGATGAAATACAAGACCGTCATGATAGCGGCTGCACTCCAGATGAGCTGGTAGCTGGCACCGTTCGTCCCGAACCGCAGTCCGACGAGAGCCGGAACGATTAGCGTCAGCCAGCTGAGGACAATCGCAACCCGTGCCGTCAGAGCATCGATGCTGATGTTTAATCCCATCCCGAGGAAAAATAATCCCCACAGGATGACCCAAAATAACCACGTCGCACCACCCATGAAATCGCCGGTACTAAAGCTGACCCCTGCATAAAACAGCGCGGAGATGGCGACAAACAGCGAGAACCAGCCGACGCCGCTCCCATCAAGACCAAATAAAAAGGTGATGCCGACATAGAGGTACGTAAACGCAAATAAATAGATGCTCGCATAGCCGAACGTCAATGCCGGATCTCCGGCTGCCCCGATGACGAGCCAGGTCGCGATGAACGTCTGCAGTAATCCGGTCAACAGACTGAACAGGCCTGCACTCTTCAAATCGACTTTACCGAACAGCGACAGACTATTTAAAAAGAGGGCGACGCCTCCGAATAACAAACTTACATTTCCCACGTGAATTCCTCCATTAAGACGTCAGACGTCTGATTGTTATCTACACCATATGATGAATTCGCTTCCATTGCAAGTGAAATTTTTAAGAGAAAATCAACAAAAAAGACTCGCGATTCCACTTTCCGAAGAAAGCGGATTCGAGAGTCTGTTCTTAACGATTAAGGACGGAACGTAACGTCGTTTCTGTTTGAGGAAGGGTCCCTTTTAACGTGACGAGACCGTAACGTGTTGAACCTTTTTTAATGAAGAAGACCCGTGTATAAGCAGATTCCGGAGTGTAACCGGTCTTGCTTGCATAGACACGCGTATCACCTGGAAGTGACGTGTTCGTGTGATACCACGTCAACGTCCGGGCATACGGTCCTTTAACGGTCGTCTGGAACGACTTACGTCCGCTGACCGTCATCAGATAACTGTACTTGGCATAGGTATTGGCAAGCTTCTGCATATCCGCCGCCGTCGTATAGTGGCTTGGATGATAGAAGCCGTGTGGATTCATGAAATGACTGGCCGACATGCCGATTGCTTTCGCTCGGCTGTTCATCATGGAAACGAAGTTCGACTCCGAACCGCCCGTACGGACCGCGATGGCTTTCGCGGCATCGTTGCCTGACCGGATCAGCATCCCGTTTAACAGTTGACGCATCGTGACTTTGTCACCCGATCGGAAACCAGCGGAGCTGCTGCCGGCAGGAACAGACAACATCGAATACGTCAGTGTAAATGTCTGATCGAGTGTCCCCTTTTTTGCAGCCGCGTCATAAGCGACAAGGGCCGTCAATAATTTTGTCGTACTCGCAGGGTAACGGCGGGCAAAGCTTTCTTTCGTCAGTTCATAACCGGATGATCCAAGCTTGAAATAACGCATCGAAGCAACCGGATAACTGCCGCTCGCTGGAGCAGGAGAGCTCGTCGTCAGCTTTCTGGCGACTTGGTTCGAAACATAATAGTAGTTCGTTTTCCCTTTGACCTTATACCAGCCATTCGAATAGGAAACGGCATTGAACTTTGACTTGTATGTAGCATGCCGCTTGATATTTTTAGAGGAAGATGTACTTGGTGACGTGCGGACGTTTGCGCCGGCCGTCGAGTAAACGATGATTTTATATGTCTTGACGGAACTTGTTGTCACCTTTTTAGCGACTTGATTCGACAGATACCGATAGGCACTTCCATCTTTGATTTTGTACCAACCGTTCGAATAGGAGACCGCTGTGAATTTAGCTTTATACGGAGCACGACGGGTAATGGTTGCAGATGAGCTTGTACTCGGCTTCGACCGGATGTTCGCTCCAATCGTCGACGTGACGATGACCTGGTAGCTTGCTGCTTGGGCAGGAACGGCCGGGAGACATAACGTAATAAGTAGGACGAGCGTCAAACCAATCCTGAATAATGATTTCATAAAAAAACTCATTCCCTCCTTTTGCAAAATATGTTCTTATCATAAAACAAAAAAAGGAAATTATCTTCTTTTTTAAAAAAATACTTTAGTTACACGAAGTGTATGAAAACCGCTAACATAGGGTATGAGAGCAAAAGACGTGTCCAAGGAGGAATTTAGATGAAGATTGCAATAATTGGTTTAGGCGATATCGCTCAAAAGGCATATTTACCGGTCTATGCGGAGCGGACGGACTTAGAGGTCTATCTTGTTTCAACGGATCAGGAAAAAGCAGAACGGTTACGGAACGCTTACCGGTTTGCCGGAACATTGTCTTCACTCGAAGACGTGATCAAAGAGGGGATTCAAGTCGCGATGATTCACTCAGCAACGAAAGCCCACGCGGAACAAGCGAAACAGCTGCTGACGGCAGGTGTCCATCTCTACATTGATAAACCGGTCTCGCTCGAAGTCGTGGAAGTCCGGGCCTTAACAGAACAGGCGGAAGAACAAGGACTGCATTTCATCACCGGCTTCAATCGCCGGTTTGCATCAGCACATCGAACTTTACTTGAAGTCGAAGAACCGAATCTGGTCGTCATGCAAAAAAACCGGACATCCTTCATCGAAGATGCGAAGACCTTCATTTTTGATGACTTCGTCCATGTCGCGGATACACTTCGATTCCTGACGGGACGAGGTGAAATCGAACAGTTGCAAGTCCGCGGTAAAAAAGTCGATGGGTTGTTGCATCACGTGACGATTCAATTCGAATCGAACGGTATCACGGCGATCGGCATCATGAACCGGAACAACGGCGTGACGGAAGAACGCGTCGAAGTAATGGGACCAAATGAAAAACGGATTGCGACAGATGTGACGTCGGTGGAACGGCTGACGAAAGCCGGTACGTTGCGTCTTCCGCTCGACAACTGGGAGCCGACGCTTCACCGTCGCGGATTCGTTGAGATGGTAGATGCGTTCATCGAAACCGTCCACGGAAATCCGTCAGCATCTGTCACGGGGAAAGACAGCCTGGCGACGCACGAGCTGTGTGCGGAAATCGTCAGTCGACTGGATGCATTGTAATTCTTTTATGTAAGTAAAAACGAACGCTGCCTCTTGAATCATCAAGAGACGGCGTTCGTTTTTTTCGTTTACTGATCAGCTTTTTTTAATTGATAGATTCGTTTCCCGCCCGTACCTTCGAAGGTGACGGTAAGACCTGCCCGGCTGAAGACATAACTGACGAGCCCTTCGGATTGGGCGAGGCGGGCCGATAAATCCGGTTCGAAGCGGACTGTCTCTGTATCACTCCGGGTTGCATCAGTCGTTCCGAACTGTTGATACTGGATCGTTGCCAGCAACGTGTGTGGTTTACCGAATGATACTTTCACTTGACCTGTGGCAGGGAAGGATTGTTCTTGCAGCCCGTCATCGAGAATACTGCGCTCGATTTGATAAGTACCCGCTGCTTGTTTTAAGCGCTCGATCATCGCTTCGGCACTGAGTTGAATCGACTTTGCCTGCAAGCGAACCGAATTATCTTGTGTTAACGGCAACTGTTCAATCTTTCGGGCAGTAGTGACGGCGTCATGAAAATGGTAACTCGCAAATTGCGTTTCCAAGCGAACCATCAACTGAGCTGCTTCATCCATCGGGTCCTGACGGGTCGATTGATCGACGGCTTTCGTATATTGTCCCATGTCCAGTTCGTCCTGGATACGTGACGGCTCCTGGGAACACCCCATCAGCAGACTGCATAAAAGAAGTATGGCGAACATTCTCATGCGGGCACCTCCGTCCGGACGATGTGCGTGATCTGCAGGTGATCCGTATGTAACCGAACACTGTAACGGACAACGTACGTGACGAGCTGATGACCGGCAGGAAGTTGATACGTTTCAATCGTCCTTACCTGATAGGAATCTCCTTTTGAGACGAACCCATTAAAGTCAACTGTCTGGAGGCGCGGTGGAATCGGACTGTCGGAAGCGGCATGGATCGTCCGTAACGCCCCGACTTCTGACTGAAAGGCATCCAAGGTCGCGAACTGGATGGCGGAGAACGTTTCCAGTGTATCCGTCGCTTTTGAATAATTGGCCGTTTCCGGAACCGTTTGGGTATATTGACGGACGAACTTCAAGATATCGTAAGAGGCCGGAGGGTTTTCCGACGAATAGGTTTGATTGTAGGCAGATGTCTCATCGGACCAATCCGACAAAGGTAAGGCTTGAACGGGCGCCGCCAGCGTCGTGCGGGCTGAGTCGGTTTGCGTCAAGGCATACCATGTCCCGATCGATCCAACCGCTAACGCGAAAACGATAATGAAAGATAAGATGTGACGGCTGGATTTGACCGGCGTGACCGGTAATTCCTCATCGAAGCGTTGTTTTTTGAGGACAGGATGTTTGCAGTAGGAACATGCTGTCGCTTCTGTTTCCAATGGTGTTCCGCAAAGTGAACAACGTTCCATGAACCATCCCTCCTAAGTAAAATGACATAATATTTTTTGTGTCGAATAATATTTTTGAAATTCTAATTTAGAATAACATTAATTGGAAATCAAATCAAAAAGCAATTGGCTGAAGGCGGTAGTTGTTCGGCTGAACAGAAAAAAAGATTCTTTCCACGGGTGTGGAAAGAATCCTTTCTCATATGAAACTTTCATGTTCTTAGACGGAATAACTGCCGTCCGATTGCTCGGTTAACTCGAGTGTGTCTTTCGCAAAATAGCTGTCGACGACACGTGAAGCCGCCGAACCATCTTCCATCGCACAATACGCTTCCCGGAAGGAATCGAGTCGCGACTGGTAGTCGTTCGTCAATTGCGGGATATTCGCCAAGGCCTCAATAAAGGCATCTTCGGTCTCAAGAATCGGTCCCGGTAAGTCTTTGTAGTAATCAAGATAGAAACCGCGTAACGTATCGCGGTATAAATCAAGATCGTAAGCATAAAAGAACATCGGCCGGTTCATATTCGCGAAATCAAAGAAGACGGACGAATAGTCGGTAATCAATAAATCCGTGATCAAATAGAGTTCCTGAATATCCGGATAACTCGTGACATCGATGAAACGTTCCCGGTGTTCGGCAGGAATCCGCGGTTTCTTCGTCACAAGGACATGGGTCCGGATCAAGAAGACGTACTCGTCTCCGAGCGCTTCAGCGACGCGGTTGAAATCGAACGGATAGTCAAAGAAGAACTTTCCGTTTCCGAGCGACTGATGATCGCGGAAAGTCGGAGCATATAAAATGACTTTCTTATCATCCGACAATTGGAGTTTCGTCCGGATGCTTTCGATTGTCTTCGGCTGATTGTTCGAGAAGAACAAGTCATTGCGCGGATAACCGGATTCAAAAATCGGTCCATCATACCGGAAGGCACTTTTGAAAATCGTCGAGGCATAAGCACTCGGAGACAACAAGACGCTCCACTGCTTGATCGAGTTCGTGACCCGGTCGATGTATCCCTCGTCCCGTCCGTGAATCTCGTCCAAATCGAACAACATCTTCTTGAGCGGTGTGCCGTGCCACGTCTGAATATAGGTCGTCTCTTTCCGGCGTGTGAAGTAATGCGGGAAGTTCTGGTTGTTGACCCAGAACTTCGCCGTCGCCAGGTAATAGAAGTAAGCAGGTGACAGACGTTTGATGACTTTGGCATTCGGATCCCCGAGATACAGACGCTTATGATAGACCCAGACGACTTTATAATCGAGATCACGTCGTTTTAATTCTTCATAGATATAACGCGGGCTGTCGGAATACTGTTTACCGAGTCCACTTTCAAACACGACAAGTTTCGGGGCGACCGGCAACCGTTGCATTAAACGATAGGCCAGTTTCATTGAAGGGAAGTAGAACCGGCTCCGGCGATACAGACGGAAGAGAATATTGGCGGCTTCCGCCGTCTGGATTTGTTCGATCCAATTCCGTTCCTTCTTAAAATCGACGATTGTTTGAAGAATTTTCTCCGAATACGAAGACTCGACGGGTTGCAAGAAGGCTGCAGCACGTGCCTGATATTCCGGCGCCATCGCGAACGAACGGGCAGCCGTCGCGTCGAGATCATTAAACAACTCATCGAGTGTCGATGAGATCGGTCCCGGTAATTCCTGTTCCAGATCCAGATAAGAACCCTTTGGTCCGATGAACCGGACCGGGTCAAATTGGAAATAGTGAACCGGACGATTCAAGAAACTAAAGTCGAACGCGACACTCGAATAATCGGTCACAAGGAGCAGACTTTCCTTCATTAATCCTTGTACGTCCCGTTCACCCTGATGGATGACCGTGATCGGCAAGTCTTCGAAGTGACTCGTATATTGTTGCATGTTCGGATGCAGGCAAAAGACGATTTCGAGCTGATGTTCGTCCGCGAATCGGTGTAATCGTTCACTTGTCAGCAACGTCTGATATTGTTGATAATACTCGGATTCAAAGAATTGAAGCGGTGTCTGTAACCAAGAACGCCATGTCGGGATGATCAACATTTGTCGTTTGACTTCGACATCTTTTGCAAGCAAAGCATCGAAGCGGGACAGACCGGTAATCCGGACTTCCCGTTCCGGATACCCCATGTCCTGAGTCACAAGACGTTTTTCCCGTTCTGAACTGACAAGGAATAAATCCGTATCGAACGCCGGTGCGAATTTGCCGTACTGGTCGTCCATGTTTTTCGTCCCAAGGACACCGTGCTGGATAAAGACACGATCAGCTTTCATCTTCCGTTTGAAGGCTTCCGACCGGAGCGGATAAAGATATTCAGCATGATGCGTCCCGATGACTTTTTTCGACATCAGTGAATGATAAATATGTTCCTTTGACTTGAACGGTAACGCATGTCCTAGCTGTTCGACTTGCGAATATTCATTGGACTCAGGATCAATCACGTAATAGACAGGACGATCGGGATACGTCTCGCGCATGTATTTAAAGAAATGATAACCGTTGTCTTGTGCTTTGTAAGGACGTTCGCCGACGAGCCATGTATTCTTTTCGGCAAACAGTCGATAGAGCGGAGCAAACTTCATCATATGATTCAAATAAGCATAGTTGTCATTCGTAAATTCCGTCATTTCGAACGACAGATTCCGGTGTCCGACCGTAAAGTACGGGATGATATGCATCGTCGTCGCATCTCCTTGACCCCGTGTTTCGGGGGTCAATTGACGGGTGATATAACGTGCCCGTCCAAGGCGAAGCAACGTTGGGGCAGAACGGTGGTAATAGTCCAGAGCAACGAAAGCATCATAAATGCCTTCTTGTAAAAGTTGATGCTCCTGGTGCAGACGTGTCCAATTGATGACTGTCCGGTACGTATACCGGTAGAGACCAAATTTTTCGGCACTCCGGGCGTTATCGTACACCCAATCAATCGGGACCGGGATTTGCTCACCCGTCTCGCGGTGCACGAGTTGTAACGTTCCTTTTCGGATGAAAGCATGCCGGGTAAAGATTTTCCCTTTGATTTCCGTTTGATCGGCGACTGGAGAATCAATCGCATCAATCTGCATCTTCGGTTTGACCTTTGGTTCCTTATTTAATAACAGGCGAAGATTCCCTTTTAAATCCGTATACAGGTGGGCAACATGTTGGAAGTCCGCATCAAGCAGTGGTTTTAATGGCGCGGCGATCCGGGTCTCCAAGAACCGGCCGAGAATGATTTCACGTGTGAAGAGATCATCAATAATCGTGGCGTGACTCGGTAAGCCGTTTGTTTCCCATTTCTCGAGCGTCGCAGGTTGGAAATCAGTGACGCTTTTCGAGAATTTGAGCCAAAGCGAGAAACGTCCGGAAGGGAGTTCTGTCTCCTCTTCAGTCGTGTCGTCAGAAGCATCTGTCTCTAAGCTTTCTAACGTGTCTTCAGCCTCTTTCAAAAGCAACGGCTGTTCCTGCTCGGTCAGTTCCTGATTTTCGAGGACACGATTGACGAGGGCAGGAAGTATGTCATGCGTCAACGAAAAGGAAAACTGATGTCCTCCTGAGCTGTGCGTGTTAGGTAAGGCGATTACTTCGTTTAAAAGACGATCGCGAACAAGTAAGGCTTCGACCGTCACTGTAGTATCAGAAAGTTTTCCTGAAAGGGTCTGTTCTTGGAATGTGGAATCCAGTTGCAGGAATTGTTTGAAATTCGATCGTTTTGGACTGTTTTTTTTCGGTGCTGGCAAAATCGTTTTTCCGAATCGTGCCATCCGTAATAATGTCTTGGAAAGACTCACGGGGTAGAACCTCCTCATAAAAAATCGTCTGTTTTCGACGGCGAAAACAAACAGAACGTGTCGTGTGCATGACAATTATCATATCATATTTTACTTTTTTTAGATGGTCAAAATAAAGACAAGTTACAGGAGGCAATCAAGATGCATCATTTCATCTGTATCGACAGCTTCAAAGGCTGCATCAGCTCGTCGGATGCAGCACATGCCATCGAACGGGGGATTTTACACGCCGATCCTGACGCGACGATTGATTGGAGCCCTGTCGCGGACGGTGGAGAAGGTACGATTGACGTGTTATCCGCCAACGGATTTGAGAAAATCGTTGCTCCGACAATCGATTTAGCCGGTCGGCCGATTGAAATGTCCTATGCTCAAAAAGACCGGATTGCCGTGATTGAGGTGGCGACAATCTGTGGGTTGCACTTGAAACGTCCGGAGGATGATGCGTTTTCAGTTCATACACGAGGAGTCGGGCGTCTCGTCCGGCAGATTTTGGCGACTGGTGTATCGGATGTCTTTCTTGCCTTGGGCGGTACGGCGACGACCGATGGCGGACTTGGTTTTTTGGCGGAACTGGGGGCTGACTTGCTGACACAAACCGGTGCGCCGATTCCATGGCAAACGAATCCGTTGATGGAAACGAAACAAATCCGTTTGCCGGCAAGGTCCGGTTCCTTACACGTATTGGCCGACGTTACGGCTTCGTATGCCGGCGAACAAGGAGCTGCTTACGTCTTCGGACCTCAAAAAGGACTGATCACATCCGACATCAATTTACTCGATGGCCGGTTAAAAGAGATTGGAAGCCAACTTCACATCGACCATATCAAAGGGGCAGGGGCTGCCGGAGGACTTGGTGGAGCGGCATATGCGCTCGGCGCTTCAATCGAATCCGGAGCATCGTTTGTCCTCCGGATGATTCATGCGCAGGGACGAATCGAACGAGCCGCTTATGTTTGGACAGGGGAAGGACGGGTCGATCGTCAAACCGCGATGGGAAAGCTTCCTTCACAAGTCAGCGCATTAGCTGATTGTGCGGATGTTCCTTGTATCGTCCTGGCAGGAGAAGTCACGGAACGATTGGAACAGGCGTGGATCTGCGAAGCAATTCATGATCCGGGTGAAGGGAAGACACTCGATCCATTCATCACGAAACAACGGTTGGCGCGACGGGCAGAACAAATCGTCCGGCGTTTAAACCTGAAATGACTTTTCTAATTTAGGGAAATGGTTGACTGGAAAAGGAATGAAGCGCTGGCGCTTAGGGTAAAAGAAACTATACTACTCTATCAATTGGAAGGCAGGTCACCACCATGATCAATCAGTCGATTCAACTGTCATTTCGACAAGTCCGGGCACTCGTCGAACATACATTATTGTTATTCAAGGAGCTCGATCAACAACTCGCCAATCGGGGGTACGAACCGATTTTACCGGATGTCGTCCAAACGGAACACGGCATCAGCATTCATCAGACGAAAGACAGCGCGGAGTCACTGGTTCCGCATTTTTTGACCCGGTCTTACACACGTCAAAATGAAAAAGTCTCGAATCATGCGCTGATTGTGTCCGTTCAATACACGCATCCGCTCCACGAACGGTTTGATCCGGTTGTCCTGGTCGGAGATGTCATGTTCAAAAATCCGAAACAGACGACAAAACTGTTGCTCGATAAACCATGGCTGTTGAAGTATGCCGCCTTCGAATCGACGGCTGCCGGATCGTTTGAAGCGACCGGCAAACGTTTCCGGACCCAGCCGATTGAAGAAATCGAATGGCTGGATGTGTGGGGACATCCGTTTACGGAAATGCGGGATGTCGAGGACGTAAAAGTATTGGCGGAAGAAATGATCAAAGGGCACTTAGAGCCGGGAACACCGTAAATTGTTTTGTATCAGCAAAAAGAAAACAGGGGGACGGATATTAAATCTGCTTCTCAGGAAACGATTCGAAGCAAACAAAAAGTGGTTCTTCTCAATTAAGAGAAAAACCACTACTTTGTCTTCAGTCTGAGGAGTCGGGTTAAAATAAAGCGCCTTTCTGACGATAGGCAAGAGGCTGACTTGAAAAGGAATCACTCATTCTTTCACGCCCTTTCCTCAGGCGAGACACAAGCCAGTTTCCCTGCCTCCTTCAGGCAGGAAACCGGGTCTTGTTTGTCTCTGACAGTGCAAGCCAGCTTGCGCTTTTTCCTGTAGGAGTCGCGTGAAGGCGAGTGATTCTTTTATTAGACTGACTTTTGATTCGGAGAACCTCTTGTCTGATGGACAGATGTGCTTCCTACGAAGCGATCTTAAACGGGAACGACGATCCGTTCGATGGCTGCGACAAGATCTGTCGGATTGGTTTTTGGTGCAAACCGTGTCACTTCCCCGTCGCGCGTCACTAAAAATTTTGTGAAGTTCCATTCGACATCCTGCTCACCTGTCGTGTTCGGGGCAAGTGCCTTCAGTTCTGCGAACAAGGGATGTGTTCCTTCCCCGTTGACTTCGATTTTTGAGAAAACAGGGAACGTCACGCCGTAGTTCATTTGGCAAAAGCTTTGAATTTCTTCATCCGTTCCCGGATCCTGTCCGGCAAACTGATTACACGGAAAACCGAGGACGACGAGCCCTTGTTTCCGGTAGTCCTGATGGAGTTGTTCGAGGCCTTCAAACTGTGGCGTCAAGCCGCATTTGCTGGCAGTGTTGACAATCAGCCAAGCCTGTCCCGGATAATCTTTTAACGTCGCTTCCGTACCGTCGATCCGTTGAAATGTCTGCTCCTGTAACATATCTGAATTCCCCCTTATGGTCTTAATCCCAGTGTAGCAAATGCCTCCGGCTTTCGCC
>Ga0308158_10001711_pt1 | contig 22403 bp, 30 predicted proteins | sample PhyBR2_FD_201038 | JGI IMG/M metagenome (GOLD analysis project Ga0308158, IMG submission 201038) | Phyllosphere microbial communities from UC Gill Tract Community Farm, Albany, California, United States - DLSLB.R2 | ecosystem: Host-associated > Plants > Phyllosphere > Unclassified | place: USA...
GGTTGAAACCATCCGCTACTATGAGCGCATCGGTTTGCTCGCCCCGCCTGAGCGGTTGGCAAACAATTATCGAGCCTATGACGAGTTTCATGCCGAGCGCTTGCTGTTCATTCGCCACTGCCGCGCCTTGGACATGACGCTCGATGAGATTCGGACGCTGCTCGATTTTCGCGCGGCCCCCCAAGAAAACTGCGAGGGCGTCAACGCGCTGCTCGACAAGCACATCGAGCACATCGTCGACCGTATAGCAAACCTGTCATTATTGGAAGCGCAGCTCAGAGACCTTAGGAGCCGTTGCGTGGCCACCGGAAGCACCGGCCCATGCGAGATCCTGCATGCGCTTGGCACTACGGACGCTCGCGACGAGCCAGTAAGGTCGAGCGCCAATGACTAGTCCCGAACCTTCGGCACGAATTAGTGCGCGGCCAGGCCATAGCGGACCTTTAAGTTTCACGCCGGTTACCTGCTTGCATTTCCCCATCAACGAACAGCCGAAATAATGCGCTTGACCTTCAAGTAGCTAGAAGGTGTTAAATACTAAGCTCTCGAACAGGCAAACAAGTATCCCGATATGAAGTATCCCATTTTGCGTCGGCTGATAGCCTTCGTCGTGTTCTTTGGCTGCGTGATCGGCGCGACACACGCAAACTCCACGTCGCGAGAAGCAGAAGTCCGCCAGCTCTGGCAGTTGCTTGACTATGTTGCCGTAGACTACGCCGGCGCCGTCCAGAACGGGGTGATTGTCAGCGAAATGGAATATGGCGAAATGCGGGAGTTCGCCACGCGGGCACAAAACCAGGTGCAGGCACTGCCCCCGCATCGCTTGCAGGCAGAACTGTCGGCTACCGCCACGAAACTGAAGCAGGCTGTTGAACGGAAGGAGTCACCGCAACAGGTTTCCCAACTTGCGCGACAGGCAAACCGGCTGCTTTTGGAGGCCTACCCCTTCCCTGTTGCGCCGCGCGCCCTGCCCGACCTGTCCCGGGGCGCGGCCCTATACCAGGCACAATGTGCTTCGTGCCACGGCGCGACCGGCGCCGGCGATGGAACTCTCGCAGCCAAGCTCGAACCCAAGCCGATTGCGTTTACGGATGAGGAACGCGCCCGCTCCAGGTCACTCATGGCCCTGTATCAGGTGATCAGCCAAGGTGTTGACGGCACATCGATGCCGGCCTTTGCAAACCTGTCGGAGCACGACCGTTGGTCTCTGGCGTTCCATGTCGGCACCCTGGCGTTCCAGGACGCCGATATCGAAGCGGGAAGGTCTGCATTCGCACAGAACAAGGCCGCATCCCCCGCTATTCCCGACATGAACACGCTTGTGACGGCAACCGAAGAAGAACTTGCGAAGGCAAGCTCGCCGGCAACCGCACGATCGGTACTAGGGTACGCACGCGCTCATCCTGAGGCGGTGCGGGAGCAGCAGGAACGTACCGGCATCGCCCTTGCCCGCAAGCTGCTGCGGGACAGCCTGGATGCCTTGAAGGATAATCAGCGGGCAACTGCCACTGAGCTTGCCTTGTCCGCCTACCTGGACGGCTTCGAGCCGCTCGAGGCGACGCTCGACGCCAGCGACCGTCAGCTGCTGGTGGACGTGGAGCGAACCATGCAGCTGTACCGAGGCGCGGTCGCCCAAGGCAACGTCGCGCGTGCGACCGAGTACGCCCAGCAACTGGACGCGTATTTCGTCCGTGTCGAGGACGTCACGGGTGCGAACAAGACCGATGCGACGACGGTGTTCGTGGGCGCGCTGACCATTCTCCTGCGCGAAGGCGTCGAAGCCCTATTGATTGTGATCGCGATGGTCGCGTTTCTGCGCAAGGCTGAGCGTCCAAAGGCGTTACGCTACGTACATGCCGGCTGGATCTCTGCGCTGGCCGCAGGCGCGCTGACATGGTTGGTAGCCACCCATGTAGTCAGCATCAGTGGCGCAAGCCGCGAGGTCACCGAAGGCCTGTCCTCGCTCTTCGCCGCGGCGGTATTGCTGTCGGTCGGGCTATGGATGCACCAAAAAGGCCAGGCCGGACAGTGGCAAGCCTATCTCAAGCAGCATCTGACTGCGGCGATGGAAAAACGCTCCGCATGGGCCTTGTTTGCCCTGGCTTTCATCGCGGTATACCGGGAAGTATTCGAAACTGTCCTGTTCTACTCGGCGTTAGCGGCCGACGGCAATGGCCCGGCACTATTGGGAGGATTCGTTACGGGTCTGGTCCTGCTTTCAGTAATCGCTGCCGTCTTTCTGCGTACCAGTGCGCGCATGCCGATCGGTAAGTTCTTTTCGTTCAGCTCCGTGCTGGTAGCTATCCTCGCGGTTGTTCTTGTCGGGAAAGGGATCGCAGGCCTGCAGGAAGCCGGGTGGTTGATGGCCACACCAGTTACAGGGCTGCGCATGCCTGTGCTCGGGATCTACCCGACCATACAGACTTATGGGGCGCAGCTGGTCCTGATTCTCGCAGCTGGCATTGGTTTCGGATTCAATTTGGTAAAAGCCCGCAGATAGTCACATCGAAGAGGAGCAATCATGATGAGCAACACGATCTTTTGCGTTCCGTTTGCTGCGCTCGTTCTCTTGGGCGGCTGTGCCGACCCACGATTAGGGCCGAACAGCAAAACGGGCTGGGTTACCGAATTTTATACTGCAGAGAGACTGACGGCGAATCGCCCTGCCTGCTTGGCAAATCTTAGCGACACAGAGATTGCCAGCCATCGATATGCGCAGATTACCACTCCCCACCTCCGGTCGTACAGATATGTGGACGTACTAGTACCCGACTCAATCGAGGTTCAGCTTGACGATAAGGTCGAGATATCCCCACCCTCATGCAAGGATGGGGCGTTACCGCAAGTCGTGCAGGTGCTGAAGCATTCCCGAAAAAACCATAACCTGATCCGGCAAGAACGGTGAGCGGCCCTGCAGATTGGGCCACGCGTGCTTCCTTTGAACTTTTTTCGGAGATCTAATGAAGGACAGTAATACCGATATCCCTGACGAACCAAGCCTGGACGCTGCTAACGAACGCGATCGCAGCATCCTATGGAAAGTTTTATTGATCAATCTGGGGCAATGCCTAGCTGGTGTTGTGGGTGGGACCTGGGCATCCTCAACCGCGGTGATCGGCGCTGGCCTCGACAACTTGGGGGACGCCGCCGTCTACGGTGTGAGTCTGTACGCTGTCGGCAGGTCCGACACGATCAAGACACGTGCAGCCGAGTTGTCCGGATGGCTCCTCATTGGATTCGCCTGTCTGTTGCTGATAGAAGTCGTCCGTCGCTTCCTCGGCGGTGAAGCCCCGTTGGGACCTGCAATGATGGGGATGGCTGCCGCAAACGCATTTCTTAACATTTATTGCATCCGCCTCTTGAAGCAGCATCGCGGCCAGGACGTCAACTTCAAAGCTTCCGCTATCTTCACGAATAACGATTCAATCGTAAACGGCGCGATCGTGTTATCGGGCGCGCTGGTGATGTGGACAAAATCCAATATTCCCGATCTGCTGCTTGGAACAGTGGTTTCGTTTATTGCTGCAAAAGGAGGATACGAAATCCTTTCGGAGGCGAAGGAGGCTCGACCAAAATAGCGGCAGGCGACGTGCTCTTAATCAGGCGGTACTCGGTGAAGCGCCCCGCCTTTCGTGGAGGCCGTCAAGATGTATGTGAAATCGCTAACCACAGCTGGTTTGGCCGCTGCGCCCTGAACTGGCGATTGACCCGGTCGAGCTCGCATGGCGCCTTCGCCTTTGCCTCCATCGTGCGCGCGACTTTGCCGCGCATCACGACGCGCGGCCCGGCCTTTCGCATTCTGGCGCTCCACGGTGCGGCGTGCCACGTTAGATGCAACCAGGTAGTGAAGGCTGCTCGTCGAGGAATTTTTCCGGCTTACAATGAAAAAAATGCGCATTCTTATAGTAGAAGACAATCCGGACATTCTCGCGAATCTGTACAGCTTCCTTGAACCGAAAGGTTACACGGTCGATTCAGCACGTAACGGATACGGCGGCCTCGCGCTGGCTTCCGAAAACGTTTATGACGTCATCATCCTGGACGTGATGCTGCCGGGCTTGAATGGCCTGGACCTTTGCCGGAAGCTTCGTTCAGATCTGCGCGTGCCGACGCCGGTTTTGATGCTGACAGCGCGCGACAGCCTCCCGGACAAGGTTGCCGGCTTTGACAGCGGCGCGGACGATTACCTGGTCAAGCCGTATTCGCTGGTGGAGCTGGACGTTCGGTTGAAAGCCTTGGTCCGTCGTGCCGGCCGATTGGTTCCGGGCCGCGAGCTGCGCTTTGGCGGACTGGTCTTTGATCCTGACTTGCAGGAGGCGTCCCGGGACGGGACGAAAATCGTGCTTACCAAGACCGGCTATATATTGTTACGCTGCCTAATGGTTGCCGCTCCGCGGATCGTGCCCCGCGAGGACCTGGAGCAGGCTGTCTGGGGTGATGACCGGCCTGAAAGCGACTCCCTGCGTACGCACATTCATGCGCTGCGCCAGGTAATCGACAAACCTTTTGCTTTTGCCATGATTCGTACCGTTCCTGGCGTTGGCTACCGACTTTCTCTTCCCGATGCGCCATGCTGATTCACTGAGCCGGCCGATTGTCGCCGCCTTTATCCTGTTCGGTATCGTGTTGTCGCTGTTCTTTACGGTGCTGGCGCACTTGCTGTCGAGGGCATCGAAGTCTACGTGGTCGACAACCGGCTGGCCGAGGTGGAGGAATGGGCCAGACCACGAGAAGCCGCGGGACTTACGGCCGACCTGCCGGCTGGCCTGCGCTTTCACCGCGGCGAAGGCATCCCCCTATCGCTGCGCGGGCAAGTATTCAAACGCAACAAGACACTTCGACTGGTGCGTGAACTGGTCCGCACGTCAAATTCCAAGCTAATCACCGTACTCGACCTTGGCTGCGGCTGGGGGGAATTGCTCGACAGGCTGATGCGCTCGCTTCCATCTGACCTCGCAACACGTTGTCTCCCCCATGGGGTCGAAATTTCGCGAGAACTTGCACGACTGTCTGATAAACGTCTGGGCCTACATGGCGGCCGGTGTGTCCATGCCTCGGCTCAGGATGGCATCCAACAGTTCGACCACCGCTATTTCGATGTGATCGTGATGGCCTCCTATCTCGAACACGAAGTCAATCCGCTGCCTGTACTGCAGGGTTGCCGGGAACGACTGAAACCGGAGGGCGCTCTCTTTATCAAGGTGCCGAATTATGCATGCCTCAACCGTCGGTTGCGGGGCGCGAAGTGGTGCGGCTTTCGCTGGCCTGATCATGTAAACTATTTCACACCGCACACCTTGCGAGCAATGCTCGACAAGGCAGGGCTGGAAATTGTAAGCATGACCGCGCTTGACCAAAGCATTCTCAGCGATAACATGTACGCGATCGCACGGCTGAAAGGGCTGTGGTGCAAACCTGCGGCTCGGCTAGAATGACAGGATTTGCCCAGGATGCGTAACCGTCCAAGTAAGATTGACCTGTTCAAGGGCCGACACTTCGAGCAAGAGATTATCGTTCTCTGTGTACGCTGGTACCTGCGCTACAAGCTGTCGTATCGTGACCTTGTCGAGATGATGGCCGAGCGGGGTCTGTCGATCGCTCACACGACAATCCTGCGCTGGGTGCAGCGTTACGCGCCAGAGTTCGACAAGCGCTGGAGCCGCTTTTCAGTGTCGGCAGGTACTTCCTGGAGAGTGGACGAAACCTACGTCAGGATCCGCGACCGGTGGGCTTATCTCTACCGGGCTGTAGACGCATCTGGCCAGACCGTCGACTTCCGGCTCAGCCCACGGCGCAACGTCGCCTCGGCCAAGGCCTTTTTCCGAAAAGCCGTACGTTCCCAAGGTCGCTCACCCGAGACAGTTACGCTGGACGGTTACGCAGCTTCTCACCGGGCCGTTCGCGAGCTTCAGCAGCAAGGCATGCTTGCCAAGGTGACGAAGCTTCGCTCGTCGAAATATCTGAACAATCTAATCGAGCAGGACCATCGCAATGTGAAGTCCAGGCTAGGGGTCATGTTGGGTCTGAAAGGCTTCGCTTCCGCTGCCACGACAATTCGAGGCGTAGAGCTCATGCATCGCATTCGCAAAGGGCAGTTCGACCTAGCTTCTCTGCAGACTCAGGGGCAAACTATGCCCAAAATCTGGGCAGCTGTTCTGGCTGCGTAACCCATCTGCACGCATGAGCCGACTGCTCGTCCCTTACGCAGAATTTGCACCAGAGCCTCGAAAACTACACCCGCGCGTCAAATGACCCTGTTGCGCTCGTTCCTTGCGAGACCGGCCCCGGCCGCTCCGCGTGGCGAGCTAAGGAGCCGGACGCCCCTGGACTATTTGCCCTCATCTCCAGCACGCAGTCAGCGGCAATACCGCTGGCGCCTGAAACCGACAGCATGACTTTCTCCGTCTTCGAGGAAGGCAACGACAAAGCGATCGGCTCACATGTCATCGAGGGCCGCCAAGGGCTCAATTTTTGGTACCTCAAGAACGTGGGCCACGAGCCAGACAAGGAATCTGGCGGGCCACGTCCGATACCGGAGTTCATCGACGACGTCGCCGCGCATCTGCTGCTTCGCTACTTCGTTGGCGAAGCTATTTCCGACATCGGCCATGCCCCTGGACTGGACCGCTAGCAAGTAACTTCACACTCCAAGCCGCCTACACTCGTGGGTGGCTTGGGTACTCCCCTCCCCTACGGTTTTCGACACCCAGCCTGTCGCAAGCCATTCTGGCAGCCTCCTTTTCCAACGCCGGCTTTCGGCACTTAGGAGCTTCCATGCACGTCCAACAAGAATCAATCCAGCAGCGATCCCGCAATTCAAATCTAGGCGCCCTGCTCGACTTGAATCGCCCCGGCTTTCGTGGAGGCCGGTTGGTGTGAGTCAGGCCGGGACGGCTTGACTGCTCAGTTGCTTGTAATAGTTTGCCTCAGCCTCCGCTGGCGGTATATACCCGAGCGGTTCCAGCAGGCGGTGGTGGTTAAACCAGGACACCCATTCCAGCGTGGCCAGTTCGACGGCTTCACGCGTTTTCCAGGGAGCGCGGCGGTGGATCAGTTCAGCCTTGTAGAGCCCGTTAATGGTCTCGGCCAAGGCGTTGTCGTAGCTGTCGCCTTTGCTACCCACAGACGGTTCGATGCCGGCTTCTGCCAAGCGCTCGCTGTACTTTATAGACACGTATTGGGAGCCCCTGTCGCTATGATGGACCAGCTCGTTCCGTTCGGGCTGACGCGCGTACAACGCCTGCTCCAGTGCATCGAGCACGAAGTCAGTCCGCATCGAGCTGCTGACCCGCCAGCCGACGATCCGTCGGGCAAAGACGTCGATGACGAAGGCGACGTAGACGAAACCTTGCCAGGTCGAGACGTACGTGAAGTCGGAAACCCACAACTGGTTCGGCCGCTGCGCCTTGAACTGGCGGTTGACCCGGTCGAGCGGGCATGGCGCCTTCGCATCGGCAACCGTCGTGCGTACGACTTTGCCGCGCATGACGCCTCGCAGGCCGGCCTTGCGCATCAAGCGCTCGACCGTGCAGCGGGCCACGTCGGTCCCCTCACGTCGCAACTGCCGCCACACCTTGTCGGCGCCGTAGACCTGCAAGTTCGCCTGCCAGACCCGCTCAATGTCAGCGCTCAGCACATCGTCGCGCTGGGCACGTGGGCAACGCAATGCCGGGTTGCGCTGCTGCGCAGCGTGGCGCCAGTAGCCCGACGGCGCGACCTGCATCACCTTGCAGATCGGCTCGACACCGTAGGCATGGCGGTACCGGTCGATGAATGCCCTCACGGCTTGAAGCGGCGGTCGAGCTCCGCCTGGGCGAAAAACGCACTCGCCAGACGCAGGATCTCGTTTGCCTTGCGCAGCTCACGCACCTCTCGTTCGAGCGCCTTCACGCGCTCCTCTTCGACCGTCGTCGGCCCAGGCCGCTGGCCGGTATCACGCTCCTGCTGGCGTACCCAGCGGCGCAGCGTCTCTGGCGTGCAGCCGATCTTGGCGGCGATCGACGTGATCGCTGCCCACTGCGACTCGTACTGGCTGCCGGCTTCGCTGACCATGCGCACGGCGCGCTCGATGACTTCAGGGGAATACTTGGGTTGCTTTTTCATAGCTCCATTCTCTCAAACAATGGAGCCTCTACAAAACTGAACTGACCCCCAAGAGTTGGACACAACCTTGGAGGTTTTATGAGGACGTTCGACATTAAGTTCAAACGCAAGGTGGTCCGGGCGTATCTTTCTGGCAAGGGAGGATACAAGCTCCTCGCTGCCAAGTTCGACATCGCTGACAGCCTGGTCAGGAGATGGGTCGGGGCGTATTGAGATAGCCCCCTGATCCACCGGACACAGTCGATGCGGTATCCTTACGGATAGGAATACGACTGTGAATATGACTAGGAACAACCAAACCATCGAAGTAGTGACGGTGTCGGAGGAGCGGCGCCGTCGCTGGTCAGTGCAGGAAAAGGCTGCGCTGGTCAAGGAAACGTACGAGCCGGGGATGAGCGTGTCGCTGGTAGCGCGCAAGCACGGCATCAGTGCCAGCCAGTTGTTCAATTGGCGCAAGCTCGAGCGCGAAGGCGCCCTGGTGGCGGTCCAGTCCGGCGAATCGGTGGTGCCGGCAAGCGAACTGGCTGCCGCGCGCGCCCAGATCGCACAACTGCAGCGCATGCTCGGCAAGAAGACGATGGAAGCGGAAATTCTGCGCGAAGCGATCGAGGTAGCCCGCGAAAAAAAGTGGATTGCGCGCTCACCCTTATTGGACAAGGACGGCCAGTGAAGCCGGTCTGCGCTGTCCTTGGTGTAGCGCGCTCGAACGTTATTGATCGCCTTGCGCGTCCTGCAGACTGGATCGATGGTCGTGCGTTGGCCAGGCTTGATCCAGCCGCTGACGCAATGATTGCCGACGCCGTGCGTGCCGAGATCACGGCATTGCCGACTTACGGCTATCGCCGCGCCGGCGCCTTGGTGAACCGCACGCGCAGCCTGCTGGGCCTGCGACCAGTCAATCACAAGCGCATGTATCGCGTGATGAAGGCCCAGGGTTTGCTGCTGCCGAAGTCGCCCAAGCGCCGGGATAGCGGCCGCGCGCATGATGGCAAGGTAGCCGTCGAGGAATCGAACCAGCGCTGGTGCTCGGACGGCTTCGAGATCGCCTGCGACAACGGCGACGTCGTGACGGGCGTATTCATGAAGGATTGCTGTGACCGCGAGATCATCGCCTGGCGTGCCTGGATTGGCCGTGGGTTGCCTGGCGAACCAGTGCGCGACATGATGATCGAAGCGGTGGAAACACGCTTTGGAAGCACGGACGAGCGGGCAGTTACGCTTGAATTCTTGAGCGACAATGGCGGCGCTTTCCGGGCAATCGAAACGCACGCCTTGGCACACGAACTGGGCATCAAGCCGGTGCATACGCCTGTCAACAGTCCGCAATCGAATGGCATGGCCGAGAGTTTCGTGAACACCTTTAAACGCGATTACGTGGGCAGCATGGACCGCAGCACCGGCACCGTCGTGCTGGCCCAACTGCCCGACGCATTCCGGCATTTTAACGAGGTGCATCCTCATTCGGCGCTGGGCTATAAATCGCCGCGAATGTTTAGAAAAGAGCGACCGTGTCAGGCTCTGGAAACTGACGCTAACTAAGCATCAGACTGTGTCCGGGAATAGCGGGGCAAGATCAGTATCAGCATCATGGCAGCGCCGGCCTCGTTCGTCAGCGCGGCCGCTACACTTTTGAGTTGAAGCTTGAAGTGCTGCACCGCCTCGCCGCTGAAAACCTGTCCTGTCGCGAGCTGGCGGCTATGTACAATATCGGCAATCCACATAGCATTACGAGGTGGCAGCAACAGCATGAGCGTGAAGAACTTCATCCGCCGCAACGTATTCACCCATTGGATAATTCGGTGCCAACAAAGAAAAAGACCCCGCCTCGGTCATCAGAGCCTGAGCCGCCAGAGCAGGCAGAGTCCTTACAGCGCGAGAATCAACGGCTGCGCGCGGAGGTTGCGTACTTAAAAAAAGTCAGTGCCTTGGTTCTAGCAAAGAAATTAGCGCAGCAGAAAGGGCGCAAATAGTGCTAGAGCTGAGGCGTGAGTTCGCCTTGCCCGACTTGCTGCATGCTGCGCAACTGCCGCGTAGTACGTTTTACTATCAGGTGAAGGCATTGGCTATGCCCGATAAGCATGATGAGCTCAAAGCATCGATTCGGGCTGTCTATGCGGAACATCGCGGCTTGTACGGCTATCGTCGCGTCACGGCGGCTATCCGTCGCGGTGGCCGGGTGGTCAACCACAAGACCGTACAGCGGCTCATGAGCGACATGGGAATGAAGTCGCGTGTGCGCCCGAAAAAGTTTCGATCCTATAGGGGCGAACTCGGTCAGGCCGTTCCTAACTGCCTTAATCGCGGGTTTACGGCATCGCAAGCGAACCAGAAGTGGGTCACCGACGTAACCGAGTTCAGTGTCGCCGGGAAGAAGCTATACCTGTCTCCCGTCATGGACCTCTACAACGGAGAAATCGTAGCTTACGAGATCAGTCGTCGGCCTGATTTCTCCCTGGTGATGAGCATGCTAAAGAAAGCCGCAAGGAAATGCAGCGGGATGGACGGACCTCTGCTCCATTCCGACCAGGGCTGGCACTACCGAATGCAGCCGTATAGGGCAGCCTTGGCTCGCTACGGGATGAAGCAAAGTATGTCGAGAAAAGGAAATTGCTTCGACAATGCGGCGATGGAGAGCTTCTTTGCGACCCTGAAAGCCGAGTATTTCCATCTCTCTGCGTTCAAGGATGTCGAGCAACTGGATGCCGGGCTAAAGAGTTATATCGACTACTACAACCGACATCGCATCAAATTGAAGCTTAGGGGCATGAGTCCGGTGGAATATCGACTTCAGGCAGCATGCAACTAAAATTAACCGTCCAACTCTCGGGGGTCAGTTCAAACCCGGGGCGATTCAACTTCGTCAGCAGCTTTGCCGAGCACACGAGCCGCGCCGCTACCGTGTATAGCGACGAGGTCCCCCTTCTCTCCGCACGGTTGAGCGCAATGCGCGACGCGGATAAGTTTTGCCTTCCCATGACCGTCTACCGCAACGAAACCTCCTACGGGTGGACATACACAAACTCGCTGGCCCCCCTGCTCCGCAAGGCTGAGGTCTTCGTCACGATCCTCCCAGCTCGCTTCTTCCAATAACCAGGAGAACCACAATGAAAGAACCATCGCCGGCGCCGGAAGGCGGACAGGATAAACCGAGCCGCTGTGCAAAATCGCTTTCCCGGGTTTTGAACTCGACTTCCAGCCGCCTGCAGGATTCGAAGACACGTCCTGGCATCACAACGAAACGCCCTCGTTCGACAAGGTGCAGCCGGACGGCACGGTCTTACGGCTGAGGGTCGACTATGTCGACAGGGCACTGTCGCGCGTCACAGAAGAGGTGCCGTACTTCCGCTTTGCGCTTGCGCGGTATACCGGGGATGACGAGTGGATTGCGAATCTCGGCTTTGCGCAAACCCCAGAAGAGGCGTTGAGATTGATTAACGACTATGACCTTATGGCGCAAAAACCTCAAGACGTAGTGTGAACACAAAGTATTTGCACTCGGAACGCAAATAAATTGCTTTTTGTGTCAGCGGCAAGATTTTCGACACCATGCGTTGCTATACGCTACTAAGAGGTGATGGACGATGCACCGACACCCCGAACAAGAAGCCGCTCCCACAACTTAATCCTGAAAGAAAAAGATGGAAAAACTTGAAAATCCCGATAACGCATCGTCCCCGAAAAACTACACGACCGACGTGAAGATAGTTGCATGGGCCTACGTTATTACCGCCCTACTCTACTTACTTGCAGGCGGGCCGCCAATGCTCCAGGAGCTGTACTTGGTGATGACCTTCGTGGCTGGCGCTGCAATCTTCCTGACGTCAGATCGGTCTGAACAAGTGGCGATTTCGTACGTGATGGTTGCTTTCCTGCTCCTAAATGCCTTCTCTATGGCGTTTGGGGATTCTGGACGTCCGCAGCCTGCAGAGAATCTCGTTGTAGGCCTGTGGATAGTTAACAAGCTCCTCTATGTGTTCGGCCTGGCACTATTCTTCCCCCCTCTGGTCAACCCGTGGGTGGAAAAGAACATCCATCGGCCGATTAAGGCAATCGTCATCGCGTTCTCCATGCAGTTTGTGCTCGTTGTGTTCATGTTTTACGAACGCCAGCATGCGAGCGGCGCCGCAATTGAATGTGGGTCCGTCGTCGGGATGATGTGCACGCCGAAACAGGCTCCGAATGAAGCTTGGTACACCTCTGCAACCGCCATGGAAGACTTGATGTTCGGCCTTCAGGTAGCACTGTTGATGGCTGCGTTCAATTGGAAAAAGGCGGAAGAACAGGTCGTGTCTGCCGAAGTTCAAAGTTAGTCCCAACTCATTGACCGGCCGCCCTCTGGCGGCCGGTTTTTTTTGTCTCTTGTCTGCTCATAAGCCAAAACAAATGACCTCAACTGGGACATATCAGGACAAAGGCAGGAAGGAAAGCTGAGTATCTGAAGAACATACCGTCCTCGTTAGACCTCATATGGGACTAAAAGGACCATATGAGGCTTGCACGCTATATTGCGTTGATGTAAAGTAACTAGTGCAGCGAACCGAGCTGAGTCGCTGGAGCCAAGCAGCGAACAACATCATCTAACAAGGGATCGAGATGGGTATGAATGAACAGCCAAAGACGTTACCGGTAGTCGGATGCGACGACGGACACGATACGAACAAAACGTGCCTTGGGTGGGATGCCTCCACAGGCCGTTTTAAATATGGGTATCACAAGTCCCGCGCAGTCCAGGGGCTGGAGCAGGTCATGGCTGTAAGCCGTAATGGAAGCGCCGGCGGTGCTTACGCCACTGATGAGCATCGTTTCACCATCGCCGACGGTCAGAGCCTGCTGCGCTCCCTCGACACCCGCATGGACAACTACGCACTCTCCCCGCTGAACCGCACCTTGGTCAACCATGCGCTGGCCGACTGTGGACTCGCAGACACGCCGATCTATTTAGTGACTGGGTTGCCAGTCGACCAGTATTACCAAAACGGGGCGCCGAACACCAAAATGATCGACGCGAAAATCGACAACTTGTCCAAGCCTGTCCATCGGATCGGCACTGGCCCAGGGCTGGCGACGATCGTCAAACAGGGAGTGGTAAGCGAAGCTATCGCTGCTTTTTACGATGCGTTGATTCAGCCCGATGGGTCGTACGATGCCGAGGTAGAAAAGTTAATTGCGCGACGGCCGGTCGGCGTCGTCGACATGGGGGGCAAGACCCTCGACATCGTGGTAATCGCAGAGAACGTGCGGTCCGTGTACAGCGCCCGCAGCGGCACCGCAAACATTGGGGTGCTCGAGCTGCTGGATAAGGTTGGTGAGCGTATCAAGTCGGAATTCCAGCTCAACACGAACCCTCCGACTCCTTATGTCGAGGAAGCGTGCCGCACGAAGAAGTACGAGCTGTTCGGTGAGGAAAAAGACGTGAGTTCGATCGTCGAAGCAGCGTGCCGCGACTACCTTGCACAGGTCCAGAACTACTTCGTCTCCAAGGTCGGCGACGGATCGGATTTGGGCGCTATTTTGTTTGTTGGCGGCGGAACAGCCCTAATTCAGTCGGCGCTTGGCATGGAAGCATTTGCCAGCGTCTACAAGGGACGGCGGCTGATCGCGCCAGAGCCCGAGTATGCCAACGCGAGAGGAATGTGGAAATATGGTACCTTCGTCGTTTCCGCAGATGAGCGCAGTGTTCCGAAGGCCGAGCCGGTCAAGGCGGGCCGCAGTAGCTCGGTAGCGCTGACAGCATAGGGGTAGGAAGCGATGACGAAGGACACACAGGCTCGGGCCTCTAGACAGGAGAAGGTAACGCTTCGTGCGACGCCAGTCGGAGCGCGGGTAATTGAGCGTCTGTCGCTTCCGAACATAGACAAGAGCGCCGAGCTGCGTCGCCTTATCGAGTTAGGCTTTGCATGTGAGCAGGCGGGATTCATCCTTGATGGCGAAGTTCTGCGCCAAGCGGGTCGTGCATGGGACATGCAACCTGACTTCGATAGCACTACAAGTACCGCACCGGCCGCATCCGCGGGCTCCAACTCTGCACCCGCGCTGGTTTCGGAAGAAGCGATAACGCAACCGGTACGAGCATCCAGTTCCGAACTGATGAAGGACAGTGACCCAGCGCACGACAGTAAAGGTGAAGCGAAAACCGGCGAGTCGCCACTACTGGCTAACCTGCGTAGCTTGTCCGGCTAGGCGAAACCTGCGAGTGATCCTAACGGCCTTCGGGCCGTTTTTTTTTGACTAGCCCGAAGCTAACCGCAAAAAAATTCAGAATCTGAATTTTTATCCATTCGCCGTTCGATCAACTGTACGAGTCGCGAGCTGGTCGTAGTTCAAAATCAGAACGCGCATGCCTGTTCTACATGTCAAGCTGAGGCCTCAAAAAAAATTCAGAATCTGAATTTTCGTGGAGCGCACCTAGGACAAGGAGGTGCCAACCACCTGGCCTACAGTACTGAATAGGAATAACCGAGGATGTCGATGTCGAAAAATTCAGAATCTGAATTTTTTGCCAGTATGCATCCAGAACCTCACGCCAACGGAATCGGCCCCGCCGGTTAGCCAGGAGCGGGCGGAGGCAAACAGGCCGAAAAATTCAGAATCTGAATTATCCATCACGACTCCGTGGACAGGCGAAAGGCTACCTGCCTGGGCTCGTCAAGCATCATCATGGCCTACAGGGGCACAGCTTTATCGCGCCGGCCGGATACGCAAGGCGGTGGATAAATCCTGCCGAAGTCGTTTATCCGCTAGTCGAATGCCTCTACAAGGTTGCCCGCAGCAATTCCACGGTAGATCCCTTCCATTTGGGTTTCATCGTAGGAGGAACGTACAGAGCCATGAACCACGTCTGCAGTGTCCTCGTAGATCCGAACGATCATGTCCTTCTTGATGTGCCTGAAGCGCTTAAAACGGCTCTTGACGGCGATTGCACGCAGATCCTCCTGGGTGATCTCACGACCGTTAGGAGGCGATTTCACCTGCTGTTGACCGTTCCGTGCACGTGGACTTCCGTTCGACGCTCCTGGGCCCGCAAAACGCGTCCTAGCGAGATATGCGAAGTCATCGCCTGAACGCAGTAAGGCTTTTAGATAATTGACGGCACGACCACCAGTCATGCCAGAGCCGGTAAGTAGATGGTTTTTGCATTGCCATACGTCTTGGAGGCGCTGTCCCATTTCCTTAGCCAGACGCATCAGCGCACACATGCCTCTGTGTTCAATGCCCAGTGCGCGTTGTAGCGGTCGCAGGTCAGCAGGCAACCCGGCTGGTTTTTCTGCTTCCTTGTTAAAAGAAGCTTCTTTTTTTAAAAGGCAGTTGTTAACACCTATTAGGCCGTGCGACATTTCTGCCGCGCTTCCAGGGTCGTCAGAAGGCATCTCATCTGGCGGACTAGTGCCGGTCGATTCTGCCGGTTTGTTCGACGCTCCTACCGTCTTTTTCAATGGCAGGCCCACCAGGTCGCGGAGGTTTGAGCTGATGACGTACTGTTGCGCGGCGAAGCGGCCGCGCCGATTACGACCATCGTATCCAGGGTTTGGATGCAGCCATCCAAGGTTGAAGAAGGTCGAGATCGCCCTGGTTACGGTGCGACGGTCCACGGACAGCTCGTTGGCGACTCGCTCGAGCTTCACCTTGATCTCCTTGTCAGGGTTCCTTATGCCGGCCCGGCTCACCAGATCGATCAAGATACGTAAGTGAGATTTGGAGAGAATCTCGCGGATTCGCGGATGCGTATCCGCACGTAGAAGGTAAGGGCGAATGGCTTTCGGATATGACTCGTATGCACTCAGGGTGTCATTGTAGGTAAGCTCAGGCATCCTGACCTCCTTCAACAAGCAAGGAAAGGGACCCAATAGACAACAAGGTGACCTCTGGCTTAGCCGGATATGTAAATTTTGCGCGCACAGCAGCTCCTGGGTGCTCACGCACCTCAAAAGTGTTTGACTACCGTGCTAGAGGGGGCTAAGATGAGGTTTCCTAGACATCACCTGTAGGTCCGCTCCTAACACGGGACTGAAAAGAAAAAACCCAGCTTGCAGGCTGGGTTTTTTTGTTTAGCTCGTCACATCTTGAGCTCCCTCATCATTGTTCGGTCCGAAAATCGGTAATCTGAACCGGGCAGCGGTTCGCGTGAAGCCAATTCCTTGGTTAGTTTCGCGAAGATAATTCAGATTCTGAATTACTTGCGTCGTCCTGGATGCTTTCCCCAAAAATTCAGATTCTGAACTTTCTGTGGCAGAAAACAGGCCCAAGTCAAAAAAATTCAGATTCTTAATCTTGGCGCGAGCATTTGGCCCGAGCATGAAAAATTCAGAATCTGAATTTTCTTCGCCGCGTCTGGCTGGAGAAGAAAAAACATTGGCGCTCGTATTAGTATTATCGCGCGAACAAGAGAACACGCATGGCGACGTTGCCTGGGAGGGCAGGGGGGTGCTAGCCACCATCATGTACTCTGCAGTGTTCATTTCTTGGCGCCTGTGGCTTCTGGGCTGGAGTCGTCCGGCAGATCAGGGCTTAACACCTGTGCGCGCTCATCCAACCATGCCTGTAAGTCCTTCTCCAGCGCGGCAAGATCCATATCCGGGAGCTTGCAGTTGACCAGGATGGCACGCTTGTCGGCGTTCACTTTCGTCGTGAACACCAAGCGACGGCCGCGAGTGATCAGGTTTGGTTCAGCGCCCGCACTCGACTCTTGACCTTTGATTGCTTGAAGAACCCAGGCCTTGAGTGACCCCTGTGTCGCACCTTCTGTAAGCCGTTGAACGCCGCGTTCGATTTCCGCGAGCTTATCTGGATACTCTGCGTACAGTTTCTTTATAACGACAGCGGTTTCATACCCAAACAGCTTAGGGCGGGCGTCGAGAAAGCGCACGATACTGCGGGGCAGCTTAAGCATGTCCAGGCAACCGTTAACCTTCGTCGTGCCGAAGCCAAAGTAACTTGCAACAGCGCGCTGGTTCTTGCACAGCTTGTCCTCGATCGCAGTGTTGAACATCTTGGCTAGCTCGTAATCGGACAGCGAGACACTGCCGACGGCAAGTACCATCGTCTTCGCTTGCGCTTCGACGTCACTCAACACCTCGACATAAGAAGCGATATGGGTCCAGCCCAGGATACGAGCTGCCCGCACACGACGGTGGCCAGAGATAAGCTCGTACTTCCCGTTCTTCATACGGACGCGAATCGGCTCACCCTGAGTTGCCTCACGCATCGTTTCAGCGAGCTGATCGATTTCCTCGGGGTCGTACTGGAGACGCGGCTGATACGGCGAATCCACGACCATCGACAGTGGAACACTCACCACATTGCTCGCGCTGGCGCGCGTTGTAATTGATGCTGGCGTATCGGAGCCGTTGGCGTCCGAGTGGCCCTGCTCAGCCGCTGCAGGAACATCTGGACCATGCGTATCGCTTGCGGTTGCAGACGCTGCGTCTTCGGCCCCGGCTTGATGCGGTTTCGTAGAAGCGTCGTCGCTGACCTCGTGCGGAGCACCCCCAGCTGGAGCTGGGGGCGCTGAGTGGTCGAGCGTTACATCCGACTGCGGCGCGGATTCGTTGACTGGCGCCGGTGCCGGGTCACCTATCTCCCGAACCTGCACCCGTCCTGATGCCACCAGGCCGCTTACTTTAAAACCAGCCTTCCTGTTGCTTCCACCGCTCATGCAGCTCTCCCTACGCTAGCCAATGGTGCAAGGCTATTTACGTCAGCTAATTTGATACCGAACATCCGAATAAGTGACTTGGTCAGGTCGAGCACGTCGCGTGCGCCGACAGAATTCGGCTCCTTTTCAAGGACCGGCCCATTGTTTTTTTCGTCAAATGAGTCGGTCTGCCGCACGAAACCGATGAAGTCGCGGATGATCGTGTCGTTAAGCTGGTTCGGGTATTTCGACACCAGGCGGGACAGCTCATCGTTATGCGGCTTCTTCGTCTGGTTGTAGCGATTCACGATCACATGAAAGTCCAGATTGAGACCTTGCTTCACGAACGCGTTGTTCAGTTCTTGGATATTCGAGTCGAGGATTTCCAGCGCCTTGGTACTTGGGCCCTCCGGCACCACGACAGCAAGCAGCTTTTTGCAGGCAGTCATCAAGGTGTTCGTGAGCAGCGAAGTCGAAGGCGCGGAGTCAACCACGATTACGTCGTATTCGGCGAAGAACTCGACGTGCTTTTCCAGTAGGCGCTGGAACACAAATTCGCGGTTGGTCGAACCCATCAGCCACGAATCGGTGTCAGCGAGCGTAATGTCCGAAGGAATGATATCGAGCATGCTGCCCTGGTAGATCGGCCACACTGCAGCTTTCAGATCAACCGGCTCTTTACGTTCGCTACGACGCATCAGCTCGCCAATATGGACAATGTTTTCCGTGACCCAGTCGATACCGAACAGTCCGGTCAACGAGGCCTGGGGATCGCCGTCGATCATCAAGACCTTATGGCCCATCATCGCTAATGCAGAGGCGATATTTCCGCTGATCGTCGTCTTGCCAGTGCCCCCTTTGGCCATCCTAAAGTTGAGGATAGGTGGGAGTGTTTTGGCGCGCACCGTGTCGAGAGGAAGCGAGAGCATCATCATACGAATGCGACGAATGTCTTCAGGCGTATAAATGCGGTGGTACTGCCCTTGGTTCGCAACGGCGAAGCGCTCGCGGAAAGCTTTCGGCGACCCGGAGAAGCCACACAGCTCCTGCGCCATGCGCGCTTTCATACCGGTAAATTCGCGGGTCGACATAATGCCTCCATGTGTAATGTTGAGGCATCATACAATCGACTAGGGAACATTGCAACGAAAAATCAGTGAAAATCTACCCTGATCGTAAAGATGTTGCGCTGAATGATCTAGCGAGCGGACGCCAGCTAATGTCGGGTAGAACTTCTACACGACGAAGTGCGAAAGCACGGAGGAAGGACTGTAGCATCAAGATTTATGCCTGTGGCATTGATTCCTGCCGAAAAATCGCACGCATTCACATAATGCCCGGCACGCGTGCAGCGGAGCGCACCGAATGGCAGAGGTCGCGCGACGGAGTCGCATTTATCGTACGGCGGTCATCTGGGCCATGCGGTCGACCATGGCGCGAATGTCATCGATGCGCAAATGCTGCTCGTTCCGAAGAAGCTGCTTATAGATCAGCGAGACAATCTGGAGAGAATCAACCGCACGCACCTGGACCGCCACGGCGGGCCGGCCGCGCTGGATCAGCCGGAAATAGTAGTGCGAGTCTTGAAACTCGATCTGGAGCGATTTGTCGTGCTCGCGCCCGTGACCGTCGAAGCGAAGCGACCGGATCTTGTTCTCCAGCAGAGCCAGCACCTGGTAGGCTTCCTGCACGGTGAGCTGGACCACAATCTTGTTCGGCCAGTCGAACGTCTTGCGGGCGCCGCCGCCGGCGAGCGCCACGGCGCCCTCGATGTTGATCGTGTGCTTGCGCTCGGCCCTGGTGGTGGCCTCTGCGATGCAGAGCGCCGCTGTCGACGAAAATATTTTAAAGCTGTAGTACGGTGGATCCGCCACTGGTGCCGGCGTATGGTCGGACACCGCAGCTGCTGCGCCCAGTCCGGCCAGATAATTTTGGGCGGCCGCGGCCCGTGGCGTGCGCATGGCGATCGCGTCGATCGCGTCGAAGAACCGACGCTGCTCCTTGCACGCGAGCGTGACGAGCTGGTCGATCGGCAGCTGGCCACCGATGCGCTGCATGGTCGACCGGGTCTTCGCATCGAGCACGCGCACGGTCGCCTCGAGCTCGTCGCGCTGCTGGCGATCGCCGGCGCCGAAAGCGATGAGCGCCGCTTCAAACCGTTTGCCCCCGCCTGAGCCTGCCAGCTCGAGCAGCTGGTCGCGAGAGAGCGCCGGCAACCCGGCCGTAGCCAGGATGCTGGTGATTTCAGAGAGCTTCATCGGACTTTTTCTTCCTTGGCTTGGCGGTTTCGTAGATTTCGGCTGATCGTTCCAGCGCCAGGCCGAGATAGCCTATGACGTCGTTTTTCGTGCGGCCGTGCTCCTTCAATTGTTGCGCGGCGAACGTGTTTCGCAAGGTGCGGCCGCCGCTCCGGTTGACGTCGATGCCGGCCCGGGCGAACGTCGCCTTCACTTGCCGCCAGAGCGTTACCTTGGACATCGGCTTGCCCTCGGCGTCGCCGGGGAATACCAGGTCCCCTTTGATCAGGCGCTGGCCCTTGCAGTCCTCGGCCAGCCGTTCGATGAGCCAGTAGCGCAGGGCGTCCGCGCCGTAGCCGTGCACGATGGTTTCGTGCTCGTAGCTGGTGGCATGTTTGTCTTCTGGATTGATTTTCAGCCGGATCGGTAGAGGGGCGAACGAATCTTCCACCTCGCCCAGGTGCAGCCCGATCGCTTCGGCTACCTTCAGGCCTCCGAACAGCAGCGTCGCCTGTACGGCGTGGTCGCGCCGGCGCTTCCACGCTTTGGGTAGTCGTCCCGGCCGATTCGGGCCTGGCGGCTCGCGCGGGGGCAGGGCGGCTACAAACGCGTCGACCTGCTCCGGGTCGAGTGCTTCGGTGCCGACGTTCTGAGCGAGATAGTGGTTCTCCGTGGCGAGCTTGGTGGCCAACGTTGCCGGGTTCGGCGTGATCTGCAGGTGGCTGAAGCAGCGTTCGAGAAGACGCAGATACCGTTCGGTGATCCCGCTGTTTTGCTCGCCGCGCCGGCGCAGCTGGCTGATGAAGCGCACCAGGTCGCGTTCCTCGACTTGCGAGAAGCGGCGGTTCTGGCCAGCGAGCCAGGCCGTGAACTTGCGGAACATGAAAATGTAGATCTCGGCCGACTTCGTGGAGATAGCCTCGGGCTCGGCCTCGCCAAGTCGCCGGCTGGTGCTGGCGAAAGCTGGTGTCGTGACGAAGGCCGTGAAGGCGGCAAGGGGATCGTCGTCCCACGATTTCAGATTAGGCATAGGCACCTCGTTATTTGCGCTCACCGCGGCGGCCGGACGGAGGGCGCCGAAGGCGCGAACCGTCATGGTTTTTTCGGTGTGGAGTTCGCCAAGTATACCATAACTGAAACTAACAGACAGACAAGTTGCTTGACCCCAAGGAGACGCGAATGCCGGTGGCTTCGGCCCGTGGCCGGGGGGGCTCTCTGGATTCTCTTTGTTCTTTTTGTTCTCTTCACTTTTTTAGCACCTGACGAGGGGCGAGCAGGCGAACGGCTGAGCTTGAATAGTCCGTAGCGTGTCTGGAGGGATGCTTTGATCCAACTTCTTCTGTGCGTTAGTTTCAAATGCGGCTGACGCTCGAGGTGTGTCTGGAGGGGAACAAATACGGTTTCTAACGGTGGGTTTATTACTTTTCATGCTGCCTTCTCACCCGTCTGCGGTGATGGCAACCGAATTTTACTCCGATTATCTCCACACGCGCTGGTTGAAAGCTGGCCAACATTAGACCGAATTTGAGTTAGTCGTTGCTTTTCAGCAAGATATAATCGTTAGATGTTGGCAGGTCTCGTTTTGTTGCAACGGCCAGAACAACCGGCACGGTATCCACCTTGCGCGGCATCTCTCGCAACCTCACCGCGAACATGATCCCTACTGGAATCAGGAAATCTGAAATGAAGTTGTTCCTCAAGAGCGTCCATCTAAATTTCTACTTCGGCGTCGGCACACTCATTGCCATCCCGAGGCGCATTCGATCTGCAAAAAGGGACCGCTTTCGCCCACGTCGAAGGCCTTATCAGGGGCATTACCGGCAGCGTCATAGATAGCTATTTGCTCTTCTGTGCCCTAGTGATCAACCACGGCGACGTCACGTTGCTCGAAACTCGGAAGGTCCAGCGAATTGGCTTCTCCGTCCTGGCTATTTTTTCCGCCGGCTTCCTGTCCGATATATCAACGACACTACAACTAGCTTTGTAAGCCGGACTGAACCGGCCAAAGGGTGAAAGTCCCATCGCTCTGATCTCACACGATGGACACAGTGTCCATCATTGCCACCGGCTAAGTCGTTGTTAACGCAAGAATCACGGGGACACGTGCAGCAAAAACGGGGTCGAGTTTTAGCTGCTCGTGATATTCCACAACGACATGCTAGATAGGTCAAGAAAGTTGCTTAAATTAACGCTGTCGGCATCCGGCATTTTTGTACCCGCTACCGCTTCTCTATGTACGCATAGACAAGTGACGCCCCAGTCACCGACTCCTTTTTTAACCCGCTACTCGGAATTTATTAGGAGTAGTGCATGTTCCAGTGGCACGCGGGGGCCGGCGCCCGAAGTACAGTAAGGCGGCGATCCTAGTTCTGCTTGGCGACGATCAAGGGCTTGTTCAACTTGGCCCTGCGCCAGGCGATGGGCATGGCGCA
>Ga0308158_10001716_pt1 | contig 22336 bp, 21 predicted proteins | sample PhyBR2_FD_201038 | JGI IMG/M metagenome (GOLD analysis project Ga0308158, IMG submission 201038) | Phyllosphere microbial communities from UC Gill Tract Community Farm, Albany, California, United States - DLSLB.R2 | ecosystem: Host-associated > Plants > Phyllosphere > Unclassified | place: USA...
CGGAATGCGTCGAGCTAAAAAAGAAGGAAGATTGATGGGAAGGGCTCCCTATGGATATGTCAATAAAATATCAGAGAATGGTAGGAAATATGTTGCTCCAGAAGAACCGGAGGCTTCTAATATAAAGTGGGCATTTAACGAAATGGCAAAAGGTATATTTTCTGCCAGCCAGATTATGGAGATGATGAATAGAAGAGAAGGTAAATCAGCTAAGCTAAGTGCCTTTCTTGCTGGCTTGCGCAATACTGCATATTGTGGAAAAATATTTGTCGAGCAATATAATGAAGAAGAGGAGCATTTTGTTCCAAGCATACATGAGCCGTTGATTAGTGAAGAATTATTTGAAAAGGTGCAAAATATTATGGATGGAAATGTTAATCCTGCCAGACCCAATGTTAAAATCCTGTCTGATGATAACCTTCCGTTACGAGGATTTCTTATCTGTCCGGAATGTGGTCATTTGATAACCGGTAGTGCGTCTACAGGACACTCCAAGAAATATTACTACTATCACTGTCAGTCACCGTGTGGATATCGTTATAAAGCAGAAATTATCAACAATAAATTTATGGAAGTACTGGAAGCTTTAGAAATGAGGGAGTCCATCAAAAAATATCTGAGAAAGGTCTTGAAACAAAATTTTGAGAAGTTTATTGATAATCCTCAACATCAAAGAAAAAAGATATTAGCGGAAATTGATGTACTAAATAACAGGTTAAAGTTGGCAAAAAACAAATTGTTGGAAGATGCCATTGATAATGAGGAATATTTGGAAATTAAGACTGATTGCAAGAACAAAATTGAAAAGTTAGAAAGCAGTCTTACTAAAGTAAAAGATAAAAACAAAATAGATTTTCCGAAACTACTTGACCATGCATTATCGAACGTTGTAGATCTTGCTAAAGTCTTTAGTAGTGGGGATATCACATTAAAACGTCGAATAATTAGTTCGATATTCCCAGAAAAATTGGAATTTTTTGAAAATCATTATCGAACTACTCGACCCAACATTTTACTGTCTTATATCTATCAGATTAACAATGAGTTAAGGTTGAAAAAAAACCGGAAAGAAAGTGAATTATCACCTCTTTCCGGTCTTGTACCCAGGACCGAACTACCGTATATTTTTAGTTAATTTTAATGTTCTTAAACTATCTAAATATCAGTATATTTGAATAGTGTAGAATTTTGAAATATAATTTTGTCTGATTTTTCATTCACTTAATTTCAAAATAAACCACCTTTTTAGCCACCCTTTAATTTATTTAATTTAGGTTTAATTGAAATGAAAGTAAGTTTTGAATTAAGAAAAGAGAAAATTAATGCAAATGGATTAATACCTGTCCAGTTCGTTGTTAGAGCTGAAGGAGAAAGAATAAGGAAAAATGTTGGTGTTTCCGTATTGGAAAAATATTGGAGCGGTTCCAGAGTTAAACCGAATGCTAAAAAAGAACCAAGTAATAATTACCAATTTTTGAATGATAAACTTCAGAAAGCTGAAGAGAAAATCAATGATATCTTTTTCTTTTTCCGAGCAAATAAATTAGAATTCTCCAAAGAATTATTCCTGAAGAAATATGATAGTGAAGAAGAAATCAAAACCGCTCATTTTGACTTCTTTGATTGTTTTAAAGAATTTATTGAAAGTGGTAAACTTTCAAAAGCCTACAATACAACAAAAGCCCAAAATACGGTTAAAAATTTTCTTGAAGAATTTCAAAATGACAAGAATTTTAAAATCGAGTTTGATAATATTGACGACTATTTTTTTGAAGAATTATCGAAGTATTGTTTTTTTGAAAAGGAGATTAAAAATAACTACTTCGCTAAAATTATTGCTGTAATTAAAACAATGCTTCGATGGAGTATTAAAAAAGGCTATAACGAAAACCGCAAATTCGAAGATTTCAAAGCTTCAGAACATGATATCGATATCGTTTATCTGACTTTTGACGAACTAATGATTCTTTATAATAAGGAATTTGAAAGCGAGAGATTAAGCCATGTAAGGGATTTTTATTGTATGGGATGCTTTACCGGATTAAGATTTTCCGATCTTTCAAAGCTTCACCTAGCGAATATTTCTGAAGAACATATTATCTTATCAATCCAGAAGACTAAAACTCAAAATCATGCTATTAAGCTAAATAAATACGCAAAAGAGATTTTGAATAAGTATAAAGGCACTATTTACGAACCATTACCGCATATTTCATCACAGAAATTCAATGATTATATTAAAGAATGCTGTGAGGAAGCCGAAATTACACAACCATTCACAATACATTGGTTTGTTGGCAATCAAAAAAAATCATTGACCAAGCCAAAATGTAAATTTATTACAAGTCATACAGCCAGGAAAACATTTATCACAAATTCTCTTCTTTTAGGAATGGAACCGAAAGCAATCAAGAAAATAGCGAATATTAAGAAAGATGCAGTTTTAGATAAGTATATGAAGGTTACAGAGGCATTTACAGACGATCAAATGGATAAGGCATGGAAATAGACGACTTAACAATATTAAAATATATTACACCTGAATCTGTTAATATTTTAAGAACTTATTTAGAAAAGGATTCACATACTTATTCAATTTTAGAAAAATATGAAGAAATTTCATATTTAGGTCCTTCAGAAAAATTTTTCTTTTTATTTAAAGAACATGAAAAATTTATAAATAGGAATCATGAAATTCTTCATAAACATTCAGATCATATATTATCAGTAATGGGTCTATTATTTCAAATAGAGACTTACGGTTATATGTCAGAAAACTGTTCACTATACGAAGGTTTTCGTTCAGAATTTTACTTAGATAATAATTTTCCTGAAGATGTTAATATCGAATACAAACTCACGAATAATGATAGCGTTATATGTCTTATTGATATATTTTTTAATATAGAATTAAATAAGACAATTCGAATTGTAACAGATAGATATCAAGATAAAAGTAACTATGGTAATTTACAATTTTTTAATTACGAGATGGCTTTTAATGATATTGAGTTGATCAATTTTTATCCATATTTATTTAAAGGCAAAATAGAATTAGAACACCACTTAAAAACTATTGATTTTAATTTTTTGGATAAAGACAGCCTAATGGAAAATTTTCAAATTATCAGTAATAAATTTTACTTAGTTTTTGAAGAGATAATCTCAAGAACAAAATGTAATTACACTAAATGTTATAACTTCTACGACTTCAGACGTCGAGCTAGGTTAAATGCAGATGAAAATGATGAATTAATATTATATTTAGATAAATATTTTTTTCCCAGAAGACTCGAAAAATATGATCCTGAATATTTTATCACATTTTTTATTGTTTCAATCAATTTTAAATTGCCTAATCTGGATTTTATAAAAGATTACAACAAAAAGTATTATTTTGTTAAAGATGATAGAATTTTTGACAATATCTATGGCTATAGGGATTTATTGAAATATAGGGAAGAAATGGAAGAAGAAGATCTTTTGAAAAATGATATTAAAAATATGCTCAACAGTAGTAAATATAGAAATTTGCTCAAAGTGAATATCGATCTTAAAAAGACTATTATTTTGTTTGATGGCTTTGTTGACAGATGCTTATATGGTAACAAACAACTGAAAAAAGATTTTAAAGATTTATTTAAATTTATTACTGACGATTCTGTTACAATATTTCCCACAACTAATAAATTGACTGTTGAAAATATAAAATATATTATGCGCTTTTTAAATAATTATAAAAGTTTGGAGTTTGATTATAATATTTCTGATTTACAATATTTATTAACTCATTTTGCCAATAAACCTGAGCATGAAAAAAATAGTTCTATATATAAAGCTCATAGTATGGAGAGATTTAAATTAGACAGAAAAATACAAAACGAGCTAAACTCATTAGTCCGATAGAAATTTTATAGCGTAAAATTATTTGCCTGATAATCATTATTTTACAATGTTTTTAAATTCCGTTTTTTAGCGGAATTTATTTTTTTGTCTTTTTAAACTTGAACTTTGGCATTAGAAAAACCAATAAAAGTTTATTAAAATGTCGATACAACTTTATTCACATTCTAAGAATGATTTAGAAAAAGCAGTTGAGATTATCCTCAATAAAGCGCAGAGTTTTATGGCTCCATCAAAAAATGAAGAAAGCCAACCTGATGATCTAATTTCTCAGACAGAAGCTTCAAAGTTTCTACACGTTTCTATTCCTACAATTATTGACTGGAGAAAAAATAAGAATCTCCCTTATTATAATTTCAGCGGGAGATTTTACTATTCGAAAAAAGAGCTTCTGGAATATGGTAGAAGGAATCGTAAATAGTCAGAATTGTAATGAACGAATTACACAAACTGATTAAACAGCTAGATTCTTTACCTAATAATACAACCAGGAAAGAGTTTTTGAATTCTATTCAAAGAAATCCGGAACTATCAAGACACCATCTTCGAAGATTAGCTTGTAACATTCTGGTTCAGGAAAACTTCATAGACAAATACTATAGAGAGAATTTTGGTGAAATGTTAAAGAAATTATTTTCAAAAACAATTTCAATTTTCAAAGGATTTTAAAGCGTTAAGAAGAACTTAAAAATGACATATATGGTTTCCGATCAAAATAGAAAAATTGTTAAGAAAAACTATGATGACATTGAGAAGGCTGAATTTATAAGAATAGGTAACCAATTTGTAGATGACTTTTTGTTTCAGGATAATAAAGCAACGGATATACCCATAAATGCGTTAAGAATTATTTTCAATATAATCTCAATTCTCAGAAATGATCAGTTTATGCCTGAAAAACAGGTGAGACAACTTACTCTTTTTGATGAAGAGTTCGAAACTGAAAATAATGTTTTTATCTCTATGAAAATCAGAAATAAAAAGATTTCAGAAAAAAGATCCAGTAAACAGATTGTTGAAGCATATGAATATCTTACAAAGTTCAGAATGGGTTGGTACACATCAAAAAATATAGCAGGTAAGGATATTAAAACCTTTGGAGGACTGATCTCTTTACCTACCTATGAAGAAAGAGGTTACACTTCATTTTTAATAAGTAGTTTTTGGCTTAAAAAATTGATTGTCTTAACAGAATATAATCATGTTATGTATAAATTGGTTTATGAAATCAGAAATAACAAACACGTTTTGTTTGCAATATGGTTATCCAAGATTCCTGAGAACGGTACGACTCTGAAACTTTCGACTTTTAATCAGAAGTTTAATCTTAATTATAAAAATTCAAATGACTTCTGTATTAAGTTTTTGAAACCAATCAGATTAAACTTTGATAAATTAAAGTATTTATCATTCAATTATAAATACGAAAATGATGCTATTTCAATTATTCCGTATTTCAATAAAAATAGTGAAGAAGAACTCTTAACAGAGAAAATTAATGATCCTAGGTTTATAAAGCGAAGGATGAGATATTTTAGACAGCGATATTATTTAGAAAATATCGACTTAACCAGATTCTTGTATAGTTATTCTAATATTTTAAAAATAAGGCATCAGATTGAAGAAGCTTACAAAAGATTCATTAAAGAAAACAGGATTAGAGGAAAAACTTCTACCAATATTAAAGGGATTTATTTCCTTCAGAAATTACAAGAATTTCTTATTGAAGTTTACCGGGAATCAGAAACCGGAAAAAGATTTCCGGATGCATATCCAGTTATCATATAATTTAGTTTGCGGTATTGCACTCCTGTGTTTGCGGTATTGCGCTCTCTCCAATTGCGGTATTGCACTCTCTGAAGTTAAGAAAATGTTAAAATTTTAGTTTTTACCGTCAAGTTTGCGGTATTGCGCTCTTTTCCACATCAAATTTTTAGCTGAAAAGCAGCAATTAGGAAAAATCTTGTGAATTCACCAATTGTTTGCGGTATTGCGCTCGGACATAATTGATGTTTTTGCGGTATTGCACTCTCGTTTTTGCGGTATTGCGCTCCTGTCAATTGCGGTATTGCACTCCTGTCATTTTTAAATCAAACGACCATGTGTAAAGGGTTTGCGGGAATTACTAAAATATATATTAAAAGTATTTAAAAGTTTTCTTTTTTATTAAAAGGAATTTTTGCTAATCAAAATAAAAAAAAATGAACTGTAAACAATTCAATTCGATACAATTGGAAGAAGTCCTCCTTTCTCTCGGACACCTTCCAAAAAAACAAAATGAAAAAGAAGCTTGGTTTCTCAATCCTTTCGGAACCGAAACCGAAGCATCTTTTAAGCTCGATAAGCGCCAAAACATATGGTATTTACACTCTGAAGGTGTTGGCGGAAATAACATCGATTTTTTAAAGAAATATTTTAATTATTCCATCAACGAAATTCTCTCCTGGGCATCCGAGAAAAGTTTTTCTTCTTTTCATCAGCAGGCGGAAATTGGGAAGCCAAATTATAACATCACTGAAGTTGCGGAAATTCAAAATTGGAATCTGAAAAAATATTTATTTGAAAGAGGTCTTACTCAGCGATCATTCAAATTTTTAAAAGAGATAAAATTTACCATCAATAATAAAAAATTGTATGCGGTTGGATTCGAAAATTTATCTGGAGGATGGGAACTTAGAAATTCATTTTACAAAGGTTCACTTTTGAAAAAGGATATTTCGATCATTAAAAATGATAGTAATAAAATTGTTGTTTTTGAAGGATTTTTTGATGCACTTTCTTACATCGAATTTCAAGAAAAATTGAAAGAAGATATTCTAATTCTGAACTCAATTTCGATGTTAAACAAAGCCAAAAATTATCTTCAAAGCTATTCTGAAATATTACTTTTTCTCGACAATGATCCTGCCGGAAAAAAGACAAAAGATGAACTATTGTCTTCTTTTTCCAATGCAGTAGATTATAGTTTCATGTATAAAGATTACAAGGATTTTAATGAGTTTCTAGTGGCTGATAAGGGTGGATTTATCCAGCAAGACGAAACTGGGCAGAGCCACTGTTTCATCTTGCCCCTTCGGGGAAATAACTGACCGTCAATAAATTAGAATATTTAATCTTTTTGAAACTATATATCAGGGATATATAAATCTCTTGAAAAGCCGTATTCATCGAAGTTATTACATATAAATCAATATAATGGAGTCTAATAAAAAGCCAAATACAACAATTGCTATTTCTCAACAAGACCTAAAAAGACTGGAGAGTTTTGTAAGAAAAAAAGGACTTTCGAAGAAAGAATTTATTACAGTTTCATTAGATTTTTTTGAGAGAACCGGACTTGATCCAGTTAAACACGAATCTCCAAAAACTGAACTTGAAAAAGTGATAAAAAGAATAGATCAGATTATCGCTTTTATAAAAACTCAGGAGAAAGAAACTATACGTCCGAGTTTTGAAGCAATCGTTTCGAGTGAGGAAAGAATTAAAAATGATCTTTCAAAAATTTTGAAAATTGAACATTTTAATGAGTTCATCAGAGGGTTTAATTCTTTTGCTATGGAAACAAAAAATTCTTTGAAATTGTTAAATCAAAGCAATCACAATGAACATTAAAATTCAGGGTGGCGAAAGTGGTAAATATTCGAATTCCGGAAGTTCATCAAACCTGATTGATTATTTAAAACATGAAGACCTGGAGAGAATGAAGGAGGGAAAACAGGTTGAACACTTTTTTTCTCATGACCAAGATAGAGTTCCTTCAGCTGAAGTAATTGAATCTCTTGACAACAATAAGCAAAAGCTGACAAAAGAAGATGCAAAATTCTTTGTCATTACTGTGAGTCCTTCAGAAAAAGAATTAGAACAAATTGGTAAAACCTCCCAAGAAAGAAGCAACGCTCTGAAAGATTATGTAAGAAACGAAGTGATGCAAAAATATGCTGAAAATTTTGGAAAAGGATTACAGGCAAAAGATATCATGTATTACGCTAAGATCCATCATGAAAGAAATATGAAAAATAATATTGATATGCATGTTCATGTAGTTGTTAGCAGAAAATCTTTAGACAAAAGAATGAAACTTTCTCCAATGACAAACCATAAAAATACAACCAGAGGACAGGTTAAAGGTGGTTTTGACCGTAAAAATTTCATTCAAAAATCCGAGGATGCTTTTGATAAGAAATTTTCCTTTCAAAGAAACTATAAACAATCTTTTGAATATTGTAATGCCATTAAAAACGGTACAATCGAAGAAAGAAAAAGAGTAATAGAAACAGCAATAAAGCAGGAATCTGCAAAGCAATATGAAATTAAAAAAACTGTCGAACAAAATAAAAAGAATAACCAAGGCTTAAGCCTATAAAAATTACAAACATGGAAAAAGATCCAATTTTAATGGTAAAATTTATCATTGTCGCAATGTCTTTATTTTTATTGTATATGCTAGGAGTGAAGATTATAGGTATTAATTCATTCTTATACAATATATCTCAGCACGGATTTTCAGTAGTAATATCTCCTGAAGCAAGCTTCCTGGCAAGATTAAAATTTTTAGTAGTAGGAATCTGTTTCGGATATGCAGAGCTTTTATACATTCTGATTCAATTCTGGATTGTAAAATCTTTGATTCCGCCACTTAAAACGCCTTTCAATTTTTATAAAAAATTAATTTTTTATCCTTTTGGTTTTATTAATAAAAAATTTACAGGCTTTTCATTATTGAAAGATTCAAAGAAAAAATTTCAGGGATTAACTCTTCAAACCAAAAAAAGAACCGTTCAAATTCCTAATCCTTTCCGTGGAATTTTAGTAATAGGTGGTCCCGGAGCAGGAAAATCTGAAAGTTTTGCAGTTCCCTTTATACGAGAGTTAGCACAAAAACAGTTTTCAGGGATCTGTTATGATTTTAAGTATCCATCACTGGCAAATGATATTGAACTTTTTTATTCAGATTCGGTTATTAAGCATTATGTTTTGAATTTTAATGATTCACTTAAAAGCCATAGATGTAATCCATTAAATCCAAAATATTTACCTCATTCAGCGTATGCAAGGGAATATGCTTCTGCCATCACTAAAAATTTGATGAAAGAATCTATTAAGAAAGAGGATTTTTGGTCACGTTCTGCAACAGATCTTCTGACAGCCTGTATTTGGTTTCTGAAGAAAGAATATCCCGAATATTGTGATCTTCCACATACTTTAGCATTGATTGCGACAAATCACACTGATTTAATTGCTTTACTGTCTTCAAATTCCGAAACCAAAGCAATGATATTGTCGCTTGCTACAGCTCTAGAGAGCGAAGCAAATTCACAATTGGCAGGAGTAGTGGGATCATTACAGGGAGCAGTAGCACAGATTAATACACCGGAGTTTATGTATATTTTCGGAGGAGAGGATTTTGATCTGAATATTAATAATCCGGAAAATCCAATTGTTTTGACGGTGGGGAATAATCCTTCCATTGCAACGACATTAGCTCCTTTGTGTAGTTTGGTTATATCAGTTGTTGCAAAACAATTGAATCAACCTCGTAAACACCATTCTTTTGTATTACTGGATGAATTTCCAACTGTTTTTATTAACGATATCCAAACTCTTCCTAATACCGGAAGAAGTAATAAGATTGCAAGTATATTTTTCTGCCAGGATCTTTCACAGCTTACGGATGGTTATACGAAAGAAAAAGCAGATGTGTTATTTGCTAGTTGTCTGAATCATTTTTACGGTCAGGTTTCCAGTAGTCATACTGCAGATATTCTCAGTAAACAGTTTGGGAAGAAAGATCAGTATTTTGAAAGTAATAATACTTCACGTCATTTTCTCAACCCATTTAAAAGAAACGTTGGTCAAAGTCGATCTGTACAGGAAAGAGATGTTTTCAGAAATTCAGTTTTTATGGAGCTGCCGGTTGGTGAATTCATCGGAAGAGTTGCCGAAAGTTCTGAAGCTTATATTCATGAGAAATTTTTACCTGTTAAAAGAAAGCAGTTAGGGTATCAGATAGACAGTCAGTTTAAGAATCAGCCTGATTTCGTTATTACTGATTATTATGAAAAAGTTAGGGATGAAGTAAATGAAATTATTTCTCTTTTCAAGGGAGAAATTAATAAAAATGAAAGCAAGCAAGATCGATCTAGGCAAATGAATCCGGCTCCCGATAATGCTTCTGAAGAATTTAGTGGAATAAACATAATTGAAGATGAAGAAACGAATTCATCCACTGAGCTTGAAGAAAATGAAAGAAATTTTAAGTTTTCAAGCAGAAGTCTCTAAATCAAGCAATCATTAAATAATTATAAAGAACAAAAAAGTTATGAAAATACTACAGAGCAAAATTTCAGTTTGGGGCATCGTAACCCTATTAATAGTAATGATCTTTTTGATCTCAATTGCACTAACAAAAGATTCAGTTAAAACAACAGCAGAAAAGCCGAAAGTAGATTATAAAGAACTTGACAAGGCTTTATTTGGAACTACAGAAAATAATTGAAATCTTTTTTGACAAAAATTGAAAAATTTATTTAAAGAAATAATTTTATAAAAATTTTTAATATGGAAAATACATTCACAATGACCGAAAAACAAATCAATATTTGTAAAAATTCTCTTGAAGACTTGAAAGTTTTACATCTTGAAAATCAACACTTTTATACTCCGGTTGATGTTTACTATAAGCCTTCAGGTGATCAATTTAAAAAGTGGGCTTTACTTAAATGTAATGAGCATGATTGTGAACCTTTTGAGCAGGATATAAAAGATGCAGTAATATTGAGACGTTCTAAAAAATGTCCAGAGTGTCTTTCTATCATTCAAAGTGGGAACAATCGTATTCCTGTTTCAGAACTAAACACTAGAATAAAAAGTTCTAAGAATTCTGTTATCCGGGACAAGCAAATTGTAATCAGATATGAAGATCATCTTCATAATGACAAAAACAGTATGGTTCTGGTGAAATGTAATTTGTTTGGTCATCATAAAAAACCTTATCCGCAAACAGCAGTTTCAATAGGAAAAAATAATATTTGTCCGGAGTGTGCTAAAACGAGAGAGTACAAAAAGAAAGCTGGAGAAAATCTTATTGAAAAAATAAATAATATTTTAATAGAAAAGAACAGCTCTTTTTCATTTTTCGGTTCTATTGATCGAAATGATAAAAGTATTATTTTCTATGAATTAATTTGCAAAGACTGTGGTTGTTCCGAATGGGAAAGGGAAAAGTACGTTTCATCAGTAAAGTGTAAAGTTTGTTATCCAAATGATACGATTGGTGAAAGTAGAGTCATAAAATATTTAAACTTTCTAAAATTGACTTTTAAAAAGCAAAAAAAATTCCCAGGAATGAAAAATGAAAAGGAACTAAAATGTGATTTTTTTATCCCAAAACTGAATTTAATAATTGAGTTTGACGGACATCAGCATTATTATCCGGTTGATTATTTTAAAGGATTTAAAAGCTTTAAAAAAACTATAAAATGTGACTGGATTAAAAATAGATACGCTTTGAAAAATAGGATAAATATCTTGAGAATTCCTTTTTACGAATACGAGAATATTGAGAAATTGATAGATGATTCAATTGCTAAAATAGCTAAAGGTCAAGAAGCTTGTGCAAATGACAATAACCTTTTAAATGTTTATAAAGTAAATTATGTTTCGATAATTGTGACAAAACGAATAAAGTTTAAAAAGAGATTTGAAGCAAACAAAAAAATAAGTTAACAACATAAAATCTATCTAAATGAAACCTCTAGTTCGTGTAATTAAGCACAATACGCATCCTGGAGAAATACTAAATGATTTAATTATTGAACCAAATAATCTGAATATTCAAGAGGCATCAAAGCTTTTAGGTATTACAAAAGCAACTCTTTCTGATATTATTAATGGTAAAGGATCAATTACGAATATTATAGCAACAAGTATTTCAAAAGCTTTTGGAGGCAGTCCAGTTTTTTGGGTTCGTTTACAAGCTGTCTATAATTCAAGAAATGAAAAAGAAAGGGAAGAAAAGGAATTTTTAAAAGTATTGCCTAATGAAGAAGATGACTTTTTTGATGATTTTGAAAATGATTTTGATAAATCTGAGTGGATATGGTAAAGCCAATTAAAACTGAAAAACAGTACGAAGAATATATTGAAAGAATATATGTGCTGTTGCAGAAGAATATTAAAGCAGACTCAAAAGAATCAAACGAGCTAGAAATACTTTCAATTTTAGTGAAAAAATACGAAGAAAAATACTATCCAATCGAAAAACCTAAATCTTTATAGTTATACAATAGTATAAATATAAGGTTTAATACTTGAAGCTGTCAAGCTACTTAATTCATTCACATTACATAAACAGATATAATAAAAATTTTGGAAATATCCAGAGTCTGGATTTTTATGTCTCCAAACAAACTCTTTAACGTATTAATTAAAAATTTTTTTAAAATGAAAAACAAAATCAATTTACTAATTACCAGCTCATTAATACTTTGCTCTAATGTGCTTTACTGCAATTCAATCAATCAGGAAATTACTGATCAGAATTTCAAAATGTTCTTTTCTTGCGGATCAGAAAATTTTGAAAATATTCCTACAAGCTCCAGTTCTTTTGAAACAAACAGCTGGGTAAATAATAATATCACATGGACGGCTTCTGATTCCCGAACCGATCAAACAATTAATAGTAAAGCAATTGTTATCAGAAATGGTAGTCTTACGAGTTCTATTATTACAGGAGGAATTAAAAGTCTTACTGTCACTACACAATTAAAATTTTCAGGAAATCCGGGAAACCTTATTCTGGAAATTAATGATATCCAAGTTGGAACAATACCTTTTAATTCTGGAGTTGTGACAACAACACTTGATAATATAAATATCGCAGGAAATATCATCATTAAGCTTGTAAATCCTAATACGGGGCAAAGAGTTGCTATTGATGATCTTTCCTGGACTTGTTACACAGCAGCATTATCAACTAATGAATTTAATAAGAATAATGCCTTCTTATTTTATCCAAACCCTGTTAAAAGCGGTGAAATCCTACACTTCAAATCAAAAACTGAAAGAATTTTGTTATACAACAGTGAAGGCAGATTAGTTAAAAATTTACTTTTAAATAGTGATGTGTTATTAATAAATGATATTTCGAAAGGAACTTATTTTATTAAAATTGAAAATAGTTCATATAAACTCATTATTGAGTAGTTTTTTATTTCATTATCAATCGGTAACTTTGTGAAGCCCCAATTGCGAAGTGAATTATCCCCAATTTTATTTATAAAAATTGTTGGAATTAAATATTGCAGGTAAATCCTAAAGTAAATGTGATGTTATATCATAAGTATATTTTGAATATACCATTTTTAGGTACTGCTCTTAATAAAGCTCCTGATTTAGGAGCTTTTGTATTATATAAATTTTTCAGTCGTCACTTCCTCAGACTTCTCGTTTCTTCAAAACGCTTGTCATTCGTTGCTCCTTTGTTCAAAATTCACCTTAAACTAATTTTTAACTTAGAAATTAGTACGGTTTTCCATAATTAAAGTAAAGATTTCTTTAGTATATTTAGCATTTGTATAAATAAACTATAACCAACATATGAAAACTGATAAAATAAATAACCAATTAATAATTGGTTTTAATACTACTCTAAGTAATTCTATCAACATCCTACTTTACGTATAATATGATAGTTAGATTTTTACAAGCGGGAAACGGAGATTCTATAATTCTATCTTTCAATGATGCCAATCAAAATCGTAATATTATAATAGATAGTGGTGTTAGTGCTACATATTATAATCCTTCGTCAAATACTTTTGGTCCACTAAAGGATGAAATTGACAGAATAAAACAAAATAATGAATTTATTGATTTATTAATTTTAACTCATATAGATAATGACCATATATGTGGGTTTCTTACATGGTTTGAAAATGATAAAAGTGCATTTAAGCTTATAAAAAAAATATGGTTTAATTCCAGTAATCTTATAGCTGAGCATTTTGAAAAACCAGAAAATGAGGATTTGCAAGTCAAATTAAATATCTTTAACTCTGCTCAGACAGGTATAAAAGAGGCTATTGTTTTTGAAAAATATTTAGAAAAATTTGAATTGTTAAATAAAAATGTAATCATTGAAAAACAAAAATTTGAAGAGAACAATCTAAAAATTGAAATTTTATCCCCTACCGAAACACAATTAGAAAAGCTTTTAAGAGAGTACAGGAAAATAGATTCTTCAGGTAAAACCAAAGGGAAAAGAAAAGATTGGGATATAGACCTTAAAGATTTTATCAAAGAGGAGGAAGAAAAAACGTTTAAATTTAAGGAGGATGATAAAGTGAAAAATGGAAGTTCAATATCATTTATATTAACCTATAATTCATTGAAAATGTTATTTCTTGCGGATTCACATCCAAGTGGAGTAATAAAGGAATTAAGACGATTAGGTTATAGCGAAGATAACCCATTAAATATTAACCTGATGAAAATTTCACATCATGGGAGCAAGGCTAATACAAATAAAGAGCTTTTACAAATTGTAAAAACAAATGATTATATATTGAGTACAGATAGTTCTGGTAATTATCATCCTAATAAAAGGACTATTGCACGGATTATAAATTCAAATCGAGATGCTATTTTTCATTTTAATTATGAGCATGTCAGAAATGAAATATTTACGAAAAATGATAAAAAAGACTTTAAGATTGTTGCTAAAGTAACGAATGAATTAAAATACGAACATGAAGCTTGAAGAGATAAAGTTGTACAATGTTAAGGTTCACTATGGAAGTGGGTGTTTATTTCAAACACCTAATACACAAGAATGTACATATATCTTAACATCAAAGCATTTATTTGAAGGTGTTGATTTTGAGGAAGATGGTAGTGAATATGAATATCGTGAAGAAGATGGAACTGAAATTTCTATTAAAAGATTAGTAGAAAATAATAATATTTGGGAAGAAGATGAGATTCCATTTACTCTCATAAGAGGAGAAACTTATTTTCCACACAAAGAAGCAGATGCAGTAATATTAAAATTAGAACTAAAATTAATTGGATATGATAATTTAAATATCTGTACTAATTTTGATAAAATTAATGATTACTCTCTTTATGGCTATCCTATGCAATTTGAAACGTTAGATATAGGTTGTCAAGACACATCGTATAAAATTTTGGAAAAAGATCTTCCTGCTAACTATTTAATGGGTGCACAACTGGTTAATAAGACACTCGAAAAAATACAGATTGAAGGAATGTCTGGTGGAGCAATTATAGCAGTTGAAGATGATTATGCTAATATTATTGGAATACAAAGTCAAATGAAGCATCCGCGTTGGGCAAATGGAAAAATTTACTTTGTTCCTATTCGATATTTTAATGAAATTATTGAATATGAAGAGTATTCTGGTAAGTTATCCAAGCTAAGTCCTTCTTTTTTTGAAAATTTTGATTTTTTAAGAGACGATTCTTTTGCACTAGACGTTGATTTTATTGATGAAAATAAAATAGCATTTACAAAGCAGCATTTAAGAAATAAAGCTTTAGAAGTAGTTAAATCTGATATAACTCCGATTTCAATTAAAGAATTATTTAGATATAATTTTTTAATTGATGAATCTGAAAATGATTGTTTGAATTCAAAAAATATATGGTTAGGTTGGTTAGAGTTTTTGACTATAATTAATATCGTTAAACAAGAAAATATTTCATTACAACAGTTAGAAGATTTATTTAAAAGTATCAGATTAAAGTATACTCATGTTCAAGACTGTACGACATTATTTCAAAGTGGCTTATCAAAATCTGATTATTTAGGGCTAAAAGAGGGTGGTAAGGTTGTGATAGATTCCAAGAACCCACCTAAAAGAGTATTTAATATTTTACCTGGGAAAATGGTAGATATTGTTAGAGCATATGACAAAAAAGGATTTAGGACAGATAGAGGAATTGATCCATTAAAATCTTTTGGATTTGTGCATTTAAATTATTTTAAAGAAATATTAATTAATAAAATGGATGAATATGCTAATCTTACTGAAATCGAATTATTTGAAAATTTAAAACAGCAATATGATGAATTACTTAAATGAAAATTTTGAGCTAGAATTTCCTCACATTTCCTACAAATACGAGGAGATTACTTTTGGAGGTATCATTCCTTGTTTTTTTATAAATATTTCAGAGGAAGACTTACAAAAAGATTGGCAAGCAATAACAAGTTTTATAGCTTTAAATTATCAATCTGAACTTTCTAATGAATTTAGTGTCTGGAACATTTATATATTTTTTTTGTTAGAAAAAGAAATAGAGGATAGCTTGAAATATTTAATTGAAAATGATACTTTTTCATGTCGAAAAATTGTAATATCACCATGTCAGAATATAGAAGAAATCATTAATGAGCATATTAAAAATTCTGATCTTACTGTTAATAAAGATGAACAATTCCAAAATGTGGAATTTGAACGTAATGATTTGTTATGGGATGCCTTAAGTGAGATCGGAGATAAAAAAAGAAAGACAAAAGAACATTCTTTAAGTTTAGATAAAATAATAATAACTCTAAGAGGATAAATATGAGATTTAAAAGAATAGAAATATCCGGTTTTAGAATATATGATGACCCCAAAGATGCTACTTTTAATTTAACAAATGAATCTGGTGACCCAGTCGGTTTTGTATCATTATATGCTCCAAATGGTTTTGGTAAGACGTCATTTTATGATGCTGTTGAATATGGTATGACAAAATCAATAAATAGATTTTTTATCCGGAATAAAGAAATAGAAAAGCTTGCAAGCTTTCAACGGTTGCAAAATGAAATGCCATTTTTGAGAAATACTAAATCACCAGATGAACGTGAAACATTTATAAAAATACTTACTGATAAAGATGATAATCCAAGAGTAACAAAATTTGAAAAGCGTGGAAATCAGCTATATGATTTAAACTTTAAAAATCCTATTGAAGATGCTTTTCAAAAAGTTATTTTATCTCAAGAATGGATATCAGCATTTTTAACAGAGCAAGATGGAGAATTTCGTTATCAGAAATTTATGGAAACTCCAGAGTTGTCGTCAATAAATTACTATTATAATAACTTAAAATTACTACACTCTGAACTAAAAGCAAGAATATCCAATGAGGAGAAAATTGTAGACACAAATATTCAATATATACAAAAACTTCAAAGTAATGATATTTTAAAAGTTGTTAATGAGCAGATTCAAAAGATAAGAGAATTGAATTCAGGCACATTACTTCAAATGCTGTATTCTGGATCATCCCAAGAAGAGATTAAAGAATTAAAAGATATAGTTGTAAATGAAATCGCATTGATTAATAGCGAAGAAGATCTAAGAGAAGAGCTTGAAGGAATATCGATTGCAAAAAATGGAAATGAAAAGATTATAGGGCTGAAAAATTATTTTTCTCTTTTAAACACTTATAAGAATAATCATGAAGAAGAAACTGCTATAGAAGATTGGTTAAAAGTGTTTGATAGTTTAGATAAACTAAAAAATCAGTTTGATAATAACAATTCTAAATTAAATGAACTTATTGAAAGAAGAAGTGAATTAGGTAAAATTATATATAATTATTTTTTATACGAAAAAAGTAAAGAATCTCTAGAAGGAAAGCAGCAGGAGAAAAATCAGAATAATATTCAAAAAACTAAATTATTAGAAGAAATATCTATTTTGAATCGCAAAAAAGAAGATCTAAATAGTCAAATAAAAGTTTCTTCGATAATGCTAAATGAGCTAATCAAAGAAAAAGATCAACTTCCTCAATTAAAGCAGAATTTAAAAGATCTTTCTGAAAAAATTGATCTTTCTGAAAAACAATACATTTCTATATCAAATCAACTTGAAGAAAAGAAAATTTTATACAATTCTACTAAAGAAGATATTATTTTAATTGAGAAGATCATTGATAATTTTATTAATGATATATATCCTTCGATTTCTGATGATGAAAAACTTCAGACATTACTTGAAGAGTTAATTTTGGACAAAAGAACTTTGTCTGATAAAAAAAGATTATTAAATGATATAAATATTAAAATAAATGAACAAAGTCATTTAAATCAATCAATAACAGATCTAATAAGTCTGGGCTTAAACATCCTAAATAGTAGACAAAGTCAAAATTGTCCTTTATGTGATAGTACTTTTGATTCTTATAATATTCTAGTAAGTAAAATATCACAAAATAAGATTCTTGATGATACTTTGAAAAACTTATTTTCGTTAAGGAATGAATGTGAGCAAAGTATCATTCTATTAAATAATTTAATAGAAGGCAAGAGAGATAATGTAAGAATGAGTTATGAAAAAAAGTTAAATTTTTTAAAAAATGATTCAGAAGCTATTGAAGATACTATTCTTAAAATAAAAAAAGAAGAAAGAAATATTTTAAGTAATATAAAAAATGATAAGGAAAAGAAGGAAGCCATAGAATTAAAATTTAAAAATGAGTCTCTCCAAATTTATGAGAATAACCTTAATCTTGATATTGTTATTAATTCAAATAAAAATAAGGCATTATTAGATGAATTAGATGAAAATCATATTGATATTAATAAAAATAAAGAACAGCAAGAGTTTGTTGATTCTATAACATTATTAATTGATGATGAAATAACTCAAATAGAGAATGATGACAAACATAAATTTGTTGTCAATTATTTTAACATAGAATTTCCAGGGAAAAGTGTATTGTTTTCCGATCTAGAAGAAAGAAATATTTCGCTATCGACAAATATTGAAGAATTAAAAGATATACAAGAGAAGCTTAATTTAGAAATAACTTCTAATGAAAATAATATTAAATCTCTAAATAAAGAGCAATTAATCTTTAACTTGAAAAAATTGAAAGAATTTGCTCTTGAAAATAATTTCAAACTTGATAATTACTTGAATTTTTTAAGAGAAAAAGTAGGAGGAATTTCTTCTATTATAACTGAAGATATTCTTACTCTAATTCTTGATAACAGAACTTTGCAACTAAATGAAAGTATTAATAATATTAAAAAACTGAAGGATGAGTATGAAAAATTAACTAGTTATAGTGATAATATTTGGCCATTCTTGTTATCTGAAAACTCTAAGAAAAAAGTAGAAAAAGCTCTTGGAGAAATAAAATTTTTAACTGAAATTGTTGAACCACAAATACTATATGAAAGAGATAAAGCTAGAATATTTTTGCAAGGAAGTATTGAGAGTTTTTTTCATGAAAATTTGATTAACGATCTATATAAAAAAATAGATCCTCATCCTGATTTTAAATCAATTGAGTTTAAGGCTAATTTTGATACCGATAATCCTCGATTAGATGTTTTTGTTCGCAATGTTAAGGATGAAAGCGTACTGATCCCTAATTTATATTTTAGCACAGCTCAGATCAACATTTTAAGCTTGAGTATATTCTTAGCTTCAGCTTTAAATTCGAAAGATTATGAATGTATTTTTATTGATGATCCAATTCAATCAATGGACAGTATTAATATGTTGTCTACAATCGATCTTTTAAGAAGTATAGTTGTTAATTATAAAAAACAAGTTATACTTTCAACCCATGATGAAAATTTCCATGATCTACTGAAGAAGAAAATGCCTGTGGATTTATTTAATTCGAAATTTTTAGAATTGGAAACATTTGGTAAGGTGAAATAATTTAGCAAATATTGTTTTGTGTAAGTGTATTTTAATACATTATTTTAGATACTTAATTTGTGTTTCTTATTTATAGAATTGAAATAATATAAGTTTTAGTAAATTTATCTCACTATAAAATTTATAAAACAATGATAAACCATTTAGTTTTTGACACAGATGAAAAAAAACTGATTTTTGCTGCGCTAAAATTACGAGAAAAAATAATAAGGGGAGATAAAGATTTTGAAACTTATTTATATAATATTCAAGAAGAAGTTAGTAAAGAAAATGTTTTTCTTTCCAGATCACAATTAGATTCTATTCAAAATTATTTAGGAAGTCTTTTAGATTATAAAGATGAGTATGATCAAGCTGCGGTTATTAATTTAGAGAATAAAATTGATGCAATTACCGAACTTCCGTAATTGTGATTTTTGCGAAATTATTTTCTAAGCTATGAGTAATTAATATGGTGCGAAGCATTCGAAAGCTTCGCATTTTGTTATTAAACTTTTCAAAATTATGATATATCAATTTTGACTTTATATGTTATCAAAAAAAGAATGAACTTCTATGGATAAGAATTTACTAGATAAAATAAATGCAGCAATTGACAAAGCATTGGAAGATTTTCAATCTAACCCGGATATTATTTTTGAGAACGAGCTTGAGCGTTTGAAGTATAAATATGGTGAGCCAAAAGAATTAAAAAATTGGAAAAAGAAACAGAAATGTATAGTTGATGGGTGCGATAAGAAAAGTATAGAGAAGTCACATACAATACAGAAGTCTGGCTCAATAAAAGAACTAGCAGAAAGTGATCATATTTTAACGCCAAATTTTAACATTGAAACAGGAGAAATGGAAATGCAATCTGTAGGTGTCAAGATAGCATCAACATTTCCTGGATATTGCATTGAACACGAGAGCCTTTTCAGTGAATTTGAAAATGAAAAAGATTACAAGACAGGAGAACATATGGGTCTACAATTGTATAGAACTGTTTGCCGTGAAATCGTGATCAACGAGTATCAAAAAAAATCTTTAGAAGATATTCAAAAAAGATATATAGCATTTCGTGATAAGATGATGTTTGATGCTTTCATTTTAAATCTAGATGAAGAAATATTAAATACACCAAATTTAGAATTAAAAGATTTTAAATTAAAGAGCAAGGATGGTAGATTAAGATTAGTGGAAAATCAGATAAAATCAATTGATAGAAATTTAAAAGAATTTTTATATCCTTATCGTGATGCAATTTTGAATGACTTGAAAAAAAAGAAATTTCAGAAAATTGCTTATACTGCAATTACATTTAATCAACAGATTCCTGTTGCCTTGGCTGGAAAAGGTAATTTTTATTACAAGAAAAATATAAATATTATAATGAATATACTTCCTCGAAGCGATAATACATATATATTTTTCTCAACATTAAAAAAGCATACTGAAGCATTGAAGATTTATATGCGGCGCTTCGAAAATCCTCTTCTAATGATGAACGCTATTGAAAGCTGTATGATTCACGGTTCTGATCATTGGTTTATTAAACCAAGTGTTTGGAATAGAATTGATACTGAATTTCAACAAGAAATACTCAACTCAATTTTCGATGATAAGTATGATATAGCTGACAAATTTGAAATGACAATTTTTAATGATTTGAAACAAGCATACTTTGATTTAGCTGAGAACGAAATAATATTACCAGATGATGTTGCAGACCTTATTAAAGTCGAAAAAGAAAAGTTGACGTTTAAAAAAAACTGTCCATAATGTACTCAAAAGATTATATCCCATATGACAATTTTTCGAATAATAAATACTAATTACAAGTCGTAATAAAGAAATATTTGATAGTAATTTTTTTTAATAAAGTTACCTTGATGAAAAATTGCTAGAAATTAAATAAATATTTATATGGAATGCCTAGAAAATGTTAAAAAGTTTAATCCAAATTTTGAAATAATGGATTGGTGTTATGAAAAGCTAAAAAGTGTTGAAGGTGTCGAAAATTATAAATTTTATAATTCTGAAAAAGAAATTAAGGATTATCTAGTTCCTGTGGAAAAAATAGTTGGGACAACTCATGTAAAATATATAGGCAGGAAATGGATAGATCTACCATACAAAATGAAACGCTTTAGTGATTTTTATAATGTGAATAATTTTTTAAGTTTTACTGAAACAGAAAATTTTACTAGAAGTGGAATTTATTATATAAAATATGGAGATCTTTATTTTACTGGTGCAGGTAATCATAGAACTTGTCAAGCAAAATTTAGTAATCTAATGCATATAAAAACTGATTTAATTGAATATATTTTTGATTTTAAAATGTTTCAGATATTTAATTTCCTTACTAATGAGAATTTAATGCCAATAATAAAAGAAGGAGGACATGGCAAGTATTATCGGTTTAGTTCTTGGAAAATTTATGTAAATTCAAAAGAATATTTCTTTCAATCTTTTGAAGCAATTGAGAAGTTTGTAAAATACTATAAAGATTATTCTCCAAGTTTTTTTAATAATATTATAGCTAGGCTATCAAAACAAGAAATCTTTTTTTCATATAATGAACAAAAGGATTATACTCATCTCAAGAATGCTATTATACTTCATAAATTAAATAACAAAAAACAGCCACCCTTTTGACCACCCTAAAAATCAAAAACCTCTGAAAATCAAATGATTTCAGAGGTTTTTTGTACCCAGGACCGGGATCGAACCGGTACTCCTAAGAACTGGTGTTTGAG
>Ga0308158_10001718_pt1 | contig 22315 bp, 22 predicted proteins | sample PhyBR2_FD_201038 | JGI IMG/M metagenome (GOLD analysis project Ga0308158, IMG submission 201038) | Phyllosphere microbial communities from UC Gill Tract Community Farm, Albany, California, United States - DLSLB.R2 | ecosystem: Host-associated > Plants > Phyllosphere > Unclassified | place: USA...
CTGCGATGGCATGGGCCAGGCATTCCACCAGCCGGGTCATTTCGTCGACGGTGTTGTAGTGCGCAATGGAAACACGCACCACCCCGCCCTGAGGCGCCAGGCCCAGTGCTTCGATCAAGTGACGGGCGTAGAAGTCACCAAAACGGATGCCGATTCGCGCTGCATCGACCCGACGCACGATCGCTTCGGACTGCACGCCCTCGACCACGAAACTGATGGTCGGCACCCGGTCACCTGCGGTCACGCGCGGCTTGCCGATGATGCGTACGCCGTCGGCCTCGCGCAGATAGCCCAGCAGAATCTCGGCGAGCCCGTTCTCCTGCACTTCGAACGCATCGAAGGCTGCCTGCATGATCTGCCGCTCGCTGCCTTCGGCGCCCAGGCGCTGGCCGATGTCGAGCAGGTAGTCGCTGATGCCCATGCAGCCGTAAGACAACTCGTAGTTGACGTTGCCCGGCTGCAGTTTGTAGGGCAGCACGTCCTGGCCGATGAAGAAGTGGTTGAGGCTGGGCAGTTCCAGCAGCAGTTCGCGCTTGCCCCACAGCACCGCGAAATGCGGGCCGAAGACCTTGTAGAAACTGAACACGTAGTAGTCGGCGCCGCTGGCCTGCACGTCGACCAGGCGGTGCGGGGCGTACGCCACCGCGTCCACCACCAGCTTCGCACCGCAGGCGTGCACACGCTCGGCGACCTGGGCGACAGGGTTGACGCTGCCCAGAATGTTCGACGCGTGGGTCATCGCCACGTAACGGGTGCGCGGTCCCAGCAGTGCCTCCAGGTCTTGCAGCTCCAGCTCTAGCGTGGACGAATCCACCGACCATACGCGCAGCGTAGCCCCGCGTTCTTCGCACAGACGCTGCCATGGGCCGATATTGGCTTCATGATCGCTGTGGGTGACGATGATCTCGTTGCCCGCGCCGATCGACGGCGCAATGGCCCGTGCCAGCAACTGCAGCAGCAGCGTGGTCGAACCAGCCATCACACACTCTTCCGAATGCCGGGCGTTGATCAGCTGGGCCACCGAAGCGCGTGCTTCCAGCACTTTCTCACCGGCCTTGACCGATGGCGCGTACGAGGCGCCCAGTTGCACCGCGTGGTTGAGCAGGTACTCGGTGATGCGCTCGGCCACCGGCTTGAGCACCGCCGAGCCGCCGGCATTGTCCAGGTAGCCGTAGCCGTCGGCGAGTGCAGGGAATTGGCTACGAACGTAGTCGATATCGAGGGCAGTCAAAGTGAGTCTCCCGGTTGCTTGTTGGGTGCCGAGCATTTCAGTGGTGCAGGATGGCCTGCAGGAATGCCTGGGTTCGAGGTTCCTGCGGCGCAGTGAAGAATGCCTGCGGAGCGTTCTGTTCGATGATGCGGCCGGTTTCCATGAAGATCACCCGGTCGGCGACCTTGCGCGCGAAGCCCATCTCGTGGGTCACCACGATCATGGTCACGCCGGAGCGCGCCAGGTTCTGCATCACGTCGAGCACTTCGCCGACCATCTCCGGGTCCAGCGCCGAGGTCGGTTCGTCGAACAGGATCACCCGCGGCTCCATGGCCATGGTCCGAGCAATCGCGACCCGCTGTTGCTGGCCGCCGGACAACTGGCTGGGATACTTGTCGGCGTGAGCGGCCATGCCGACCTTTTCCAACAGCAGCCGCGCGCGCTCCTGTGCATCGCGTCGATTCATGCCGCGCACCCGCACCGGTGCCAGGACCACGTTGGCCAGCACGGTGAGATGCGGATAGAGGTTGAAGTTCTGAAAGACCATGCCCACTTCGCAGCGGATCCCGGCGAGTTTGGCGCCGGTTTCCACGCGTTGTCCGGACACCCGGATATCGCCGCCCTGATAGGGTTCGAGCAGGTTGATGCAGCGGATCAGGGTGGATTTGCCCGACCCCGATGGCCCGAGAATCACCACCACCTCGCCCTGGGCGACGGTCAGGTTAATATCGCTGAGGGCCTGGAAAGGCCCGTAGAATTTGTCAAGCCGTTCGATTTCGATGACGTTGCTCATGTGCGCTTGCCTCCGTTGCCGTTGCGCCGCTCGACCCAGCTGACCAGTTGCACCAGCGGCAGCAGCAACAACAGGTACATGATCGCCGCCCCCACCAGCGGTGTGGGATTGGCCGAGAGCGCCTGGGCCTGGGTGGCCTGCTTGAGCAGGTCGGGCATGGCCACCACCGAGGCCAGCGCGGTGTCCTTCATGACGTTGATGCAATTGCTGGTCATGGGCGGCAGGACGATGCGCATGGCCTGGGGCAGGATCACATCACGCATGGTGTTGAAGAAACTCATGCCCTGGGAGGCCGCCGCTTCGAACTGCCCCTTGGGGATGGCCTCGATGCCAGAGCGGAATATCTCCGCCGAATAGGCGCACGACACCAAAGACAGCGCGGCCGCCGCGGCAGCGAAGGAAGACAGGCGAATGCCGACGAAGGGCAGTGCGTAGTAGATCAGCACCAGCAATACCAGCAGCGGGATCGAGCGCAGAACATCGATGTAGACCCGTGCCAGCCAGCGCACGGGGGTGTAGCCATACAGCCTGAGCATGGCCAGCAGCAACCCGCCGACCAGGCCCAGCACGATACTCACCACGCCCAGCACGATGGTCACGCCAAGGCCGCGCAGCATCAACGGCAGCGCATCGACGAACACGTCCCAGTTGAAGAATGTGTGTAGCAACTCCATGAACGGATCCCTTGGTCGTGAGCCGGTAGCGGGCGGGGCGAAAGGCTGAACTTACTTGGGTACGTCGACGACCTTCACGGTGCTGGAATCGTCTGCGGCGGCTGCACCGAACCACTTCTTGTGCAGGTCGGCGATCACGCCGTCTTTTTTCATCTCGCTGATGATGGTGTTCACGCGTTCGCCTTCGGCCCAGCCCTTGGCGTGCATCAGCGAGTACTTCTCGCCGGTGGGAATGCGCGCGACCACGGCATACTGCGGCTTGTCCTTGATGTAATAGAGCACGGCGGGAATGTCGCTGATGTAGCCATCCATGCGCCCGGACGCCAGATCGAGCATGGCCGGCGACAGCCCTTCGTAGCGCGAGATGTCCTTGAACTTGTACTCGCCCTGGTGCTTGGCGGCCCACATGTCGCCGGTCGAACCGGTGTCCACGCCCACCACCTTGCCGTTCATGTCGTCCAGGCCCTTGATGCCGGACTTGGTCAGCACCGACAGCGACTGGTCACTGTCATAGTACGGCTGAGCGAACCCTACCGATTCAAGCCGCTTGGGGGTGATGGTGATGGAGGAGATGGCGATGTCGGCGCGCTTGGACTGCACGGCGCTGAACAGGCCATTGAAGGGGATGTTGACGAAGTCCACGGTCTTGCCAGCGCGCTTGGCGACTTCCTTCACCACATCGACTTCGAAGCCGACGATGTCGCCTTTGGCGTCCTGGAACTCCCACGGGACGTTGCCGACGTTGGCACCGACGGTCCAATCGGCCGCCAGTGCCGAGGCCGAAAACGCAGTGGCCATGGCCATGCTCAAAAGTACTTTCACGCTCATGTCTAGCTCCCCGATTCACGTCAGTGCCAATGGCGGCCTGGGTGCTTGCGCAGGCCTGTCGAGAACGAGACTAGAGCGAAGAATCAAATACTTCAAGAATTAATTGAAATGAATTAAATGCTTCATTGGAGGGCGATCCATGTCCGCATTGGTGCGTCTGGCAGAGGTAGGAAATGTGTGGGGCGGCGGGTGTCGTTCAGGTATTGCAGGCCTCAGATGCACTCAAGCGGAGCATGGATCGCGACTGCACCGCAGCTCAACCTGAGACACCGCGCTGCCCTTTTCGCGGCCGATGACCGCTCGTACCGTAATACCCCGATCCTCTGTAGGAGCGGTCAGTGGCCGCGAAAAGCGCAGCGCGGTATCAGCGATCGTCGTCAGTCTTGGCAGGATCTTGGAGCAGATCATCGAAGTCGATCTTGAGCCCCTGCTCCATCGAATCGAGCTCCACCAGCAGCGAACGGAAGCTGGTTTCGTCCTTGACGGGCGCTTCGCCTTCGCCCTCTTCGCTGGCATCGGCCAACGCCTGCAGATGAGCGGGCACCGGCGCGTCTTCGTCGTGGTCGTCGAGGATCGACTCGGGTTCCATCTCGCGCAGAACCGCCAGCGGCGGCAATTCGTCGAGACTCTTGAGGTTGAAGTGATCGAGAAACGCCTTGGTGGTGGCGAACATCGCCGGCCGACCCGGTACGTCGCGATAACCCACCACACGGATCCACTCACGCTCCACCAGGGTCTTGACGATATTGCTGTTCACCGCGACGCCACGCACGTCTTCGATCTCGCCGCGGGTAATGGGTTGGCGATAGGCAATCAACGCCATGGTTTCCAGCAGGGCACGGGAATAGCGCTGCGGCCGCTCCTCCCACAGACGGCCCACCCACGGCGCGTATTTCTCGCGAATCTGCAGGCGGTAACCGGACGCTACTTCAACCAATTCGAAAGCGCGCTTGTCGCAGGACTTGCCGAGCACTTCCAGAGCCTTCTTGAACACCGCCGGTTCGGGCCGTTCGGCCTCCTCGAACAATTCATGCAGACGTTCGAGGGATTGAGGTTTTCCGGAGGCCAGCAGAAAGGCCTCGAGCAACGGCGCCAGATCGCGCGGGTCAGTCAAATTCATTGTTCGGCTCGGGCACGCACATGGATGGCTGCAAAGGCGTCATTCTGCACCAGTTCGATCAGTTGCTCCTTCACCAGTTCGAGGATGGCCATGAAGGTCACCACCACACCCAGCTTGCCCTCCTCGGCGCCGAACAGTTCGACGAAGGGCACGAAGCCGCCACCGCGCAGGCGTTCGAGCACCTGGCTCATGCGTTCGCGGGTCGACAGCGCCTCGCGGCTGACCTGGTGGCTTTCGAACATGTCGCTGCGCCGCAGCACGTCGGCCATCGACATCAACAGCTCTTCCAGGCTGACCTCGGGCAACAGCTTGCGCACCTTCGCCTGGGGGGCATCGAGCTTGGGCACATGGAGATCGCGGCCCACCCGCTTGAGGGTGTCGATGCCTTCGGCGGCGGCCTTGAAACGCTCGTATTCCTGCAGGCGACGAATCAGCTCGGCACGCGGATCGTGTTCTTCATCCTCGACCACAGCGCTGCGCGGCAGCAACATGCGCGACTTGATCTCGGCGAGCATGGCCGCCATCACCAGGTACTCGGCGGCCAACTCCAGGCGCACGGTTTTCATCAGCTCGACATAACCCATGTACTGGCGAGTGATCTCGGCCACGGGAATGTCGAGAATGTCGATGTTCTGCTTGCGGATCAGGTACAGCAGCAGGTCGAGCGGGCCTTCGAACGCTTCCAGAAACACTTCCAGTGCGTCCGGCGGGATGTACAGGTCCTGCGGCATCTGCGTGAACGCCTGGCCGTAGACCATGGCCAGTTGCAACTGCTCGGGTGATTCCAGAGCAATGCTCGACGGCGGGTTTTCAACCGCGCTCAGATCACTCACGCCATGGCCGCGAACGGTGCAGGGTCACCACAACCCACGCGTACCACCTGCGGATCGCCATCGGCCAGGTTGATCACGGTTGAAGCTTCGGTACCACCGAAGCCGCCGTCGATGATCAGGTCGACGTGTTTTTCCAGCAACTGGCGCATCTCGTATGGATCACTGAGCGGCTCCTTTTCGCCGGGCATGATCAAGCTCACGCTCATCAACGGTTCGCCCAGCTCTTCCAGCAACGCCAAGGCAATCGGGTGGCTGGGCACGCGCAGGCCGATGGTGCGGCGCTTGGGGTGCAACAGCAGCCGCGGCACTTCTCGAGTGGCGCTGAGGATGAAGGTGTAGGGCCCCGGCGTGTGCGCCTTGAGCAGGCGGAACGCCGCCGTATCGACCTTGGCGAACAGACCCAACTGCGACAGGTCGCAGCAGATGATCGCGAAGTTGTGCTTGTCGTCCAGCTGTCGCAGGCGCCGCACCCGCTCCACCGCGCTCTTGTCGCCGATCTGGCAACCGATGGCGTAGGAAGAATCGGTGGGATAGATCACGATGCCACCGCCACGAATGATCTCGACCGCTTGCTTGATCAACCGCGGCTGCGGATTCTGCGGATGGATCTGAAAGAATTGACTCACGTTTGCATCCTGTTCAGGCGGAGATTGACGGGTCGTGCTTGAACCGCGCGGACAACGGCGGCAGGTCTACGGGCAGAGGTCGATAGACACCGATTTCGCCCCACGTCCCCGGCCCGTGGAAGTCGCTGCCGGCACTGACCATCAGGCCGAACTCGCGAGCCAGAATGGACAGCGTGCCGACCTGTTCGGCCGCCTGCATACCGTTGACCACTTCGATCGCATGGCCACCAGCTTGAATATAGTCGCCGATCAGCTTGCGCCGCTTGCTGCGGGTGAAGTCGTAGTGCAACGGGTGCGCCAGGCTGATCCAGGCCTTGGCCTCGCGCAACGTGCGCACGGTGTCTTCGAGGGTGGGCCAGTGCTGCTTGACGTCACCCAGCTTGCCCGCCCCCAGCCATTTGCGAAACGCCTCCTGGCGATCTTTCACATGCCCCTGCTGCACCAGAAAATCGGCGAAGTGCGGACGGGCCGGCGCATTACCGCTGTCGCCCAAGCCCTGCTGGATGGCGCGCGCGCCCTCCAATGCACCGGGCATGCCCTTGAGCGCCAGGCGCCGGTCGATTTCTTCGGCACGCAGCCAGCGACCGTGGTGCAGGCTGTCGAGCGCAGCCACCAGGGGCGGCGTCTCCAGGTCGAAATTGTAACCGAGCACGTGGATGGTGGCGCCGCCCCAGGTGCATGACATCTCGACACCACTGACCCACTGCATGTTCAGTGCTGTCGCCGCCGCGCGGGCCTCTGGCAGGCCTTCCAAGGTGTCATGGTCCGTCAACGCCAGGGTCTGCACGCCGTGATCGAAGGCTCGCTGCACCAGGACGGCAGGCGCAAGGGCGCCGTCGGAAGCGGTGCTGTGGCAGTGCAGGTCAACATTCATAGTGGCGCTTTCGCAGTCATTGATGTTTGTTATTATGCCGTCACATCCTGCTTCTGGCTGCCATTGTGAAACAATTGATCGATTTCATCCCGCTGCTCCTGTTCCTCATCGTCTACAAGACCGATCCCCGGATGGTCGACCTGGCCGGCCACAGTTTCGAACTGGGCGGCATCTTCAGCGCCACCAAGGTGCTCATCGCCAGCTCCGTGATCGTCTACGGCTTGTTGTTCCTCAAGCAGCGCAAGCTGGAAAAGGGCCAGTGGCTGACCCTGATCGCCTGCCTGGTGTTCGGCAGCCTGACCCTGGCCTTCCACAGCGAGACCTTCCTCAAGTGGAAGGCGCCGGTGGTCAACTGGCTGTTTGCCCTGGCGTTCGCCGGCAGTCACTTCATCGGCAAGCAACTGCTGATCAAGCGCATGATGGGCCACGCGCTGACCCTGCCCGACCCGATCTGGGCGAAACTCAACGTCGCCTGGGTGGTCTTCTTCCTGTTCTGCGGCGCGGCCAACCTGTTCGTGGCATTCACCTACGAGCAGTTCTGGGTCGACTTCAAAGTGTTCGGCAGCCTGGCCATGACCTTGCTGTTCCTGGTGGCCCAGGGCATCTACCTGTCCCGCCACCTGCATGATTCCGATCGTACAACACCAAAAACCGAGGATTGACATGCTCTACGCCATCATCGCCACCGACACGCCTGATTCTTTGGAAAAACGCCTGGCCGCACGTCCCGAGCATTTGGACCGCCTGAAACAGCTGGAAGCGGCCGGACGCCTGGTCCTGGCCGGGCCACACCCTGCCATCGACAGCAACGACCCCGGTACCAGCGGTTTCAGCGGCAGCCTCATCGTCGCGCGTTTCGAATCGCTGATCGAAGCCCAGACCTGGGCCCAGGCCGACCCATTCGTTGCGGCCGGCGTGTACGAGCATGTGCTGGTCAAACCGTTCAAGCAGACCCTGCCTGCACCCGAGTGAAGGTTTAGATGAGCGATCTGCTACTGATCGACGATGACGTCGAGCTGTGCGAGCTGCTGAACAGCTGGTTGAGCCAGGAAGGTTTTCAGGTCCGGGCCTGCCACGACGGCAGCAGCGCACGCAAGGCCCTGGCCGAGCAGGCCCCGGCGGCCGTCGTGCTCGACGTCATGCTACCCGACGGCAGCGGCCTGGAGCTGCTCAAGCAGTTGCGCAGCGAACATGCCGAGTTGCCCGTACTGATGCTCTCGGCGCGGGGCGAGCCGCTGGACCGTATCCTGGGCCTGGAACTGGGCGCCGACGATTACCTGGCCAAACCCTGTGATCCGCGCGAGCTGACGGCCCGCCTGCGGGCAGTGTTGCGTCGCAGCCATCCGACCGCAGTGGCGGGCCAGATGGAGCTGGGCGACCTGTGCTTCAGCCCGGCCCGCGGCGTGGTCAGCATCGACCAGCACGACATCAACCTGACCGTTTCCGAAAGCCGCCTGCTCGAAGCGCTCATGCGCCAACCAGGCGAGCCGCTGGAAAAACAGGAACTGGCGCAAATTGCCCTGGGTCGCAAACTGACCCTCTACGATCGCAGCCTGGACATGCATGTCAGCAACCTGCGCAAGAAGATCGGCCCCCATGCCGACGGCCGACCGCGCATCATGGCCCTGCGCAGTCGCGGGTACTTCTATGCGCAATAGCGGTACAAGTGCGCACAGCCGCTACGCGCACTGAACTCGCAACGATTTGTCAGCTCCCCCTGCGTCATCCCTTTACACAAGCTTTACGCGGCCCTGACCGTGCCTGACCTTGATCTCCCTAAACTGGGCACATCCGGTAACGACCGGGAACCAGACAGGAGATTCACCATGCGCAAGACCACCCTCGCAATGCTGTTCGCCGCCACCCTGCCTACCCTGGCCATGGCCATGCCACAAGGCGGCCCTGAGGGTTTCGGCCCTGGCCCAGGCAAAGGCGGCCCAGGCCCTCGTGGCGGCGAGCCGTTTGCCCAGCTCGACCTGACCCACGAGCAGCGTACCCAGGTTGGCAAACTGATGGGTGAAGAACGCCACCAGCAGCGCGAAATCACCAAGAAGTACTTGGACAAGCTGCCAGCAGCCGATCGCAAGGCCATGGAAGATGAAATCAAGGCCAACCACGACAAGGCCCAGACCAATGTGCGTGCAGTGCTCAAGCCCGAGCAGCAGAAGCAATTCGACGAGATGAAGAAGACCCAGGAAGAGCGCCGCGCCGAATGGGCCGAATTCCAGGCCTGGAAAGCCCAGCAAGGCAAGAAAACCCAGTAATATCGGCGCAAGCCCCCCAGCCCGGTACGCTCACGCGTACCGGGCTTCGTTCACTGAGGAATTAGCCTTGCGTTCATTGTTCTGGCGCATCCTGGCCAGCTTCTGGCTGGCCATCGCCCTGGTAGCCGGCCTGTCGATTCTGCTGGGCCACATGTTGAACCAGGACACCTGGATCCTCAGTCGGCACCCGGCGGTCAAGCATTTCGCCCAGGATTGGGTGGAGCGCTATGAAAGCAAGGGTGCCGAGGCCGCCCAGGATCTGCTCGAACAGCGCAAGCGTCGCTATCGCATCGACACCCAGGTGCTCAACGAAGCCGGCGAGGCGGTCGTGCCGGGGACGTTTCCACGCCGTGCCGAAGCCTTCGAGGCGCGCCACAACGAAGCCGATCGCGACCTGCCGTGGCGCCGGCTGACGGCGGACTACACCAGCCCCACCACGGGCGACACCTACCTGCTGATCTACCGCATTCCCCACCCCGAACTCGACTCCTGGCACCGCGACTCCCTGCTCATGCCCATCAGTGCATTGGTGATCGCGCTGGTCGTGCTGACGCTGTTCAGCCTGATGGTGACGCTGTCCATCACCCGCCCCCTGAGCCGTCTGCGCGGCGCCGTGCATCAATTGGGGCAGACCACCTATCAGCAGAACAGCCTGGCGCAACTGGCCAGTCGTCGCGACGAATTCGGTGTGCTGGCCCGCGATTTCAACCGCATGGGCGCGCGCCTGCAGAGCCTGATCGGCAGCCAGCGGCAGCTGTTGCGCGACGTGTCCCACGAACTGCGCTCGCCCCTGGCCCGGCTGCGCATCGCCCTGGCTTTGGCCGAACGTGCCGAGCCTGCCCAGCGTGACCTGCTGTGGCCGCGCCTGACCCGTGAGTGCGACCGTCTGGAAGCCCTGATCAGCGAGATTCTGGTGCTGGCGCGGGTCGACGCGGAACAGGCCACGGCCGAAGACGTCGATTTGCCAGCGCTGCTGCAAGCCGTGCGCAAGGACGCTCTGGTTGCCGTGCCGGAGCAATCCATCGAACTGGACATCGCCCCGCACCTTGCGCTGCAAGGCTGGCCCACCATGATCGAACGGGCCGTGGACAACCTGTTGCGCAACGCCCTGCGTTTCAACCCCGCGGCGTCACCCGTGGTGCTGTCGGCGCAGCCGGTGGATGGGCGGGTGCGGATCAGCGTCCGCGATCACGGCCCAGGCGTGGCCGACGAACACCTGGCGCGCCTGAGCGAGCCGTTTTTCCGCGCGCCGGGGCAGAGCGCCGCCGGCCACGGACTGGGCCTGGCCATTGCCCGCCGTGCTGCCGAGCGCCACGGCGGCAGCCTGCACCTGGAAAACCATGCCCAGGGTGGCTTGATCGCGACCCTGGACCTGCCACCGGTACCTGTCGTGGTGGCCTAGCCGAGCATGATCAGGCGCCCCACGCCTGAACGAAGTCGGCCGTGGCCAGCGCTGGCGCCTCGCGCAATTCGCGCGCAGGCGTGCCCAGGTACAGGAAACCGATGACCTGCTCGCCCTCGGTCAGGCCCAGCTTGTCGGCGACATAGGGCGCATAGGACAACTCGCCGGTACGCCACACCCCGCCCAGGCCCTGGGCGTTAGCCGCAAGCAGAATGCCATGGGCGGCGCAGCCGGCCGCCAGCAGTTGTTCGCTTGGTGGCACCTTGCGATGCGCTTGCAAACGAGCGATCACCACCACGACCAGGGGCGCGCGCAACGGCATGTTGCGCGCTTTCTCCAGCGCCGCTTCACCCGCTTCGGGGTTGAGCGCGGTGGCCTCGGCCAGGACTTCGCCAAGCTGCTGCAAACCTTCGCCTTCAACGGTCAGAAAACGCCACGGCCGCAACTGGCCGTGGTCGGGCGCGCGCAGGGCGGCCTGGAACAGCACTTCGCGCTGTGCAGCCGTCGGCGCGGGCTCCATCAGCCGGGGAGCGGAAACACGATTGAGCAAAACCTCGAGCGCCTCCATGGGCAACCTCCTGTCGAACGATAAGCCGCTATTCTAGACCCAAGCAGCCTTCGCCTGCCGGGTTTACATGCTGTGGCCCGCAGGTAGAATGGCGGCCCTTTCCTTCCTGGCCAGAGCTGACCCCATGGCGTTGCCGACCCTGCGCATCATCGGTTTCATTATCGGCATCTTCCTGATCACCCTGGCCGTGAGCATGGTCGTGCCCATGGGCACACTGGTGGTGTTCGAACGTAGCCAGGATATCCAGTCGTTCCTCTGGGCCAGCCTGATCACCTTCGTCGCAGGCCTGGTGCTGGTGCTGCCGGGGCGCCCCGACAACGTCAACCTGCGCCCGCGGGACATGTACCTGCTCACCGTCAGCAGCTGGGTGGTGGTGTGCGTGTTCGCCGCCCTGCCCTTCCTGCTGACCCAGCACATCAGCTACACAGACGCCTTCTTCGAAAGCATGTCGGGCATCACCGCCACCGGCTCGACGGTACTCAGCCATCTGGACGAGATGTCACCTGGCATCCTCATGTGGCGTTCGATGCTGCACTGGCTGGGCGGCATCGGCTTCATCGGCATGGCCGTGGCGATCCTGCCGCTGCTGCGCATCGGCGGCATGCGCCTGTTCCAGACCGAATCCAGCGACCGCTCGGAAAAGGTCATGCCGCGCTCGCACATGGTCGCCAAGTTCATCGTGCTGGTCTACGTCGGCTTCACTGCGCTGGGCACCCTGGGCTTCTGGTGGGCCGGGATGAGCCCGTTCGATGCGGTCAACCATGCCATGTCGGCGATTTCCACCGGCGGCTTCTCGACCTCCGACCTGTCCCTGGGCAAATGGCAGCAACCGGCGGTGCACTGGGTGGCGATCGTGGTGATGATTCTGGGCAGCCTGCCGTTCGCACTCTACGTCTCGACCCTGCGCGGCAACCGCCAGGCGCTGCTGCGTGACCAGCAGGTGCAGGGCATGCTGATGCTGTTGGTGGTGACTTGGCTGGTGCTCGGTACCTGGTACTGGGCCACCACCGAGCTGCCATGGTGGACGGCGTTCCGCCACGTGGCCCTGAACGTCACCTCGGTAGTCACCACCACGGGCTTCGCCCTGGGCGACTACAGCCTGTGGGGCAACTTTTCGCTGATGCTGTTTTTCTATCTAGGCTTCATCGGTGGCTGTTCGGGCTCGACTGCAGGTGGGATCAAGATCTTCCGCTTTCAGGTGGCCTATATCCTGCTCAAATCCAACCTCAACCAGCTGATCCACCCGCGCGCGGTGATCAAGCAGAAGTACAACGGCCATCGCCTGGACGAGGAGATCGTCCGCTCGATCCTGACCTTCTCGTTCTTCTTCGGCTTCACTGTCGGCATCATCGCCCTGGCATTGTCGCTGCTGGGACTGGACTGGATGACCGCCCTGACCGGCGCGGCCAGTACGGTTTCCGGCGTCGGCCCGGGCCTGGGCGAGGTGATCGGCCCGGCGGGCAACTTCGCCACGCTGCCGGACGCTGCGAAGTGGATACTGGCCCTGGGCATGCTGCTGGGTCGTCTGGAGATCATCACCGTGCTGATCCTCTGCATGCCGGCGTTCTGGCGGCACTGATAGAGGCGAAGCCAAAGGGCTCTAGGGCGCCGAGCGCGTGACCTCGTTGTGCCCCAGGTCGCGCGCCGGATCGATCAGGTCACGAATGCGCTGCTTGAGCACCTTCGCTTCGGGAAAGCCACCGTCGGCCTTGCGCTCCCAGACCTGCACACCGTCACAGGTGATGTGAAAGGTACCGCCACTGGCTGGCGCCAGGGCAACCTGGCCCAGGTCCTCGCCGAAGGTGCTGAGCAGCTCCTGAGCCAGCCATGCCGCACGCAGCAACCACTGGCACTGGGTGCAGTAGGTGATCACCACGGCAGGCTTGCTTGCGACGACCTCGCTCATGCCTCCCCCATCCGTGCCAGCAACTGCCGCGCTGCCTGCTTGCAGGACTCGTCGCCTTCGCTCAGCAGTTCATGAAGCAAAGTGCTGGCTTCGAAGGTATCGCCTTCGTCGAGCAACTGCTGGGCCTGGTCGAGTTTCTGCGCCGAGGCGTGCTGCAGTTCCAGATCGTCGAAGTCGACGGTCAGGGCATCCAGCTCGGGCAGGTCGCTGTCGGCGATGAAGCTGTCGAGGAAATCGTTGTCGATGTCATCCTGGCTCTTCCCAACTGGCACGTCGTCTTGCTGGAGGAACGGTTCCTCCTCGACATTGGCAAAGTCGCTGAGAAACTGCTCTTCGGGCATCTCGAAGACTTCCGGCAGTTCCTTCAAGTTGCTGGTGAAGGCCGGGTCCATCGTATCGTCCGGCTCCGCCGGGCTCACCGTTGGCTTGCCCTTGGGCGCCGGCGTATCGCCGAACGGGCTGACCAACGCCCAATCGGCGTCCATCGACAGGTCGTCGAGGTTGAGCTGGAATTCGTCATCCTGCTCCTGCGACGTGGCAGGCCGGGCGGGCGTGTCGGACGCCTCCAGATCGAAATCAGGCAAGTCGAAATCGGGTTCCGGCTCAGGCTCCGGTTCGGGCTCTGGCGCGGATTCTGGTGTGAGCGTGGGCGCGGACTGCACAGACGCGGCGGCCGCCACGCCCGTCGCCAGTGCAGCGGCAGCGGCGATAGGTGCCGCGCGTTCGGGGGCCTTCGGGGCGGGGGTCGGTGCAGGTTCCAGATTGACGAAGCGGCCACGTATCTCGGCCAGGGTCACCGGGTTGAAGCCTGCGGCCAGCAGCAGGGCCTCCTGTTCGGCAAACCCCTTGGCATTGCCCTGCTGGCCCAGCACTTCGAGCATACGCACACGCAGGTCGGTCCGTTCCGGTTGCTTGGCCAGACCGTCGCGCAGAATGCCCAGAGCTTCGTTGAAACGGCCGTAGGCAATATAGATACTCGCGCCGTCGAGGGCATCGGTGGCGGTCGGGGCTTCCCGGCGAGGTACCGGCGCAGGCTCGGCGCGCATCGGCGGCGCGGCAGCTGCCACCGCCATGGCTGGCGCGGCAGCGAGCGCTGCTGGCTGCGCCGGTTGGGTGATGACCGGCTCGAACATGTCTTGCAATCCGGCCGCCTTGCGCTGCCGTTGACGACGCAACAGCAGCAACAGAGCGATGACCAGCAACAGAGCGGCGACCAGGGCCAGGATGTTCAGCCAACTGCCGGTATCCACCGGGGCCGTGGGTACTGTGGTGGTAACGGGCGCAGGTGCGGGTGCAGGTGCCGCCGCGGTGGGCGCTGGCGTTGGAAGCGCGGGGTCGGTCGTCGCGCTTGCAGCCGTCGGTACGGCAGGTGCAGGCACAGGCGATCCAGGCTGGACGGGCGGGGTTTCGGCCAAACGTGCCTGCAGCTGGGCGACCTGCTTGTCCTTGTCGGCGACCTGCGTCTCCAGGTTTTGCAGACGCGTCTGCACCTCATCGAAGCTTTTCTGTAGCTGCTGGTTTTCCAGGGCAGCGGCTGCGAGCTGCGCAGCATCCTGGGAAGGTGTCGGCGCAGCGGCCTTGGCCGGCGCCTGTTTCGCCGGCTCATTCGATGGCGCAGATGCCGAGGGCGTTCTGGGCGCGGCAGCCGCCTGGGTGGGCGGCTGGGCAGTGGCTTGCGCGACCGGTGTGCGCTGCGGTGCGCGTTCGGCCAAGCCTGGGCCCATTCCCGGTGGATCGAGCAACACCGTGAAAGCGCGCAGCAACTGCCCATTCGGCCGGCCGACTTGTATCACGAAACTCATGAACGGCTCGGTCACCACCTTGCTCGAGCTGACATGAATGACCTTGCGACCGCCACTGAAATCGGGCGAGAACTTCAAGTCGTTGAGGAAGAAACTGCGTTCCACCCCCGCCCTGGCGAATTCTTCGGCCGTCGCCAGGCTGGCACGGATGTCGTCCTGTTCCAGCCCTGCGGTGTCGAGCAAGGCGATATCGGCGCGAAACGGCTGGTTGAGCGAGGAGCGCAGAGTCAACTCGCCCAGGCCCAAGGCCGAAGCCGCCGTGGAATAGCACAGCGCCACAGCCCATATCGGCGCCAGCAGGCGAAGCGAGGCAAACCTTGAACGCGACGGTATACGCACTTGCATGGGAATCCCTTGAAAACCGACATCCAATAACTTTATAGCCCGTGCGGCCCACTTGCTCCAAGCGGGTGACGGCCCGTTGACTTCAGGATTTCTTTTCCAGATTCGCCAGAATACGGCTGTGTACCCGCATGGCGGTGCTCAGTTCTTCTTCGTCGACCCCCATGAACAGCTCGACACGCAAGGCGTTGGCGATGGTTTCGATCTGCTCGATGAGCGGCCGGGCCGAGGGGCAGAGCATGATCTTCTTGGCCCGACGGTCTTCGACCACGGCCTGACGCTCGACCAGGCCTTGCGCTTCCAGGCTGTCCAGCAGCCGGGCCAGGGTCGGCCCTTCGACGCCGACGCTCTGGGCCAGCTCGCGCTGGGTCGGCGGTTCGCCGAATCGCGCCAGGTGCAGCAGCACCAGCCAACGTGCCTGCGACAATCCCAGGCCCGCCAGTCGGCGATCCAGCTCGGCCCGCCAACCACGGGACATGTGCGCCAGCTGCATTCCAAAGCGATGTTGATCAGTTAACGGCATAGATCTCTCTTGAAAAAACAGCCTCGCGCAAGCAGCACCTGCGTCAAGGCCCGAGCTGATGATTAGTCAGCTAATCATGACCTTGGCACACAGGCAAGACTCATGCCCAGTAGCTGCCTGGTTCACACTTCGAATTCAGACTGCAACGCCGCGCGTACGCAATACAGCACGCCCTCGGGCACCCGACCGGCAAATTGCCCAGCAATCTCGGCGACGGCAGGCAACTCGCCTTCGCCGTCGAGAAATGCGTCCTGGATCTCGCTCATCAATTCTTCGGGAAGGTCGAGCGCCTGTTCCAACGACAGCTGTTGTTGCGCGATCGCTTCGGCGAGCAGGCTGTAGACATTCTTCTCACTGCACTGTAACTGGCCGGCGATCTGCAGCGGGGTCATGCCAGCGCGCGCCAAACTGATCAGCTCGTGGCGAATATCCGCCACCTCGCGTGGCGCTTCTGCGCCGCCCGCACCTGCCAGGACCTGCAAAAACGCTTCGCCGTAGCGCTCGAGCTTGCGCGCGCCCACGCCGCTGACCCGACCCATCTCAGCCATGCTGGTGGGCTGGCTGCGCAGCATTTCGAGCAACGTCGAGTCGGGGAAAATGACGTAGGGCGGTACCGCATGTTCCTGGGCCAGGTTGCGCCGCAGCGTACGCAGCGCTTCCCATTGTTCGCGCTCTTCGTCGCGCACCAGCTGGCTGGCCGGGCTGGCCGAGCCGCTGCCACGGGTGGAGGACGTCTGCGGCTTGAGCTCCTTGCGCAGTTCGAGCATAACCTCGCCACGCAGCAGCGGCCGGCAAGTGTCACTCAGGCGCAGACCGCCGTAGCCTTCCAGGTCGATGTCCGCCAGCCCGCGCGCCACCACCTGGCGATACAGCGAACGCCACTCCCCTTCCGAACGGCCCTTGCCGACGCCGAACACGGCCAATTTGTCATGGCCAAAGCTGCGCACCTTTTCGGTGTCCTTGCCCAACAGCACGTCCACCAGATGGCCGACGCCATAACGCTGGCCGGTGCGGTAGATCGCCGACAGCGCCTGGCGCGCCGGTTCGGTGGCATCCCAGGTCTGCACGCCGTCGACACAGTTGTCGCAGTGGCCACAGGGTTGCGGCATGTCTTCGTCGAAATAGGCCAGCAGCGCCTGGCGACGGCAGCGGGTTTCTTCGCACAGGGCCAGCATGGCATCGAGCTTGTGGTGCTCAAGGCGTTTATGGCGCTCGTCGCCTTCGGAACTCTGCAGCATCTGCTTGAGCATCAGCACGTCTTGCAGCCCGTAGGCCATCCATGCATCCGCCGGCAGGCCATCGCGGCCGGCGCGGCCGGTTTCCTGGTAGTAGGCTTCCAGCGACTTGGGCAGGTCCATGTGCGCCACGAAGCGCACGTTGGGCTTGTCGATGCCCATGCCGAAGGCGATGGTGGCAACCATGATCAAACCTTCCTCGTTGAGGAAGCGCTTCTGGTTCGCCGCCCGCGTCGCCGCGGGCAGGCCAGCGTGGTACGGCAACGCCGGGAAGTTGTTTTCGCAGAGGAAGGCGGCGACCTCGTCGACTTTCTTGCGCGACAGGCAATAGACGATGCCGGCATCGCTGCGCCGCTCGGCGAGGAACGCCAGCAGCTGCTTGCGCGGACTTTCCTTGGGCACGATGCGGTAGAAGATGTTGGGTCGGTCGAAACTGGACAGGAAGCGTTCGGCGTCCTGCAAGTGCAGACGGGTGACGATTTCCTCGCGCGTGCGCTTGTCGGCGGTGGCAGTCAGGGCGATCCGCGGAACTTGGGGAAACTGCTCGGCCAACTGGCCTAGCTGCAAGTACTCGGGACGGAAATCATGCCCCCATTGCGAAACGCAGTGAGCCTCGTCGATGGCGAACAGGGCGATGTCCAGCCCGCGCAGGAAATCCAGCATGCGCGGCTGCACCAGGCGCTCGGGCGCCAGGTAGAGCATCTTGATTTCGCCGCGGCGGATGCGCGCGGCCAGCTCGCGCTGTTCATCGGAACTGAGCGTGGAGTTGAGCGCCGCTGCCGCCACGCCAAGTTCTTCGAGGGTGGCGACCTGGTCGTCCATCAGGGCGATCAGTGGCGATACCACCACGGCCAGGCCGTCGCGCAGCAGGGCCGGCACTTGGAAGCACAGCGATTTGCCGCCACCGGTGGGCATCAATACCAAGGCATCGCCACCGCGGGCCACACGCTCGATAATGGCACCCTGGCGACCGCGGAAGCTGTCGTAGCCGAAGATGTCTTTAAGAACGCGTTGAGCCTGTTCGAGCATGGGTCACTCCAGAAATCGTAAAACCACCCGGGCCGCACAGGCTGGATGAAAAGCGCTTTTGCCGCATCCGCCTTTGCGTAAGCGGGGGTTACCGCCCCGTGAACTCGGGGCCTGAGCGAAAGACCGCGGCAGTATACCCCAGTGCCCGCAACGTCGCGCGGCACCCGGACATCCTGCCATTTAGCCCCTTGGGTGGCGCACAGGCCCTAACAAGGCCTAGAATTCACTATCCGCATAGTCTTCCAAGGTAACCTGTTAATGTCCTTCGCCGAGCAACTGACCCGCCTGCAAGCCTTCCTCGACGCCGACGAGCTGCATGACGAGGCGCTGGACTACGTCGCCGCGCATGGCTACCTGACCGCCCTGTCGATCTGTTCCGAGGACGTTCCGGAGCGCGAGTGGATCGATGCGCTGTTCGCCGAGCCGCCGCACTACAGCGATGACGCCCAGCGCGAAGAGATCGAAGGCACCCTGATCCAGCTCAAGGCGCATATCGCTCGCCAACTGGCCAGCGACGAAGAGTTCGAGCTGCCCTGCGACCTCGACCTGGGCGAGGAGCCTGATGATTCCGACCTGCGCGGCTGGTGCATCGGCTTCATGGAGGGGGTGTTCCTGCGTGAGTCGGCCTGGTTCGAAACCGCCGAGGACGAAGTCAGCGAGATGCTGCTGCCGATCATGGTCGGTTCGGGCCTGTTCGACGAGCAGCCGGAGTTTGCCGACATCGCCGCCGATGCGAATCTGATGGACGACATGATCGTGCAGATTCCCGAAGCGCTGACTGCCCTGTACCTGCTGTGCAACGCCCCGGACGAAAAACCGGCGATCCTCAAGCCGCGCCATCACTAAGCCTGGGGCCGTGCATCAGGCCAAGTCCGCCTGGTTGCGCTACCTGCTGCTGGGCATCGGTTGCGCAAGTGTCTGTCTGGGCGTTATCGGCGTGTTCCTGCCGATCATGCCCACTACCCCTTTCCTCTTGCTCGCCGCCGCATGCTTTGCACGCAGCTCGCCACGCTTCCACGCGTGGCTGCTGAGCCATCCGCAGCTGGGACCACTGCTGAAGTCCTATCTGAACGGCGAAGGCATCCCCTTGAAGGCCAAGGTGCTTTCCATCGGTTCGATGTGGGTCAGCATCGCAGTGTCCTGCTGGTTCGTGCCATGGCCCTGGGTACGCGTGCTGCTGGTCGCCGTCGCGCTGGCCGTGACGGTTTATATTGCCCGACAGAAAACCCGTACCTGATGGCAAATCCACTACCGAGCACCTCACGATGTGCCGCAAAAAGTCAGTGGGGTCGAAGCCGTGACGGCGACGAACGGTGACTGCCCGCTAAAACCTGAATTAAATCAAGTATCTAATCCGTCATGCCCATCTGAATCAGGGCTGATACAACACCCTTCCTAGGTGACAATTTTCCGTCACTATCTGACTGCAATTTTCCGCCTTTGCTTTGGCACCCCCTCACACCCCCCAAAACGCTGGCCCTGAGCCTTACACCCTGCGCAACCCCGCTCCCCGCGCGCGCCTCAGCGGCGGTGAAATCTATTTGCCATCATCGAAACGAATGATGGCATAACTGTTTTTTGCTCTATATCATGTGAAAATTCCGTTGAAAGCGCTGCTCTCGGCGCCGCGATTGCGCCTGTTACACACCTGAAACGGACTTTTAACCGAGTTATTCGCCAACATTCTGGCGTATGCCTGACTTCAAACATAACGGAGAAGCACCCGAATGCGCGTTTTCACCCCCATCTGCAGCGCGATTTTGTTGGCCATGGCGTGCTCGCACGCGCAAGCCATGTCGCTCACCCAGGCGATCCAGAGCACCGTGGATAACCACCCTGAGCTGGCATCCAACATCAACAGTCGCCTGGCCGCAGATGAGGACGCGAAAATTGCTCAGGGTGCCTACCGCCCCAGCGTCGATTTCGTTGCAGGCTACGGTCGTGAGCGTTCGGACAACTTGAACACCCGCGCGCGGGGCAATCACAACAAGGAAACGCTGAACTACACGCAATCGGAACTGCGTCTGCGCCAGATGCTGTTCGACGGCTCCAGTGCATCCAGCGAGATCAGCCGGACCCGCTCGACCGCCACGTCCCGTGCCTATTATGTTCAAGCCACCGCCCAGGACCTCGCGCTCCGCGCCGTCCAGGTGTACCTGGATGTACTGCGCAACCGTGAACTGGTGACCCTGGCCAAGAACAACCTGCAGGCGCACCTGCGCGTCAATGACCAGATCGGCTTGCGCAGCGAACGTGGCGTTGGCAGCACCGCCGACGTCGATCAGTCGCGTGCCCGTCGCGCCCTGGCCGAGAACAACTACAACACCGCCCAGGTCAACCTGGCCGATGCCGAAGCTGCATTTTTCAGCGCCGTGGGCCGCCTGCCCGACGAACTGGAACCCTTGCCTTCGATCCGTGGCGAATTGCCGGCCGACCTGAACGCCGCGCGTCAGTCCATGATGGAAAACAACCCATACCTCAAATCGGCCCAGGCTGATGTACAGGCTGCCGAGAGCCAGTACCAAGGCGCCAAGTCCGCGTTCTACCCACGGGTCGATGCGGAGCTGGCTACCGGTGCCAACAACAACCTGTCGGGCGAGCGCGGTCACAACAACACCGACTGGCGCGCCGGCGTGAGCATGAGCTACAACCTGTACCGCGGCGGCAGCGACAAGGCTCGTTTGCAAGGTGACGCGCATCGCATCAACCAGGCCATGGACATTCGCAACAACGCCCTGCGTCAGCTGAACGAAAACATGGCGTTGTCGTGGAACGCCATGAAGAACGCAGGTACGCAGATCCCGTATGCCCGTGAATACGCCGAGACCACCACGCGCGTGCGTGCGGCCTACCAGGATCAGTTCGGCCTGGGCCAGCGGACCTTGCTCGACGTGCTCGACAGCGAGAACGAGCTGTACACCGCCAACACCCGCTACGCCGAAGTGCGCTACACCGAGGAATACTCGATGTACCGCGTGCTCTCGAGCATGGGTGAGCTGCTGGCCAAGACCCGCGTGGTCCTGCCAGCCGAAGCCGTTGCCTTGACCGAAGTGAAGAGCGAAGCGCGCCTGCCAGAGATGCACTGATCGCCGACGCGAACCCCGTGACCGCTCGTTCGCAGCCGGCCACGGGATTTGCACGACGAATACCCTGGGGTCAGCTCAGGGTTTCGTCGATCACCAGTACGACCTTCCCTGAAATCTGATTGCTTGCCAGCGCCTCGAACGCCGCTTCCGCGTCGGCGATTGGAAACGTCTTGGCCAGCTGCGGCTTCAAGCGCCCTTCGGTGAACAAAGGCCACACCTGCTGGCCCAGGTCACTGAGCAGGTCGGCCTTGAACGCATCGTCCCGGCTGCGCAGCGTCGAACCCTGCAAGCGCACGCGCTTGCTCAGCACCTTGGCCAGGTCGAACTGTGCCTGGCGGCCGCCCATCAGGCCGATCATCACCCAACGTCCGTCCAGTGCCACCACGTCCAGGTTCAGCTCGCTGTAATTGGCGCCGACCGGGTCGAGGATCACATCGAAAGGACCCAGGTCCTTCAACCCTTCCAGGCCATCGCCGCGCACCACGCCGCCCTGGGCACCCAGCGCTTCGCAATAGGCCAGGCGCTCGGCAGAACCGACGCTGACCCAGGTCGGGTTGCCGAACGCCTTGCACAGCTGGATCGCCGCCGAGCCGATGCCGCTGGCGCCGGCATGCAGCAGGACCTTTTCGCCCGGTTGCAGCTCGGCCAGCTGGAACAGGTTCAGCCACACCGTCGCGTAGACTTCGACGATGGCTGCGGCCTCATGCAGGCTCAGCCCTTCGGGCACGGGCAGTACGTGGCGGCCATCGACCACCACTTCTTCGGCCATGCCACCACCGGCCAGCAGGGTGCACACCCGGTCGCCGACCTGCCAGGACGAACCCACGCCCACTTCGCTGATGACCCCTGCGCATTCCAGGCCCAGGATATCGCTGGCTCCCGGTGGTGGCGGGTACAGGCCGGCACGCTGCATCAGGTCGGCCCGATTGAGACCGGCCGCAGCGACCCGAATCTTCACTTGACCTACGTCACACGTCGGGCTCGGTTGTTCGCGCCACTCCACATGTCCTTCCACGCCTTGCAATGCCTTCACGGTGCCTCCATAGTTGAGTCATGACTGAGCCCGACGCCTAGGCGCCGGGCTTTTCGCATTATGCGTCCGGCTTCAACGGAACCGGCGAATTCAAAGACGGCCTAATATGCGTGATCAATTGCCCCCACGTCGAATCAGCATGAAGCATTTCATTCCCGGCAGTGCCC
>Ga0308158_10001721_pt1 | contig 22271 bp, 23 predicted proteins | sample PhyBR2_FD_201038 | JGI IMG/M metagenome (GOLD analysis project Ga0308158, IMG submission 201038) | Phyllosphere microbial communities from UC Gill Tract Community Farm, Albany, California, United States - DLSLB.R2 | ecosystem: Host-associated > Plants > Phyllosphere > Unclassified | place: USA...
AGCCCGGCCCTGATGCCGCGCGGTGTCGCCGGCCGGTGTGGGAGTTCTCGGACGTCCCGGTCGCGGGGCGGCGTGTCGTGCACGGACACGCCGCGAGTGGTGCGGATGGTCTGGTACTTCCGACACATGATCGCGGATGCCCGGCGCCAGGCGGGCATGAAAAAAGCCGGACCGCAAGAACGCCTCTCGGCGGAAGGCCGCTCGCAGCGGCGAATATTGGAGCCCGGGGTTATGCGGCCCGGCCGATCAAGTGTAACGCGTCCTCGGCTCGGGTATTCCCCGCCGTCCTAAGCTGTGCACATGGCTCAGCGCTTCGCCCTCATGATCGCCCCTGCCGATGTCGCCGACGACCGCGCGGACTTCAGCGACACCTTCACCGAGATGGACGTCGCTGCGCCCGCGCTCAGCGTGGGGGAGCTCAGCACGCAGCGCGGAGACGGCGTGTTCGAGTCGATCGGCGTGATCGACGGGCATCCGAACGAGGTCGAGGCGCACGTGCAGCGACTCGCGCACTCGGCGCGGCTGTGCGACCTGCCGGCCCCGAACCTCGCGCAGTGGCGGCAGGCGATCGAAGCCGTCGCCGCGCACGCTCCCGCTGGCGAGGCGGTCATCAAGCTGATCCTCAGCCGCGGCGTCGAGCACGGCCCGGCCCCGACGGCGTGGGCGACCGTCGCGGCAGCGCCCGACTTCAGCGCGGTGCGACGCGACGGCGTGAAGGTCGTCACCCTCGACCGCGGCTACGACCTCGGCGCGGCGGAGCGGGCGCCGTGGCTGCTGCTCGGCGCGAAGACCCTGTCATACGCGGTGAACATGGCTGCGCTGCGCGAGGCGAAGCGACGCGGTGCCGACGACGCGGTCTTCGTCACCCGAGACGGGTACGTGCTCGAGGCGCCCACGGCGTCGCTGATCCTGCGCTCTGGCGACGAGTTCCTCACGCCGGCACCCGGCGGCGGCATCCTGCACGGCACCACTCAGCTCAGCGCGTTCGAGCATCTCGAGTCCCGCGGTTTCACGACGCGCTACGAGACGCTGACGGCGACCGATCTGACCAGAGCAGATGCGGCCTGGCTCGTGTCGAGCATCCGCCTCGCCGCGCCGATCACCGCCGTCGACGGCGCGCCCCTGGCATCCGACCCCGAGCTCACCGCCGAGCTGAACGAGTTCCTGCTCTCCCCTCGCTGATTCGTCCGCCGAGCGCGCCGGAACGGTCTGGCCACCCCGCCGCCGGATGCCCGACAGGGGGCGTCCGCAGGTGAGAGCGGGCCTCGATCTTCGCGATGATGGCCGCCTCGACCCGGCACCAGCCGTGCACGATCATGGCGTAGTCGAACCGCAGCGTCTCGTAGCCGAGGGCGGCGGCGGCCGCATCCCGGAGCAGGTCCTTGTGCCGCTGCTGTTCGCGTTCGTGGTTCTCTCTGCCGTCGCATTCGATCAGCAGGCGATCCCCGATCAGGATGTCGACCTCCCCGACGCCCCGGATGCTGAACTGCGTCCGCACGGAGATTCCGAGCAGGTGAAGGCGCAGTCGCACGAGCGATTCGAGTCCGCTGTCCGCATCCGAGCGGGCGAGATCGAGCATCCACCGCCTGCTGACGGGCAGATGCCGCCAGAGCCAGGCGATGCCGGATGGTGAGATCTTCGACAGCCGCAGCGCCGACTCGTACGCGGCGAAGAAGGACTCCTCGCTCTCGCACTGCGACATCTGCAGAAGCACGTTGTGCACGGGAGGCAAGTCGCCGATCACCGCGAGCCCCTCGTCCCAGTGCATCCGGCACGTCGGGACCTCACCTGGCGTCGACTGCACCGCACACGGACTGTGCGGTGCGCCGCCATCACCCATCCAGACATGGTCGCCGGCATCGTCGAGCACCCAGAGCCCGTGCAGTCGCGCGGCTTCAGCGCACCCGGGGACCCCACCGTGCGCGGCCGCGTGGCGAAAGGCCGCGGGGACCTCGGGCAGCGCGTAGACGCCTTGTCTCAGGCGCAGCACCTCGCCGGCGCGCACAGCGCGGGTGAGCTCCCTCTCGCGCACGCCGAGCGCGATGAGATCCGCGGTGCGTGCCACGGGGCTTCGAGTGATCAGGGCGCTGCGTGCGAGCATCCATCGACGATGCCCGACCTGCCACCTGCTCGATCAGCCTCAACCCAGCGGCTGTGCATAACCCGGTCGGTCGGCCCGCATGTGCAGAGAGGCGGGGCGCCGGAAGCACCAGACCGGACGTGAAAGAACCGGCGTGTCCGCGAGGGACACGCCGGTTCGAAAGCAGATGGTCCGAGAAGTCCGACGGACCGGACCGGACCAGCCCAGCCCAGCCCAGACCGACCCAGCCCAGACTTACCCGAAGCGACCCGACACGTAGTCCTCTGTGGCCTGCACCGACGGGGTGGTGAAGATGGTCGAGGTCTCGTCGAACTCGATCAGCTTGCCCGGCTTGCCCGTGCCGGCGATGTTGAAGAACGCCGTCTTGTCGCTCACACGCGAGGCCTGCTGCATGTTGTGGGTCACGATCACGATCGTGTACTCGTTCTTGAGGTCCTGGATGAGCTCCTCGATCGCGAAGGTCGAGATCGGGTCGAGCGCCGAGCAGGGCTCGTCCATCAGCAGCACCTCGGGCGACACGGCGATCGCGCGCGCGATGCACAGACGCTGCTGCTGACCGCCCGAGAGGCCGGACCCGGGCTTGTCGAGGCGGTCCTTGACCTCGTTCCAGAGGTTCGCGCCCATCAGCGACTTCTCGACGAGGGCATCCTGATCGCTCTTCGACATCTTGGCGTTGTTGAGCTTCACGCCCGCCAGCACGTTCTCTTTGATCGACATCGTCGGGAAGGGGTTGGGGCGCTGGAAGACCATTCCTACCTGGCGGCGCACGAGAACGGGGTCGACGCCGGCGCCGTACAGGTCCTTCCCGTCGAGCAGCACCTCGCCCTCGACGCGGGCGCCGGGGATGACCTCGTGCATGCGGTTGAGCGTGCGCAGGAAGGTGGACTTGCCGCAGCCGGAGGGGCCGATGAAGGCGGTGACGCTGCGCGGCTGGATCTCGAGTGAGACGCCCTCGACGGCGAGGAAGTCGCCGTAGTAGACGTTGAGGTCGTTGACTTCGATGCTCTTGGACATATCGGGTTCCTTCGGGTTCGGGTGCGACTCAGCGGCCGGCGGTCTTCGGGGCGAACAGCTTCGCGATCAGACGCGCGAGCAGGTTCAGCAGCATGACGATGAGGATCAGGGTGAGCGCGCCGGCCCAGGCGCGGGCGACCGAGGCATCCGCCGCGGTTCCCTGGTTCATGTAGGAGTTGTAGACGAACACCGGAAGGGTCATCATCTGGCTGTTCACGAGGTTCGTGTTGAGGCTGGCCGTGAAGCCGGCGGTGAGCAGCAGGGGGGCGGTCTCGCCGATCACGCGCGAGATGGCGAGCATGACCGAGGTCGTGATGCCGGCGATCGAGGTCGGCAGAACGATCTTCAGGATGGTGAGCCACTTGGGAACGCCCAGCGCGTACGACGCCTCCCGCAGCTCGTTCGGCACGATGCGCAGCAGCTCCTCGCTGCCTCGCACGACGACCGGCACCATCAGCACCGCGAGAGCCAGGGCGCCCATCAGTCCCATCGAGATGCCGGGCCGCACGAGCAGCGCGAAGACGGAGTAGATGAACAGACCGGCGACGATCGACGGGATGCCCGTCATCACGTCGACGAGGAAGGTGATGCCCTTGGCGATCCGGCCACGGCCGTACTCGACCAGGTAGATCGACGTCATGAGGCCGACGGGCACGGCGATCAGCGTCGCGGTCAGGGTGACGAGCACGGTGCCCCAGATGGCGTGCACGATGCCGCCGCCCTCGCCGACGACGTTGCGCATCGAGTAGCTGAAGAACTCGGCGTCGAAGCGTCCGATGCCGTTCGCGACGACCGTCCACAGGAGCGAGATGAGGGGGAGCAGCGCGACGACGAACGCGGCGGTGACGAGCGCGGTCATCAGACGGTCGACGGCCTTGCGGCGGCTCTCGGCGATCGACGAGACGACCGTGATGAGCACCATGTAGACCAGCACGCCCACGATGACGGCGCCGGCGATGTTGAAGTCGGCGGGGTCGCCGCCGATGGCCGCGAGGGCGAAGACGGTGAACGAGATGGCGAGGGATGCCCCGAGCAGGGCCCACGGGGCCCACGAGGCGAGACGGCCTGCGGTGAGCGAGGTCGAGGCGGGTGCGGCGGTGAGCGTTGTCATGTCAGTTCGCTCCAGAGAACTCGGCGCGACGGGCCACGATCCAGCGGGCGAGCGCGTTGACCGCGAAGGTCACGACGAACAGCACCAGGCCGGTGGCGATCAGGGTGTTCACACCCGTGTCGTGCGCCTCGGGGAAGGCGAGGGCGATGTTCGCGGGGATCGGGGTGGGGTTGGTGGCGGTGAGCACCAGGAAGCTGTAGACGGCGGCGGGGGAGAGCACCATGGTCACGGCCATGGTCTCGCCGAGCGCGCGGCCGAGGGCGAGCATGACGGCCGACACCATTCCGCCGCGCGCGAAGGGCAGCACGGCCATGGTGACCATCTCCCAGCGGGTGGCGCCGAGCGCGAGGGCGGCCTCTTCGTGCAGCTTCGGGGTCTGCAGGAACACCTCACGGCAGATCGCGGTCATGATCGGGATGACCATGACGGCGAGCACGACGGCGGCCGTCATGATGGTCTTGCCCGTCGACGACACCTGGCCGCCGAAGATCGGGAACCAGCCGGCGTTCTCGTTCAGCCAGGCGTAGATCGGCTGGAGCAGGGGTGCGAGCACGAGCCCGCCCCAGAGGCCGAAGACGACCGAGGGCACAGCCGCGAGAAGGTCGATGACGTAGCCGAGCACGCCGGCGAGCCGGCGCGGTGCGTAGTGCGAGATGAAGAGCGCGATGCCGATCGCGATCGGCGTCGCCATGAGCAGGGCGAGGAACGACGCCCAGACGGTGCCGAAGGCGAGCGGCCCGACGTACTCCCAGAACGAGCGGCCCTCGAGGATGTGGTTCTCGCTCGTGTCGGGCGCGAACGCCGGCAGGCTCTGGATGATGAGGAAGGCGGCAACCGCGGCGAGCACGACGAGGATGATGATGCCTGCGCCCAGCGCGCTGCCCGAGAACACCCGGTCGCCGAGGCGCTGCTTGGCTTTGATCGGGGCAGGCGGGGCCTGCCTGGTCGTCGTGCTCATGGTCTCCGTTTCGGGTCGAAGTGCGTATGAGGGCTGACCCTCCGATGCCCCCGCGCCGGATCGGACGCGGGGGCACCGGTGTCAGCTGGTGGTGATGGGTCAGCCGACCTTGATCGTGTCGATCGCAGCGAGGACCTTCTCGCGCAGGCCGTCCGAGATCGGAGCGCTGCCGGCGTTGTCGGCGGCGGCCTTCTGGCCGTCCTCGCTGGCGATGTACTCGAGGTACGACTTCACGAGCTCGGCCTTGTTCTCGTCCTCGTACTGCTCGCAGGCGACGAGGTAGCTGACCAGGGCGATCGGGTACGAGCCCGCGGGGGCCGCGGCGGGGTCGACGTCGAAGACGAGGTCGGCGTCTCCGCGACCCTCCTCGAGCGGCGATGCCTCGACGAGCGCGGCGGCGGCCTCAGCCGAGTACGCGATGTACTCGCCCTCGACGCCGACCTTGACCTGACCGAGGCCCTTGGTCTGCGAGGCGTCGGCGTAGCCGATCGCGCCGTTGCCGGCCTTGATTGCCTGCACGACACCCGAGGTTCCCTGAGCGGCTTCGCCGCCCTGCAGCGGCCACACGCCGTCGGCCTCGTTGGTCCAGACGTCGGGAGCGGTCGCGTTCAGGTACGCGGTGAAGGTCTCGGTGGTGCCCGAGTCGTCCGAGCGGTGAACGGGCGAGATCGCCAGGTCGGGCAGCTTGACGCCCTCGTTCTGCGAGGCGATGGCCTCGTCGTTCCAGTTGGTGATGGTGCCCGCGAAGATGCCGGCGATCGTCTTCGCGTCGAGGTTCAGCTCGTCGACGCCCTCGAGGTTGAAGGCGACGGCGACGGGGGAGATGTACAGCGGCACCTCGACGATGCCCTCGGACGAGCAGGTCTTGAAGCCGTCGGTGAGCTCCTCGAGCTTGAACGCGCGGTCCGAGCCGATGAAGTCGCTCGCGCCCGCGATGAAGTTCTCGCGGCCGGTGCCCGAGCCGGTGGGCTCGTAGTTGATGGTGACGCCGGTGTTGGCGGTCTGGAACGCGGCGACCCAGGCCTCCTGGGCGGCGCCCTGCGACGAGGCGCCGGTGGCCTTCAGCGTGCCCTCGAGGTTCGAGGCCGCGGGGGCGTCTGAGTTCTCGGCGGCGGGGGCTTCGTTCGCGGCGCAGCCTGCGAGTGCGAGGGCGGCGACAGCGCCGACGGCGCTGATACGAGCGATGCGGGTGATCTTCACTGTGGATCCGTTCGATCGGGGAATGTGTATGGCCCGGTGCGGGGCACACAGTGACGTTAGGAGCGCCGGTTAACGAGACTCTCCCCGACAGGTGAACGGGAGGTGAACGAGGTGCGGACAGTCGGAGCGCATTCCGCGTCGTCGCGGGTCAGATCTTGGGTTCGTGGGTCTCGATCGAGATGATCCCCGACCCCGGGTTGGTGGCAGACAGATGCACGACGCTGAACGCCGCGACGTTCAGCGCGCTGGCGCTGTCGATGTACGACCCAGGCAGGGTTCCGGTGGCGAGGGCGAGCTCCGACAGGATGCCAGGGAGGACGGGGCCGTGGCTGCACAGCACCGTGGGTTTGCGGGAGCGCACCCGCCGGCCGATCACCGAGCGCACGTCGGCGGCATCCGCCTCCCACGCGTCCTGGCTGAGCTTGGGGGTCAGCCTGGCCATCCGGCCGAGCTTGCGCTCCAGGGGAGCCACGGTCTGCATGCAGCGCACGGCGTCGCTGGTGACGATCCGCCGCACGCCGAAGGCGCGCAGGGGACCGACGATCGCCTTCGCCTGCAGCAGTCCTTTGTCGGTGAGCGGGCGCGCGGCATCCGCCTCATGCCAGTCGGAGCGCGCGACGGCCTTCGCGTGCCGCAGGGCGATGACGGGGAACGTGTGCAGCACGCCGTCGTCGACGAGGCGGATGAAGTTGTCGAGGATCTCGACGTCGACCGGGTAGCTCAGGTGCTTGCGCGCCTTCTTCAGGCTCACCCACTCGACGCCGGAGATCTCGCCGTTGGGCACGAACGATGACGCACGGATCGCGTCGTCCGTGGCCTCCGCCGCCCAGTAGTGCACGACCTTCTGCCGCTTCGGGCGCATCCAGTACTTGCTGACGCCGACCGGGACTCCGAGCGAGACCTTGATGCCCGTCTCCTCGTGGACCTCGCGCACGGCGGTCTCGGCGAGCATCTCGCCCGGATCGACCTTGCCCTTGGGCAGGGTCACATCGCGATATTTCGTGCGATGGATCAGCAGCACCCTGAGCTTGTCGTCGACGAGGCGCCAGACCACGGCGCCGGCCGCGTAGACCGCCGAGTCGCTCATCGGATCGTGCGCTTGCTGCGACGACGTCGACGAGCCTGCACGCTCGCCATTGTGAGATCCTGCAGGTCGACCAGGGGTGCTCCGTCGACTTCGGCGACGCGCTTCCATTCACCGCCCTCGGCAAGGTGCCACGAGTTGGTGTGGGGATCCATGGCGAGATCGAACAGGTCGTGCAGCTCCTGCAGGTGCGCCGGCTCGCTCAGCCGCACCAGAGCCTCGACGCGGCGATCGAGGTTGCGGTGCATCATGTCGGCGCTGCCGATGTAGACGATCGGCGACCCGTCGTTCTCGAACATGAACAGCCGGGAGTGCTCGAGGTAGCGGCCGAGGATGCTGCGCACCGTGATGTTGTCGCTCACGCCGGGCAGATCCACGCGCAGGCTGCAGATGCCTCGAACCCACACGTCGACCTTCACGCCGGCCATGCTCGCCCGGTAGAGGCCGTCGATGATCTCCTCGTCGACCATCGAGTTGACCTTGATCCGGATGCGGGCGGGCTTGCCGGCCTCGGCGTTGCGACGCTCGGCGTCGATGTGCCGCAGCAGGCCCTTGCGCAGGTGGCGCGGTGCGACGAGGAGGTGCTTGAACTTCTTCTCGATCGCGTAGCCGCTGAGCTCGTTGAACAGACGCGTGAGGTCCTTGCCGACCTGCGGGTCGGCGGTGAACAGGCCGAAGTCCTCGTAGATGCGGCTGGTCTTGGGGTTGTAGTTGCCCGTGCCGATGTGCGAGTAGTGGCGCAGCACGCCCTCCTCCTCGCGGATGACCAGGGCGAGCTTGCAGTGGGTCTTGAGGCCCACCAGTCCGTAGACCACATGCACGCCGGCCTTCTCGAGCTTGCGGGCCCAGACGATGTTGTTCGCCTCGTCGAACCGCGCCTTGACCTCGACGAGCGCGAGCACCTGCTTGCCCGCCTCGGCCGCATCGATCAGCGCCTGAACGACGGGGCTGTCTCCGGAGGTGCGGTACAGGGTCTGCTTGATGGCGAGCACGTGGGGGTCGCGGGCGGCCTGCTCGAGGAAGGCCTGCACGCTCGTCGCGAAGGATTCGTACGGGTGGTGCACGAGCACGTCGGACTTGCGGATCGCCTGGAAGATGTCGGTGCGCTCGTTGCTGTCGCCGGGCTGGAACGCCACGGCCGTGGTCGGCAGATGCGGCGGGTAGCGCAGGTCGGGACGGTTGATCCGGCCGAGATCGAACAGTCCGCGCAGGTCGAGCGGACCGGGAAGCCGGTAGACCTCCTGGTCGGTGATGTCGAGCTCTCTGATCAGCAGGTCGAGGGTGACCTCGTCCATGTCATCGGTGATCTCGAGCCGGATAGGGGGTCCGAAGCGGCGGCGCAGCAGCTCGGCCTCGAGCGCCTGGATGAGGTTCTCGCTCTCGTCCTCCTCGATCTCGACGTCCTCGTTGCGGGTGAGGCGGAACGCGTGGTGGTCGAGCACCTCCATGCCGGGGAAGAGGTCGCCGAGGTGGTTGGCGATGAGCTCCTCGAGGCGGATGAAGCGGGTGATCTCGCTCTTGCCTGGCACCTCGACGAAGCGGGGCAGCATGGTCGGGACCTTCAGACGTGCGAAGTCCTGGCGGCCCGTGCGGGCATTGCGGATGCGGATGGCCAGGTTCAGCGACAGGCCCGAGATGTACGGGAACGGGTGCGCGGGGTCGACCGCGAGCGGCATGAGCACGGGGAAGACCTGTGCCTGGAAGTACTCGCCGAGCGCGTCGCGCTCAGCGTCGGTGAGGTCGCTCCACTCGGTGATCTCGATCCCGGCGTCGGCGAGAGCGGGACGCACGAGGTCGGTCCATGCCGCGGCGTGGCGCAGCTGCAGGGCATGCGCGTCGCGCGAGATGTCGGCCAGCACGTCGGTCGGAGCCCGGCCGACATTGGTCGGCACCGCGAGCCCGGTGAGGATTCGACGCTTGAGCCCGGCGACCCTGACCATGAAGAACTCGTCGAGGTTGCTGGCGAAGATCGCGAGGAAGTTCGCCCGCTCGAGCTCCGGCAGTGACGGGTCTTCGGCGAGTTCGAGCACGCGCTGGTTGAACGCCAGCCAGCTCAGCTCGCGGTCGTGGTAGCGGTGGTCGGGGAGCACCGCGTCAGGGGCCTCGTGCGCGTCGAAGTCGTCGTCCTCGGCATCTCCGAGGCCGGTGTCGACAAGGGCGGGTTCCATCATGGGGTACATCTTTGCACCCGCCGGTGACGGATACATGAACTCAGTCGGCCGATGTCGCCGGCTCGTCGTGCAGGTTGAAGCGGTAGCCGACGTTGCGCACGGTTCCGATGATCTGCTCGGCCTCGCCGAGCTTGGCGCGCAGCCTCCGCACATGCACGTCGACCGTGCGCGTGCCGCCGAAGTAGTCGTAGCCCCACACATCGCTCAGCAGCTGCTCGCGTGTGAACACCCGGGAGGGGTGCGTGGCGAGGAAGTGCAGCAGCTGGAACTCCTTGTAGGTGAGGTCCAGCGGGCGCCCGTGCAGGCGGGCCGAGTACGACTGCTCGTCGATCGTGATGCCGGACGCCTGCACATGGGCGGGGGTTGCGGCATCCACTCGCGCCAGCGCGAGCCGCAGGCGGGCATCCACCTCTGCCGGCCCGGCCGTGCACAGTAGAACGTCGTCGAAACCCCAGTCCGACGCGATCGCGCTCATGCCGCCCTCGGTGACCACCAGCAGTACAGGCGCCTCGGTCGCGGCGGTGCGCAGCAGCCGGCATGCCGCGCGGGCCGCGGCGAGGTCGCCGCGCGCGTCGACGAGCACGACGTCGCTCTCGGGCAGATCGAGAAGGCGAGTCGGGTCGAGCGGGTGCCGCCGGATGCCGTGCGGCAGCAGCTCGAGCGCAGGCAGCGCCGGATCCCCGTCGGGGGCCGAGGTGAGTGCCAGCACGAGGACCACAGGTCAATGCTACTGGCGTGAGTGCAGCTGATGACGGGATGCCGGATGCCCGCAGGCGCGGCCGTTACGATGTCACCATGTCTGAACCGGCCCTCGCCCCGCGCAACGCCTTCCACGGCGTGGTCGCGGTCTGGATCGCCTCGCTGGTGGTCGCGGTCACGCTCGGCATCGTGCTGCCCGAGGAGTCGAGGGTGGGATGGCTGCTGATCGCCTTCGGCGGGATCGTGCTCGTCTCGTTCGGCGTCCAGCTCGCCTACGGACGGGCGCAGGGGTTCATCGTGCGCATGGCGGCAAGCGTCGTCGGGGCACTGGTGATCATGGGACTGGTGTCGGCTGCCTTCGGCATCGCCGCACTCGCTTCGGCCCTCTGACACCCCCTCTGCGGAGGGGTAGAGTGGTCGGCATGGACCTCGTCGCGCTCGAATTCTTCTTCCTCGGCCTGCTGGGGCTTGCGAGCCTCGCGATCGCCTTCGTCTCCGGCGTCGTGCTCGTCAACCTGTTCCGCGGCCAGCGCTGATCCGACGCCGTCGTGATCGAGCTGCCCACCGATCTTCCGGCCGACCTCGCACCGCTGTCCTGGCTGCTCGGTGTCTGGGAGGGCACCGGCGTCATCGAGTACACGGCCGGTGAGCACCGTCACCAGGGCGAGTTCACGCATCGCGTGAGCTTCAGCCATGACGGCGGCCCCTTCCTGAACTACGCCGCGTCGGCGTCGTTCCGCGGCGCCGACGGCATGGATGAGCCCGTCGCCCTGCTGGCGGAGACCGGCTTCTGGCGTCTGGCGCGCCCGATCACCGACGCCGACCCGGGTCCGGCCCTGCTTCCGCCGACCGGACAGGCTGCCCCGCGCACGGTCGACGACGTCGAGGCGCTGCGCACCGACGACGGATTCCCGCTCCAGGTCTCGGTGACGCACTCCGACGGCACGCTCGAGCTGTACCTCGGCCGCATCTCCGGCCCGCGGATCGACATCGCGACCGACGCCGTCGTGCGCCCCGCCGAGAGCAGGGAGTACTCGGCTGCGACCCGCATGTACGGGCTGGTCGACGGGCATCTTCTGTGGGCCTGGGACATCACCGCCCTCGGCGAGAAGCTGAAGTCGCACGCCTCGGCGCGCCTGGCGAAGGTCTGACATGGCGACGTTCGAGGGCATCGCCGGCGCGGTGCGCGAGGGCGAGCTGATCCAGCACTTCGGCAACCCGCTCGTCGAGCAGCGGCGCCTGGCAGCCGGCGATGCGATCGCGCCGATCACGGATCGCGTGCTGATCGAGGTCGCGGGCGACGACAGGCTCACCTGGCTCGACTCCATCACGTCGCAGTCGGTGGCGCGCCTGAGTGCCGGCGCCAGCACAGAGCTGCTCGTGCTCGACCCGCAGGGGCGGGTGGAGCATGCCGCCGGTGTTCTGGAAGACGGCTCGTCGGTCTGGCTGATCGCCGACGAGGGCGATGCCGAGAAGCTCGCGGGCTGGCTGCAGCGCATGGTGTTCCGCGCGCGTGTGACGGTTACCGTGCGCGCGGAGGCGGCCCTGGTCGGCTTCTTCGCCGGCGGGTCCGCAGAGGCGCGCACGACGGCATCCGCTCCGCACGGCGTGCCGCTGATCTGGCGCGACCCGTGGGCGCACGTGCAGCCGGGCGGGCACCAGTACGCCGTCGCCTCCGGTCATCCGGCCGCCGACTACAGCTGGTGCATAGCGGCTGTCGACGACGCAGGCACGCTGACGGGACCCTTCGCCGGCGCGCTCGCCGCCGAAGCGCTGCGCGTGGCCGCCTGGCGGCCCCGATGGTCTCACGAGGTCGACGATCGCAGCATCCCGCATGAGTCCGACTGGATCCGCAGCGCGGTGCATCTGAACAAGGGCTGCTACCGCGGTCAGGAGACGGTCGCCAAGGTGCACAATCTCGGGCATCCGCCTCGTCGCCTCGCGGCCCTGCTGCTCGACGGCAGCGACGTCGTGATGCCGTCGCCGGGCGACGCGGTGCTGGCGGGCGACGCCGAGGTCGGGCACGTCACGTCGGTCGCGATGCACCATGAGGACGGCCCGATCGCGCTGGCGATGCTGTCGCGCCGTGCGCCGGTGGGCGAGCTGGTCGTGCGCGCGGGAGAGACGCTGATCGCGGCTGCTCAGCAGGTGATCGTGCCGGCCGATGCCGGTGCCACCGCTGACGTGCCGCGGCTCACGCGGCTGTCGCGCCGCCCGGTCGCCGAAGACCCGCGCCACACGCACTGAACGTCGCCTCGGGCTCCGTCACGATGCGGGGGCGACGGTCGACCAGGGCACGGTGAGCTCGCCGAGGCGCCAGCGTGTCCTGGTGCCCTGGACGGGAACGCCGTGCGCCTTCAGCGCCGCCACGGCTGCGAGCCACCGCTGCACGGGGCCGAAGGTCGAGAGGGGAGCGGCGCGCTCCCATTCGCGGTCGAGGGCGGACAGCAGGTGATGGATCCGCTCCCCGGGGACGTTCCTGTGGATGAGTGCCTTGGGCAGGCGTTCGGCGACGATGCCCGGATGCTCGAGTCCGGCCAGGCGCAGCGAGATCGTGAACGCGACGGGTGAGCCGTCGGAGGCGATGTCGACCCAGCTCGCGATGCGTCCGATCTCGTCGCAGGTGCCCTCGAACAGCATCCCCTCCGGCGCGAGACGTGAGGCGACCTGGCGCCATGCGTCGGCGACCTCGGCCTCGTCGTACTGTCGCAGCACGTTCATGGCCCTGATGACGGCGGGACGGCGACGGTCGGGCACCGGCACCTCGAAACCGCCGCGCGCGAACGACACCGCGAGGTCGGGTGCGAACGGCGTGCCGCCTGCGCGCACCTCCTCGAGCTGCCGCTGGGCTGTCGCGACCCGTTCAGGGTCGAGCTCGAGTCCGAGCACCTCGGCATCCGGCCGCACCCGACCCAGGCGTGTCGCCAGTTCGAACGCGGTGACGCCGCTGGCGCCGTAGCCCAGGTCGACGACGAGCGGATCGGGTGCCTTGCGGAACGCCTCCGACGCCGCGATCCAGCGGTCGTTCCGCCGCAGCCGGTTCGTCCCCGTCGTCCCTCGCGTCGGCTGCCCCACAGGTGCGTTCACCCTTCCCATTCTTCCTCACTCCTTCCTCCGATCCACGTCGCTCATGCTCCGCACATGCAGCCGAGGGCGTCGGACTGTTCCCAGAGCGAGCATTGGGGAGGAGCGAAGCGGAGGGGCCCCACTTTGCGAGCGAAGGGAACAGCCCGACGCCCGCCGCAGAAGGTCACGCAGCCCGCGTCAGACCCCCAGGAAAGCTAAGCTGGGCCCCATGACGCGCACCCTGATCCTGCTCCGCCACGGCCAGAGCGAATGGAACCAGCTCAACCTCTTCACGGGATGGGTGGACGTCCGCCTGACCGACCAGGGCAAGGCCGAGGCCCGACGCGGCGGCGAGCTGCTGGCCGAGTCTGGGCTGCTGCCCGACGTGCTGCACACCTCGCTGCTGAGCCGTGCGATCCAGACCGCGAACATCGCGCTCGACGCGGCCGACCGCCTGTGGATCCCGGTCACGCGCTCGTGGCGTCTCAACGAGCGCCACTACGGCGCGCTGCAGGGCAAGGACAAGGCGCAGACGCTCGAGGAGTTCGGTCCTGAGCAGTTCCAGCTGTGGCGCCGTTCGTTCGACGTGCCGCCGCCCGTGCTGGCAGACGACAGCGAGTTCAGCCAGGTGAACGACCCGCGCTACTCCGGCATCGACGGCGAGGTCCCGCGCACCGAGTCGCTCAAGCTCGTCATCGACCGTCTGCTGCCGTACTGGAACGATGCGATCGTGCCCGACCTCGAAGCGGGCAAGACGGTGCTGGTCACCGCGCACGGCAACTCGCTGCGCGGTCTGGTGAAGCACCTCGAGGGCATCAGCGACGACGACATCGCCGCGCTGAACATCCCCACGGGCATCCCGCTGGTGTACGAGCTCGACGAGAACAACGTGCCGACCGGTCCGAGCCGCTACCTCGACCCCGAGGCCGCCGCTGCCGGTGCCGCAGCGGTCGCGGCGCAGGGCAAGAAGTAAGACCCCGTCATAACGTCGAGACCCCGTGCCGCAGTCGTCTGCGGCACGGGGTCTCGGCGTTCACGGGGGTGCCGGCGAGGATCGGGCCGGCGCCCGCGCTCAGAGGGCGGGGGGAGTGGGCGCAGACTGCGCCTCGGCGGCCAGAGCGATGTCCTCCTCGTGCACGGCCCAGTCGCCGGTCGCGAGGTAGACGACCTTCTTGGCGACGGCGACGGCGTGGTCGGCGAAGCGCTCGTGGTAGCGGCTGGCGAGCGTGGCGTCGACGGTCGCGGTCGCCTCGCCCTTCCAGTTGTCGCTGAGCACCTTCTCGAACACGCTGGCGTGCAGCTCGTCGACGTCGTCGTCTGCGTTGCGGATCTCGTCGGCGAAGCGCAGGTCCTGGGTGCGCAGCAGCTCGGCGAGGGTGCCGGCGATCTGCACGTCGAGCTCGCCCATGCGGCGGAAGGTGCCCTTCAGACCCTTGGGCACGGCACGCTCGGGGAAGCGAAGGCGCGCGAGCTGGGCGATGTGCTCGGCCATGTCGCCCATGCGCTCGAGCGATGCACTCACGCGCAGCGCGGTGATGACGATGCGCAGGTCGCGGGCGACCGGCTGCTGGCGGGCGAGGATCTCGATGGCCTGCTCGTCGAGCGAGACGGCGAGCTCGTCGATCTTGGCGTCGTCGGCGATGACCTCCTCGGCCAGCGCGACGTCGCTCTCGGCGAACGCCGTGGTGGCCTTCTGGATCGCGACCGTGACCAGGTCTGCGATCTCGGCGAGACGCGACTGCAGCTCTTCGAGGGACTGGTGGAAGACTTCGCGCATGTCGGCGCAACCTTTCGTCGGGGGTTCGGCATGGCATGCCGAGGGGCACGCGCTCACGCGGCCGGAACGATTGTCCGGGGCGAAGGTTAACAAACGGTGCCGGGAACGTGAATACTAGCCCTTCCGCCGCATGACCACGCGGTGTACGTCTGGTGGCCGGCGCCCAGACCCCTACTGTTGAGGCATGGACTCCGCTCAGCTCGCGCTGTTCGCGCTCGCCGTCGGCGCACTGATCGGCGCCGGCGCCGTGCTGCTCGTCAGCTGGGCGTATCGCGTGCGAGCGATCGCGCTGCAGGAGACCTCGACGACGATCCCGGAGGGCGTCGCCGACGTGCTGGCGGGGATGGACGACGCCGCGTGCGTGCTCGATGCGTCGGGCCTGGTCGTCGCGACGTCGAACGCGGCGACGCGCTTCGGCATCCGCGCCGGTGCTGTGCTCGAGAATGTCGAGCTTCGTCGTCTCGTTCGCGCTGTGCGCGACAGCGGCGCGAGTGCGACCGACACGCTGCGTATCACCGGCGGTGCGTCCCTGGATCCGCGTCTTGTCTCGGCCCGTGCGAGCTCGGTCGGCCCTCAGCTGACGCTGCTGATCATCCGCGATGTGACCGAGCGCGAGCGCCTCGACCAGATGCGCACCGACTTCGTGTCGAACACCAGCCACGAGCTGAAGACGCCGGTGGCGTCGGTGAGCCTGCTGGCAGAGGCGATCGAGTCCGCCGCGGACGATCCCGATCAGGTGCGCATCTTCGCTGCCCGCATCTCGGCCGAGGCATCACGGCTCGCGCAGCTCACCGGACGCATCCTCAGCCTGTCGCGTCTTCAGGCGGCCGAGAGCCTGTCCCAGGTCGAGCCGGTCGCGATCGACGAGGTCGTCGCGGCGTCGATCGAGGCGCACTCCGTGCAGGCGGATTCCGCCGGAGTCGAGCTCAGCCGAGGCGGCGAACGAGGAGTCTGGGTGCGCGGTGACGCTCAGGTGCTGATCGAGGCGGTCGGCAACCTCATCGCGAACGCGATCGTGTACTCGCCCCGGGGCTCGCGTGTGGGCGTCGGGGTCAAGGTCGACGGCGACGTGGTCGAGATCGCCGTCACCGATCAGGGCATCGGGATATCGGATGCCGATCGCGAGCGCATCTTCGAGCGGTTCTATCGCGCAGACGAGGCGCGCTCGCGCCGCACAGGCGGCACGGGCCTCGGCCTGTCGATCGTCAAGCACGCGACGCAGCGTCACGGCGGCGAGGTGCGCGTGTGGTCACGCCCCGGCCGCGGGTCGACTTTCACGATGCGCCTGCCACGAGCCGGGGCGCCCGAGGCCGGTGCAGACAAGAAGTCCAAGAGGAAGAACAAGAAGAAGCGCGCGAATGCGGATGCCCGCAGACGCGAGGCTCGAAACGGAGAGTTCGCATGACCCGCATCCTGCTCGTCGAGGATGAGCCCGATCTGGCCGACCCCCTCGCCTACCTGCTGCGGCGCGAGGGCTACGAGGTCGAGATCTGCGAGGACGGACCCGGGGCTCTGACCGCGTTCCGCGAGCGCGGCGCCGACATCATCCTGCTCGACCTCATGCTGCCAGGCATGGCCGGCACCGAGGTGTGCCGGCAGGTGCGGCAGACCTCGAGCGTCCCCATCATCATGCTGACCGCGAAGGATTCCGAGGTCGACATCGTGGTGGGGCTCGAGCTCGGCGCCGATGACTACATCACCAAGCCGTACTCGTCGCGGGAGCTGCTCGCGCGCATGCGCGCCGTGCTGCGCCGTGTCGTGCAGGCCGAGGCCGAGGTCGACGAGCGCGTGCTGGAGGGAGGACGCGTCACTCTCGACATCGACCGCCACACGGTCGCCGTCGACGGCACGGAGATCAACATGCCGCTGAAGGAGTTCGAGCTGCTCGAGGTGCTGATGCGCAACGCCGGCCGCGTGCTCACCCGCGGTCAGCTGATCGATCGCGTATGGGGCAGCGACTACTTCGGAGACACCAAGACGCTCGACGTGCACATCAAGCGGATCCGCTCGCGCATCGAGCAGAACCCGGGCGACCCCGTCATGCTCGTGACCGTTCGCGGGCTCGGCTACCGGTTCGAGGGCTGACCCACCCGGATGCAGAAGAGGCCGGCTCCGCGGGAGCCGGCCTCTTCTGCATCCGCGGTCTGCGCCGCGGAGAGTCAGGAGTCGGTGTCGGACGACTCGGCGGCCGGCACGAGGTCGGCGTACTGGGGGAGCGAGCCGTCGAGCACGGGCACCTCGGCGGGCACGGCCTCGCCGTCGCCCGAGACGATCAGCACCTCGACCGTGGCGCCGGGCTTGGTGTCGAGGTTCTCGATGCGCAGCGGCATCTCGTCGGCACCGAGGCTCACGCGCTCTTCGCTGGGAACGCGCACGGTCAGCTGCTCGCCCGCGACGTCGATGTCGACGCTCGTGGTCTTCGAGCCCTGGTTGACGAACGCGCCGACCAGGTTGCCGACGCCGCCGTCCTCGGTGGTGACGACGAACACGTTGCGAGCGACGACGTCGCCGCCGGTCTCATCGATGTTCACGCCGTCGGACGCGGAATAGGGGTTGGTCGTCGCCTGATGCGTGATGAAGGTGCATCCGGTCGTGCCGAGCGCGAGCGCCGAGCCCAGGGCGATGGCGGCGACGAGGCGCGGAGCGATGGACGCAGCAGAGCGCGAGTTCACGGATCCTCCTGAGGTGCGACGGGTGTCCTGGTTCAGTCTAGTGGGTCGAGGGCCGGGAACGCGGACGGATGCCGCCGCGGGGCGGATCGGCGCGAACCTTACTGCATATCCGCTGTGGTATCCTGGAGATTGCCGAAAGGACACGTTTTTATGCTTTTTGAGGTTGGCGAAACCGTCGTCTATCCGCACCACGGAGCCGCGACGATCATCGAGGTCAAGGACCGCGTGATCAAGGGGGAGACCAAGAAGTACCTGAAGCTCAACGTCACCCAGGGTGATCTCATCATCGAGGTTCCTGCGGAGAATGTCGACCTGGTCGGCGTTCGCGACGTGATCGGCAAGGAGGGGCTCGAGAACGTCTTCGAGGTGCTGCGCGCCCCGTTCACGGAAGAGCCCACCAACTGGTCGCGCCGCTACAAGGCGAACCTGGAGAAGCTCGCTTCGGGTGATGTGATCAAGGTGAGCGAGGTCGTGCGCGACCTGTGGCGCCGCGATCAGGATCGCGGACTCTCCGCGGGCGAGAAGCGCATGCTCGCCAAGGCCCGTCAGATCCTCGTGTCGGAGCTCGCTCTGGCCGAGAAGATCGACGAGGACAAGGCCGGCGCGCTGCTCGACGAGGTGCTCGCCTCCTGACGAGCGCGTCTGACGACCGGAACATCGAAGAGGGTGGATGCCGATGGCATCCACCCTCTTCGTGTCTGCGGCGCCGGACTCGGTAGCGTGAGACTGTGACTGCGCACTCGACCCCCGACACCGCGATCATCGTCGTCGCCGCCGGATCCGGCACGCGCCTGGCCGCCGGTGCCCCCAAGGCCCTCGTCGACATCGACGGGCGCTCGGTGCTGCGCCATGCGCTCGACGGCGTCTTCGCCGCCGGCCCCATGCAGGTGGTGGTCGTCGCCCCCGCAGGCGGTGAGCAGCAGGTCGAGGCCGAGATCAGGGCATCCGCCGGCGAACGGCACCACCTCGCGACGGTCGTGACCGGGGGAGCGACCAGGCAGCAGTCGGTCGCGGCGGGCCTGGCTGCTCTGCACGACGGCGTTCGCATCGTGCTGGTGCACGACGCCGCGCGGGCCCTCACCCCGCCCGCGCAGATCGACGCGGTCGCGGCCACGGTGACGGATGCCGGGGTGATCCCCGCCCTGCCCGTGGTCGACACTCTCAAGCAGGTCGACGGCGACGAGATCACCGGACCCGTCGACCGCTCGGTGCTCGCGGCCGCGCAGACTCCGCAGGGCTTCCCGCGCGCCGCTCTTCAGAGTGCGTACGCGGCCGCGGGAGCATCCGGCGCGGAGCACACCGACGACGCCGCGCTCTTCGCGGCAGCCGGCGGCGCCGTGCGGCGGATCGAAGGGTCAGACCGCGCGTTCAAGATCACCACGCCGGCCGACCTCGAGCGCGCCAGATCGCTGCTCGGTGCCCGCAGCGCGGCACCCGTGCTCCCGCGCATCGGCGTCGGCACCGACGTGCACGCCTTCGGGGGCGAAGGCGACCTGTGGCTCGCAGGACTCGAATGGCCTGGCGAGCAGCCGCTGTCGGGGCATTCCGACGGAGACGCGGTGGCGCACGCGATCGTCGATGCGCTCCTCGGGGCCGCAGGTCTCGGCGACATCGGCCAGCACTTCGGCACGGCGCACCCGGAGTACGCCGGTGCGCACGCCGAGGTCTTCCTCGCCCGCACCGCGGAGATGCTCGCGGAGGCGGGGTTCGCCATCGGCAACGTCTCCGTGCAGTTCCAGGGCAATCGCCCTCGCTTCAGCGGGCGCAGAGCCGAAGCGGAGCAGGTGCTCTCGGCGGCCCTCGGCGGAGCCTCCGTCTCGGTCGCGGCGACCACGACCGACGGGCTCGGGTTCACCGGCCGCGGCGAGGGCATCGCCGTCACCGCCGTGGCGCTCATCCACCCTCTCGGCTAGACCGGCCGACGCCCAGGTGCGGGCCGCGCCGCCCCGGTAGTCTTGTGCGGTGACGATCCGCCTGTACGACACCCGCGAGCAGCAGCTGCGCGACTTCGTTCCGCTCGACCCCTCGAACGTGACGATGTACGTCTGCGGACCCACCGTGCAGTCCGGCCCTCACATCGGGCACGTCCGGGCGGCCCTGAGCTTCGACCTGCTTCGTCGCTGGCTCGAGCACCGCTACGGCCGCGTCACCTTCGTGCGCAACGTCACCGACATCGACGACAAGGTGCTCGCCAACGCCACCGACGTCGAGCCGTGGTGGGCGCTCGCCTACCGCATGGAGCAGGAGTTCTCGAAGGCGTATGCCGCCGTGGGCATCCAGCCGCCGACCTACGAGCCGCGAGCCACCGGATTCATCCCGCAGATGCACGACCTGATCTCGTCGCTCATCGAGCGCGGGCACGCGTACGCGGCGCCGGACGGATCAGGAGACGTGTACTTCGACGTGCGGTCGTGGCCGGAGTACGGCGCGCTCACGCATCAGTCCGTCGACGCCATGGAGCCGGCGGCCGACGCCGACCCGCGCGGCAAGCGCAACCCGCAGGACTTCGCGCTGTGGAAGGGCGCGAAGGCCGACGAGCAGCCGGACGCCGTCTGGGACTCGCCGTGGGGCCGCGGGCGCCCCGGCTGGCACATCGAGTGCTCGGCCATGGCGAAGCGCTACCTCGGGGCTGAGTTCGACATCCACGGCGGCGGACTCGATCTGCGTTTCCCGCACCACGAGAACGAGCTCGCCCAGTCGACCTCGGCCGGCGACGGCTTCGCTCGTTACTGGGTGCACAACGGTCTCGTCACCGTGGGCGGCCAGAAGATGTCGAAGTCACTGGGAAACTTCATCCTGGCGTCCGACATGCTGCTCGAGGTCGACCCGCTGGTGGCGCGCTACGCGCTGGCAGCCGCCCACTACCGTTCCAGCCTCGACCTCACGGAGTCGTCGTTCGCCGAGGCGGGGGCCGCTCTCGGGCGCATCCGGTCGTTCCTCGAGCGCGAGGCGCGACTTCCGCGCGAGTTCGCATGGACCGCCGACCGGCCGACGGAAGGTGAAGAGCCGGAGCTCGAGATTCTCCCCGCGGGCTTCGTCTCGGCGATGGATGACGACCTCGGAGTGCCGCAGGCACTCGCCGTGCTGCACGAGACGGTGCGATCCGGCAACACGATGCTCGATGCCGGTGATACGGCCGGGGCACAGCTCGCGGCCATGCAGGTGCGCGAGATGGCGGGCATCCTCGGGATCGATCCGCTCGCATCGGAGTGGGAGTCCGGGAGCGTCGGGGCCGAGGCATCCGCCCTCGACACGCTCGTGCAGACGATGATCACGCAGCGCGCGCAGGCGCGCGCAGACAAGGACTGGGCCGCAGCCGATCGCATCCGCGATGCGATCGCTGCGGCAGGAATCACTCTGGAGGACACTCCGGACGGAACGCATTGGAGTATCGATGGCTAAGCCTGGCCGCCCCGGAGCGGGCAACAGCAAGAAGAAGGGTGCCTCGAAGGGCACCGGCGGTCTCGGCCGCAAGGCGCTCGAGGGCCGCGGCCCCACGCCCAAGGCCGAGGACCGCAGCTGGCACGTCGCCGGCAAGCGCAAGGCCGCTCAGGAGCGGTTCGCGGCCGCCGGCGGCAAGGGCAAGCCCGGCGGGCAGAAGCCGCAGGGTCGCGACATGAACCGCCAGGCGCGCGGCAAGTCCACGGATGACACCGAGACCGTCACCGGACGCAACTCGGTGCTCGAGGCCCTGCGCACCAAGATCCCCGCGACGACGTTCTACATCGCACAGCGCGTCGAGATGGACGACCGCGTCAAAGAGATGCTGGCGATCGCCCGGCACCGGGAGATCCCGGTGCTCGAGGTCACCCGTCAGGAGCTCGACCGCATGGCAGGGTTCGACGGCGTGCACCAGGGCGTCGCCCTGAAGGTGCCGCCGTACGAGTACGCGCACCCGCAGGATCTGCTCGAGCAGGTCATCGACCGCGGTCAGACGCCGCTGTTCGTCGCCCTCGACGGCATCACCGACCCCCGCAACCTCGGTGCGATCATCCGCTCGACCGCCGCCTTCGGCGGTCACGGCATCATCCTGCCGCAGCGCCGCTCGGCGAGCGTGAACTCCGCCGCCTGGAAGACCAGCGCCGGAGCCGCCGCCCGCCTGCCCGTCGCGCTCGCCGCGAACCTGACCACGCTGCTCAAGGAGTTCAAGAAGCAGGGCGTCTTCGTGCTCGGACTCGACGGCGGGGGAGACGTCGCGCTTCCGGCGCTCGAACTCGCCGACCGTCCCGTCGTGATCGTCGTCGGATCCGAGGGCAAGGGCCTCTCCCGGCTGGTGACCGAGACGTGCGACCAGATCGTGTCGATCCCGATCTCCTCGGCCACCGAGTCGCTGAACGCCGGCATCGCGGCGTCGGTCGCGCTGTACCAGGTCGCGACCGTGCGGGGGTCTGCGGAATAACGGGCGCCCCCGCGCGACT
>Ga0308158_10001722_pt1 | contig 22265 bp, 20 predicted proteins | sample PhyBR2_FD_201038 | JGI IMG/M metagenome (GOLD analysis project Ga0308158, IMG submission 201038) | Phyllosphere microbial communities from UC Gill Tract Community Farm, Albany, California, United States - DLSLB.R2 | ecosystem: Host-associated > Plants > Phyllosphere > Unclassified | place: USA...
TGCGCGAACGCGGCTCGCGCCTTGATCAGCGCGTTCTGCGCGAAGGTGACGCCGTCTTCGACGGGCTCGGGCCCGTCATAGCCGATCACCTCCAGGTCGGGCCGGGTGGCGGCCACGATCTGCTGGAACTCCGCGACCTTGTGCGGGTTGTGCGTGGCGAGGACGACCTTCACTCGGCGCCGTCCTCGGACAGCGCCGCGAGCTGGTGCTGCTGCAGCGTCGCGCAGCCGTTCACGCCGAGGTCGAGCAGGGCATCCAGCTCTCGCTTGTCGAAGGGCGCACCTTCGGCGGTGCCCTGCACCTCGACGAAGAGTCCGCGGCCGGTGACGACGACGTTCATGTCCGTCTCGGCCCGCACGTCCTCGACGTAGGCGAGGTCGAGCATCGGCTCGCCGTCGATGATCCCGACCGAGACCGCGGCGACGGTGTCGAGCAGAGGAGTGGAGTTCTTGCCGATGAACTTCTTCGCGCGGCCCCACTCGATCGCGTCGGCGAGGGCGACGTACGCGCCGGTGATCGCCGCGGTGCGAGTGCCGCCGTCGGCCTGCAGCACGTCGCAGTCGATGACGATCGTGTTCTCGCCGAGTGCCTTCGTGTCGACGACGGCGCGCAGCGCCCGGCCGATCAGGCGCGAGATCTCGTGCGTGCGGCCGCCGATCTTGCCCTTGACGCTCTCGCGGTCGTTGCGAGAGTTCGTGGCGCGCGGCAGCATCGCGTACTCGGCGGTGACCCAGCCCTTGCCCTTGCCCGTCAGCCAGCGGGGAACGCCGTTGGTGAACGACGCCGTGCAGAGCACCTTGGTGCCGCCGAAGCTGATCAGCGCGGATCCCTCGGCGTGCGCGGACCAGCCGCGTTCGATCGTGATCTCGCGGAGCTGGTCGGTGCTGCGGCCGTCGGCGCGGACGATGTCTGACATGGTGTCCTCTCGGAGGGTTGAGGGCTGAGGGTGTCGGCTCTTCAGGGCTGGTGGTCGGCTTCGCGCAGGTACGGCAGCTCGAGAACGCCGGTCTGCACGAGCTGCACGTCTCGCACCTCGTGCCCCATGAGGCGGTTGGCGAGTACGGCGAAGTCGGCGGCGGATGCCCCTGTCGCCTCGTACACGTAGCTGGCGACAGCGCCCGGTGAGGCGAGTTCGCCGCGTCTGACCAGCTGGCGGTAGACGTCGGCGGCGGTCTCGTCGTCGCTCGACACGAGAGAGACGCCGTCACCCATCACATAGCTGATCGCGCCGCGGAGGAAGGGGTAGTGCGTGCATCCGAGCACGAGCGTGTCGACCTCTGCCTCGCGCAGCGGCGCGAGGTACTCCTCGGCCACGGCCAGCACCTCGGGGGTGCCGGTGATGCCGGCCTCGACGAACTCGACGAAGCGAGGGCACGCGGCGGTGAACACCTGCAGTCGCTCGTTCACCTCGAGCATGTCCTGGTACGCGCGGGATCCGATCGTGCCGACCGTGCCGATCACGCCGACACGGCCGTTGCGGGTGGTCGAGACCGCACGGCGCACCGCGGGGCCGATCACCTCGACGACGGGTACGTCATAGCGTTCCCTCGCATCGCGCAGAACCGCGGCGGATGCTGTGTTGCAGGCGATCACGAGCATCTTCACGCCCTGGTCGACGAGCATGTCGAGAACCTCGATGCTGTATCGCCTGACGTCGGCGATCGGCTTGGGGCCGTACGGCGAGTGCGCGGTGTCTCCGATGTAGACGAGCGACTCCTGCGGCAGCTGCGCACGGATCGCACGCGCCACGGTCAGTCCGCCCACACCGGAGTCGAAGATGCCGATGGGCGCGTCGTTCATGATGCCCAAGCCTACTCGGCGGCGCGCTCGTCCCGGGTCGCGGCGAGGGCCTGGCGCAGGTTGCCGCCCGCGTGATCGAGCGCGGCGCGCGCGACGTCGGCATCGACGCCGGTCTCGACGAGCGCGATCGCGAGCTTCACGGATCCGTCTGCGGCGCTCAGGGCTTCGGCCGCCCTCTCCGGCGAGCAGCCCGTGGCGTGCATGACGGTGCGCTCGGCGCGAGCCCGCAGCTTCTCGTTGGTCGACTGCACGTCGACCATGAGGTTGCCGTACACCTTGCCCGACTGCACCATCGCGACGGTCGAGATCGCGTTGAGCACCAGCTTCTGGGCGTTGCCTGCCTTCAGCCGGGTCGAACCGGCGACCACCTCGGGACCGACGACGACCTCGATCGCGACGTCGACGCCCTGCGAGATCTCCGAGTCGCGGTTGCATGCGAGGCTCACGGTGAACGCGCCCCGCTCGCGCGCCGCGCGCAGCGCGCCGCTCACGTAGGGCGTGCGACCGGACGCCGAGATCCCCACGATGGCGTCATCAGGGCCGAGCTGGCTGGCCGCCGCTACGCCGGCCTCGACGTCGTCCTCGGCGTTCTCGACGGCGTTGCGCAGCGCGTGCTCGCCGCCGGCGATGATGCCGACCACGAGCGAGGGGTCGGTGCCGAACGTGGGCGGGATCTCACTGGCGTCCAGAACACCCATCCGGCCGGCCGTTCCCGCACCGATGTACACGAGCCGGCCGCCCCGGTGCAGCCGCTCGACGATCCCGTCGATCGCGCGGGCGATGCTCGCACCCTCCGATGCAACGGCCTGCGCAGCCACGACGCCCTGCTGGGTCATGAGCGCGACCTGGTCGACGGTGCTCAGCAGATCGAGGTCGGCGAACGCGGGATCGACGCGCTCGGTCGACAGGGTCTCGAGGGTGGAGCGCAGCTCTTCGCGGTCTGACATGTCTTATCTTCCTTCGGCGTTGCGGCGGGTGCCCCGGTGCGGGCGTTCAGTGGGTGAGCAGAGCGCGGCGGGCGGCCCGCGCGGCCAGCAGGCTGGCTGCGGGAGACGAGACGACGGGCCCCTCGACATGCGCGGGCAGGCCGACGTTGACGGCGACCACGCTCGGCGCGCCAGTCCGGATGCTGTCCAGCACGCGCCGCTGCGCAGTGCCGGCGTCGACGCGGTCGACGAGCACGATCGTCTGACCGCCCCCGGCCCGCTGCGCGACGGCCCCTATCTCGACGTCGCCGGCGGACTCCGCGTCGAGCCGGACGATGTCGCCGCCCTCGGCGAGCGCCAGGGCGACGTGGGATGCGGCGCTGTCCACGGCCAGGCTCGAGGCGCGGCGAAGATCGATCACCGCGGTGGGCTGGTCGGTGAAGGGCGGCAGGTCTCCGTGCACGCGCACGGCTCTGTCGGCGATCGCATCTGCGTCGAAGGGCACGTCGGGTGTCGAGGGGCGCGGGCGCACAGCATCCGCCATCGCCGCGACGCGTCCCGCCGCCTCCGCGACCCGCTCGCGCGAGAGCTCGCCGCTGTGGATCGCGGCGATGATCGCGTCGCGGGCGATGAGGTAGTCGACCTCATCCTGATCGGGCAGCATCGCGGCGCCGGGATTGGTCGGGTTGCCGATGCACAGCAGATCAGCCCCGGCCGCCAGAGCGCGCACCGCTCCCCCGCCGATGCCCACCCGTTCGCGGATCGCCGCCATGTCGAGCGCATCGGTGACGATGACCCCATCGAACCCGTCTGCGCGCAGCCGGCCCAGCACATCGCTGTTGAGCGTTGCCGGCGCGTCGCCCCACTGGGGTGCGCAGATGTGCGCGGTCATGATCGCACGCACGCCCGCGGCTATCGCGGCTGAGAACGGCGGAAGGTGGTGCGCGTCGATCTCGTCCTGCGAGAGCGTCAGCGCGGGCAGGTCGTGATGCGAGTCGGTATGGGTGTCGCCGTGGCCGGGGTAGTGCTTGGCGCACGCCGCCACTCCCGCCCGCTGAATCCCCCGAACGGCGGCGGCCGCGTGCCGTGAGACGAGGTCCGTGCTGTCGCCGAACGCCCGAACGCCGATCACCGGGTTGCGGGGATCGGTGTTCACGTCGGCCACAGGGCCGATCACGACGTCGGCGTCGATCGCATCGACGCGCCGCCCGATCTCGTAGCCCGTCGCCTCGGTGGCCTCGACGTCGTCGACGACGCCCAGCTGAGCCGCCCCCGGCACCGTCGATCCCGTCTCGGTCTCGAGCCGGGTGACGCTGCCGCCCTCCTCATCGATGCCGATCAGCGCGCGTGGTGCGCGGCGGTGGATCTCGGCGCTCAACGCCGCAGTGTCTCCGTGCAGATTCTGCGCGAAGTAGACGACGCCGGCCAGGCCGTCGTCGAGAGCAGCCCCGAGCCACTCGGGCATCTCGGACCCGAGGAATCCGGGCCACAGAACGCCGTTCACGAGTCGAGTCAGCTCATCGGCCTGCGGCATGCGGGAGTCCTCCATGATCGGGTCGGTGGGAAGTGCGGCTCCGCCCTTCAGTATTCCGGATGCGGCGCCTGGATACACTGGCCGGATGAGCTCCGCGTTCCTCACCGACCGCTATGAACTGACCATGCTCGCAGCCTCGCTGCGCGACGGCACGGCGGCGAGGCCGAGCGTCTTCGAGCTGTTCTCGCGGCGCCTCTCGGGCGGTCGCCGCTTCGGCGTGGTCGCCGGAACAGGCAGACTGCTGACGCTGCTGCGCGACTTCCGGTTCGGCGACGACGAGCTGCGGTATCTGCGCGACAACCAGGTGGTGGATGCCGAGGCTGTCGCGTATCTCCAGGACTACCGCTTCACGGGCACCATCCTCGGCTACCGCGAGGGCGAGCTGTACTTCCCGGGCTCCCCCATCCTCACCGTCGAGGGCACCTTCGCCGACGCCGTGGTGCTCGAGACGCTGGCGCTCAGCGTGATGAACCACGACTCGGCCGTCGCCACGGCGGCATCGCGCATGAGCATCGCAGCCGGCGAGCGCCCGCTCGCCGAGATGGGCTCGCGCCGCGCGGCCGAGGAGTCGGCTGTGGCGGCGGCGCGCGCCGCGTACATCGCCGGATTCGGATCGACGAGCAACCTCGAGGCCGGGCGCCGGTGGGGCATCCCGACCATGGGCACGGCGGCGCACTCGTGGACGCTGCTGCATGACTCGGAGGAGGACGCGTTCCGCTCGCAGATCGACAGCCTCGGCACAGGCACGACGCTGCTCGTCGACACCTATGACATCGAGAAGGGCGTCGAGACAGCCATCCGGGTCGCCGGCACCGGTCTCGGTGGTGTGCGCCTCGACTCGGGCGACCTGCCGCTCGTCGCCGCCGCCGTGCGGCAGCAGCTCGATGAGCTGGGCGCCACCGAGACCAAGATCACCGTCACGAGCGACCTCGACGAGTACGCGATCGCCGCGCTGGCGGCCTCACCCGTCGACTTCTACGGCGTCGGGACCTCGGTCGTCACCGGCTCCGGCTACCCGACGGCGAGCATGGTGTACAAGCTCGTCGCCAGGCAGGACTCCGCCGGGAGCTGGGTCGCCGTGGCCAAGGCCTCGACCGACAAGGGCTCGAAGGGCGGACGCAAGGCCGCCTTCCGGACGCTGGAGAACGGCGTCGCCGTGGCCGAGACCGTATCCGTCGCCGACGGCTTCGAGCAGGTCGACACCGCCGCCGAGCACCCTGACGCTCGCGCGCTGCAGGTCGTGCTCGTGGACCGTGGCGAGATCGACGCCTCGCACGAGGGCGCTGAGGGAACGGCGTCTGCCCGTGAGCATCATCTGCGGGTGCGGGAGGAGCTGCCGGTGCGCGCGCTCGCCCTCAGCAAGTCGGATCCGGCTATCCCGACCCTGTTCGTCGACGCCGACTGACGCGGGTTCGCGTCAGGAGACCATGCTCTCGTAGATCTCCTTGCAGGTCGGGCAGATGGGGAACTTCTCCGGGTCGCGACCCGGGGTCCATTTCTTGCCGCAGAGGGCGCGCACCGGCTTGCCGGTGATCGCCGACTCGAGGATCTTGTCCTTCTTCACGTAGTGAGAGAAGCGCTCGTGGTCGCCGGGCTCGAGGTGCTCCTCACGGAGAAGTTCTTCGAGCTCGCGATCAAGTGTTGCCACGCCACCCTGATCGGGGCTGTCCAGCGGAGTACTCATGCCGAGATTCTATCCGTCGCCTCACGTGTCGGGGCCCGGTTCCTGAGCCCGCATACGGGCCGCATGGATCAGGTCGTCTCGACGAACTCCATCAGCCGCTCGCCGCTGCGCTCGAAGATCGCCGCCCCGATCGCCGCACCGCCGAGGAGCACGCCGACGCCGGTGAGGACGCCCACCCAGAACGTCGACACCGCATGCTGCTCGCCCTCGATGAGTGTCAGCGCGAACAACCAGATCGTCGGAGTGCTGGCCAGCAGAGCGCCGACGAACGTCAGGGCGGCTCCGTACGATCCATGCGACGACGAGCGCTGCGGCTGCTGGAAGGGGCTGTCACCGGGGCGCGAGACGGCGTAGGGGGCGACCACCGAGGCGACGCTCGAGATGCCCAGACCGGTGAGCAGCAGCGCGGCCGTGACCCCGATCAGCGGCAGCATGAGATGCCAGTCCGCGATCACGGCGAGGGTGACCGAGATGCCGATCGCGAGCACGGGCAGTGCGACGAGCAGCACGGGCACCAGCCGGCCGAAGCGGTCGGGCAGCCCGCGCACGCCGCTGGCGATGTGCATCCAGAGCGCCGTGGAGTCGTAGGCGACGTCGTTGTGCGGCAGCCAGCCGAAGAAGAGCGCCATGAGGGGTACCGGGACGAGCGCCGCGATCCACAGCGGCACGCCGGCGACCAGCAGCGGGAACACCGTCAGCACACCGGCGATGGGCACCACGAGCAGGTTGACGATGTAGCGGCGGTCGCGCAGCCAGTAGACGAGACTGCGAGCCGCGATCGCGCCGAAGGCGTTGGCGGGCAGCGAGCCGAACCAGCCCAGACCCGAGCGCTCACGCGCGGCGTACGGGCGCTCCGAGGCGGTGAGCAGGCGGCGCACGAGAAGGTTCCAGATCAGCAGCATCCCCGCGATCGTCGCCACGGCGACCAGCCCGCTCGCCCAGGCCGCACTCGCCTCACCGGCGGCGACGTGGAACAGGAACGCCTGCGGCGCGGCGAGCGGCGAGAACCCGACGATGCTCGTCGCGGTGTGCACCGCGGAGGGAACCTGACCGTCCCATCGCAGCGACGCGAAGTAGGCGGCCACAGGGAACGCGATGACGATCACCGGCAGGGTGAACAGCACGGTCAGCTCCCGGGAGCGCCGCTCGGGCAGCAGGATCGCGCTGATGGCCATGCCTATGCGGGCGGCCAGCGCGATCGAGAGCACCCCGATCGCGCCGAACAGCACGGCGGCACCCCACGCCACTCCGGCCTGCACAGCGACGACCACGACACACGCCGTCACTGCGATCAGCGCGATGCTCGGCACGCTGATCAGCGAGGCCAGCACGAGTGTCCAGCCGAGACGGCGCTCGTCGAGACCGAATGGCCAGAAACGCCGCGGATCGAGCTGGTCGGGGGTGCCGGTCAGCATCGGACCCACGAAGAAGGCGAGCATCAGCGCAGCGGCGCCGAGGACCATGACGGTCTCAGCGGTGGGCAGCGGAGCCTGGCCGAGACCCAGGATGGCGATGCAGACCGCGACGGTGGCGGCGATGGATGCGACCAGCGCGACGGCAGCCCGCACGGCGTGCTCTCCGCGCAGCGCACCGACCAGCAGCGCCAGCCTCAGTCGGAGAACGTGTGCAGCCACTCGAGGCCCTCCACTTCGCCGCCAGTGCCCGAGAGCTCGATGAACCGCTCGGTGAGGGTCTGCCCTGCGCGCACCTCATCGATGGTGCCCTCGGCGAGCACCTCGCCGCCGACGATCACGGCCACGCGCGAGCACACCCGCTCGACGAGATCCATGCCGTGGCTCGACAGGATCACCGTGCCACCGTGCGACACGTACGAACGGAGGATGTCGAGGATCACCCCCGATGACACGGGGTCGACCGCTTCGAACGGCTCGTCGAGGACGAGCACCCTCGGTGAATGGATCAACGCGCCTGCGAGCATGACCTTCTTGGTCATGCCGGCCGAGTAGTCGGACACCACGCGACTGAGCGCCTCGCTGAGGTCGAACGCACGGGCGAGGTCGGCGGTGCGCTTCTCGATCACCGCGCGGTCGAGGCCGCGAAGCTGACCGTAGTAGTGCAGAAGCTGGCGGCCGGTGAGCCGGTCGAATGTGCGCAGGCGGTCGGGCAGCACCCCCATGACGCGCTTGGCCTCGAGCGGCTTCTCACGCTGATCGATCCCGCTGATGTGCACTGTGCCCGCATCGGGGCGCAGCAGTCCGGCGATGATCGACAGTGTCGTGGTCTTGCCCGCGCCGTTCGGTCCGACGAGGCCGTAGAACGACCCCGCGGGCACGGTGAGGTCTACGTGGTCGACAGCGTTCGTGTCGCCGAAGCGCTTCACGAGGCCGCGGATGCGGATCGCCTCACGTGCCACCGGCTGATCGGCGTCGGCGGATTCGGCGGCGATCGCACCGGCGTCGAGCGCGGGCAGGTCGGCGGCGGGAGCCGCAGCGATCCCGTCCGCGGTCTGCGCGCTCTGAGGGGCGTCGAGTGGAGCATCCGTTTCGGAGGCCCCCGACGAGGGATGCTCGGCGGCCTCGGATCCGGGTGCCGTCGTCGCGGATGGGTCTCCGTGGTCGTCCGGTGCGGGCGCATCGGGTGCGGGCACCACGGGCGCCTCGCCGGCGGTGTCGTCGACGATGGTGGCGGATGCCGCAGCACTGTTGCGCGGAGGCCTGGCCTCGGCGAGATCGGCGCTGTTCGAGGCGGCGACCAGTCGGCGCGCGGGCTCGGAGTCCAGAGCGATGACCACGTCTGTGCTCACTGCGGGCATCAGCGGCGCCACGCCGTCGGTGGCTGCACCGGCTGTCCGGTTCGAGGTCGCCGCAGTCGCCTTCGCGGGTGCGCGCTTCGCCGATGCAGGCTTCGTCGCCGTCGTCTTCGCAGCCGCGGGCTGAGAGGGCGCGCTCTTGGCCGTGCTCTTGGCAACCTTGCTCTTGGACGCCGTGCTCTTGGCAGCGGTGCTCTTGGCAGCGGTGCTCTTGGCAGCGGTGCTCTTGGCAGCGGTGCTCTTCTTGGCCGCGGTGGGCTTCGCCGCGGCACGCTGGGCCGCCTCGGCACCGGCGACGTGGGTGGCCGGCGCCTCCGCATCCGTGGCCTCGGCCAGTGCGGCCTTCGCCGCTGCCGCCTTCCTCGCCCTCACCGTGGCCGCGGCCTTCTTCGCGGCCTCGCTGCGCTTGGCCGCCGCTGCCTTCTCCGCTGCGCTCTGCGCGGCCGTCGCCCGGCTGGTCGACTTCGCTGCTGCCGCGGTGGTGCTCGCCTTCTTCACTGCGGCAGCGCGGCCGGCATCCGCCTCTGCCGCCTTCTTCGCCGCGGCGGTCTTCGCAGCCGCAGTCGACGCCGCGGCCTTCTTCACAGCCGCGGTCCTGGCTGCACTCGACGCCGCCGTCTTGCGGGGCGCGCGAGCAGGCTTCTTCTGCTCGCCGGAGGCGTGATCGTGATCCCTGGCCGTCCTCTGGGCGCCCTCGACGCGGAGCTCGCCGTCGATTCGGGGCTGATCGTCGATTAGGGCATCCTCTGAGTCACGCGCGGCAGTCACTCCTCTACGGTACCAACCGCGGCTGACAGCGCTCAGGGCCGGCGGACGACGGGTTGCGCGAAATGCAAGCCCCTTGCATCACGCTGGGAGAAACGTGTGGAATCGGTCACGAAAGGACAACGGGACCGCCTCCTCCCGGAGTCTCCCAGTCACGATCGGTACCATTGCGGAGGCACGAAGAGGTGTCCCGTCGGTGAACCGACAGTGAACACAGTTCTTTCTTAGGAGATTCCGTGACTCTTCAGACCGTCATCCTCGCAGCCGGCATGGGCTCGCGCCTGGGCCGCGCCCTGCCGAAGCCGCTCACCGAGCTCAGCGACGGCCGCACGATCATGGGCCAGCAGCACGACAACATCCGCGCGGCGTTCGGCGACGACGCCCGCATCACGACGGTCGTCGGCTACCGCGCCGAGACGATCATCGAGGCCTTCCCGTCGGCCAAGTACGTGCACAACGAGCGCTACGACGTCACCAACACCTCGAAGAGCCTGCTGCGCGCGCTGAGCGCCACGGGCAAGGGCGGCGTGCTCTGGATGAACGGCGACGTCGTCTTCGACCCGCGCATCCTCGGCCGTGCCATCGAGTACATCGAGCGCGACCAGTCGTTCGTCACGGTCAACACCTCGAAGGTGAGTGACGAAGAGGTCAAGTACACCGTCACCGCCGAGGGGTACATCGACGAGCTCTCCAAGACCGTCAAGGGCGGTCTCGGCGAGGCCGTGGGCATCAACTACATCTCGTCGCGCGACAAGAAGGCGTTCATGCGCCAGCTGCAGCGCGTCGACGACCAGGACTACTTCGAGCGCGGTCTGGAGCTGTCGATCGCCGAGGACGGTCTGCTGCTCGAGCCGATGGACGTCTCCGACCTCTACGCGGTCGAAGTCGACTTCGCCGAGGACCTGGAGCGCGCGAACCTCTTCGTGTGACCCCTTTCGCCTGACACACGTCACCGAGAGCCCCGCCCCTGTCAAGGGGAGCGGGGCTTTCGGCATTCTCGCGGATGCCGTGCATAGGATCGGCGCATGCGTGAGAAGGTCCACAAGATCCACTCCCTCTCGGAGGACTCCCCGTGGGACAAGCCCGTCCCTCCGGTGGGCTCTCGCGAGCACCCGCTCAGCGGGCGCAGCCTCGACAGGGTGATGGGCGTGCAGCGCCCGCTGGTCGTGGCGCACATCCGGAGCATCCGCCGGCGTCATCCCGACGCGACCCCTGAGCAGATCGTGCGGGTGCTCGAGGCGCGCTACCTCGCTGCGGTCACCGCGGGTGGTGCGGCCGTGGGAGCGACCGCCGTCGTTCCCGGCATCGGAACGGGCATCACCCTGGCCCTGTCCGGAGTCGAGACGATCGGATTCATGGAGTCGACGGCGCTTTTCGCGCAGTCCGTCGCCGAGGTGCATGGGATCGCGATCGACAACCCCGAGCGCGCGCGGGCTCTGGTGATGACGCTGATGCTCGGCAAAGAGGGCGTCGACCTCGTCTCGCAGCTCGCCAGGCAGGCGACCGGCAGAGGGGGGACCCGCTCGTCGTACTGGGGCGAGATGGTGACCAAATCCCTGCCCAAGGCGGCGATGGGTCCGATCGTCGATCGGCTGAAGTCGGAGTTCATCCGCCAGTTCGCGAAGCGCGGCGGCGCGTCGTTCCTCGGCAAGGCGCTGCCGTTCGGCGTCGGCGCAGTCGTCGGCGGCGCAGGCAATCACATGCTCGGTCGGCGCGTGCTGACCACCTCGCGTCGGGCGTTCGGCCTCGCACCTGCGGTGCTGCCGATCGAGCTCGAACCGACCCCGGGCAGCGAGAGACTGGAAGCGCGGATGCTGAAGGGCGCCCGGTTCATCGGATCGAAGCTGCGGCGCGCGCCGCGCGAGGTCGAGTCCTCGTCGGCGGAGCAGTCTGCCTCGGCGCCGGGATCATCGTCCTCCACAGACGCGGAGTGAGCGCAGGTTGTGCACGGATCAGGTGGGGTCGTCACAGCCGCCGCCGGGAGGTCTGAGCTCCTTCCTAGCGTGACGGGATGCCGCCTCCCCATGATCCGGAACAGCCGGCTCACCCGGTCGCGTACTGCGTGCCGTGGGTGATCGCCCGACGCGACCGTGCCCACCCCGTGGTGCGCAACGCCGGTCACGAGCCGGTCGACTTCGTGCGGGTGTTCCGCGACGACGTCGACCACCAGCAGGTGGTGGACCTGTGGGGGCAGGTGCTGCCCGGTGAGACGATCGAGCTGTGCCTGTGCGCGTCCGACCCTGATGAGGCGGTGGTCTCGATCGCCTGGTTCAGACGGCTCGACGGGCTGGAGTACCTGTGGCGCTTCGTCGTGTGAGAGTCGGGGCGGCGCGAGGCCGCTTGCTGCGGGGCGTGCGACCTGGGTCGCATAAGCCGCTCAATCGCCTTCGTTCAAGACCCGATCTGCGACGGTGACGTATGCGTTCAGGCAGGTCAACGCCTCCTCCGGATTCGAGCCGCGGGCCGCTCGTGCGCTGCCGATCAGGAGCTGCTGCGACTCTGCGTCAGGGCTCTCTGCCATCTCGAGGATCTCTTCTGCAGCGTCCGGTGCCGAACGCAGTGCGATCTGAATACTCTGACGCAGCTCGATCAGGCGCTGGTTCTCATAGAGCCGCTCCGCCGCTTCGTGCTCGGCGGCGCGTTCCCGGGTCTGCGCCCACGCACGATCGCGCTCACGCTCGGTGTCGGCAAGCGTGAAGACGTTCACCTCCCAGTCGGAGAGCCGATCGGCGTAGTGCCTGCCGTTCACCACGCCGGTCTCCTGGTACGGCGTCCCGACGTCTTCGAGAAGCTGCGCTGTGTCGACTCGGGCCCAGTCATAGCTGGCCGCGGCAACGCCCCGGGCAGCCAGCTTCTCTGCAAACGCCCGCGCCTCGTCTTCGCACGCCGATGGATCATAGTCATCGACGGCTGCGATACGCGCCTGGGCGAATGCCGACGCGACATCGTCGATGCTGCCCTGCGGCAGTATCGGCGGCCGCAGCTTCGAGAGAACGCGCTCGCCACTCTCGAGCTCGACGACGGTTGACGCGTGTCGATGGCAGGCCAGCGCGCGATACGCAGGGATGGCCAGCAGGCTGTTGACCAAGCTGCCCTTTGCCTCGTGCAACCCGAGGTAGGCATAGCGATATTCGCGCAGGCTGTTCGCGTGCAGCATCGCCAACGGTGCCGCGATGACGATGACGGCAACCACGACGCTCTGAGCTCCAGCCATTCGTCCACCACGTCGCGCCTTCCCCGGCGCCAAGACGACGCCTCGGCGCCTGCTGCGCATCAGCACGACCGGGAGAAACCCCACCGCCGCACCGGGAACGATAGCCGCGGACAGACCGGAGTCCGAGGCTATGAGCGGGTAGCAGAGCGCTGTCAGCAGCACAGCGACGCCAGTCCATGCCCACACCATCAGCGGGCCCGTCGAATGTTCCGGGCGGGCGTCCGATCGCCCCCGGAGGAACCCCACCGTCAGCGCCATCAACGCCCCCAGCAGCAGCAGCGGCGCGATCAGGCCCCAGCAGACGCCGAGCAGTCCCAGGAAGAAATACGCCATCTCCTGACTGTCCCCGGGAAGGAAGAGCCCGGCGAGAGGGATGAGGATGACGCCGACAGCACCTATGGCCAGCCTCTTAGCGGCAGAGTATGGTCGCATTCGGTGAGCCTAGTTACGGGATCTCGCACAGCTGTCGCAGCCGAAGATCCATCTCTTCCCGTCGACGTCAGCGCCGCTTGCCTGCTCGGGTGGGCCCCGCAATCTCGCGGATCAGGGTCACCCCGAGGGGCGGAGCGGTCCGGCGGGTGCTGACACCTTTCGCGGGGTCTGAGGAACAGCAGAGGCGAGTCGCCTGCGCTGACGCCGCGATGAGCAGCTGAGCACTCGCACCCAAAGGATCCTCGATTCCGTTGTGGCGAGCATCCAACAGCAGAACCGACCCCGGCGCTAGTGTGGAATCCGTGACCGACAAGCCAGACCTCTCGACCACGGCCGCCAGGATCGCGAACCTTCGCGACCGCTTCAACGATGCAGTCGTCGAGCCCGAGAAGATCGCCCAGCAGAAGCAGCACGCCAAGGGCAAGATGACCGCTCGCGAGCGCATCGAGCTGCTGGTCGACAACGGCAGCTTCGTCGAGTTCGACGAGTACGTGCGCCACCGCACCACCGCGTTCGGCATGGACCGCAACCGCCCCTACGGCGACTCGGTCGTCACGGGCGTCGCGACGATCCATGGCCGAACGGTCGCGGTGTACTCGCAGGACTTCACCACCTTCGGCGGTTCACTCGGCGAGGTGGCCGGCGACAAGATCATCAAGATCATGCAGTTCGCCCTGCAGAACGGGATGCCGATCATCGGCATCCTCGACTCGGGCGGAGCCCGCATCCAGGAGGGCGTGCTCGCGCTCAGCAAGTACGGCGAGATCTTCCGGCACAACACCCGCTCCTCGGGTGTCATCCCCCAGATCTCGATCATCATGGGACCGGCCGCAGGCGGTGCCGTGTACGGCCCGGCGCTCACCGACTTCGTGATCATGGTCGACAAGACGAGCCAGATGTTCGTCACCGGCCCCGACGTCATCAAGACCGTCACGGGTGAGGACGTCGGCATGGAGGAGCTCGGCGGCGCCCTCACGCACAACACCCGTTCGGGTGTCGCTCACTACCTGGCCGAGGACGAGGACGACGCGCTCGACTACGCGCGCACCCTGCTCAGCTACCTGCCCGACAACAACATGGCCGAGATCCCCGCCTACGACTCGCACTTCGAGTGGGAGACGACGGATGCCGATCACGTGCTGAACAAGATCATCCCCGACTCCCCCAATCAGCCCTACGACATCCACACGGTGATCGAGCATGTCGTCGACGGCGGGGAGTTCCTCGAGGTGCAGCCGCTGTTCGCACCGAACATCGTCATCGGCTTCGGCCGCGTCGAGGGGCGCTCGGTGGGAATCATCGCCAACCAGCCCTCGCAGATGGCCGGCACCCTGAACATCGAGGCGGGCGAGAAGGCCAGCCGGTTCGTGCGCTTCTGCGACTCGTTCTCCATCCCGATCGTCACCCTCGTCGACGTGCCCGGATATCTGCCCGGCACCGACCAGGAATGGACAGGCGTCATCCGCCGGGGTGCGAAGCTGATCTACGCCTACGCCGAGGCCACCGTGCCCATGGTCACCGTGATCCTGCGCAAGGCATACGGCGGCGCCTACATCGTGATGGGCTCGAAGCAGCTCGGCGCCGACATCAACCTCGCGTGGCCCACCGCCGAGATCGCCGTCATGGGTGGCCAGGGTGCCGTCAACATCCTCTATCGCGGAGAGATCAAGAAGGCCGAGGAGGCCGGTGAAGACGTCGCCGCCGTGCGCAGCCGTCTCGCTGCCGAGTACACCTACGGTGTCACCAGTCCGTTCCTCGCCGCCGAGCGCGGTGAGATCGACGGCATCATCGAACCCTCCGCCACCCGGGTCGCCATCGCGAAGGCACTCCGCGCGCTACGAGGGAAGCGCGCCGAGCTGCCGCCCAAGAAGCACGGGAACATCCCGCTGTGACCGAGGCCGAAGAGACCCCGCGCATGGAGATCGTGCGCGGCAACCCCACAGAGGAAGAGCTCGCGGCGCTCATCGCGGTCGTCGCCGAGGCGTACTCGCACGAGTCCGCCGAAGCCGTCGCCGATGTCCCGCACGTCTCGGCCTGGCAGCGCACGCAGCGTGCGCTGCGCCGCCCGCTGCGTCGCGACATCCCCTGGGGCCGCTACTCCGGCTGAGGGCACGGTCGCACGGGGGCGACGGACGGCCCCAGAACCTCTTGGAACCTGCAGCCCCGAGCCGTTCGCGATACTTCGCCTAGCACAAAAGCGTGTCCCCCGAAATACCTACAGACAGACGGCTTGCGGGAACGCGACACTAATAGGGACGCTTCGCGTTAGGCGGCTGCTCTGTCCCCAGGGTAGGCAGACGCAGCACCGCCCACCAGCGGACAGTTTTCGGGTAGCTGTTCCGCACATGGCGAGGGGCCGGCACACATGCCGCCCCTCGCCTTTCTCATGCCCGCCGCTCTCGCGGACGGGCGGGCATCATTCCGCTACGCGACGGATCTCATGCCAGAGTTCGACCGCGTCATCGTCGGTCGCGCCGCCGGCCGTGCGGCCGACGACCGTCACGGCATTCGTCTCGTCGCGCCCGGCACGGATGATGAGGCGGTTCGAGCGCGCACGCGCCAGCACTCCGGCCAGTTCGGCACGGATCTCGTCGATCCGCTGCTCATCGATGCCTTCGAGCCCGCCTTCGTCGAACACCGTCACGGTGGCGCCCGCACGACGCGCTTCGGTGATCGCCTCGCGCACGGCGTCGCTCATCAACTCACCGCCCCGCAGCTCGTCACGCAGCGTCCCCTCGGCGAGCCTGGCCTGCAGGCGCTCGTCTTCCGAGAGCTGCCCGCGCACCGCGATCGTGCGGCTGAGCACAGGGCCCGCCACCGCCAGCGCGCGCTGCGCCCGCACCCGGCGCTCGCGCTGACGCACGAGCTGGGTGGCGTGCCAGGCCGACACGGCGCGCTGGATGTCTGCGAGCCGCTCGGTGTCGCGCACGGCGCGGTCCCAGAAGAGCACCAGCAGCTGCGCGACGACCACCCACGTGATCGAGCCGACCAGCCCGAGGGTGAACGCCGAGCCGATGCCCATGAAGGCGCACGCCGCGACGATCAGGGTCACGAGCATCGCCCATCCGACGAGCGGGCGTCTGCGCACGATGCACACGACCGCAAGAAGACCCGTGGCGCCGATGTACCAGGTCGCGAACGGGGCGCCGCGAAGCGAGGGCTCCAGCGCGAGGCTCACGAGCGCCGGAACGATCGCACTGCTCGCGAGGGCGAGCACCGCGGATCCCACCGGCATCCGCACCTCGCGAGGGGCGCCGAGCACGGCGGTCAGGATCGCCGCCAGGTAGAAGGCGATCGCGGCGACGAACAGCAGCGGAGCGTCGGGCTGCACGGTCCACCAGATCCCGCGTGCGGCGAAGTACAGCGCGAACCCGAGTGCCAGCGCGGTCGTGATGCTGCGGACGGAGCGCCTCATGAGGGCTCCCATGACAGCACGACCGTGGTGCCGTCGGCATTAGAGACGATTCGGGAGCTTCCTGCGACAGCGGCCATCCGGGCGATGATCGATGCGCGGATGCCCAGGCGGTCCTCGCCGATGGCATCCGGATCGAATCCGGAGCCGCTGTCGAGCACCGTCACGCTGAGCCGATCGGGCGAGGCCGATTCGGCGACGACGTGCAGGCCCCTGCCGCCCGCGTGGGCGAGCGCGTTGCCTATCGCCTGGCGCGCGGCGAGCACCATGGCCCGCGCGACCTTGCCCGGCACCTCCGCCTCAGCCGAGCCGCGCTCCTCGACCACGGCGTCCACGCCCTGCTCAGACAGGGTGCGCCGCAGCTCCGCAACGATCTGCGCGCGTGAGACGGGGGCATCGCTGCCCTCCTGCGCGATCGACGCCTCGGTGTTCGCCAGGCGGGTCAGCGCCTCTCGCGCCATCGCCACGGCCAGTGTGCGCTCGCGCTCTCCCTCGGCGCGTTCCGCGGCGATCAGGGCGGCGAGCACGCTGTCGTGCATGAGGGCCGACATCGCCACGCGCTCCTCCTCCGCCGCCGAGGCCGCGGCCGCGGACGCGTACCCCTCGACCGCCTGCGCACGCGCCTCGTCGACGCCCGCCGCCACCTGACGGAACATCCACGCCAGCGAGATGATCACAGATCCGAGGATGATCGTGAACGTCACATCGAATCCGGTGCTGATCCACCAGCTCTGCTCGAAGTCGCCCTGCACCAGCCGGACCCATCCATACAGGATCGGCAGCGTGAGAGCCCAGATCAGCTGCACGCGCGGCGTGAAGGCGAGCATCGCCGCCACCACCCCGATGTTCACCAGGAAGAAGATCCATGGCTGATTCGAGGGCTCGCGCACCGTGCGGTCGACGACGACGGGCCACAGTGCGAGCGCCACGGCGTAGGCCACGGTGAAGGTGCCGGCGGCCGGCTTGATCCCCTTGCCGACCAGGCACGCGACGATCATCCAGAGCAGAGGCACGAAGACCAGCGCCATCATGCCGAGATGAGCGGCGTCGGGCTGGTTGAGCCGGGTCACCGCAGCGGTCAGCGCCTGCGCTCCGAGGGCGGCCGATCCGATGGCGCCGACCGTCGAGAGGATCCGCTCCATGCGCTGACCGGTGAAGCGCTCGAGCCCGATGCCGACCTCGCCCTGCGACGGGATGCTGCTCCACGCCTCCTTCAGGGTGCGGGCGTCAGCCGCCACTGGGAACACCGTCCGGAGCGACGATGCCGTCCTCCATGGCACGACGCAGCAGATCCACCTTGGTGGGCGCGGGGCGCCCGACCTCGACGTACTTCACCCGGATGCGGGTGATGTTCTCCTTGGCGGTGGAGTACGCGACCCCGAGTCGCTCGGCCACGGCCTTCAGGGGCAGCCCGGCGGCGTAGAGCCGCAGCACCTCTCGCTCACGGGTCGACAGCTGCGCGTCGGCGAACTCCCGGTCGCCGTCGACGGCACTCGCCCACTCGACGTTGTTCAGCGCCTCGCCGCGCGCGACCGTGCGGATCGCGTCGAGCACATCGTCGAGCGCGGATGACTTGCTGACGACACCTGCGGCTCCTGCGGCGAGCGCCTCACGGACGGAGGCGGGGCGGTCGGCGACGCTGTGGATCACGACGCTCGCGCCATCGGCGACGAGGGTGGCCACGTTCTCGGTCACGGTCGTGCCGTCGCCGAGCGTGAGGTCCAGCACGACGACATCGACAGGCGGCTCGGAGGACGAGGCGCGCCAGGTCAGGTACTCCTTGACCGTCCCGCCTGAGAAGACGACGCGCTGCTCACGGTCGCGCATGCAGGCGGCCTCCAGGCCGAGACGTACGGACTCGTGGTCGTCGATGAGGGCGACGGTGCTCATCCCGCCAGCCTACCCAGTGCGGAGGGGTCTCCCGTATATCGGTTCCGTGCGCGCGAGGAGGAACGCGTCAGCGGGTGAGCAGGGCGACAGCCTCGAAGTGGTGGGAGTGCGGGAACAGATCGAACGCGCGCAGCGACGCGACGTCCCAGCCCAGATCACGGAAGGTGCCGAGGTCCCTGGCGAGCGCGACGGGGTCGCAGGCGATGTAGACGACGGTCTCGGGGTCGAGCGCGTGGATCGACTCGACGACGCCTCTTCCCGCTCCCGCACGCGGCGGGTCGAGCACGACGGCGCCGGCGCGAGTGCCGTCAGGGATGCCCGTCAGGAACCGGTCGACGCGAGCGGTGACCGCGTGCACGTCGACGTCAGCGAGGTTGGCGCTCGCGTGCTCGGTCGCGCGGCGGTCGGATTCGACCGTGACGATGTCGGTCGCTCCCTGTTCGGCGAGGGTCGACGCGAACAGTCCGACCCCGCCGTAGAGGTCGAAGTGGGTGGCATCCGGATCGACCCGACCGGCGAGCGCCCGGCCGACGGCGTCGTGCAGGGTCTCGGCGGCGCGGGGATGCACCTGCCAGAACCCTGCAGCGTCGAGCTGGAACCGGCGACCGCCGACCTGCTCGAACACGACCTCCGATCGACCTCGTCGCGCTCCTTCCGGGCGAGGCAGGACCCGCGCGCGACCGTCGGCCGGCTCGACGATGTCGACACGGCCCGGCTTCTGCGAACGCAGCGCGAACGCCGCAGCCTCCACGGCAGGACGCGCCAGCGGCAGCGTGGCGACATCGATCACGCGGTGGCTGCGCGCGGCGTAAGGGCCGACGCGTCCGTCGGCGTCGACATGCAGGGAGACGCGGGTGCGCCAGCCGGTGCCGTCGCCCTGGTCGACCGGCTCCACCGAGGGCGCGTCGAGCCCTGGGCCCGTGAACTTGTCGAGGGCCTCCTGCAGAACCTGCTGCTTGAGCACCCGCTGGTGATCCAGTGCGATGTGCCCGAGGTCGGCACCGCCGACCCGGTCGGCGGGCGACCGCGAGACGTCGGCCTCTGCCCACACGTGATCGCGGCGGTGCGGCGACGCGTCGAGCACCTCGAGCGTCTCAGCCCGCCAGAACCGCTTGCCGTCGTCGCCCTCGGTCACCTCCGCACGCACCCGCTCACCCGGGATGGCATCAGGCACGAACACGACGCGCCCCTCGTGCCGTGCGATGAAGGTTCCGCCGTGCGCGATACCGGTGATGTCGAGGTCGAGTGTGCGCGCTGAAGAGGTCATCCCTCCAGGATCCCACACGGCGCCCCCGCGCCACGGGCTAGCGTTGACCCATGCGCGTGTGCCTGGCATCCACCTCTCCCGCTCGTCTGATGCTGCTGCGGCAGGCGGGCATCGAACCGCTCATCCTCTCCCCCGCCGTCGACGAGGACGCCGTGGCCGCTGCCGCGAGCGCCGAGCGCGGCGCAGCCCTGCCGCCCGAAGAGCTCGTGCTGCTGCTCGCCAGGGCGAAGGCGGCCGAAGTGGCGCACCGCATCCACGACGAGCACCCCGGCTTCGACGGCATCGTCATCGGGGGCGACTCGATGTTCGCGATAGGAGGGCAGGTGCACGGCAAGCCGTACACGCCCGAGGCCGCTCGCGAGCGCTGGCTGCAGATGCGCGGCGCCACGGGCATCCTGCACTCGGGCCACTCCGTCTTCCGCGTCTCGCCGGGGGCCGAGCCCGTCGAGGCGACGGCCGTGGCCGAAGCGGCGGTCACCTTCGCCGATGACGTCACAGATGCCGAGCTCGAGGCGTACATCGCCAGCGGCGAGCCCCTGCACGTGGCCGGCGCCTTCACCGTCGACAGCCTGGGTGGCGCGTTCATCACCCGCGTCGAGGGCGACCCGTCGACCGTGGTGGGCATGTCGCTGTCGACTCTGCGCCGCCTGGCGGGCGAGCTCGGAGTGGTCTGGACCGATTTGTGGTCGGCGGCCTAACGGATTCCCCGATTTCTTGTGGAGAGTCGTCAAAAAGATCGGCGGCGACCTCGCTAGGCTGAAGCCCATGCCTGATATCGCCAAGGTGCTCATCGCGAACCGCGGCGAGATCGCCGTACGCATCATCCGCGCCGCCCGGGACTCCGGAATCTCCTCTGTCGCCGTGTACGCCGACCAGGACCGCGACGCCATGCACGCGCGTCTCGCCGACGAGGCGTACAGCCTCGACGGGTCGACCAGCGCGACGACCTACCTGCAGATCGACAAGATCCTCTCGGTCGCACGTCGCGCCGGGGCGGATGCCGTACACCCCGGTTACGGCTTCCTCGCCGAGAACGCCGACTTCGCCAGAGCCGTGATCGCCGCGGGAATGACGTGGATCGGTCCGTCGCCCGAGGCCATCGAGGCGCTGGGCGACAAGGTCACGGCCCGTCATGTCGCCGAGAAGGTCGGCGCGCCCCTCGCCCCCGGCACGCCAGGGCCCGTCGACGGTGCCGACGAGGTCATCGCGTTCGCGAAGGAGCACGGACTGCCGATCGCCATCAAGGCGGCCTATGGCGGCGGAGGCCGCGGGCTGAAGGTCGCGCGCGAGCTCGACGAGGTCGCCGAGCTCTTCGAATCGGCCACCCGCGAGGCGGTCGCCGCCTTCGGCCGCGGCGAGTGCTTCGTCGAGAAGTACCTCGACAAGCCGCGTCACGTCGAGACCCAGTGCCTGGCCGACTCCGCCGGCAACGTCGTCGTGATCTCCACCCGCGACTGCTCGCTGCAGCGTCGCCACCAGAAGCTCGTCGAGGAGGCACCAGCGCCCTTCCTCACCGATGAGCAGAACGAGCTGCTGTACTCGGCGTCGAAGGCCATCCTCAAGGAGGTCGGCTACGTCGGCGCGGGAACGTGCGAGTTCCTCATCGGCGCCGACGGCACCGTGTCGTTCCTCGAGGTGAACACGCGCCTGCAGGTCGAGCACCCGGTCTCGGAAGAGGTCACCGGCATCGACCTGGTGCGCGAGCAGTTCCGCATCGCCGCCGGTGGCACCATCGACTACGACGACCCGGCGCCGCAGGGGCACTCGATCGAGTTCCGCATCAACGGCGAGGACCCCGGCCGCGGCTTCCTCCCCCAGCCCGGCCCGATCAACGTCTTCAAGACGTTCGGCGGCCCTGGCATCCGCCTCGACTCCGGCGTCACCGCCGGCGACGCCGTGTCGGGCGCCTTCGACTCGCTGCTGGCGAAGATCATCGTCACCGGTCGCGATCGCGCCGAGGCGCTCGAGCGCTCGCGTCGCGCCCTCGACGAGTTCGAGGTGGCCGGCATGCCGACCGTGCTCCCCTTCCACCGCAAGGTGGTCAACGACCCGGCCTTCGTCGCGGCCGACGGTGAGTTCGGCGTGTACACGCGCTGGATCGAGACCGAGTTCGTCAACGACATCCCCGCATGGGACGGCGAGCTGGAAGCCCCCGCAGCAGCACCCGGCCGCCACACGGTCGTCGTCGAGGTGGCGGGCAAGCGCCTCGAGGTGAGCCTCCCCGACCGCGTCGCCGCTCCCGTCGCCGGCACCGCCGGTCGCCCGGCGGCCGTGCCGCCGTCGCGTCGCAGTCACACCGCCACAGCGAACGCGGGCGCCTCGGGCGACGCCGTCAAATCTCCGATGCAGGCCACTGTGGTCAAGATGGCGGTCGAGGAGGGCCAGCAGGTCGTCAAGGGCGATCTCGTGGTCGTGCTCGAGGCCATGAAGATGGAGCAGCCGCTGCAGGCGCACAAGGACGGCGTGGTCGGGAACATCGACGCCACGCCCGGTGCGACCGTGTCGGCGGGGCACCAGCTGCTCACGATCAGCTGATCCGACCTGACAACGCAGAAGGCGCGTCCCCGATCG
>Ga0308158_10001724_pt1 | contig 22261 bp, 18 predicted proteins | sample PhyBR2_FD_201038 | JGI IMG/M metagenome (GOLD analysis project Ga0308158, IMG submission 201038) | Phyllosphere microbial communities from UC Gill Tract Community Farm, Albany, California, United States - DLSLB.R2 | ecosystem: Host-associated > Plants > Phyllosphere > Unclassified | place: USA...
ACGGGCCGTAGTCGCTGGGCGCATCACGCCAGTGCAGCCCATTGCGGTTCACGAAAACGATGCCGCTCAACACCCGCCGGTCGTCAACTCGCGACTTGCCATGGCTCTTTGGGAAGTATGGCCGCAGGCGCGCCATCTGCTCCTCCGTCAGCCAGTACAGGTCGCTCATCCTCAGTCTCCTCACGGAGCCTGAATCAGATCGCGCCTCTCACATCAATGGGTCCTGACCCTAGAAAGGCTAATAGTTTAGTATCTGGTGCAAGTATCAGCATTAGCTTGATTGCCGTCACATATTAACCTGAAATAACAAGATCGTCATTAACGTTGTTATCATCGTCGGCTAGCACAATCCCTGCCGCCGTGAGATATTTGAACCACCGGGATATCACCGTTCCGACGCCAGCATCTTTATCACCGGCAAATACGATCGTCGTTTATTTGCTGGAACTACCCTCGATCAGGTTTCGTATACGCGTTGCCAGAACGTCGATCGCGAAAGGCTTGGTAAGGACATGCATCCCGGCGCCGAGATGGCCATGGCTCAACACGGCGTTCTCAGCATATCCGGTGATGAACAGAACCTTCAGTCCGGGCCGAGCAACGCGTGCCGCGTCTGCCACCTGTCGACCGTTCAGGCCGCCTGGCAGCCCCACGTCCGTAACAAGCAAATCGATACGCAGGTCTGAGTTGATAACTTTCAGCCCGGACGCGCCGTCTGCAGCCTCAATCGCAGTATAGCCTAGATCGGTCAGAACTTCGGCGACAAGCATGCGCACTGTTGGCTCGTCATCCACTACCAGCACCGTCTCCCCCGCTTCCGCCCGGGGTGCAGCTTCGATCTGCGCCTCCACGTCGTCCAATTCGGCCTCGCCCTGATGACGGGGGAGGTAGACGCACACCATCGTGCCCTGATCAACTTCTGAGTAGATCGCTACCGAGCCACCTGACTGCTTGGCGAAGCCGTAAATCATTGACAGGCCAAGCCCGGTGCCCTCGCCGATCGGCTTGGTAGTAAAGAACGGGTCAAACGCGCGCGCAATTACCTCCGGGGGCATGCCGGTGCCCTTATCAGACACGCATAGTGAAATGTACTGCCCCGGATCCAGACCGCGTTCCTTGGCTGTCCGCTGGTCCATCCAACGATTGCAGGTTTCGATCGTGATAGTGCCACCATGCGGCATCGCGTCTCGCGCGTTGATGCATAGATTGAGAATGGCGTTTTCGAGCTGGCTGGGATCGATCAGACTGGGCCACAGGCCGGCAGCGTTGACCGTCTCGACTTCGATCACGGGTCCAACCGTACGGCGGATCAGATCCTCCATTCCGCTGACCAGATGGTTGACGTTGGTGGGCTTAGGAGCAAGCGTCTGCCGGCGTGAGAAGGCGAGTAGCCGGTGGGTAAGAGACGCGGCGCGTTTGGCGGCCCCTTGCGCTGCGCCGACATAGCGTTCGACATCGGCTGTCCTGCCCTGCGCAATGCGGATTTGCATCATCTCCAGGCTACCGGAGATACCGGTCAGCAGGTTGTTGAAGTCGTGCGCGAGGCCGCCAGTAAGCTGGCCGACCGCCTCCATCTTCTGTGCCTGCCGCAGCGCATCCTGCGCCGTCATGAGGTCCGCCGTTCGCTCCATAACGCGGGCTTCAAGCGTCTCATTGAGCTCCCGCAGCGCTTTCTCCGCACGCTTGCGCTCAGTGAGGTCCAGCATCGCGCCGATCATGCGGACGGCGCTTCCGTCCTCACCGCGGAAGACGTGCCCCCGGTCGAAAACATCGGCAAAACTGCCGTCGCCCCGTCGGAAGCGGTACTCGGACACCCAATGGTCGCCTGCCCCATCGATGATCGCGTGGATATCCCTGTCGACCCGCTCCCGATCATCGGGATGGATGTTGCCGATCCACCAATCGCCGGTCGGCTCGATCTCGTTTTCCGCATAGCCAAAGAGAACCCGGACCGCCTCGTTCCACTCCACGGAGTTCGAGGCCAGATCCCAGTCCCAGATCGCATCGTTTGTTGCCTTTGCGGCAAGGCGGTAGCGCTGTTCGGTCTCACGCAGCACGGCCTCGGCCGCGCGCCGGTCGGTCTCGTCGCGAGCAATCTTGATGAACCCAGTGATCGTACCCTGCGCGTCGTGCAGCGGACGAACCGAGCCGTTGGCAAAGAACCGGCTGCCATCACGTCGAACATGCCAGCGTTCGTCATTCGCACAGCCCTTTTCGCGTGCCGTCGTCAGTTCTTTCGTCGGAACGCCAGCTGCGCGGTCTTCGGGGGTGTACAGAATATCAACGGAGCGACCGCTTATCTCGTCGGCGCACCAGCCAAAGACCGTTTCGGCACCAGGCGTCCAATCCATCACCCGATTTTCGGTGTCCACGGTGAAGATGGAATGGTCCTTCACTCCTTCCACGATACGGCGATTACGCTCCTCACTTTCCCGCAACTCAGCCTGCGCACGGTGTGCGTCAGTAGCGTCATAGCCTTCGACGAAGATGCCGGTCACGTTGCCGGCATCGTCGATGATCGGTTCGTAGATGAAGTTCAGGATGCGCTCGACCTGGTCGCCGCCCTCTACATCCAGCACGAGGGGGATATGATCGGCAACGAACCGCTCACCCGTCTGATAGACCGAGTCCAATAGCTCATAGAACCCCTGGTCTGCCAGCTCGGGAAAAGCCTTGCGTACTGTTTTGCCGATGGAGTCCCGATTTCCGAAGAGGCGACGATAGCTCGCGTTTGTGAACTCGAACACGTGCTTGGGTCCCTGCAGAATGGTGATGAACCCCGGCGCTTGTTCGAACAGGCGCCGCTGCCGCTGCGTATCAGCGGCACGACGGCGCTCGGCAAGGACCTGCTCGGTGATCTCGGTACAGGCGCAGAACAGTCCCTCAACTGCTCCCGCGTCCCCCCGAACCGGGGTATAGGAGAACGCGAAATGGGTTTCCTCGACGTAGCCGCGCCGGCGCATCATCAGGGTGATGTCGTCCATGTGGACGGGTAAACCGGCATAGGCCTGCTCAACGATCGGAGCCAGGTCGGCCGCGATTTCTGCCCACACCTGCATGAACGGCTGGCCGAGCGCCTGAGGATGCTTGTCGGCCAGGATAGTCGCATATGCGTCGTTGTAGAACAGCGTTTGCTCCGCACCCCAAGCGACAAACATGGGCTGGTTCGAACCGAGCACGACGCTGACCAACGTCTTTAACGGAGTAGGCCACCCCGCAGGCACGCCCAGTGCAGTCTCGCTCCAATCACGAGCACGGATGGCAGCCCCCATCTGGCCACCGTCGATGAGGAAACTGAGCATCTGCTTATCCGATTGTTATGTTCGGCCGGTCGGTTCGGCCCGCTGCTTGCCGGTCAGCTTGCCTTTCTGATGACTAGGCCGTGCGAACGTCTTGCTCAATGGCATCGCGGTGGAATCTGACGCTTCTCTATGTCGTTGCGTTCATTGACGCTGGCGGAGCCGCGTAGGTGAATGCTGGCGTGATAATCGTCATTCAGATGAGAATCGTGTCTCTACACTAGGCCAACCATAAACGACGCTGATTTCCCAAAACTCGATCTTTGGAAACGGCGGTCGCGCCAGGCTGAGTCCGATAACGCCACCCTGCCTTCTCAAAAGCGGACAAGCCGTTTTCCAACCATTATCGCCGCTTAGCTGTCCAATGTGTAGAAAACCCGGTCTCAATAACGACTGTACGACAAACAGGTGATTTCGAATAACAGCCTCTCGATCGTCTCAGAACGTCGTCTCCAACCGCGATTGGCTGCTATCGTGGGCTTCGCGTCGCCTAAAGAACGTAGCAGTCATTCCCATAACTTCGTCGCGATGACGCCATTTTGAAGAAACTTTTTGAGAAGGGTCAGCAAAACACAGGACTTTGCTACCTAGATTAAATCGCCGACACGGTCCGAGACGGCCAAGTCGTTCGCTTCGGTCCTGTCTAAATGCAGGTAGGTAGGACTGAATTGCCCGAGTGATTTGAGGCGTGTCGGGTTGGTTACGGTCAACGTCCTACTCCGGAGTTCGATCGTTCCGTCCTCCCGAAAGCGTTGCAACACGCGATTAACGTGAGAGGGTGTCATGCCAGTGGCATCGGCAAGGTCAGTTTGGGTAATCGGGAAGTCGATTGAGTTGGTGCTAGTAGTCCCGCTGACCCGGTAACGGACCAACATTTCGTAAAGCAAGTGGGCAAGACGTTCACTGGAGTCGCGCCTGCCCTGATCAACAATGCGTTCGCGAAGGACTCCGAGGTCCGTCATCGTCCCCCACCACAGCGCTTCAGAAATCCGTGAGGTTTCACGCAGAAGGGTTTTCATCTCGCTGGAATGGATCATCGCCGTTGTGCTGGGGGTAAGCGTGCCCACTGCGTGATCCATCTTTTTTAAGATGAAGATCTCAGCGTCGCAGAGGTCCCCCGGAACCAGAAAGGCCATAATCTGTCGTTCGCCGTCCGGCAGTATCTTGTATCGGCATGCCAGCCCCGTCAGCAGGACATGACAGTATTCTGAATGAGCCCCGTCAGCAATTACATCTTCCTGCGCCTGAAACACACGCTGTTTGGACATTATTATTGTATCGAGGCGGGCGCGCTCGCTGTCGGAAAACGCCGTAAACTGCTCCATTTTCTCTACCCAAGGATTATTCATCGTTTCCCCAAACCCTTCGGCCCGTGCTGCTTGTCTGGCATCACCTTGGCATCGTGCGCCTGTAGAACGCTCGACGTTCAAAAATGCCCTTTCCTTCGGCACGATCAGTCAATCGTAACGGCGAGGAAACAATATTTTTGTTTTATGATCTAGCGCAGAGATTCTGCAAATAAGGTGATTTAGCATGCATCTCGCGGGTAGATATTTACCCGCGTGGGTTGCGCGTCACCGCAACGGTGAAATCTTTATGCCCCTGCCAACTAGGTTATATTTGGCATCCACCGTGCGCAAACTTGCCCGCCGGACAACATGGTCAGAAGAAGACTGCGAAGCGCTCTACAGTCTGCCATTTTCTGTGAAATCAATAAGTTCAAATTCTTATATAATCCGTGAAAACAATCTCACCACGAACTGCTTTGTTCTACTATCTGGTTTTGCGTTTAGAAGTAAAATTGTTGGTAATGGCGGACGTCAAATCCTCTCGGTGCACGTGCCGGGAGAAATGCTTGATCTTCAGCATGCGTTCTTGGGTGTTGCCGATCATAGCATCCAGATGATGGCGGCTGGAGACGTAGCTTATGTTACAGCAGCGGCAGTACGCGAGCTTGCTTTCGCCTTTCCAGCGATCGGCCGCGCGATGTGGCTCGAAACGCTGATCGAAGCTTCAATCTTTCGTGAATGGATCGCCAATGTCGGGCGACGTGACGCGAGAACGCGCATCGCCCATCTCTTGTGTGAGATTGCGGTACGCCTCCAATCAGCGGGGCTGATGACGGGAAACCGCTATGAACTGCCAATGACGCAGGAGCAGATCGGTGATGCAACAGGGCTTACCGGGGTGCACGTCAATCGCACACTTCAGGTTTTACGTACTGAAGGGCTAATTACGAGGGATAAGCGGGCAATCCAGATCGAGGACTGGAAGGCACTTTCGGCGGTAGGCGATTTCGAACAGTGTATTTGCACACGGATAATCCAATGAGCTTGGATTACGCATTGGGTGGCATATGATGCGTGATGAAATCACTACTCCTGATTTAGACCAGTGCGCACGTGAGCCAATTGCGTTTCTCAATAGAATTCAAAGCTTTGGCTTTCTTATTGTATTAACGAACGACTGGACGATTGTTCGCGCGTCATCCAACCTTCAGGAATATCTGGGAACTGAGGCCACGCAGGCCATAGGAATGAAAGCGGACCGCCTGATTGCTCAGACGGCGCTGCATGACGTTCGAAACCGCCTTGCAGTCCTCACAGGTGAAACAGGCACCGAGCGTCTATACGGCGTAAGGTTGACAACCGATCGCCGTCTTTTTGATCTGGCGCTGCATTATGCGGGCGAACATCTTGTCATCGAGGGCGAGCCCTGTGGGGCGGATCAGCCGGCGGAAGCGGCAACACTGGTTCGATCAATGATGATGCGGCTCAAGGCTCAGCCTACGATGCCAACGCTCCTGCGTGACGCCGTAAGGCAAGTTCGTGCAATCACCGGGTTCGATCGTGCGATGATTTATCGCTTTCATGACGACGGCGTAGGTGAGGTTGTGGCCGAGGCATCCAGGTCGCAAGCCAACTCATTGCTTGGTCTGCACTACCCAGCATTGGATATCCCAAACCAAGCGCGGGCGTTGTACCTGCGCAACCCGTTTCGCATCATCGCCGATGTCCAGGCAGCTACGACGGCGATACTGCCACAGATGTCGGCCGTAGGGCCACTCGACCTCTCGCTTGCCGTTACCCGTGCCGTATCGCCGGTGCACATCGAGTATCTTCGTAACATGGGGGTCGGAGCTTCGCTCTCGATCTCGATCATCGTCGAAGGTCGCCTGTGGGGGCTAATTGCGTGCCATCATGACACCGCTCGGCTTCCAAGCTTCGTCATGCGTAGTGCTGCCGAGCTGTTTGGCGCAATGTTTTCTCTGACGCTGGAGAGTCGGCTGCGTAGCCTCGCTATCGCCGACGACGATGCTGCCCGGTCATTGGCAGATCGCATGATCCTAACGATCAGTGGCAATGCCAGCCTGCTTTCCGACCCTGATTGGCTTCTTGATACGATTGGTGGGGCGATCGAGTGCGACGGTGTCGCTGTATATCTTCGCGGAGAGTTGAATGCGGTAGGCGTGACACCTGACCGTCAACGCCTGCTTTCGCTTGCCGGGTTTCTGGACACGATGCCGGCAAGCCGTGTGTTCGACAACGACGGTATCGTCGCGATCGAAGCTTGTAGCGACGGTGCCAACAACGATGCCGCAGGTCTGATGGCTATTCCCATCTCGCGGACGCCTCGGGATTATATCATGCTGTTCCGCCGGGAGCGGATTAATGCGATCTCCTGGGGCGGCGATCCCGACAAGCCCGCAGAGAAAGAAGGTGGTCGTATCGGCCCCCGCAAGAGCTTTGAGACTTTCAAGCAGGCCGTCCTTGGCCGGTCTGCTCCTTTTTCCGATCGCGATCGCCGCGTCGGTGAAACCATTCGAACGGCGTTAATCGAAGCGATTCTCCGCCTTTCAGAATCCTCAGACGTGGAACGTCACCGGGCCACCGAACGGCAAGAAGTACTGATTGCCGAACTGAATCACCGGGTGCGCAACATTCTTGCCCTTATCCGCGGGCTCATTGTCCAAACAAATACCTCAGGCCTGACTGCGACGGCGTATGTTGACGTGCTTGGTGGTCGGATTGAGGCATTAGCGCGGGCCCATGACCTCGTTACAGCAAAGAATTGGGCGCCGGCGCCGTTGAGTAGTCTGTTTGACGCTGAGATCGCAGCGTTCATGCCAGATCAACAAGAGCGGTTTCGTATAGTCGGACCGTCGGTGCTGCTCCGCCCGGAAACCTATTCCACCATGGCGCTCGTCGTGCACGAACTTGTCACGAATAGTATGAAGTACGGTGCCCTGTCAGATAGCGGATCAGTGCAAGTCGTCGTCGAGTATCGCGAGGGAGACGGTCTGTTTGTTACCTGGCGAGAAACCGGTGGCCCAGCCGTACGTCCGCCTACCCGCATTGGTTTTGGATCTGTAATCATCGAACGGACGATTCCGTTTGACTTGCAAGGGACCGCCTCGGTGCGGTATCCGGTCGAAGGATTTGAAGCTGATTTCTTCATTCCAGCGCGCCATTTGGCAGGTTTTGCCGCACCAATCGAAGAGCCGGCAGCGGCCCTTACGTTTGAGATTGTGCCAGGACAGTCAGACCCCATTACCCAGCCGTTGAGCGGCCTGAACGTGCTATTGCTCGAAGACAATATGATTGTGGCGCTAACCGTCGAGCAAGCGCTGGAGGACCTCGGCGCTATCCATGTTTGGACCGCGTCTCATGTCGACAGTGCCGATAATATCCTGAGCCGAGAGAAAATCGATTTAGCGATCCTCGACGTCAATCTGGGCGATGATACGAGCTTCGAGCTCGCGACACGTTTAACCGCAGCCGGAATCCCGTTGTTTTTTGCCAGCGGCTACGGCTACGGCGACGATGCGGGATTGGGGAACGAGTTCTCGGGTAGCCTCGTGCTGCGCAAGCCATACGGTAAAGGGGATTTGCACCGTGCGATTATGACTATTCTGAAAGTCCAAGTTCAACCATTGCCGGCAAAACTTGGCTAGTCAGCAATGGTGCCATAATCGCCAAAGCTTGCTGAATCGAACGTACTGCTTACCGCTCTAGACTGGAACATTATGGGAACTCGACCTCACCGAGACAGGGCGACACGTCTCGATCTATTTGCTGATTTAAGACTAAGTCAAGGGTAATTCGTCTTTTTTGATATTTCGTTCTTCCGAACTGTCGTTCAGCTGGCTCTTGCCAAGCTCTTCTTGTTCGGCGCCCTCTTTGTCGAATGAATGGCCATCCGCATTTTTCTTTATCTTTCCGACAGCCGTATTAATAGTTCCCTCAACCTTATTTATAAAACTGTTCACAGGAATTACCTTAAAATCCGATATGGCTACAATCCCGCGTTTGGGATATAATCTGAACTCTTCGCGACGGTTAATGGCCCAATGAGCCTGGTGTCCGATGCTCCCCGTAATGAATAGCCCGGACCTCGCGATCCAAAGAGCCTGGGTAACGATAGCTAATTCGCTCGCCGCGCCGAAACCGGAATGGCAGCTCTCCTCCCAACCCAGGCATTCTCGAAATTCAATCCTTTTGGGAAAGACCGCAGCGTCAGGCGGCGTCCGCTAACGCCATCTGCCTTTACAATGGCAGTCGGTCCGCTTTCCTTCCGTTGCCGCCATTCAGGACCCCAATGTGTGGAAAACCCGGTCGCGATCACCATTGTGCGACAAACAGGTGATTTCGGACGGTATCATCTCGATCATCGCAAAACCCCGTCGCCAACCTCGATTGGCGACTATCGTGTGTTTCTCGACAGGGCTCGGCTCTTAAACTTGCCGGGCCGCTTTCTCCCAAAGTCGATCACAGCGAGAAAAGTCGGCCACTCTTGTAAGCAGGTATTTTGAACCGGGGTTATGATCACCTCCTGGGACCTTGCCAAACAGCCTCATACTGGGCGGTTCAGAGCGCCGGTTCGGCTCCCAATAAGTATGGTTGTTATTAAAGCAGAATCCTACCATACACTACAAAAGACCACAATTAGGAGAACTACAGTGCCGTCAGCTCACTGTGTATGTACAGTTCAGGGAGTGATTCTAGCAGCCGACCAAGGATTCTTAGATCTTGTTTGTAGGAGAGAGCTTGATGTGATTGGTCAATCACACCTTGAACTAACCGACTTGCGCGACCGCCAGCATAGTGCTCAAGCTTTGACGAGCCTGCAAAACGGTGCGGCCCCAATCCGTTTGCAAGAACGGTATCTGCGACCAGATGGAAGCAGCGTGGCCGCGAACATGCTCGTCACTTGCTTTCGGGATCACAACCGGCTGGTTGCCACTCTGTTTTGGAAGGAAGGTAACCGCCGCTTGCCACCAGCCCGTCTTTGGGAGGTGGCGCTTGGCGTGCGCCATGCGAACGATGTTCGAAAAAGGCTGTTCGGCGGAGATCTAAGCCCAGATCCGATTGGGGCCATATTGCTGTCCATCTACCTTGCCGAAGCGGAAGGCCGCACTATTGATCTCAATGAGATTGCCCAAACAAACGATATACCAGTCTCGACGACGTCACGGTGGATCAAGCACCTACGACAGCGCGATATTGTGGCGACAGACCGCAATACGTACCCAAACATTGAGCTAACCCGCAGCGGTCTGGAAAAGATGGAGGTCATGCTGGAAGCGATCTACAACGGGCCGGCCTCAGAACATGTCCTCGACTGAAATTCGTTGATGACGTGATCGATCTGCGCAGCTGCCAAATGTTCTTCTGCCTTGTCGAGGATGACAAGAGCCGCTGTCAGATGGTGGAGCGCGACCTGAGTCTGAGTTACGTTGGCATCCATTGTGTCCTCTACTACTCCGCTGGCTATAACTGCATAACTGAACAGGTCGAAGCGACAACCGTATCAAAGCATAGGAAGTCGTCGTGGCGGTGGTCCGGGCGGAAAGGCCGCATCTATCCGGTTCAGTTCGGTTTCTGTCAGTTTCAGCCGGACGGCGCCGGCATTTTCAGCCGCGTGGTCCGGGCTCGAGGCCTTGGGGATTGTAAATAAAGAAGGGTGTCGCACGAGGAAGCGGAGCGCCACTTGGCGTGGCGTAGCTCCGTGATCGGCCGCGATCGCCGCTAGCACCTGGCCCGCCGGGGACCGCGCATCGGGGAAGCTGCCATGGCCAAACGGACTGTAGGCGACGGTCGCAATGCCGTGCCTCTCGCACCATGGCAGCACAGCATGCTCGATCGCACGCTCTTCAAGATTATAAAGAACTTGATTGCACGCGACCCGGCCCTCGCCACCCGCGTTCCACGCTGCCTCAAGGTCGCGTACGTCGAAGTTGCTCACGCCCCAGGACAAGATCTTGCCCTGTTCGCGAAGCCTCTCAAAAGCGGCGAACGTCTCCTCAAGTGGATGCGAACCACGCCAGTGCAGGAGGTAACAGTCCAGCCTATCAGTACGCATACGCGTCAGTGATCGCTCACAGGCTGCCAAAACCCCGGCGCGGGAGGCATTGCTCGGCACGACCTTGGACACGAGAAAAACCTCGTCACGCCGGCCTTCGATGGCCTCGCCGACCACCACCTCGGCGTCGCCGTACATCGCAGCCGTATCGATATGCGTCATACCGAGATCAAGGCCGCGGCGGAGAGCGGCGATGGCGGTGGGCCGGTGCGCGTCGTCGATATACCAAGTGCCCTGGCCAATCACCGGAAGCTCGTGTGCGAAGTGACCGAACGGCTTGCGGTCGATGCCGGGCGCGCCGCTCCGGGGGTGTGCCGCGACGCTCATTCGTCGGCCGCCTGACGCGACTTTTCGCGCGCATTGGCGAAAAGAGCAATCACCTCACGATTGAAGGCGGGGATGTCGTCTGGCTTGCGGCTCGTAACCAGGCCCTGATCGACAACGACTTCCCTGTCGACCCAGTCCGCACCCGCATTCTGAAGATCGGTCTTGAGCGAGGGCCAGGATGTCAGACGCCGTCCGCGCGTCGCGCCCGCCTCGATGATCGTCCACGGCCCGTGACAGATCGACGCGACCGGCTTGCCGGCGTCGAAGAAGGCTTTGACGAAAGCGACCGCCTCTGGAAGTGTTCTAAGCGCGTCGGGGTTGATGACACCGCCCGGCAGCAAAAGCGCTTCGAACGCGTCCGGTCGGGCCCCCTCGAGGGGAAGATCTACAGCAAATGTCTCACCCCAATCCGTGAAGTTCCAGGCCTTCACTTCGCCGGCCTTGGGCGACACGAGCCGCGTGTCGGCGCCCGCCTCGTCGAGCACCTTGCGCGGTTCGGTCATCTCGACCTGTTCGAAGCCGTTGGTCACCAAGATCGCCACCTTGAGCCCAGTAAGAATTTGATCAGCCATGTCGTCCTCCGTTTAACTGGATTGGGTTGTGGCCGCACTCACCGTCCGCTTCGGGGTAGAGGTCCGTTGGAGGCGAAGACGCGGCCTTTGGAGACCAGCGCACCCGGAATAGGCGCCCGGCGCACGCAACATCCACACCCGGCGGGATGAACCGTCTGGCGCGCGCGTTGACCGCTCTCCTCGCGTTCGCCTGCGGCAAAGCCGCCCGCCCGGTTCGCGCTTGCCAGTGCCGGTGTGCCTAGCAAGGTTCGAGCCGCCAGCGCATCGCAGACGGGGCATGCGCATGGCTCGCGATATTGCGCCATCGGCTGCATCGCTGTGAACGGCCCGCAGGCGGGGCAGCGATAGTCGTAGATCGGCATGGCGTTCCTCGATGTTCGGGACGAGCGCGAAGGGGCGGCGGAGCGAGTAGAGCCGCTCCGCCTTGCCGTCAGGCGGCGTTCTTCAGCACCACCTTTGTCCAGCCCTCGTCCCTTGCGTCGAAATGCTTGTATGCGGCTGGAGCCTCGTCCAGCGAGAGCGCGTGCGACACAATGAAGGAAGGCTTGGCGCGCCCGGCGAAGATCAGGTCACGAAGCTGTCGGTTGTAGGCCTTCACGTTGCACTGACCCGTTCCGATTGTCTGACCCTTGAACCAGCACAGCCCGTAATCGAACACGATCTCACCCTGTGCGTAGAGCGGGTCCTGCGGTGCCGGGTCCTGCGGCACGAAGACGCCGACGACCCCGATGCCGCCAGTGAACTTCACCGATTTCACCAGATCGTTCATCGTCATGTTGGGATGCTCTTGCCCCTGCGGATCGTGCGCCTGGTAGCCAACGCATTCGCAACCCCGGTCGGCACCCTCGCCGTTCGTCAGTTGGAGCACCTGATCCACCGGAGATCCTTTGGAATCGTCGATGGCGATGGCACCGATTGATTCTGCAAGCCGCAGCCGATCGGGATGGCGATCGACGACCATCACCATAGCCGGGCCCCTTATCATTGCCGAATGCGCCGCCATCAGGCCAACCGGCCCCGCGCCGTAGATGACGATCGTTTCACCAGGACGCAGCCCCGCAAGCTCGGTGCAGTGCCAGCCGGTTGGGAAGATGTCGGCCAGCATCACATAGTCGTCCTGCCGCTCCTGCGCGTCGGGTGGCAGCTTGAGGCAGTTATAGTCGCCATAAGGAACCCGCAGGAGTTCAGCTTGGCCACCTCGATATGGCCCCATGCCAGCAAAGCCGTAAGCGGCGCCTGCCATGTTCGGAAAGACGCTGCGGTCCGCCGTGGTCAGACAGAAGGCGCTCAGGCCGCGTTCGCAGTTCCGGCAGAACCCGCAACCAATGTTGAAGGGGACAGCGACCCAGTCGCCCACCTTTACGCGATCGACCGCGCTGCCCACTTCCGCCACCTGACCCAGGTTCTCGTGTCCGAACACACCCCCCTGCTGAAAGTCAGTGCGCCCCTCGTACATGTGCAGGTCGGAGCCGCAGATGTTGGTGCTGGTTATCCTGACCAGCACATCGGTCGGCTTTTCGATCACCGCGTCGGGAACGTCCTGCACCGCCACGTTGCGGGGACCGTTATAGACGACTGCTTTCATGACATCCTCCTGTTAAATGGAATAAGATGACTGGATGGGAGAGGTTGGGGCAGACTTAGCTGCGCAACCAGTGCGTCATTCGATCGCCTGACCGCTTTGACCGGGCAGCTTGTAGGCCAACACGTCGGCATCGCCGATCTTGGGCGGGCTAGCGAGCAGCTCGGGTGTACAGGCAGCGAGGGCACGCCCGACCTTGCCGGCTAGGTGGGCGTGACGGCCTGCGTCATTGGGGAAGGTGTCGAAGATCGCAAAGTCTTCCCGGCCGAACCGCACGGCATACCACGTCGTCGTGTCATGCTCTTCGAGGACCGCTTCCAGGCCGCCACGCAGAAAGGCATCGACCTCGTCGCCCTTTCCCGCTTTGGCCGTCAGGCGAACGAACAGCGCCTTGGTCACCCCGGCGCGCGTTCGGTCGCCCGGCACGGCGATGTCACGCGATGCGTCAGATGCAGTATGATGCATACAAACCTCCTCCAATGTCAGGCCATCTTGCAGACGCCGCGAGTCAGTGGGCATTCGCACCTTCCCTAAGGAACATTACGTGGATCCACGGACGTCGCTGGCGGTTGAGACGCTCAAGACACGATCACGCAGACCTGTTCTGCACGGGCACTCGGATCTCGAAACACTTGGATCCGTCATCATGTTGAATAAGGACGCCGTCGGCTGAAGCGACCAAGCGCTTTACCAATGACAGACCCATGCCGCCCTTTCGGGCGCTATCTGCCGCGGGAAACGGAACGCCGTCGTCCTCGACCAGAATCGTGGCATCCCGCTCTCCGTTGCGACGCACCGATATTCGGATGTGACCGCTCACGCCCTCCTGGAAAGCATGCTTGATCGCGTTCGTCGCCAGTTCGTTCACGACGAGCGCCAAGGCGGCAACGTGCTGAGGGCTAAGTCCTTGCACGTCATACTCCGCATGGAGTGAAATGAGGATCGAACGGGGCTCGGTCTGGCTCAACAGCGCCTCACATACTTGTTGGAGTGCGCGCTGCAGGCTGGCGGGGCGCCGCTCATTCAGATCGCTTCGGGCATGCGCAAGCACTGCAACCCGAGCCATGGCGTCAGCCAACGCATCTCGCGCTTCGATATTCGTCGCGCGCCGGCTCTGCAGGGATAGCAAACTGACGACGAGCTGCAGATCGTTGCTGGATCGATGATAGGTTTCCCGCAGCAATAGATCGTCAGCTGAGGCAGAGCGGTAGGCGTTCGTTGAGCTTGGCGCTGGTCCGTGAGTCATCAGAATCACCCCCGTGGTAATTGGGCTTTACTAAAGCTAACCGACGTGAAGATTGCCTCGTCTTCCAGGACGGCCGGGGCTAGAACCCTGCCATTGACGTGGCCAATCGGTCAGCAAGGCAATCCTTCCCGATGACTGACAGTGACGGCATCCGGGAAAGCCCTAAGTAGGCTTCCGTATCTTTCCAGCCGTAGCGGACGGCCCTATTCCTGCTGCGAAAGCTATCTGGCCGAGCTCGGTCAAACTGCCAGCGCTCAATTTACTCATGACCTGGGCGCGATGTAGCTCGACGGTGCGCGGACTTATGCCGAGCCCCTGGGCAATGACCTTGTTGGTGCCACCGTCGACGAGGCCTACCAGCACCTCACGCTCTCGTGGCGTCAGCCGGGCGATATGCGCATTCGCTTCCTCGTTGCGTGTCGCGGGACGAATAGTGGCATGGCACTCGGCTAAAACGTTGACCAGCTTGCCCTGTAAAAGAGTCTCTTCACTGGCCAGGACGAAGTCGACGGCCCCGGCTTTCATGGCGATGACAGCGGCTTCGGCCCCAGCTGCGCGATCGTCCAACGCGATCGTTGGCAAGGCAATCGAGCGCGCTTTTAGTTCACGCGGGATCGAAAGACCATCCTCTCTTTCTTTACGAAGATCGACCAGGACGCATCCCGATGCCAAGACGGGCGCCATGTCGAGGAAAGCTGCCGCGCTGTCGAAAATGCGGGCGTGATAGCCGATCGCACGAACCAGACCTGCGAGGCGACGCGCGGCCGGACCATCAATGCTGACGATATAGACCTGCCGACTGTCCTCTTGCGTCAAATCCTCGGCGATTCCGCCGATGCGTGTGACGACTCCGTTGTCGTCTCGAATGGGGAAACTGGTGTCTCGCAGCCAGCGAACGCTGTCGTCATTTACGCGGACGATTCGGTATTCGTATTGCGTGACCTCCCCGCTCTTCACGCTTTCAAAAGCGCGTAGCACGCCAGCGCGATCGTCAGGATGAACGCCTTCCATCCAGGCCTCTAGATCGACCGGTGCCTGCTCGAGCGGCACGCCGAAGATCCCCTCAAAGGCGGCGCTGCGATAGACAATCACGCCCGACGCCGTCTCGGCGATCCAAAGCAGGTTACTGCTGTTCTCAGCGAAACTTCGGAACTGCGCGTCGCTTGCCCGCACGGTAGCTTCGATGCGGCGCTGCACGGAAACATCGATAGCAGCGCCAATAAAACCAACCGCTCGATTATGTTTGAACTCGGCCCGACCCGACGTGGCGATATGGCGGGTGACGCCGTCATCACGTCCGATCACGCGATACTCCGTCGCATAGCGGCCATCGCCTGCCGGATCGATGCAAGCGGCGATGGCGTCCCGAACCCGCGGTAGATCATTCGGATGGATACCTGCTTCGTACACCGCGATATCGACCGGGTCGTCGGGCGCGAGACCCCACATGCGGTGGAGTCTTTCGTCCCAATCGAACGCGCCGGTTATCGGGTCCCACGAATAAATGCCGAGGCCTACCAGATCCGTTGCAGCGCGCAGGCGTGCTTCATTGCGTTTGGAGGCTTCTTCGAGTCTTCGCCGCTCGCTGGTGTCGCGCGACACACCAACCACAAGTTCGACAGAACCGTCTTCAGCCCGGATAGGGCCCCAAAGATAGGAAAAATAGGCAGCATGACCGGTTGGGCTCTCGAAAAAGACTTCGCCTTCGACAATTTTCGCCTCTTTCAAGACTCGGTCCATGTCATCAGTCAAGTAGCTGGCCAACTCGGGCGGGTAGTCCAAATCTTCGAAGTTGCGCCCGAGCATTTCGTCGTTCGTGAGCCCGAACAGGGCAAGCATCATGGGATTGGCATACGCGAAGCGGCGCTCGGCATCGAAGGCGTAGACATAGTCGGGAATCGACGACAACGTGGCTTCGAGTAATCGCGACTGGCTAGCATAGCTCGCGGCGACCGCTTCGATCTGCTCGGATGCGCGCTTCAGATCGTCTATGTCTTGAACGACGACGATCGCCGCGTTTCCTTCAGCGCTTTCTCGGCAAAAGGGAACCGCGCTGACGCGCAGCCAACGCTCCAGCCCATCGCCGCTATTGTGAAGAAAGTCGATGCCTGGGATCACGCTTTCGCCCCGCAGTGCGCGCGCACCCGGATAGTCACTGGGCGCGATAATTTGCCCATTGACGTCGTATCCCCGCCACCGCCGCGTCTCCGTCGGCTGACTCGAGAGCAAAGATTCAATGCGCGCATAGTCGCGCAGGGTTTGGCTGAAGTGGGTCAGATTGCCTTTGCAATCATAAACCCCCACTCCAACTGGTAAATCCCGAAGAACATTTGAAAGCAGCAAGCGCTCGTCGTGTAAGGCGCACCCGAGGCGATCTTGTGCAAAAGTTTGTTGTCCGGTCCCTTGGTTGGATTGGTGTTCTGACATCCGCCGCTCCTCACTAGCAGATTTCCTCCAGATCTCTTTCATATGGTAAACGAGTACAGTTCCTAAGGGTTTTTACTTATGTGGGCAAAACGTGGCCAATCCTAAGTCGGTGGTATCCAACCGAGGAGACCGGCATGAGTACCGCAATTCGGAAAGATCCGCCTGGATCGGCGTTTGATGCCTCCGCGCACGCCGCGGTTACAATCGGTCGCCCTGCCGACGAACTCCGTGCGCTATGGCTCGATCCACGAACATGCACGGGCATATGGGCGCATTTCGCCATCGTAACCATGCGCGGCGATGGTACCGTCGACTGGATCGCCCGCGGTCCCGCGGGCAGTCAATATCGCTGGCGCACGAAGATTATCGACACGGGTCCGGATGATATACGCTGGGCCTCGGTCGACGGCGCCGATGTACCGAACACCGGCGTGCTGACCTTGCGCCCGGCGCCGGGCGGTCGTGGCACCGAGCTTCATCTTGATGTGCAATTCGATCCTCCCGGCGGAGTTGTCGGCAAAGCGGCCAGCAAGCTTTTCAACATCGTGCCCGGCGAGATCGTGCAAAAGGCGCTCTATCAGTTCCGCGCCCTCGCACTGACGGGCGAAATCCCCACCACCAATCCGCAGCCTGCCGCCCGCGAGGGCGGCGCTGACCGCTAGGAGCCGGACCGATGCGTGCACTTTGCTGGAATGGCGTTAACGATCTTCGCGTCGAGACGGTCGCCGATCCTGAAATCATCAATCCTAGAGACGTGATCCTCAAGGTCCGGCTCACGACAACCTGTGGATCCGACCTCCACCTCATCGACGGACTCATTCCGACGATGCGCGAGGGCGATGTGCTGGGTCACGAGTTCATGGGCGAGGTCGTCGACGTGGGGCCGGAAGTGAAGACAGTGAAGCGCGGAGATCGGGTCGTCGTCCCATCGTTCATCGCGTGCGGGCAATGTTGGTACTGCGCACACGACCTTTACTCACTTTGCGACACCAGCCATCCAAAGCCCGAACTGCAGGAACCGCTGCTCGGCTATCCTACCGCCGGCATCTATGCCTATTCGCATGCCTTTGGCGGTTATGCCGGATCACACGCCGAATATATCCGCGTCCCGTTCGCCGATACCGATTGCTTCGTCGTACCCGACGGGCTCCCGGACGAGGATGCGCTGTTCATCTCCGACGCCGCCCCGACCGGCTTCATGGGTGCAGATTTCTGCAATATCCAGCGCGGGGACGTGATCGCCGTCTGGGGCTGCGGCGGGGTCGGCCTGATGGCCCAGCAGAGTGCGATGATCCTCGGCGCGGAACGCGTGATCGCGATTGACCAGTATCCCGAACGACTGGCGCAGGCAGAAGCCTTCGGCGCAATCCCGCTCGACTTCACCAAGGTCGATGTAATGGACGCGCTGAAGGAACTAACAGGCGGACGGGGGCCCGATGCCTGCATAGATGCGGTGGGAATGGAAGCGGACGGCACGGGTACACAACACGCCTACGACCGCATCAAACAGGCGCTGCATATGGAAACGGACCGCGGCGCCGCACTCCGCCAGGCGATGCTTGCGGTCCGCAAGGGCGGCACGCTTTCGATCTTGGGCGTCTATGGCGTAATGGACAAGTTTCCGCTCGGTCTGCTGATGAACAAGGGCGTAACCGTGCGGACGGCTCAGCAGCATGGTCAGGCGTACGTTCCCCGTCTTCTCGAGCACGCCCTGCGTGGCGAACTGACGCCAGGAGCGCTTGCCACTCACCGCTTTTCGCTGGAGGACAGCCCTACGGGGTATCGCATGTTCAAGCATAAGGAAGATGGCTGTCTCCGCGCGGTGTTCATACCGTGAAACCGCGGGCTAGGCCATGAAGCTTGAACAGACGTTCGGGGTTGCGCTGACCCTGCTGTTCCTGACCGATATCTTCCTGACCGTGCTCTATGCGCGGGCGGGCGCCGGGCTTCTCGCGCCTCGCTGGAACCGCCTGGTCTGGACGCTGCTCCGCGGCGTGGCGAGCCTGGCGGGCGGACGTCGCAGCACCGTGCTTGCGCTTGCCGGTCCGCTCATCGTGGTGTCGCTGATCGGTTTTTGGTCTATCGGCCTCACGCTGGGCGCGGCGCTGGTCATCCAGCCCGAACTCGGCACCGCAATTCGTCCTTCCAACGGCGCAGCACAGACCGATTTGGTCACGTCGCTGCTGGTGGCGGGCAACAGCCTGTCGATTGTCGGTGGCGGCGACTATTCGCCGCATACCACAGGCATGCGCCTATTTTTCCTTGTGAATTCGCTGATCGGTGCGTCGGTGCTGTCGCTCGTGCTGAGTTACCTCGTCCAGGTCTATTCGGGTCTGCGCGAGCGCAACGCGCTGGCGCTGACGATCGACCTGATGACCGACGGCACCGGCCATGCCGCCCTCATGCTTGCGAGCCTCATGCCCGGAGGCGATCCGTCGGACCTGAAAAGCGCGTTGGGGAATCTGGTAGGATCGCTAGCTGCAACCAAGGAAGCGCACCATTTTTATCCCCTGCTTTTCTACTTCCGCTTCGAAGAGCCACGCTACGCGGTCTCGCGCTTCAGCTTTGTCCTGCTCGACACGGTCACTCTGATCGAAGCCGCGCTCGACCAGCGGCGCTATGGCAACCTCGCGACATGTGCGGCTGTCGCCGCAATCCATCGCGGCGCACGAATGCTACTCGAGACTCTCGATGCTCATTTTCCAACCGCTGACGATCGCACCGATGCCGTCATCGAGACCGTATTACTCGAGACCAGCTACCTGAAGGCAACGCAAATTCTTGAGAATGCTGGTATCGCGGTCCGTCCGGACGGCCACGAGACCTATGTTGATCGGCGCCAGGAATGGGAGCCACTCGTCCGGCGCGTCGCGCCCACATTGGGCTATGCCATGTCCGAAATCGACCGATATGCGCGAACCTGATGACCGTCGGGGAGCATTTAGCTGCAATGCTACCCGGCAAAACCGATAGTTGGTGTTTTATTTTACCAAACTTAAGGCAAATTATCCTAGAGCTTTCCTTCTTTGGATTTGGGTATTGTTATGCTCAGGGGGTCACAGTACTGCACCAACCTCGAACTCCGCCGCTTAGCGTCGGTGGAGCGCTATGCCGTCTTCGGCGCGGCACCCGACGACGATTTTGACAAAATCACACATCTAGTGACCGATGTCTTAAAGACGTCTATCTGCCTCCTCAGCATTGTTGGTGAGGCCAATATCTGGGTTAAGTCGCAGGTTGGTCTGAATGCAACTTCCCTTCCGCGCGCCGATTCGTTCTGCCTTGCAGTAGTCGATGCTGGCACACCACTGATTGTACCGGACGCCCGCACTGACGCACGGTTTTGTGATCATCCGATGGTTCGCGAAATGGGCATGTGCTTTTACGCTGGTGCCCCGCTGACGACCCCTGACGGCTTTGTGATCGGCACCCTGTGCGTCTTCGACCAGGCGCCTCGGCATGGCTTCTCCAGCAAAGACATTTCTTTGCTGGAGCAAATTGCAGCCCTGACGATGGACCGTATCGAACGACGCTTCGTCAACCGTATCTCGGAAATCCTGGTTCCCTTCGCTCACGTAGCGCATCAGGCGCTGATCACGACCGATACGGGGGGACGCATCACCTTCTGGAATGAAGGCGCAGCGCGCATGTTCGGGCGCTCCCCGACGGAGGCGATTGGGTACAACATAGACATAATTGTTCCGGAACGCCTTCGAGCCGCACATCGTGAAGGTTTCGCGCGCGTGGCTTCCGGCGCGCCATCGCACATGACGGGGCGCGCAGTCGAAGTCACTGCGCTGCGCTGCGCTGCGATGGGGCGGAGTTTCCCGCAGAGTTATCGCTTTCCGTATGGCATGGCCCACACGGGACCGGCATGGGCGCTCAGATCCAGGACATATCCGAGCGGCGTGCGCGTGAAGATAGGCTTCACCACATGGCTAACCATGACGGGCTCACCGGCCTCCTTAACCGCCATAGCTTCGTCATGCAGATCAAGGAACGGCTCGAACGTGACGGCACAGCTGCGGTGTTTGTGCTGGATCTCGACGGTTTCAAGGACGTCAACGACAGCCTGGGTCATGCTGTCGGCGACACGTTGCTGCAGGCGCTTGCACTGCGCCTCTCGGCGACGAGCGATCCGGCTGAAAACCTCGCGCGGCTTGGTGGGGACGAGTTTGGTATCCTGCTTCCCGCCGACATCGACATCACCAATCTCGCGGTACGTGCAAATACCCTCATCGAATCCATCCGCCGCCCCTTCTCTGTATCAGGTCACGAACTCAACCTATCGGCAAGCGTCGGCGTCGCAGTGGCACCGCTACACGCCAAGGATGCCGATGAGTTGATCGTTCGCGCTGACCTCGCCTTGTTCAAAGCGAAGGGCGAAGGCGGCCGGCGCTATCATGTCTTCGACACTGGCCTTGAAAACCAGCTCGGCGCGGCGCGCGCCTTCCAGGACGAACTGCGTTTCGCATTCAGCGAGCGACAGTTTGAACTGCACTTTCAGCCGCAGGTGTTGCTGGACGACGGGATGCTGACCGGTGCCGAAGCACTCCTGCGTTGGAATCATCCAGTGCGTGGATTTTTACGCCCTGCCGCGTTTATGGCGGTGCTCGAAACGCACCCGCTCGCCTATGAGATCGGTTGCTGGGTGCTTGACGAAAGCTGCCGAACCCTTGCCGCATGGCGCAGCCATGGCCTTCCGGCGCTACGTATGTGCGTCAACCTGTTTGCAGCACAGCTTCGTAGTGGAACGCTAGGCGAGGTGGTCGAAGCGACGCTTACTCGTCATGGCCTCATGCCAAGCGACCTGGAACTTGAAATAACCGAGACGATTGCACTTCGCCATGAAGATAAAGAACTGGCACCGCTATGGAACCTGCGCTCGCGCGGCGTCGGCATCGCATTCGATGATTTCGGTACAGGCTTCGCTTCACTTAGTGCTCTTAAAGACTTTCCGCTTACCCGCCTCAAAATTGATCGCAGTTTTGTTAGTGATGTGTGCAGCAACCCTCACAGCGCGGCGATCGTGCGCGGCGTCATCACGATCGGTCGCAGTCTTGGGCTCGACGTGATTGCCGAGGGTATCGAGACTGATGAACAGGTCAGCTATCTAAAAGCGTCGGGTTGCGTTTCTGGTCAAGGCTATTTCTTCGGGAAACCGATGCCGACATACGACTTTATCGATATGTTTGGGGGGACTCGTTGATCGCTAAGCAAGCCGCGATCGACAAGCCGGTTTGACCCTGCCCCGCACCAGGCCACAGACTGTACGCCATGAGTTACTGAGCTGCCCCTTTTTGAGCGGTCCTATGAGCCGGAGGACGACTGAGGCGAACGCCAGAAGGGTCTCCTCAATCTCTAGTTCCCCACCCGGCTGATTTGCTGCAATCTTTGTGCGCTTTCAAATCGATGCTACTCATGTATTGCGCGAAGTGGATCAGCC
>Ga0308158_10001725_pt1 | contig 22254 bp, 21 predicted proteins | sample PhyBR2_FD_201038 | JGI IMG/M metagenome (GOLD analysis project Ga0308158, IMG submission 201038) | Phyllosphere microbial communities from UC Gill Tract Community Farm, Albany, California, United States - DLSLB.R2 | ecosystem: Host-associated > Plants > Phyllosphere > Unclassified | place: USA...
CGCGATAGGGCTTTTCTCGTCGGGGCGCGCCGCTATAAGGCCGCCTCTGCTGGGGCGTCGCCAAGTGGTAAGGCAGCGGCTTTTGATGCCGCCATGCGCAGGTTCGAACCCTGCCGCCCCAGCCAATTTCTATTTTTGCTTCAAACTCAGTGACTTAGTTACAGCACTGTAGCAGGCCGCTGTAGCACTCGTTGTAGCATCTCAAGTGCTAGATTTGGCGTTCAAGAGGATCCTGCCTTGGACGATTTGGCGCAGGGGCTGCGCTAAGTCCGCCTCTGAGCACTAGCGATTCGGCCGTTGATGCCATTCGGACGCCGGAAGGGTCCATCGCCGCCATGGACGCGCGTCACCGTGCAAGAGAACGTCGTTCTTTCCGCAGTGACGATCATCGAGTTGCCTGTCGCATCAGTGCTTCGTCCGGCTGGCATCTGCGACGGCGTTCAGACAGTGGGCTAGGACCTCCCACCGCCGGTACTGCTCGGGCTGCTCCGGCGGTGTCTTTTGCATACCGGATGCTACGATCGCGCAAGCGCCCATCTGCCCGTGATCGGCCATCAGCGCGAACGCCTGCTCCAAAGCCGGTTGCATCACGCGGACAGCCAATCGGACTCCGCGTCGTCGACGGCGGCGAACATGTCACCCTCGGCCTGCATGGCGCTGAGATGCTTTCGTACGACCTCAGGATCGCCGTTGCGGGGAAAGCGCCGATCGGCGACAGCTCCGAGCGCGAGCTGACCGACCAGATCGCTTCGGTCCTTCTGCGTGATCAGCCACTGGCCGAACGCCGGCCTGGGGTCCTGATGGTCGTCGTGGTGATCAGTCATCGTAGCGTCTCTCCAATCGTTAAACCACCAATCGCATCAGATTGATGTTCTTGCAATGTTCTTGCGAATCAAACGAGATCGCGCCTACCTAGGGACCCGCCACGACCGGCGACTCGACACTGACGGAGCGATGAAATGCAGCACGACCTGCGGCTGAGAGCGGCTGCCCGCGTGATATACGACAACGTCTATCCACCTGTTGATGCGGTGCAATTCAGCTTCGACGAGGCGGAGCGGTTTGGGACGTTGGAGTACCGGCAAGCGGTCGGTGCCGCTCAGGATGCGCGGTTGGTTCTGGCTGATCAGCACGACCAGCTCCTCTTCGCCGCGATCCTCTAGGCATGCTATCGAAAAACCACGGTCGCCCGGTCGTTGTGCCTCTAAACCGTCGCGATGACGCGGTGCGGCTCCATGATGTTCCCTTCAAATTGGTACCGCGCGAGGTGCCTTTCTTCCTGGTCCACACGCCGGCAGGGTTCCCGTCGCCTGCGCAGGACGACATGCAGGAGCCGATAGACTTGAGTGCGTGGCTCATTGAGCATCCAGCCGCGAGCTACGTCATGCGCGTCGAGGGAAGGTCTATGGCAGGCGCCGGGATCATCGACGGCGATCTGCTCGTCGTGAACCGCGCCAAGTCGCCAAGAACAGGTGCGATCGTCGTCGCGCTGGTGCACGGCGAGCGGACTTTGAAGCGGTTGCGTTTCATCGATGGCCGTCACTGGCTCGTCCCCGAGGCCGAAGGGTTCGCGGACATTCTGGTCGACGAGCATGTCGAGATATGGGGCACGGTCGTCGGCGTCGCGCGCAAGATGGCATGAGCACGCCGATCGCCCTGATCGACTGCAACAACTACTATGTCTCCTGCGAGCGCGCCTTCGATACCAGCTTGGTCGGCGTCCCGGTCATCGTCCTGTCGAACAACGACGGTTGTGCGATCGCTCGCTCGGCCGAGGCGAAGGCGCTCGGGATTAAGATGGGCGATCCGATCCACCACCTGCGCGACAAGGTGAGGCAGCACGGCATCCAAGTCCGTTCATCGAACTATGCGCTGTACGGGGACATGCAGCGCCGCGTTATCGCCGCGTGCGAGTCCTTTGCCCGCGACTTTGAGATATACTCGATCGACGAGACGTTCCTTGATCTCGCCGGGTTCGAGGGCCGGGATCTCGTCGCCCACGCCAACGCCATGCGGGCGCAGGTCCAGCTGTGGACCACGATCCCGACCTGCGTCGGCATCGCGGAGACGAAGACGCTCGCGAAGCTGGCGAACGCGGCGGCCAAGAAGAACCCGCAGTTTGGCGGTGTGGCCGATCTTCGTGACCAAGACGTGCGGCACGATGTGATGCACGCCTTTGCGGTCGGAGACGTGTGGGGCGTCGGCGGTGCGACCGCACGCAAGCTGACCGACCTGGGGATCCACACCGCTGGTGCGTTGCGAGACATGCCGATGAAGCAGGCCCGCGCCGTCGGGACGGTCGTTCTTGAGCGGCTGGTTGCCGAGTTGCGCGGGGTCCCGTCCAATGCGGTCGAAGCTGTCGAGCCGCGGCGGAAGGGCATGGCTGTCACTCGTTCGTTCGGAACGCCGATCTGCGACTTCGAGCAAATGATGGGCGCGCTGTCACAATACGCACTGCGCGCCGGGGAGAAGCTGCGATCGCACGGACTGGTCGCTGCGCGGCTGACCACGTTCTTCCATACCAACAAGCACAAGCCTGACCGGCCGCAGTACGGCGGGTCGAGGATGGTGACGCTGCACCCAATGACCAACGACAGCCTCGAACTGATCGCGGCAGCCAGGCGTGGCGCCGAAAAGGCGTGGCGCGATGGCTACGCCTACACGAAAGCGGGCATCATGCTCGACGACCTGCTGCCCGAAGACGAGCGGCCTCGCACGCTGTTCGAAGAGGATACGGCCAAGCGGGACCGATTGATGGGGGCGCTCGACGCCATCAACGGCAAGTTCGGGACGTGGACAGCGGTGACGGCGTCGCAGGGGTTCAAGCGCGAGTGGAAGATGCGGTCGGAGATGCGGTCGCCTGCGTGGACGACCGACATTGCTCAGGTGCCAACTGTCCTCGCAAGATAGTGCCCACAGTGTTGATAGTCTTGCGTTCGTCGGGGTTCAGAACGACGAAGCGGCCATGAGTCATGCGAGCAACATCGTTCTATGCGATGGACCCGACAGCCCCCACGCGTTCGACGTCGTGCCACTTCAGCCCCGTAATGGCAGCCTTGATGCGATGTGTCCGGTCTGCAAGGGGCGCGGGCAGTGGAATACCGAGATTGATCTTGTGAGCTTTCGCTGCAAGCGCACGGCTTGCGATCGGTGTCACGGCGCGGGCTGGGTTGAGACCGGAGCCGACCCTATTGGCCTACCCGATATTGAAATCTCGCCGGAAGGGTATCCACGTTGGACGATCCGCTTCGAACCCAGCGATACAGAGGTGGAGGTCGACTCCGCCCAGCCAGGTCTCGCTAAAACCTGAGGCGGTCGTATGATCGTCTCCAAATCAACCGAGGCATCGGCGTGCGGGTCGAAAACACCTCCTCCCCCGTACCTCCGTCCTGTCAGCCAGATAAGGCCGCTGTAAGGACATCACGTTGCGATAGATGCCCGAGCCCTTGCTTGGGATCATTGCGCCACGAGCTCGCAATCATCGCTTTTGCCTGACCTACCGAAACGTAAGAAACGTCAAATCCAAAACATCTTGGCAGCAAGCGCGCCGGCGGCAAAAGTACCCGCCCCGATGATGCACCCGATCGTCACGACCAGCCAGGGATTGGGGGTGGCCGCCATCATGCGATCCATCTCTTGCTGGTAACGCCTCATTGATTGCCGATTGAGCTCGCGCGCGTGATCGACTTGGTCGACTACGCGCTCAATGTCGGTAGGTGAATGAGGTTGGTTGGATGCGTCCATCAACGGTCTCGCCACAAGAAGCTGGTGAAGGTGCGGGGTAGCTCTGCATTCGCCTCATCGTATAGCAGGTACGAACGGAAGAGCCGCCTCAAATGGCTCTCGAGAACGCGGCTTTGACTATCGAATTTCAACTGCAGCTGGCGGCCGCCTCAAGCCGCAAGCTGACCGAGGCAATGACCTCCATCGTAGTCGCGAGCTACCGGACGGTCGTGAGATGATGCGGTGGTGCACCCAGACTAGCCGGTGTTGCAATGGTATCATGCCGAAGCCGATCCCAGCCCAGAAGCATTCGACTGCGCTTCCCAGGTCGCGACTAGGAAGGTCGACATTGAGCCGGCAAGGTTGACCGCCAGTTCGGCATGACGCGCGGCGGGCTTTGCGCGCTTGCGACCGCCGCCATGCGCGTCGCCGAGCTTATTGCGTAGCGCGCCGAGCGATTCCACCACAGACTGGCAGCTGCCGAGGATTTGCTTGAACACCTGCTCGCTGTGGTCGTCAGGCGCGAGCTTGAGCGCCTTGGCGAGTTTGCGGTAAAGCGCGGGAAGGTCGACCTGATCGGAAGCCGGCTCGCCTAGCTCGTCGAGAAGCCAGCGGCAGACATCCTCAAGCAGCGTGCGCGCGAGCGTAATTGCCCCCGCTGGATCATGCGAGCGGCGATCGAGCGCAGCGGTCCAGCGGCCATGAATCAGGTCGGGATCAAAGCGCTGTAGCGCCGAGGAAATCGCCGCGTCGGCAGGTGAGCCGATCGAGTGAGCAGCAACCGTGAAAACGGCGCTACCCGAGATGCTGCCCGAGCGGGTGAGGCGATAGCCGTCATGCTGGAGATGCGCGTTGATCCGCTCGACCCGCGCACGCTGCAAACCATCGTCGATCGCAGCCGGATGGACGCTGGCTTCGAGGAAACGAAAAAGCAGCTTTCGCGACGCCGTCAACAACCCAAGCCGCTCGAGCAGGTCGCGATTGCTCCAGTCGTCGTTGCGGCGCATGTGCTGGAAGATGTCGTCTTTCAGCGAGCGAGAGCCGATGTCGTCGAAGCTGACAGTGTTCTGGTTGCCGGGCATCGCTGCGATTGGCCAGATCGTCTCGAGAAACTCGATCTCATCATACTCGGTGCACAGCTGCTCGCCGTCGAACCCGGCGAGCAGCCGTCGGCGTGTCGGTTCAGTAACCGCGGACGTTCCCGCCTCGGACACCTTGGCGACCAGCTCCGCCAAGCCAAAATCATGCTCCTCCTCAAGCAGGAGCTCCGCGATTGCGACGAGGCGATCGCCCGCCACCGACGCCAACCGAGCGCGGGCGTAGCGGAACTTGCCGCTCATCGCCTCGGACTCCTCGCCTGCCTCCAGTCCAAGACGCCCGCAGAGTGCGGGGACATTGTATGCCTTCTCGCGCGCGATGACATCGCCAAGACTGTTACGAAGCTCGTGAAGTAGACCCTTGTTCATGGCAGCATACTAAACGTGGTATCGGTAGACGCCAAACGGTAACAAAACGAAGAACAAAGCAGCGCGAACGTAGCATCATACTGGCGCATGATAATGCATACGAAACGATCGTGCCGAGGGGATCGACTTTCCCGCCGCGGGGCCGGGATCGATCATTTCACGTCGTAGCACACTTCGGCTGACCAGCCCCACAAGGCCACACTCGGAGCATCTTACCAACTTCCCAACTTCCGACGTTCGTTCACCTTAGCCATCGGCGGCTTCTGGCGATGGTCGGCCCATTCAAGTCAGTTAGCCGTTCCGGTTGGCCCAAAGCTCGGCCATGTCGATATTCGGTAGCGCCTCCTCCATCCGTCGCCTCGCGTTGTCGGAAAAGCACGGGATCTTCTGCGCTCCGAACTCAAAAACGTGACAGCAACTCGGGTCGTCATCGATGCCGAGATGGTCGCGGAGTACCTTGGCTTTAGGCGGGCTGAGGCCGACCTTGGAGGAAAGCTCGTTCCGCTGCAGGTGAAACTTCTTACGCAAATCAACTTCGCGGACGGCTGCCGCTGCCGCCGGATCGTCTCCGCCGACGTAGTGAACCGGCGCGCCCTGCTTCTTCGTAAAATGAACGACCAAGTTGACGCCGTCACCCTCTGTGGTGGTGCCAACGGTTGCTAGGCGCGGGAACACCGCGGTGAACTCAGCACCACCACGCATTGCTTTCTCGATCCGGGCAATGTCGCGCTCGGAGATCTCGACCTCGTCGGTCACGATTGCCTCCATCGCAAGCATAGCGCGGATTCGGGCACGCGCCTCGTCGCGGGCGCGACGACCGGGCTGCAGCAGCTCGTTGACGTAGTTGAACTCCTTATCCACCAAAAATTCGAAGTCGCCCGGCGGTTTGGTTGAGATCGGCAAGACCCGGGGCGGAATGTGCTCTTGCAGAGCCACGTCCAGCTTGCGCTTCAGATAGGCGTCGAACGCGGTGATCAGCGCCCGTAGCTGCATGTAAAGCAAGTCCTCTGACACGAAGACGAACCAATGCTGCGCCGCGTCTCGTTGGGCGTCGATCGCCCGCATTATCCCGGCCTCGTCGGCCGTGAGGTCGTGGTACGACCGGCACTGACCGAGGCACTTCTCAAAGCCGATCGATTTGCCACTGTCCTTGTCGAACACCTTCGCCTTACCCTGGACGAGGACAGCCTTGAGCAGCATCTCGCAGGCATGTTGGGAATGCATCAGGACCGTGGTGATCCGTCCGGTGTCGTCGTAGCTGTTGAACGAAGTCATTGCAGTCCGAAGCGACTCGATCGCCTTGGTCTTGAGCGTTCGAGCGTCGCGTACCAGCTTCATCATGCCCCCCAGATGTCTTCCCCCGCAGTCGCAGAATGGCGGGGCACGTGCACAGTGTCGACGTAGAGCGCATGCCACCTGGCAGATTCGACGGCCACCGGCACAGAAATTCTGGCAAGTGTGCAAGCTTTGAGAGCCTCCCCTATTACCGGGGCCTTACAGCTTCAGGATGCAACCAATGCCCTCAGGCGCCCCGCTCGTAGATCACGCCCAGGTTGTCCGATCCGCGCTTCGACACCACCCTGACGACGTGATCAGCGATGTCAGACACCGAATAGTCGATCGCCAGTTCCACGGCCCGCTCCGTCGCGCGCCGTCGCTTGCGCCAATGCGCATAGGGATAGTCATCGATCCGCAGGAACGCGTTCTCGTCGCGGGGGTGGGGAAAGGGCTTGGTGCAGCCGCTGTTGATGGGACACAACCAAGCCCTTTCGCGATGAGCCGTAACGAGGGATCGGGTATCCACCTCTAAGACATCGTGTTCGTGATCACGGTAGGTCCGCGCGCCCGTTAGCGTGTGGAGCCGTTCGATCGAGAGCCAGAAAAACACCTTGGCGTTCAGCAGAGCATACCAATCGCTCGGCGTGATCCTAGACGGCAGCGCCTTCAACAACCCGCCGTCGCTCATCGGAATCTGATCGCGCACAACCGCGCCTGGCAGTCCGCCACCGATGATCGGCACGCTGGCCGGGCGATGCCTCCGCTCGATCCTGTCACGATCCGCGCCATTAATGTCGTAGAGGTCCATCAGTGCGGTGGTGCTCAGCAGACCGTAGTCGCGGATGGACGGCCAGGAGTCCTTCTCCGCCATGTGATACAGCTTCGGACAGTCGAAGATTAGCTCGTCCAGCTCTGCGTCAGTCACCAGCTTCTCCTGTCGATCACGTTCCGCCAGTTGAAGTCGGTGGAGAGCATGGAGACGGGACGCCCGGACACGCGCTCCACCTCCTCGACGAACCTTATCGTCTCCGGCGTCAACTGGTCGAAGCGGTATGCCTCTCGATTCACCATCCCGAAATAGTCCACAAAGGTCAACGCTATGTCGGTCGGCCCGTTTAGCTGGACGGAGTCTTTGAACTGGACCCAGTCGAACTCGGCAATCCGCCGTTCCTTGTTCGTCGTCGTGGTCCTCTCCGCCTTCTTCAACGGGTCTAGTGGAATGCCGCTGCGCCGATGGATCTCCTCCATGGTGACTTCGTAGTCCATCGGTCCCGACGGTCCCCCTACGCGTATCGGGAACGTGCGGCACACCATGATCACACGCCGCACGTTCGATGGCGCGATACCAGCATCGGCAAGACACCCGGCGACCGTAGTGTCGCGTGTCGTCACATGGGGATACTGTCCATGGTGAAGGCTCAGCGACGTGCCCTGCGTTCCCTCCAGTAGTATGCGATGGCGCTTAACGAAGGCGTCGGCGAGAACGGTACGAGCGCTGCCAATGAAGGGCTTTAGATCGTCGCAGTCCTTCGCGAGAAACCGACCGGAGCCGGATTTGTAGTCTGATCTCCCAGTGAGTTTTCGAGCCGACGCAAGCCCTACTCCCTGCGCCGTTGAACTAATGTTCGAGAACAGCTCTCGCTCCCTTGCGAGATCCTCCTCCGTGATAATCATTGCCTGCCCGTCAATGACTAGGCGATCGTTGCCGATCTCGTGCCTGGCGACCTCCTCCAACAACTTCCGTGGGTTGATTACCGCTCCCGGTCCGAGGAGGAGCTGCGCCTTCGGCGCACGACGCGTTCCGGAAGGCAGATGGAAATACTTTTCGGGTTCGGGTTCAGCAAAGACCTGATGTCCCGCGTTCGGACCGCCAACTCGCACGAGTAGGTCATACTCCGGTGCGATGTGCCCGACGATGTTGCCCTTACCTTCGCTGCCATACTGGCCACCGATCAGGACGTCGACGAGCTTCTCCGCGCCGCGTGGATACAGGTCGAGGAGCGCCGTAGCGCGAACGAGCACGCCTCCCGCCGAGCAGCGGTCTGTATCTACCACGACATCGGCAGTCTTCGACAAGTCCTCGATGTTCTTCTCGGTACGACTCCGCTTCAAAGCGTCGTATCCGGTCCCGGCGTCCTCCGCGCAGTTCCGCTCTGAATATCTCCGTTTGAGCACCTCCGGATCCGCGGTCAGGTGAATGTGGAACACCTCCGACCCGTGGGCCTTCCTGATGGCGTTGACCTGCTCTTGTATTCGTACGCAGTCCACCACGTAGATGCCCGACGGCGTCGAGGATCGCTGCGCGGCGTCAATGACGCGCTGAAGCGCCTCGGCGACCCACTCCCCTTTCGTGGTTCGGTCAAGGCGCTCGCCGGCACGCTGAAGCGCGTCCCGCCCAACTTTCGCCTTGGGTGCCGCTTGGAGGATCAGATCCCGCGTGCGCACGATCTCGGCACCATGGCGCCTTCGCAGTTCGTCGACCAAGGTCGACTTGCCGGAGCAGATGGCGCCTGACACGAGCACAACTCGGAACGACGCCCTGCTCCTCATCCGCCGAACAAATCCAACTGCTGGCGACGGGGCGGAAGATCGTAGACAGTAACCGGCACACCTCGCCGGACAAGCTCGTCCTCGACCATTTCCTCGACTACTCCCCATTCGCCTCCTGCCGATCCCGCCCCGATCCTCGGCATGTGGACGCTCGCGTGAGAGGCGGCGGCTGTCTCCGCAATCTCGGCAAGCCCCCCCTGAAGGGCGCTGTATCGAATCCGCGGGTACAACGATGGTCCATAGCCTTCCTGCCCTACGATGCTGGCAAGCCGAATCTCGTCGCTCAATGGAACCGTCACGACCCGACCAAGCCTTTCACGAGGCGGCACCTTCATGATGCCGTCACTGAAGGCTGCCTCCGCCTCGGGATACCGTCTTGCGAACGCCTTGGCGACGCCACCGCCCCAGCGTATTGCTCGATCGTTGACCAGCTGACAGATGATGCGCGGACCAGGTCCTAAGGGCTTGGTGACGTCGCCATGCACATATCTTATTGGCGTCTTGTCGCCATCGGACGCCTCGTGTCGAACGACACCGGCGACCCGTGGATAGCGGGAGCCGGGATAGCCTGAAATGCCCACGTACTCAATGCGGCTCGTCTGCCCCGTGAACCAGCTTTCATCGGCCCGGTCCGTGTGCCCAATCGCCGTGCACGAGTAGGCTGCGCTGGTGCGGGGCAGTGTTCTTCCTTGAGCTAAAATCCAAGGCGCGAGCGGGGACGCCACGGAATAGTCGATCCGGTAATATCGTCCCTTCTCCTCGCTCTCACCGGGAGAGGCGAAGAAGACCGAGATGGGCGCCTCCGTGACGTTCGCGAAGCGGATGAGGAACGCCTCGGCGGAAACGTCAAAGCTCCGTCGTTCCCGCATCAGATCTTCGATCGTTGCGTTGGCGATACCGTGTGGAAGGCTGCCGATGGGCAGCACGAACTCCGACGCCGCGATGTTGCAAAGCATTTCCAACTGCCAGTCGTCCGGTGACGGACTGCCGCCACGGTTGCGCACCGCCTCCGCCCAATCTGGGAAGAGCATGTGGGCGACCTCGTGAGCGATCGAGAAACGCACGCGCTCGCGCGCCTGCTGCGGATTATATTCGATGACGGGTCCGTCGCTTGAAGGGATTAAACGCGCGTCGGCGATGTTCGCATTGGCCGATGCGGTTGCTCCGAGCATCTCGACTATTTTCAAGGGATTGAAGGGCGGCCCCTCCCAACCTCGCTCGCGCGCTTTCAGGACCAGTGATCGCGCGGCACTCTGAATGATTGCTATCGGATCGTCATTCGCCGACAGCGCCAGCGCCGATTTGTTCGTCCATCTTATCGCGGTCCGAGCGTTCATGGCTCTTGCCTAATGTACGGGTCTGCCACCGACCAGCGGAAATGTTGAAGCGGGGCGCCGTTACCAGACCGGCTCGACCCGAGCGAACGCGCTCGTGCCCGCCTGATACCTGCCAAACGTCCGCGGCGCGGCTTCATCGCTTCCGACGTCCGGACGGACGATCGTCAGCCTTTCCTTTTGCCTCTTACGATGGCGTCATCGCGATTGCCCCGGTTGAGCCGCGACAGTCGCCTGCGATGCGCAGAGCCACGCACCACATCAGCCAACTTCGCTGCGCGCACCGTCGTCAGGTAGCGGGCGTGCCGACAACGAGGCTGGTCCAATTTATTGCCGCGAAGTCCGCTCGCACCAGAACCGTGCGCAGACCATGTTAAAGCCGGTTCACCGACAATTATTGCCGCTGCCGTCACAATGGTCACGGCATTAGATTAGCTGACGTGCCGCGTGGCCCGATTCCGAATCGCACACCTTAACCTTGAGTCGTGAACCCGACCTCGCCATGGTCGACGCGATGAACATTCTCGAACGGACGAAGAGATTTGCGCTGAGTACGGTGCAGCCATACCGTGTGCTCGGTCGCGCCCTGATCGCGTTCAACGCCCTGTTGCTTATCTTTTTTTTGGCGTTGGTGACCTTCCGGGTTTGGCTTGACCATCCCAAGTGCGAAGAGCACCTGGTGAGAGTTGGAGCCAAGCTCATGCGGCTGGTAGAGGCTTCCTGCTCGTCTGAACGTTGGTACTCGTCCTTTGGCGAGAGTATCGTCGATAATCTGGCGGCCGGTCTCGTGGTTGCAATGGTCAGCTCTTTTCTCCTTTGGCTGATCTCGCCCAAGGCGCACTTTGAGGAGGACATCGCAGCGATCCAGCCCTGGAACATCCACGAGCTTCTCCAGGCACCAATAGCCGACACCAAGACCTACTGGTTTCGTGGCAGATCGGGCAGATTCATGAGGAGCGAGGTGATGCCAGCACTGGACGCAGCAGGACGAAGGGATTCGGTGCTCAGAACATTGCACATGCTTCTACCAGATCCCACCGAAACACTGATGCTGGCTGACTACGCCCATTACCGGGGGTCGTTGCAGGGTGCGAAGGGAACATGGAACGCAGCGCGCATCCAAAACGAAATACTGGCGACCATTATTGCCGCCGCAAGGCGTACTAACGCCAATCATTTCTTCGACGTGAAGCTACATCTGAATAGTGATTTTGCCCTGTTCCGTCTCGACATGTCCGATGATCGTCTGATCATGACGCGTGAAGACCCAAAGTGGCCGGGTATTGTCTGCTCGAGTCGATCGAAGTTCTACGCTTCCTACCACGAGGAGTTCAGGAACGAGGCAGGCCGGGCGAAGACCCTTGATCTCTCGCTTGCCGTAGTTCCCACGCCTCTTCAGGCAGCGAACGTCGATGGACTACTGGCAGCGCTGTCCCTTTTGATAACACTGACCGACGATGATCGAGCCGCCATCGTGGAAGGCGTAGAGAATCCGGAGCGGCCTTATGGTTGATCTCGAACGGGAGTTCGCCGCGCTGATCGCGGCAGCAAGGTCCGGTGACTTTGAAGCCGCGATCCGGCGATCCGTGTTTCATGGATCCGAGGTTCGACGCCATCCGCTGAACTTTCTTGCAGCGAGGGTTGAGGACGAAGCCGGGTGCGCGTTGCGCCTACATCTCTGGGATGAGCGCTTTCAGTTTAAGCAAGACGGTTTGGAGGTGCATGACCACACTTTCGATTACGAGAGCTTTGTGGTCGATGGGATCGTCGGGCAGACGATCTATGATGCCGTTCCAGACATAAATGGCACGCACGAGGCGTTGGAGGTTTCCTACAGTCATGGAGGCTCCGCCCTTCGACGTAGCGGTCGGTACCTGCGGCTTGTCGAGAAGCACCAAGAGACTTTTGCTGCAGGCGCGCTCTACCAGCTGCCACACGGCGTGCTGCACCGGCTCGATCTCGTCGGCTCCTCGGCGGCAACCCTGGTGTTGACGCGTGATGCGGGCGGACGACCGATTACCATCGGGCGCGTATCGGTCGGCGAGCCACCATCGACTGCTCGGACCCCCGTTTGTGACACGAGCGGTAATCTGGTTACTTTGGGCAATCACTCGAGAAGCCAGATCATTGAGGCTGCGGTTAGAAGCGATGACATCAAGGCGACCCGGCCGCCATCCGACCATGCCTAGGCGGATCCTCACACATCGTTGCTGACGTGGCGTCGAACCGCTGCGCAATCCGACCGAAAGCGATCTACCACGGCGAGCATCGGAGTCGTGGGCTCTGTCAAGAGAACGATCGACGGTTGACTGCATTGTTCGTCCGAAAGCGGCCAGGCGGCTTTCCCATTTACAGCCGGACATTTCGGTCCGGAAACGTCTTCTGTCCTTCAGCTAGCGTATGCCACTTTGCTAGCTACGCTCGCTTTTCCGCTCGCTGTATCGCAGCCCGGCTCACACCATATTCTGCCGCAAGGGTGCCTAGCGAGACTCCTTGCGCCCTACTTGCGCGTACTGTGGCCTGCTGCTCTGTGGTAAGGACCGACGGTCGCCCGAGCGTCTTCCCTGCCGCGCGGGCGCGGTCGAGCCCGGACTGCGTGCGCTCTATCAGCAAGTCGCGCTCAAATTCTGCTACAGCCGCAATCACGCTCATGGTCATTCGACCAGCCGGGCTCGTGAGATCCACGCCCCCGAGCGCAAGGCAGTGAACCCGCACGTCGATCAGGGCTAACGCTTCGATCGTGGCGCGGACGTCCATCGCGTTCCGGCCCAATCGGTCCAGCTTCGTGACGATCAGAACGTCGCCCTTTTCAAGGCGCTCTGTGAGCTTTCGGAAGCCTTTACGCTCCATCGCTGCCACCGACCCGGAAACGGTCTCCGTGACCACCCTATGTGGCTCCACGGCGAAGCCGGCGGCCTCGATCTCGCGAACCTGGTTGTCCGTGGTCTGGTCGGCGGTGCTAACCCGGCAATACGAAAATGCGCGTGTCATGGTCTTCCTGTATCGAAATTGTGCATTCAAACCATAGGTGTATCGAAACCACTGTCAAGGTATATTACGATACATTTCCTGATGGGGGCTCGCAAACGACCATTTTCGATACAACCGGATTAATGATAGCTCTGGGTAGATAGCAAGTAAGAGGTAAGCGCGGTTGGAAGGCCACCTCGTACGCGGCGCGTTCAACAGGCTGGTGGCGGCACTTTGAATGGCGCCATGCTGTCAGACGATAACGTCGAACCAGCCGTGGTAAAGGTCACTCATACACCGGTCGTATCGATATTGACCGGCAGGTGGGCGACGACACAACCTAGGGATCGATGTCTCCGCTGATGGTTAAGGTGTTGCCCGGATCATTACCGCCCGGCACGCAAATAACCTTCAGACTACTCGGATAATTGTGGTCTTCTCATGAGAGCTCGATGCTCTTGAACCTAGCCTACAATAGGTCAATGGTGAATCAAGGAGCCGACTAATTGGTGGGGGGGGCGGTGAAGCTATTGTCCGCGCGTGCAGACGTGCGCGCGGACGCGATTTATCGAACAGGAGACCGTTTTTCCTGTCAGGAATAAAACCGTCTCTCGAGCCAATCGCTCACCGCCTTACGGACACGGACGCTACCGAGTTCATCGAGCGCGGTTACTGGGAGCCGCTCTTCTTTGGCTAGATCGAGTAGCCTCCCCGCGGGATGTCCGGCCGGCAACAGCTGCAGCAATCGCTCGGCGACGTCACGACGCCCTAGGTCGTTCAGCAGTGCGGCAGCAATTAGTAAGAGTGCGCGCCGCTTGCCCGACTGAGCAACGCGCTCGACGATCACAAACACCGTCTCGGGATCACCATGCCGGGCGAGCAGGCACATCGCAGCGGCCGCAACGACTGGGGGTTGGCCAAGCAGCAGCTGCGCCGTCACCTGGGCGACCAGATCAGGTTCGACGCTGCGAGCAAGCGACAGGGCATTCAGAGCATCGACGCGCACCCCCTTCGGCACTGGCTCAACGCCAATCTTCCACAGGCTCCAGCGGACGCGTGCGGTTGAGACATCCGCAGCGACCGCCGTGGCGGTCGTCCGTACGGCAGCATCGGGCGTTTCGAGGGCGATGGCTACGAGGGTATCCCCGGCGACGTCGTCCAGCATATAGTCTTTGAGAGCGACGATCGCTTGACGCGCGATCGTCCGCGCGGGATCCTCGTCATAGAAGGCATCCGTACTCGACCATTTATCCGCCGCTAGGCGAAGCAGTGTCACCTTGTGCTGCGAATGCGGCGCCCGCGCGAGGAGGTCGACTAGCGCCTGTCGAACATAGCTGCTTGGATCACCATGGAAGCCAAGTATCTCGGTTGGCAGCGGGTTTTCCGCGGTAGGTGCCAACGCCCGCATAGCGGCCGCTCGCGCCCGACCCGCTCCCTCCTGCAGTACGACACGCAACAACCGTGTATCGCCGAGGTCGATTGCCATTTGCGCGGCCGCAGCTGCGTCATCCGCGTCGTCCGCAGAACGAAACCAACGCTCAATCAGCTGGCTAGGCCGCGCCCCGCTTGCAACCAGCACCGATAGCACTGCCGCCAGGACCTTCGATGACCCTGTATCGAGCGACGCAAGGACAATGTCGGCATGCCCAGAGCGGAGGCGACCTGCTCCGTTCGCCCGGGTCGGCAGGGCGGCGTAAAGTGCCCTTGCCCAAGCCGGTAGGCCGGCAATTGCCGCCACGACCGCTGGCTTCTGCTTGCGTCCGAAAGTCGCGGCGGCGGCATGTACGTCCACCAAAAGGGCGACAAGATCGGCGGGGCGCGCGACCAGCGCTGCGAAGATTGGTGGCAGGATTAGTGGGCCAACGGACACGAGGCACTCGGCGAGCGACCCACGCAGACTGTTATCGCTAGGGTTCTGCAGGACACGATGCTCCAGAGCTGAGGCCATGCGTCCCGGCCAGTTATGCCTGAGCTCCCGCCACGCCAAATCCTCCACATCGCCTTCGCGCGCCTTTTCGAGCATGCGTCGGGCCTCTGACACCGAGGGCTTGGCCGACAGCCGTGCCACGGCGCGCGACCACGCGGAGGCGAGTTCGCCCGAGCGCGGATGAGCCGCCACTGCTTCCCAACCTCGCACCTCGCGTAACCTGGCAACGTAAATGTCGACGATGCTGCCTGCCGACCAGCTATCATCTTCGTGACTGAGTTGAAAATGCTCCTCCTCGCTGTAATCGAACTCGCCATTCTGGATACGCCGCCAATGCGGAAGCCACCGCTCGACATGATCGCGGCGAACGGCGGCAACCGCGTCCAGCGCTGCCTCAAACGCGGGCTCTGCGGCGGCCAGATCGCGTGTAGCGCCGCTCGCGATCATTTCGACATTGGTGCCGAACCCGCCATGAACGATCCGTAAGGCCGCGTCCGCGAACGCTGGCGTTAATCCCGCCGCGACGCGGTCAAGGCGCTCGGGGAAGTGGCGTCCATAACTGTCGCGTTCTTCTGGAAGGATTTCGCGGATGAACCGCGCCGCGATTGGTAGGGAGCGCGGATCGGCAGCAACGCGTGAATACCATGCATCATCGAAGGCGGGCGGCTGCCAGTCGTCGAGGAACATGTTTCCCCCTCGTCGAACACCTTTGAGTAACCATCGCGCTAGTTCGGACGGCACGCTCGCAGAGCTGCCGGCTTCAGACGCTAGCTCAAGTGCCTTCGCAAAATCCGTGACCTCACTGACGAGCGTGCGGTCAAGCCAATCGTCAACTGCCGCCTGGACCGAAGCCGGGACGACCATTGCGTCCCCGTCGCCTCGCGGCAACGCCAGAATGCGCGCGACAGTCTCCAACCCCCAGTCCTGCCATCGACTGTCGAGTGCGACGAGACCTGAAAGCAAGGTCTCCACTATGCCGTCGGTCCGTCCAGGCTCTTGTGCGACGTGAAACTGAATGCCCTCTTGTACGCTTGGATGCGCGTAGCTGACTGCGGTAACCGGTTGGCGTAAGTGGCGTGCAGCGACTAGCGTGTTGACGAGCCGTTCCAAGCCATCACGGTAATGTGGGTCCAACCGCCGCATCGCCGCCTGCACGGCAATTAGTTGCAATCGCTCGACCTTCGTCCAAGCCGACAGCAGCACCCATAGCACCGCCGACCAGCCGATTGGGTCGCTCGCCTTGAGCTTACTCGCGACGGTCGCGGCGATCGCGTCACGGTGCGCAAGGCCGATTACCCGGCGAAAGAACGCATCCTCTTTCTCGCCATCTTTCGGACCATCTGCAAAACCACCAAACAGCACATCAACCTCGAGCGGTGTCTTTAGCTGGTCCAACGCCACGCCGCGGAAATGTAGCGCGGCGGGCTGCAGTGGCGGCGGCAAGGCCGCCATCCGCTTGTCGTATATAGCAGCGAGCTGACCATCCTCGTATTGCTCAGCGTCCAGCTCCACCATCCAGCTGGCAAGACCACCGTCGCCTCGCGCGGATTGAAGCATGTCAGATCGCGTCGTGACGACATATTGTCGCGCACCGCCGGCTTGGCGAAGCATACGTGGCAACTGCTCGCTCCACGCTTCCGAACCAGCAAGCAGGCTGTTCTGACCCCAAGGGTCCTCGATGTAAAAAAGCGTCGGGCCGACGCCGGCGAGTGGGCGTGCATCCGAGGGAGAACCGGACACAGATGTGAGATGAAGACCCGGCTGGGCATCGGCTTGAAGCTCGCAAAGCGCCAGCGCTGCCGTCGTCTTTCCGGTGCCCGACGGGCCGGTGATGACCACGCCGCCGCGCGACCTTAAACGTTCAACAAGCGCTTTCCAATTGGCGGGCTTAACGAAGGTGTCGAGTTCTGGCGCACTGGCGAGGTAGCCGCCATGAAGGCGTATGGTCGCGACCAGATCGGCCCGGGCCCATACGCCGGGATTTTCTCCCCGCATCCGCAGCTTGGCTTCGCGCCGCAGGGCGTCCTTGCAGTCGACGAGCCGGCCTTCGGGGACGTGAAGCAACCCTGTCAGTAGCTTGTCGATCTCTTGCTCAACTACGCGCTCGGACAGCCCCCCCCAGATCGCCACCCTTCCTGCCGACGCTGGCGGCAGCATGTTGGCGAGGGAAGTCGGAAAATCGGCGGTCGGCGGCCAGTGCGCGAAGTCCTGCACGCTCAAGCCGCGCAACTCGCCGCGCGTATCGGCACTGGTTACGAGCAGGAGTCGTTTCCCTGCGTCCTTGAGCAGGTCTTTGGCCGGTTTGCGCCGCTTGCCATGGTTCAAGAGCGCCCTGAAGGCAGTGAGGTCCCACGGATCCGCGTTGCGGAGCTTGACCTGGATGACGAGCTCGTAACCGTCGGTCACGGCGGTAGGTTGAACGCGGCCTGGCACATCCGGCACTAGGTCGGCAGCGAGGTCCTCTTCGTTCGCAGGCTCAAGCGTAATTTGTCCGGCGAGCTTTTTAGCAAGCATGAGGTCGAGCGCCGCGAGGATCGAAACGTCGAGCTGATATTCGTAGCCGTCGAGCGCTGCGCCAGCACCGATTGCGGACCGATCCCGGACGCGAGACGTATAAAAACGATCGCTCATTTCAATCGTCTCCGGGCGAAGTCTCGGCAGGCGTTATCAAAGGTCTCGGAAGTACGAGGCGTATCACTTGAACCGGCTTTCATGCCAACATTCGCGTTCATATCTGGGGCGGTTATCGTTGGCCACCCTTGAGAAGCGCAACATGGGTGCGCATCTGCACGAAGTCAGTGGCGTGAACGTGTTGTCTCTGTAAGCGGAGCTTCCACGGGGCGGCTGCGTGGCGCAGCAGATCGACACTGCTGTTGCCAGATGGCGCCTAACGCCGCCGCCGGTGGATGGCTCGGATGGCAATTTTCTTGGCTGATTGGCGCCACCCGGGTCGTTGCACGAGGCAAATCTTTAGGACTTCGCGTCTCATTCGTTTGGCATCTCGGATGCTCTGTGACGGGCGCTTACTACCGTGCCCGTCACACTCTTGCTTACTCTTCGCGTGGCAAGTGGTCCCAGCCCTCTTGTGTATCGTATTCGACGAGTCCTTCGCGGCGTTCTCGCAATAGCGACCACGTCGACTGCGACGCCAATGGTGAATGGGAGATCCAGGCACTGGTCACATTTGATACCATCAGCAATGAACCTGCAATGAGCTCTTCATCGTCCATAATCGATAGTTCCATCGCGCGACGTAATGAAGTAGCGACAACATGTCGTATGAAGACGGGGCCTGGTATATCGATTTGGTAGATTTGATAGCTTCCTCTTTGATATTTATCGTTTGACATTAATTGCAATCTCCAGAGACCGTGATCGGTCAATATTCATATTGCATCAAACAGCACGAATGTCGGGTGGCATCTTATGAAGGGATACTACGAATTTACCCGATGTACGCTTGCTCGAGGCTGTCGGTCTCAAGACCCAAACTTCTCAGAGGACACGTTCATCGTGACAGAGGTCGACTTCGATTGCAGCACGGGCCCGAGCTCACTGGAGGTCTCAGGCTTTACACACCCGTGACCGGATGTTTTGACTGCCGCAACGTTAAGATGAGGCCACTGGGGCAGCGATCCGGCAAGGCGTACCGTTTGACGAGGCGCTCGAAGACGGGGTGCTCCGAGCGGCGCTCGATGGCGCCGAGCCTGACCGACGTGCAGGTTGCGCCTGCAACTAGACGCTCCGCCTCGCTTGGCGCTCTAGACCGCACGTTCCCAGGCTTTCTGAGATGCGCCGGTGGTAGGCTTGGCTATGAAAAGGGGACGAAGAAAGAGATTCGGTGACTATCTCCAGTTCAAGATTCATCCCTCAATGGCTCGTCCCTTCCGTCATCGCTGAACGTCGAACGCGTCGCGAAAGCGGTCGAAACACGCAACCATCTGTAAACTATCCGCAACCGTCGCTACCGCTAGGCAGGGCCGCTAGGGCTCGGATCCCCATCACGTATCAATGACCAGAGCCTCTGAGCCTCGCGATTGAGTTCGCGAGACATGCACAACCGGTTCTCGGGCAAAACGCTGCTCGCGCTCATGACGTTCTTGAACGAGTAGCTGATCCACTCGACGTTGAAGAACGGAAAGAGCATCTTCCTCCACCAGACATTGCGCTCCTGACTGCGACCCTTGTAGATCGTCGGACGGTCACCAGTAGCGTTTCCAGACGCGGCTTTCATGGCTTGGTGGATTTTGCCCGATCCGGCATCAAGCTGCGCTGCTTCGAGGCCCTCGCGAGCTATTTGCACCTTGGTTCGCAAAGAGAACTCGCCAGATCGCAACCTGCGGGGATCTACGGGTACGATCTGGATGACACCATGGGCATGCATCTTGGTACGACTCAAACCGCTCTTGGTGCGGTCTTCTATGACGAAGAGAAACCATGGAACGATACCGAACTCGTCACGGAGACATCGAGCAAGCCTATCGCGCAGATAGACCTTGGGGTCCGTGCCTTTCGCTCGAAGCTCGTCTGCCAGTTCCTCGTGTATCGTTATCGTGAAAGCCTTGCATGCCCCCTCCTGCAAGCACATCGATGCTACTTGCGATTTCATCCACTTGGTCAGTGACCGCCATACGAGGAGACTGGATCCGTCATTCTGCTTGAGCGGGAATCCTTCACCACGGTATTTCCAATATAATGGTGACGACCCGTTTGCGAGGCTGTTGCGCTTACCGGTAAGAAGGCGCTTGCGCACGGTAGTGCTCAGTAAAATATGGGTTTTCCAGTCGCGCTCGATAACTCGATCGTTGACGGCAAGATCTATTGTGGCGTCGACTTTTTGCGGCCTCTTCCGGCGATCGCCGACGAGCGGTATGATGGGTAAGTTCATAGTGGCCGTGTTGGTCCATTAGGGTTGATGTGGTAGAGTGCGAACCGCGGACGGCGGTCGATCAACCCGATCTCGGGGCGTGGAAAGTCGTGACGAGACGCTTGTTTTAATCGTGCGGCAGCTGGCCGCACCGGGACGACCTGACGTCAACAAACGGGGTGAGGAACCTCGATGCCGGGATAGCTTATTCTCGCTATGATGTCGGCGCGCTGCCTCATGTCGATACCGTCGGGGTTGTAGACCTTGTAGGTGAAGCCGCGTTCGTGACCGAAAATCTGAGCCCAATCGTTCTCCGGCACGCCGCTGCGCTCCATCATGCGGGTCACGTTCTTACGGAACGAGTGGAACGTCTTGGTCCGGTCGATGAACCCCCTGTCGGTCTTGAACCTCGAGAACTCTCGACCGGCGTCGTTGCCCGCCTTCTTACCACGCCCTTCCTCGTTAAAGGTAGGCCATAGCCGATCGCTCGGCGCTCCTCGACGGCGCGTCAGTAGCCAGCCGAGATCGGCGTGGACAGGGACTTTACGGTTGCCAGCGGGCGTCTTCGCGTCCTCCACCTGAAAATAGTAGACGATCGCACCGCCGTCAGTGTTCTGACGGACCTGTGACCATGTCAGGGATGCAATCTCGTCAAGCCTCATGCCAGTGAACATGCCTACGATAATGACCTCCAGCAGGTCTGAGCGCTTCGGTGGGGGGCAAAGCAGTTGACGAAGCTCATCGTCCTCCCAAGCAACATACGGTTTGACGTTGACGCCCGCGCGCAGCTTCTTGTGGAACCCTTCGAAAGGATTTTCCCCATCGCAGTGTCCGCGCTTCTTGGACCATAGCCACAGCTCTTGCAGCACCTGGAGATGACGGTTCATCGTTGCATCTGACAAGCCGCGCTCACGATCACCGTGACGCTCGATCAACTGGGACCATGATAGCTCTCGTGCGCTAGGCGAGCGAGCCCAATGTGGATCGAATAATCGCACCGTATCGAAAAAATTCGCCGCGTCTTCATGGCGAACTCGACGAATGGGCTGGTCGTCGAAAAAACCACCGAACAAACGGAAAGTGGCTCGCTTCTGCTGTTCCGTGTTGGTGTCCTTGCCACCGTGCCGAGCCGCGAGCCATTGTTTCATGAAACGGTCAACGAGGGCTGCGAATGGTATGTCGGTTGCCGGCGCGCCTTGTTCGCTTACGCCAAGCGCGCGTCTGACCACTTCACTCACCGGTTGAGGAGCAAGCTCACCCTGGTCAGCACTGATGGCCATGTCTTGCGCTTCGAGCGCCGCGACCGCAACCTTTCGCACTATCGGAGCAAACCAAGGCGCTTCGCGGTCGAGCGCCACACCGTGCTTCGCGAGCTGTCTTTCCGCAGTTCCAATAAACCGCTCGACGTCGCCCGCTCGTACCTCCCGCTTCTGCTCGAGTGCCGCCAAACGACGCTTCTCAGTTGCAAGGTTGTGCGCGAGACGGTCTCTCTTGAATCGATCATTGTCGAGCTGCCCAAACTTGTCGAGGGCCTGCGTGTAGACATCCCTGATGATGGCATTCTGCGTATGTTCTGGCAGTTCACCGGGCACCGATGCTTCCGGCGCGCATCTGAATGATGCGTGAGGAGATCCGCTTCGAATAGCATCCCAACGCTCTTCGAGATCCTCGAGAAGCATAATGGCAGCTTTGGTGGCATCGCGATCGTTGCTGGTGCCCAGCGATTTAGTGACGACCACCTTGCCGAAGGCCGCCTGCACGTCGACGGGTACAGGCTTGCGCAACTGCCACATCGCGGAACCGGGCCGCTTGACCATGTAACGGTTAAGGACGTTGATTGTAGCACTCATTGTGGCACTCTGCTGTAGCATAAGGTATAAACGGTCAATGGCTTGACCGTCCAAAGGCAAAAAAATGTGCTACAGCTTCGAACCCTGCCGCCCCAGCCAGTCCTTCCTGCGTCCATCGGTTCCGCCATACGCGGGGAGCCGAGGATTGAGTGAAAGCAGGCGGTGATGACCCATCCTTATGATCTCGAACGGTTCGTCACTGCGCAGGCTGCAGTCTACGAGTCCGCGCTTGCCGAGATACGCGGCGGCGCCAAGCGTAGTCACTGGATGTGGTTCATCTTTCCGCAGA
>Ga0308158_10001727_pt1 | contig 22214 bp, 16 predicted proteins | sample PhyBR2_FD_201038 | JGI IMG/M metagenome (GOLD analysis project Ga0308158, IMG submission 201038) | Phyllosphere microbial communities from UC Gill Tract Community Farm, Albany, California, United States - DLSLB.R2 | ecosystem: Host-associated > Plants > Phyllosphere > Unclassified | place: USA...
TTGGCAAAGATTATCAAAATCATCAAACTTCCGGAAGGCAATATTACAGCTATTACGAGAGGTGTTCAGAGATTCAAAGTTAAAAAAATGGTTTCTCAGGAGCCTTATTTCTTGGCTGAAATCACAAAACAAAAAGACTCTCAACCAAAAGATAAAGAAGAATTTTCTGCATTGATGGACAACATCAAAGACCTTGCAGAAAAAATCATCAACATCGACCCAAATATTCCGAATGCGGCGCAGTTTGCTCTTAAAAATATAGACGGTCAGGAAGATTTGCTGAATTTCGTTTCAGCAAACGGTAATTTTTCTTCGGATAAGAAACAAAGATTGTTGGACGAAAAAACCTTGATTGGACGTGCAAAAACATTGTACGAATTGATGCACGACGATTTCCGTCATTTGGAATTGAAGAATCAGATTCATCAGAAAACAAGCAAAGACCTTGATAAGCAACAACGTGAATATTTCTTGAATCAGCAAATCAAAACTATTCAGGATGAATTAGGTGGCGGTGCAGAATCTGACGCAGACGAATTCAAGAAAAAAGCTGAAAAAATAACTTGGAACGCCGAAGTTGAAAATCATTTCCAAAAGGAACTTCAAAGACTTCAACGCCAGCATCCTAATTCTCCGGACTATAATGTTCAGAGAAATTATCTGGATTTTTTCACAGACTTGCCTTGGGAAAAATATTCCAAAGACCATTTTGATTTGAAAAAAGCAGAAAAGCTTTTGGATAAAGAACATTTTGGACTAGAAGATATCAAGAAAAGAATTTTGGAACACATCGCGGTTCTGAAATTGAAAAACGATATGAAATCGCCAATTCTTTGTTTGGTTGGTCCTCCGGGAGTTGGTAAAACTTCGCTTGGAAAATCGATTGCAGATTCTTTGGGAAGAAAATATGTTCGAGTTTCTCTTGGCGGATTGCACGACGAGAGCGAAATCCGTGGACACAGAAAAACTTACATCGGAGCAATGGCGGGAAGAATTCTTCAATCCATTAAGAAATCCGGAACATCCAATCCTGTGATTGTTTTGGATGAGATTGATAAAATCGGGCAAGGAATTCACGGAGACCCGAGTTCTGCCTTGCTGGAAGTTCTTGACCCTGAACAAAATAGTAATTTCTACGATAATTTCTTGGAAATGGGTTACGACCTTTCCAAAGTGATGTTTATTGCGACAGCTAACTCGCTTTCGTCTGTTCAACGTCCGCTTTTGGATAGAATGGAAATCATTAGCATTGCAGGTTATACTTTGGAAGAGAAAATCGAAATTGCTAAAAGACACTTAATCAAAAAACAACTTCAGGAAAATGGTTTGGATGCAAAATCCTTGAAATTAGGAAACCCTGAATTGAAACATATTATCGATGCTCATACTTCGGAAAGTGGAGTAAGAACATTGGAGAAAAGAATTGCTGGTGTTGCCCGTTGGGTCGCTTTGCAGTTGGCAATGGAAAATGAATTTGACCCGAAAATCTCCGTTGAAAAGGTGGACGAAATCCTTGGGGTTCCAAGACCAAAAACTTTAGCTGAAATCACAGATGTTCCGGGTGTTGTAACTGGATTGGCTTGGACAAGTGTTGGTGGTGATATTTTGTTCATAGAAAGTATTCTGTCCAAAGGAAAAGGCGGACTGACAATGACCGGAAATCTTGGAAACGTGATGAAAGAATCTGCAACAATTGCATTGGAATTCATCAAAGCTCATTATGAAGAATTAGGAATTTCTGAAGAAGATATCGAGAAGAAAAACATCCACGTTCACGTTCCGGAAGGTGCAACCCCGAAAGATGGGCCATCTGCAGGAATTGCAATGCTAACCTCGATGGTTTCAAGCTACAAAAACAAAAAAGTGAAACCTCATTTGGCAATGACGGGTGAAATTACCTTAAGAGGAAAAGTTCTTCCAGTTGGTGGAATCAAAGAAAAACTTTTGGCTGCAACTAGAGCAGGAATTAAGGAAGTAATTCTTTGTGAGGCTAATAGAAAAGATGTTGAGGAAATCAAAAAAGATTATCTTAAAAATCTAAAAGTCAATTATGTCAACAATATGAGCGAAGTGATTGAAATCGCTTTGAAATAAACTTTAGACTTAATTTTATAAATATTATCCGTTCAGAAATTCTGAGCGGATTTTTTTTATTTTCAAATTCAACCCAAAATTTTTATAAATTCGTTAATTATATCATTTCATATGAAAAAAATTTACTCAGGATTTTTATTTTCTTTGCTTTTTCTGAATTCCTTTAACGCTCAGGAAGTTCTTCCAAAAGGTTTGACACAAGAAGAAAAGCTTCTTCTTCCAAATTATAAGTTTACAGAAACCAAAAGAACACCTGCTCCGACTTCTCCTGTAAGAACATCGGCTCAATGGGAAGAAGTTGAATATCTGGTTATTAGATGGACCACTCAATACCAAAATATTCAAAGGCAGATTGTGCAGGCTGCCGTGAAAGAATGTAAAGTTCTGATTGCCACGACATCGGAAAATACAGTTCGCACTTATTTGACAAACAATGGCGTTGACTTAACGAACGTCCGATTTCTAAATGCCAATACAAACAGTATCTGGATTAGAGATTACGCTGCGAACACGGTTTATTCTAATGATGTTGGAGAACGCGCTTTGGTAGATTGGATTTATAATCGTCCACGTCCGTTGGACAATACTTTGCCGACAAGTCACGCGGCGTATGTCGGAGTTCCGCTTTATGTTACCGATACTTCACCCAACGATTTGGTAAATACAGGAGGAAATTTTATGTCAGACGGAATGGGAAATGCGTTTGCTTCGAAATTAATTTTGGATGAAAATAAAACCGGAAATTCTTACGGCGTAAGTGCAAAAACCGAAGAACAAGTTGATAAAATTCTCAAAGATTATATGGGAATCTCTTCTTATCGTAAAATGACTGTTTTACCTTACGACGAGATTCATCACATCGATATGCATATGAAATTGCTGGATGAGGAAACGATTCTTGTGAGCCAATATCCGGAAGGCATTGCAGATGGACCTCAAATCAAACAAAACATCGATTATATTAAAAATACATTCAAAACACCTTTCGGAAATGATTATGACATCAAATGGATTACGGCTCCGGCAAGTACAACCGGCGCTTATCCGAATACCGGCGGAGCATACAGAACTTACACGAATGCCGTAATCATTAACAAAACTATTTTGGTTCCAACTTATCGTCCAGAAGTGGATGAACCGGCTCTCAATATTTATAAACAACTGATGCCGGGTTACACGGTTGTGGGGATAGATGTTGACAACTCTGGCGAGGATTTGATAAGTTTAAGTGGTGCGATTCATTGTATTACGCACACGATTGGCGTGGCTGACCCGCTTTGGATAGCACATTCTAAAATTAAAAATGTCAATAGTTTAAGTGTTCCTGTGGAAGCTCAAATCAAGCATAATTCCGGAATTGCTCAAGCCAAAGTTTTTTGGAGAGAATCCGGTGATATCGGTTTTCAGGAAACGAGTATGAATAATTCTGTTGAAAGCAAATGGACTGCTAATCTTTCCCTTCCTTCAACCTCGAAGAAAATCGAATATTATATCTGGGCTCAGGCCAATTCCGGAAAATCTATAACGAGACCTATTGTTGCTCCGGAAGGTTATTGGACATTTGATGTGGCTCAACTTTCTGTAGAAGATTTGAACAGTAAAAACATCGAAGGACCTTTTCCAAATCCTGCCAATAATAAAGTTTCATTTAATTTTAAAAATATCTCCGGAGACATCAATGTTTCTATTCATAATGTTCTTGGACAAAAACTTTCTGAACAAAAAATAAATAGTAGTAATGGAACTATTTCATTAGACTTAAATCCAAAATGGAGTGGCGTACTTTTGATAACTTTGGAAGGAAAATTTGGAAAAGTGACAAAGAAATTAATCAAGAAATCTGATTTGAATTAAGACTAACTTTAAAACTATATTATATGAAAATTGTAAAATTCGTTCTTTGCTTACTTTTCGGATTGATGTTTATCAATGCCGGATTAGACAAGTTTCTGCATTATATGCCAATGCCGGAAATGAAACCGGAGCAAATGAAATTGTTTGCTGCTTTTGGAGAAATCGTTTGGTTGATGCCATTAATTGGTTTAGTCGAATTGATTGGAGGAATATTGTTCATCATTCCAAAAACCAGAGCTTTGGGCGCAATAGTTATCTTACCCGTACTGGTAGGAATTGTACTTCACAACTTCACTTTATTTCCAACAAATGAAGGTAGAATTATCGCAGTTATTCTTTTATTAATCAATATTTGGGTACTGATTGATAACCGAGAAAAATACAAAGCCTTATTAAGCTAAAAAATAAAAGGGAAGATTGATTTAATCTTCCCTTTTCTATTATAATTGCTCAATTGCTTTTACAACTCTATCTTTGTCAACAACCATCGCTTGGATATGTTCTCCAGAAAATTCTAAAAACTGTTTAGGTTCTGGTGCATTATTATAAATGACTTGCCCGTGTTCAAAAGGAACTGTCGAGTCGCCTTTGCTGTAAAGAAATAATTTTGGAAGTCCTTTCAAAGCTTTAACATCTTCTTTCGCCGAGTAAGGAGAAATCACATATTTCTCAATAACTTCTTTCATTTCCGGTTTAAATTTGATGGCAATATCTGTGAAAGAGGACATTCCGCCGTCCAAAATCAGTCCTGAGATTTTAGCCTGATTATCTTTAGCCAGGTGTGTCGAAATCTGAGAGCCCAAAGAAGCTCCATAAATATAGATTTTTGTATTCTTGATATCTTGTCGGGTCAATAGATAATTGAACATTTTTTGACCATCTTCTGCCACATTCAAATGTGTTGGTTTTCCTGTTGATTTTCCGTAGCCTCTAACATCTACCATTACAACCTGAAATCCATCTTCAACCAAGGGTTTAGTAATATATTGATAAGTGGAGATATTTCCTGCCGCTCCATGGAAAAATAAAATGGTTTTTTGGATTGATTTTGATTCCGGCTTCAAAACAACTGCTGTAATGGTATCATTTTCTACAGGCAGACTTACATTTTCGATATTTTTGAATTCCAAAGGTTTCATTTCTTTTTTTGGCTGATAGAATTTGTCATCCATCTGAGCTTTAGAAAAAAATGATAATAAAATTAAGAATAGAGAGAAGAATACTGATGTTTTCATTGTTTTAAATTTATTTGATGGTTCAAAAGTAGAATGCCTGAACATCAAAAAGAAAATTATCCGACCGAACCTGCGAAAACTCCGACCGAACTGTAGAATTCTCGGATAAAAAAAGAGACTTAATTAATTAAGTCTCTTTTAATTAATATTGATGAAATATTAATCTTTCATTCTTGCGATAACGTCCAAACCACCTTTGGTCTTATCTCCGATTTTACAAAGGATTTCTGTATCCAAAGGAAGGAAAACATCCATTCTGGAACCAAACTTAATGAATCCGAATTCGTGTCCTGCTTTCGCCGTATCCTGAACATTACAATAGAAAACGATTCTTCTTGCTACATAACCTGCAATCTGGCGGAAAACCACTTGATGATTGGTCAAACTTTGTACGGCAACTGTTGTTCTTTCGTTTTCTGTAGAAGATTTTTCGTGCCACGCCACCAGATATTTTCCCGGGTGGTATTTTTTATAATTCACTTCTCCACTAACAGGGTAACGGCAGATATGAACATTCAGCGGTGACATAAAAATAGAAATCTGAATACAGTTAGCTTTCAAAACTTCATCTTCGAAAACTTCTTTTATCATTACCACTTTTCCATCAACAGGTGCAATCACATTTTCTGTGTGATCCAAAATAGCTCTTGTAGGAACTCGGAAAAACCAGAAAATCAATCCTAACATCACCAATAGTGGAATCAGAATAACCAAAGACCATAATTGTAAATAATAAATAGATATGGTTCCGATAAATGCAATGAACAAAATTGCAACAATCAAGGTTCCTTTCGATTCTTTATGAAGTTTCATATAATTAATTTTAAACCAATTTTTCTAAAATAAAATATAAGTAAATAACCGGCGCACAAATGATAAAACTGTCCAATCTATCAAGAATACCACCGTGACCCGGAATAATGTTTCCACTGTCTTTAACCGCAAAACTACGCTTTAACTGACTTTCTACCAAATCTCCCAACGGAGCGAATACAGAAACAAGGAATCCAACAATCATCCAATTCCCTCTCAGTTCAGGGAAATATTGTTCTACAAAGAAGCCTAAAACTAATGTCAGAATTACACCTCCGGCAAAACCTTCCCAGGTTTTTTTAGGCGAAATTCTTGGTGCCATTTTATGTTTTCCGAAGAATTTTCCTGTGAGATAAGCAAAAGTATCACTGCTCCAAATCAAAACAAAAAGCATAAAAACTTCTAAAGTAAAAGGCTTACTTGGATCCAGTGTACTAAATTTTGGCAACCCTAAAGCAAAACCAAAAGGCAAAGCCAAATAAACGACTGTGAAAATCAGTTTACCATTCTCGAAGTAAAGTTCTCTGGAATATTTGAAAAGAGTAATCGCTGCAATTGGAATTAACGCCAAAGACAACATCTCGCTGAAGTTATAATCAAAGAAAAAACCGTGATAGAAAAAGCGTTTCGTGAATTTGTAATAGATAAATGCAGCAATAGGGAAAACCAGCCATTTGTAAATGCTGTTATCAAATTTCATAATCTTGATACATTCATAAAGTCCTACAACTAGGAAAAACGTTATCAAACCATAAAAAAGATATTGCTGCTTGACTTCTGGCAAAAAGCTGCTGAACAGATATTCTCCCAAAGGTGTGGTACAAATCGCTATTACCAGAACATATACAAGTCCTGAAATAGAACGCTGAATGAAATTTTTATCCAAAACTGAAATTTAATCTTCCAGCAAAAGTAAGAAAAGTTTGGTATTATCCTTATTAGGAGTATCCAATTTGGACTGGCTTCCGCTGATAGAAGTCAAATTCTTAAGGTTTCCTGCACGTTTTACCTTCATCATCGCTTCGTTCAAATTGCTCGCAATCTGAGAAACATTGGCCATAATGATGATTTTGCTTGGTAGGCGTGAGGAGTGATAATGAAGAATATTATTATGAGAAAGCATTATTCTGCCATCAAAAGCAATCAGATATTCGCAAGTGATAAAAGCGGCGTCGTTATCTTCTGTGAGTTCAGGAGAGTTTGTTGTTTTGATAACATCCAGAAAATTTTTCAAGTCCTGATCCCAGCAAAACACGTTATTAATTTGCTCGATTTTTACAATCTGATTAAGCGTCTGTAAAGCTTCTGACTCATCAGCACAATAATTGAAAAAGCCACCAGAATGCGTAAAAAGTTGCGCAAATTTATAATCCAAATCTGCATCACGAAGCTGATCCGCCAGTTTTGTTACATCTGGTTCGACCTCTTCGGGCTGGTTCATTATCTTATTTACGATTTTCTTAAACAGACTCAATTTCTGTGCTTTTTTATTAATTATTACAAATGTAAAGAATTATTATAATACTCTAAAAACCAAAACTTTATTTTAATAAAAAAATCCTAAATTATTTAGGACTTTTTTATTGTATTTTCAATAGATTTAGAATTAACTCTCTGTATTCAAGACATTTCCAGCGTCTGCAGGATTATCTAAACTGGATACAGGTTTTTCAGTTAATTCCGGATCCCAGGCACGTTTTCCAAAGATTTCTTCTAAGTCTTCTCGGAAAATTACCTCTTTTTCCAAAAGTTTACTTGCCAAAGCATCTAACTTATCTCTATTTTCAGTTAGAATTGTAACCGCTCTTTGATATTGAGTTTCTATTAACTTCGAAATTTCTTCGTCAATCAATTTTGCGGTTTGCTCAGAGTAAGGTTTTCCAAAACTATATTCAGACTGACCTGAACTGTCGTAGTAAGAAATGTTACCAACCTTATCGTTCAGTCCATAAATTGTAACCATAGCCTGTGCTTGTTTCGTAACTCTTTCAAGGTCAGACAAAGCACCAGTAGATATATTTCCGAAAACAGCTTGTTCAGCAGCTCTACCTCCAAGCGTTGCACAGATCTCATCTAACATTTGCTGAGTTGTTGTCAATTGTCTTTCTTCCGGAAGATACCAAGCTGCTCCAAGAGAGCGTCCTCTAGGAACAATTGTCACTTTAAGAAGTGGCGCTGCGTGCTCTACCAGCCAAGAGATCGTTGCGTGACCAGCTTCGTGGAAAGCTACTCTTCTCTTTTCTGAAGGTTTGATAGCCTTATTTTTCTTTTCTAATCCACCGATGATTCTGTCAACAGCATCCAGGAAATCTTGTTTGTTAACTGCTTCGTGAGAGTTTCTTGCTGCGATAAGTGCAGCCTCATTACAAACATTTGCGATATCAGCTCCACTGAAACCTGGTGTTTGCTTTGCCAAGAATTCTCTATCGATAGAATCGTCTAACTTGATTTTTTTCAAATGCACATCGAAGATTTGTTTTCTCTCGTGCAATTCCGGAAGGTCTACATAGATAGAACGGTCAAAACGCCCGGCTCTCATCAATGCTTTATCCAAAATATCAGCTCTGTTGGTTGCTGCCATTACGATGACATTCACATCTGTACCGAAACCATCCATTTCTGTAAGCAGTTGATTCAATGTATTTTCACGTTCGTCATTACCGCCTTGGAAACCGCCTTTTCCTCTCGCTCTACCAATCGCATCAATCTCATCGATGAAAATAATCGCAGGAGATTTTGCACGAGCCTGAGCAAAAAGGTCTCTAACTCTGGAAGCTCCAACCCCAACAAACATCTCTACGAAATCTGAACCTGAAAGTGAGAAGAACGGAACTTTAGCTTCCCCTGCAACAGCTTTCGCCAATAAGGTTTTACCAGTTCCCGGAGGACCTACCAAAAGAACACCTTTCGGAATTTTACCTCCCAATTTTGTATATTTTTCAGAATTCTTCAAGAAGTCTACAACTTCCTGAACTTCTTCTTTAGCACCTTCCAATCCTGCAACATCTTTGAAAGTAACTTGCAGTTTGTCTTTCTCATCAAATAATTTAGCTTTGGATTTTCCGATACTGAAGATTTGTCCGCCAGGACCTCCAGCACCACCGCCCATTTTTCTGAAAATAAAGAAATAAATCAATGCGAAGAATCCTCCCCAAATCAACACCGTGAAGAATATCTCAGACATTCCGCTTTGGCTCTTTCCAAATTCCATTGTAGCTTGCTTCGGAAGTTTGGAATTGATTGTATCAAATTTTTCCTGAAAGTATCTCAAATCACCGTAAGTCAATACAAAATCCGGATTAGGCTTGATATTGATTACAGAAAGCGGATCGCTTTTTTTCTCTCCTTTTTCTAATTCTGCCTTTGCTGCTTTGGTAAGATAAACATCGGCTTTGGAATTATCCTTGAAGACCATTATCTCGTTTACCTTGCCTTGCTGCACAAGACTGTAAAAATCTTTTTCATCTATATTTTTCACCATAGAATCTCCCAAAAGTCCTGGAAGAAATATCAGTAAAATAAGTCCCAACAAAACCGGTATAAACCAATTGAATCCTTTGTTATTCATTCTTATTTTTTAAAATTGTTGATGCAAAACGCATCTGTTTTTAGCTTTCTATTTTCGTGATTTTGGCATCTCCCCAAAGTTCTTCGATATCGTAATACTCGCGTATTTCTTTTTGGAAAATGTGAACCACTACAGAAACGTAATCTACCAAAACCCACATAGAGTTCTCAGTCCCTTCTACATGCCAAGGTCTGTCGTTGAGTTCGTTTCTAACTTTTTTTTCTACGTTACCAGCGATTGCAGAAACTTGCGTGTTTGAGTTTCCACTGCAGATGATAAATGTACCTGCTGCTGCATTTTCTATGTTTGATAAGTCGAAGATTTGAATGTCTTCTCCTTTTGTATCTTGAATCGCTTCTACGATTTTGTCTACCAATAATTGTTTTTCTGTACTTTTACTCATTCAAAAAATTGTCTAATTTGCAAATTTATTGATTTTTATCTATTTATCTCCCGTTTTCCATCGCAATAATCTCTTAAAGTTTTCATAAATGAGCCGCATTATACATCTTGAAGAATGTTTTTCTACCAATGACGAAATTTTGTCTCTTTTAAGTGATGACGAATCAACTGCTGTTTTTACTTTTAATCAAACCAAAGGTCGTGGACAATATGGAAATGAATGGCGAGTAATCCCAAATCAGAATCTGGCTTATAGTATTGCTGTAAAATCTTCTAAAATCAATATCTCTGGTACATCCCTCAATTATTATACCGCTATTATTGTTCGGGATTTCCTTGCCAATCTGACCAATGCCAAGGCTAAAATAAAATGGCCAAATGATGTTATCCTCAACGGAAAAAAAGTTTGCGGTATTCTTATCGAAAAAAAGAAAGTCAATCATCAGGAATTTTACATTTTGGGCATTGGAATCAATATTTTACAAGACGATTTTTCCCACATTCCTAAAGCCGGTTCGGTTTTGACTACCACAGGACTCAATTTTGACATGACAGAATTTGCAATTCAATTTCATCAAAATTTGATTTCAAGATTAGAAAACGTTTCTTCTGAAGAGGAAATTTTGGATGATTACAACCAGAATCTGTTCAGAAAAGAAGAGATTTCGGTTTTTGAGATAAATGATGTGCGCCAAAATGGCATAATACAAAATGCTGACAAAAATGGTTTTCTTTGGATTGATTTAGAAAATGAAGGCTTGCAGAAATTCTTTCATAAAGAAATTGCGTTGCTTTATTGATTTATTTGAACGCAAAGCTCGCAAAGATTTTATTCCATATTACATTTATAAGTTTGCAAAGGCACTTACGCTCAGCAAAAGTGTAAAATTTGAAAATCTTGAAGTTACTGATTTGCTCTTTTAATGTAAAGATAAGCTGCAATCGGTGCAAAAACGATGTTGGGAAGCCACATTGCCAATAAAGGCGTGAGTGTTTTGTTTTCGGAAACGACATTCAGAACCTGAAAAGAGAACACGAATAAAAATGCCAACGCAATTCCTAAAGCAAGGTTCAACCCTAATCCACCACGTTTTTTTTCAGATGACAAAGACAATCCCAAAAATGTCAAAATAATAATAGAAACCGGCATTGACGTTCTTTGATAAAGCTCGTTGTAAAAGGAAGTTACGTTATTATTCCCTTTCATTCTTTCACGCTTTATCATCTCCAATAATTCTGGCGTGGTTTTGTTTTGAGCTACCAGTTTATCCGGAAATAATTCGGACGGTGGTAATTTGAAATCCTGAATCTTAGTTGGTCCACTTCCAAGAATCTCGGTGTTATCTTTTTTTACCGTTCGCTCTGTATAATTGCTGATGGCGAAATTCTTTTTGTTTGCGTCCCATTGGATGTCCGTCGCGGTAATCTGATAAATCAGTTTCTTATTTTTATCAAATTTCTGATACATGTAACCAGTTCCCCGGTTTTCCTTTTTGTTGTAGCTGTTGACAAAAATATATTCGCTGGGATTGATGTTGGAGGCGATGCTCATATTTCCCAGAAGTTTTTCTTTATTAATAGCGTTGTAGGTGTAAGGCTCCAAAACATTTTTCTTGATATTGGACCAAGGTAAAATGAAGTGATTAACTGCTAAAGTGATAAACGCAATCAGCAAAGAAGTCACAAGATAAGGCCTTGCAAATCTATGGAAACTAGCTCCACTACTTACAATCGCCACAATTTCTGTGTTATTTGCCATTCTGGAAGTGAAGAAAATCACGGTAATGAAAACGAGAATCGACATAAATGTCAGAATCAAATTCATAATCCAAAACGGATAGAAATTTAGTAAAAAATAGCCCACTGTAAATCCGTTGCTCTCAATCCTTGGGGTTTTCGCCTGAACGTCCACCACCATAATAATCACAGATAACAACACCAACATAAAAATGAGGGTTCCCAAATATTTTTTGATGACGTAAAGGTCTATGATTTTCATTCAGTTATAATTGATAAATGATGATTGATTTAAAATCTTGGTTCTTTTTACTTTTCTCTTATGTATTTTACAGTCTTTGTTTCAACTGAGGAATAATTTGGTCTTTCCATTGGTAGAAATCGCCAGCAATAATATGTTCTCTGGCTACTTTTACCAAATCCAGATAAAATGCCAAGTTATGAATCGATGCGACTTGTTTTGCCAAATATTCTTTCGCTACAAAAAGGTGACGTACATAAGCTTTGCTATATTCTTGGTCTACATAACTTGTCCCAAACTCATCCAACGGTGAAAAATCTGCTTTCCACTTTTCGTTTTTCATATTCATCACCCCTTGCCAAGTGAAGAGCATTGCATTTCTGGCGTTTCTCGTCGGCATCACACAATCCATCATATCAACACCAAAACCAATACTTTCCAGAATATTCCAAGGTGTTCCAACACCCATCAAATATCTGGGTTTATCTTTTGGTAGAATATCCGTTACTTCATTTGTAATTCTGTACATTTCGTCTTCCGGTTCACCTACGGAAAGTCCACCAATGGCGTTACCTTCTGCTCCAGCTTCTGAAATTACCTCAGCCGAAATTTTCCTTAAATCTGAATAACAAGACCCTTGAACAATCGGGAACAATCTTTGTTTATGACCGTACAACTCTTTATTTTCTTCAGTCCAATCGATACATCTTTTCAACCAACGATGCGTGAGTTCCATTGAGGTTTTCACAGCATTATAATCACTCGGATAAGCAATACACTCATCAAAAGCCATAAAAATATCAGCTCCAATTTGTCTCTGGATTTGCATAGAAACCTCTGGCGACATAAAATGCATACTACCGTCGATATGTGATTTGAATTTCACACCTTCTTCCGTAATTTTTCTGCTTTTTGCCAAAGAAAAAACCTGATAACCGCCAGAATCCGTCAAGATTGGTCTGTCCCAATTCATAAATTTGTGAAGTCCGCCCGCTTGCTCCATAATATCCATCTTTGGACGAAGCATCAAATGGTAAGTATTTCCTAAAATAATCTGGGCTTTTATATCCTCTTTCAGTTCTCTCTGATGAACGGCTTTCACCGATGCAACAGTTCCAACTGGCATAAAAATCGGGGTTTGGATTTGTCCGTGGTCTGTCGTAATGACTCCAGCTCTCGCTTTGGACTCTGAAGTTTTTTCGATTTCAAAAAATTTCATTCGTATATCTTAATTTTCGCTTCGGTTATTATTTTACCGAATAGAACTTGATTTTTGCAACGATTATCTCGCTTGTGCAGGAACAGTTCCGTTTGCGTTAGTTTCTTTTAACTTTTTATTGATGTAAGCTTCCGCTTTTGGATCTTTTGACTTGATGATGTCCTGAGCTTTATTCATAATATCTTTCAAATCTTCTGGCTTCGTCATATAATATTTATAACTGTCCGAAAATAATTGACCTTTGATATTATATTTTTTCAGAATAAATCTTGTTGCATTTTCCGTATTGATATTTCCTCCGATGGCATAACTCTGGTCATTGATGGCAAAATCTGCAATAATCTCAGACATTTTCTCTTCGGGCAAAATATGTTCAGGTTTTTGTATTGCTTCTTCGCAAGACAACACACAGAAAATCATTGATATATAAAATAAATATTTCATAATCACTACAATTTTCCGATGAGGTTTTTCCATTTGAGATTTAGAACACCAAAAACGGCTTCCTGGATGATGCCGCCATTCATTTTGCTTTCACCTTCTGTTCTGTCTGTGAAAATAATTGGAACTTCTACAATTTTCAGGTTTTTCTTGAAAACTCTATACTTCATCTCAACTTGGAAACCGTAACCTTTCAGTTTGATTTTGTCTAAACCGATTGCTATCAATGTTTCTTTTCTGAAACAAACAAATCCCGCAGTCGTATCGTGAATAGGAAGCCCAAGAACAAAACGTACATATTTCGAAGCAAAGTAAGACAGCAAAACTCTTCCCATCGGCCAGTTCACCACATTCACACCCTGCGAATATCTGGACCCAACGGACATGTCTACATTTTTGCAGGCTTCATAAAGTTTGATTAAATCCTTCGGATTGTGAGAAAAATCGGCATCCATCTCGAAAATGAAATCATAATCATTATGAATTGCCCACTGAAATCCGTGAATATAAGCTTTGCCCAATCCATCCTTGATTTTCCTAACAGTCAAGTGAAGCTGAACCGGATATTTTTCCCGCAAACTTTTTACAATTTCCGCAGTTCCATCCGGAGAAGAGTCATCTACAACCAAAATGTGAAAATCCTGTTGCAAATCAAAAACCGCCGAAATGATTTTTTCGATGTTTTCTTTTTCGTTGTAAGTTGGAATTATGACAAGTTTCTTCATCCGAGAAATAATTCACAAAGATAATCTTTAATCGCTAATGATTTTTTGATGGATTGTAAATTAACTTTTTTTAATAGAAAAAGTTTGGGGTTCATCAAAGGTTGGTTTTGTTTTATGTGGCTTCGAGAGCTTTAGCTTGACTGTGTTTTTTGATTGATGATGAAATGTTAAGGCTCTTCGACTACGCTCAATGTGGTACTGTTATGATGCTGGATTGTTGAGGTGTTTTTAAACGCAAAGACGCAAAGAGTTTTTATTTGGGTTGTGCTTTAGGAGGCGCAAGGACGCTTCGCTCATCAAGGAGTTTTTAATCTTATGTGGACTTCGAGAGCCTCAGCCTGACAGTGTTTTTTGATTGATAAATGAAATGATGGTTTGTTTAAGGTACTTCGACTCCGCTCAGTGTGTTATTTCTGATACTAATATTTTGAATGTAAGTTGATTGTAATTTTTTATTTAACATAATATAGTTAATTGTATATCCTTTCTATATCCCTTGTATATCCATTCTTCGATAGTTGTATAACCATTCTATATCCCTTTGTTCGATGTTTGTTTGATGAGGAAAATAAAAAGCTATTCAAATCATATGGAAACAATTTACGGTTATGTTCAAATTTTTGAGATAAGATTATAATGCGACGAGTTTTGACGTCTTGGTATGTTATTCTTGCAAAAGTCAAATAATTAATGGAAAAATGATGTTATAGATAAATCCAATTTAACATAATAAAAAAGGTGTGAAAATATTTTAAAATTTGTTAAAATGTTACTAATTTCGCAACGAAAAATTAACCAATGAAAAAACTCTGCATAAGTGTGGGAATCCTTGCAATTGGATTACTACATGCCCAAAAAGTAAGCTGGCAAAAGAATGTTGAATCAGGTAATCAGGATTTCCTATCCGGACTTGCAGTTACTCTAGACGGACAATACTTAGTTTCCGGTTCCTCCATCCAAAAGAATCAAGATCCAGCAGGCAACAATCAGAATAAAGGTTACGATTACCATATTCTCAAACTCGATCAACAAGGTCAGAAGGTTTGGGAAAAGTATTTCTCGGGGAATCAGCACGACTATCTCAGCTCCACCGTTTCCACAAGGGAAGGTGGATTTTTACTAGCAGGAACTTCTTATTCTTCATCAGCATTGGATAAAAAAGATAAATCCAACGGTTCTTCTGATATCTGGATCATTAAGATTGACGAGAATGGTGAAGAACAATGGCAGAAAACAATTGGGACTCGATACAGCGAAGAAGCGAAAAGCGTTACCCAAACAACGGATGAAGGATTTGTTGTTGCAGGGTCAACCAATCATCCCAAATTAGGTTACGGATCTAAAGATGTTTTTGTAACAAAGCTGGATAAAACAGGAAAGATTATCAGCCAGCTTATTCTGGGAGGTCAAGGTTTGGATGAAGTGGAAAAAGTGATTCCCACGAAAGACGGTGGTGCACTTTTAGGGATTTATTCCAGAAGTGGTATTTATGAAGGTTCATCAAAATCAAAGATCAATTCTAAAGATCTGAGTGCATCATTAACACAAAATAGTAATTCTGCATCTTCCTCAAACACTCAGTCCAATAATGCTGAATCGAATTCAGATAAACAGAATTCAGAATCCTACGATGTTAATTTTTATGGCAAGACAGATAGGAATTACGGAGAAGGGGACTATTGGATAGTAAAGCTGGATAAGAATGGCACTGTACAATGGGAGAAGAACTTTGGCGGCAGTGAAGATGATCATATCCGGACTATGGCATTAAGTGATTCAGGTTACATTATTGGAGGAGAAAGCAGATCACAAACATCCGGTAACAAGAGAGCGAAGCTGGAGGAAGGAACAGACCTGTGGGTACTTACATTGGATGAAGATGGAAATGAGCAGTGGCAGCAGTCTTATAACTTCAAGAACCGTGATGTTTTGATGTCCATAAACACCATCAAAGAAACCACAAGTAATAATCAGGAAGCAACGAAAGGTTTTTTGATTGGAGGTTTTACACAGGCTGAGGGTAAAGTTCAAAGCAACGACGAAACATTCTGGATGTTGTATATCGATAAGAATGGTAAAGAAGTCTGGAGAAAGTATGTTGAAGGAAAAGATAAGAAGAAAGAAGAACGACTGACAAGTGCCATACTGAACAGAGACGGCTCTTATATTTTGGCAGGGACGAGTGCAGAAGAAATGGGTAAAGAGAACTGGAAGGTTGTGAAGCTCTTGGATAGTGATGTTGAGAATCTGATGGAGAACAAGGACATCCAAATATACCCTAATCCTGTAAAAGACTATTGTTATGTAGAGATAGGATTGGACTTCGATCAAGCGGATATCTATATTTATGATATGACGGGAAAAGTAATCGAACAACTTAATACTAAGAATAAGATAACTAAGGTTAACACAAGTAAATTGCCACAAGGTGTTTACATTGTCAAAGCAAGTATCCCAAACCAGAAAAAGAAAAACCTAACTACTAAAATCGTGAAAGAATAAAAATACTATGAAAACAAAAAATACTTATGAAAAGCTTTTCTCTCTCGCATTTATTATATCTTTTGCCTTAATTTACGCACAAGCCAATTATTCAAATTATTATTTTCCAGAGCCTCCCAAATCTCCATCGAGTGAGATGTTTTTAAAATATGGCAATGTACAGAATAGTGAATATTCTGGTGCTAATAGCCCAAGTATAAATTTGTTCAATTTGAAATCAGGACAGATAAGTGTTCCTATAAACTTAAATTATATATCTGGGAATGGAATAAAAGTAACTGACGAAGCAGGATACGTAGGGTTGGGATGGTTAATATCTTTTCCAACAATTGTTCAAAGTATATATGGCTATGATGATTTTTCTAACGCTAAAAGATATCGACTGGATTTTGCAAAATCTACATTATCATATCCAAGTAATTTTCCATTAGAGAATGGCCCAACCAATTTTAATCAGTTTCCATCATTTGATACATATGGATACTTTATGGCAACTAATAATAATGTTCCTAGAAACGGAAGCTTTACAAGTCTCTATTCGGATTTTAATTATGTTGATATGCAACAGGATGTTTTCATTTTAAATCTCTTTGGTGAAAAAGTAGAATTTGTAATCTCAAATTTTGATAATTACACTTTCAATAATTATGATTCAATTTATTTTACATCATTAAATAAAAAAGGTTATAGTATAAAGAAAACCTCCGAAGGATTTACAATAAAAGATTCAAAAGGTTTTATCTACAAATTTAATGATATAGAAGATATTGGACAATATACTAACGGAGGTCTCATAAAAGCTAATGGAAGAAATTTTTTATTAAGTGAAATTAAAGATATAAATAATAATATAATCTCATTTACTTATAATAGTACAGATATAGTCACAAATCAATATTCAAATTCTTGGTTTTTAAATTATACAACTAATCTTAATCAAAATTACTGTAATCAAGGAACTTCGGGAGACTTAGAAGCTTTTGCTGTTAATGATCCAGCTCCAGTTCCTAATCCAAATAGATTTGGAGGATTAAATACTTTTTCTAATAATAGTATTAGTAATACAACTTCACAGCAGAGATATTTGTACCCATCATCTATCACGGGAAATAATGGGAAATTGATATTGACTTATTCTGATAGAATTGATTTCGCAACTAAAAAATTAGATAAAATTACTTTAGTAACTAATAATAATATCATAACTGATGAATGTCAATTTAATTATGATTATTTTCTTCCACAAGCTGTAGATATAACTAATCTTATTAATAATTCCTATAGTCAGGAAAGAAATAAAAGACTTAAGCTAACATCTTTACAAAAGAAAAACGAAGAAAAATATATTTTCTCATACAATGAGACCTTATTACCTCCAAAGTATTCTTTTGCAACGGATTATTGGGGCTACTCGAATGGAGGATTTAATAATAAAACAGCTCACCTAAATCCGAGTGATTTCAACTATAGTATTTCAATTCCTATCACTGAAATAAATAATAATAAGAAAAACTCTGATATTAATTATGCCAAAAGTGCTATTTTAGAAAGGATACAATACCCTACTAAGGGGTATTCACAATTTGTTTATGAACTCAATGAAGCATCTAATTTATTTTACCAATTTAATAATTATAAATATAATAAAGGGAATGGATTAAGATTATCGGAACAAAAGAATTTTGATATTAATAACAATCCTTTAGGCAGTATTCGTTTTGAATATGATGGAGGACTTACCCCTAATCCTATCCATAATATAAGGCAAGATAAAGCGGAAGAATTTTTTGAAATCGGTGATTGTGCAGGCAGACCAGTGGTAAAAACATTACAAGCCCAGTTTGTAGCTATGTACTCGAGTTCAATTAATAATACTTTTTCTTTATCATCGGGAAGCGGAGTTGGCTATCAGAAAGTTATAAAAAAAGATGTGGATATTAATAATAATGTAAAAGGTAAGACGGAAACTACTTACTCAAATAATGAAGACATTCATTATAATACATCAAGTTATACTAGGCCAATTTTTTTACCTTCTGTAAAAGGTAATAAACTTGAAAATGGTACAATATTGAATATTAGCACTTTTGATAATTATACTAAAATAAGAGAAGAGAAATACAGTTATTCGTTACAAAATTCACAGTTTTTTTATGGTGTCACAATGATTCATCCAATGTTTAACTATTATAAACTAAATTCATTTGGACAAAACGGAGATCCTGCTTACTATACACTTTACAGATCGGCAATCGGTTATTATCCTATTTATTCAACAGAAACAATCTTAAAGGATAAAGAAACCATAGAATATATAAGCGGAAATTCTCTATCGACAAAGATAGATTACACGTATGACAATTATAATTTGATTAGTAGTAAAACAATAAATTACCCTAATTCTGAAAAAGTAATAGAAGGATTTAAGTACTCCCACCAAACTTCAAGATTCTATCAGGCTAATATTTTTTCAACTGTGGTGGAAAAAAGCATTACGAAAGTTCCAAGATTGATTTTCAAGCAAGTTAACCAATTTGCTGATTCCAATCACTTTAATCCTACATCAAGTTTATTTGAAAGTTTAATCTCAGGATCCCCTGGAAATGTTGATGTCACATATGATAGATATGACTCCAACGGTAACTTGTTGCAGTATACTAAAAAAGATGTCACTACGACAGTGATATGGGGTTATAATCAGACTCAACCGATTGCATTTGTGGAGGGAGCAACTTATCCAGATCCAAACAATCCTAAATCAACAGATGTTCCTAAGAGTTTGATCACTACTATTATTGATGCGTCAAATATTGATGCATCAAAGGCTTCCGGTACAGATGAGACTGAGTTGTTAACTACCCTAGACAATTTTAGAAAAGATCCTTTAACGGCGAATTTCAAAATTACCACATATACTTATGATCCTTTGATTGGAGTAAGAAGTATTACATCTTCTGCCGGAATGAGAGAATTTTATAAATATGATACCACTACAAATAAACTGGAAAAAATACTTGATCAAAATAATAATATAATAAAGGAATATAAATACAAATTCGCTACAAACATTTATTATAATTCAGCGAGAAGTCAACAATTCTATAGAAATAATTGCGGGTTTAATGCAATTGGAGGTATTTATAATTATTTAGTTCCTGCAGATAAGTATTCTTCTTATGACAGTCAAGCAGCAGCAGACCAGCAAGCTCAAGTCGAAATCAATAATTTAGGACAAGTTACAGCAAATTCTTTGGGAGCTTGTACTTCAATTAGTTGTCCTCTGAATATGTATACTTCAGGAGGAGGAGGAATATCTGTAGTAGATCAGAATTACAGAATTCAAACAGGGTTTATGACCGGAGTAGGTAAACCATGGACAACATCTGGTGTTGTTATAGGTAGGATAACTGGAAATTGCATACCTCACTATGAAAGGACAGCGAGTTGTTATAATAAAGGGTTTCGTTGGCTCATCACCATTAGAACCAATGGCGAATTGTTAGTGAAAAAAGACGAAGGACTTGGGGCAAGTGGAGTTCCTGATGATACATCATATTCTTTAGATTTTTCTTATCCGATAGATTAAAGATAATTATTTAAAGAATACTACTAAACTATAAAAAAACTAACTGAAATCGTAAAAGAATGATAAAAAAACTAATATTAATAGCAATAATTTTAAATGTAAAACTTTATTGTCAAGTGGTTTTGCCATCAGGAGTATCTGATAAAGAGAATTATATTTACAGCACAATATATCGACGAAACAACAACAAGTAGTTCCTCTGTTAAACAGACTCAAGGGATTACTTACTTTGACGGTTTGGGAAGACCATGGACCACCGATGGAGTAATTGTTGGAAAAATAAATGGATCTTGTATTCCTTCTACTGCAATAACTAAAACTTTTTACAGTGGCGGATTTATATGGAGCATATCAGTTAAAGCCAATGGTGAGCTTCATGTAAAAAAATTAGAAGGTTTAGGTGTAAGTGGTGTTCCTAATAATACAACTTACAATATTGAGATCAGCTATCCTTTAAATTAAATAATGCTAGACCAAATAATAATGATGAGAATAATTATATTAATAATAACAATTGGTGTCCAAAATCTTAAGGGTCAGAATAAAGATTTTAACTATTATTATGATAACCTACCAAAGTCGCCGACTAGTTATATTTTCGAAAAATTTGGATCTGTTCAGAGCTCAGAGTATACGGGTTCAAATAATCCATCTATTCCATTAATAAATATTAAGGACGGCGATATAGATATTCCTATCAATTTACAGTATATTTCTGGGAATGGTGTAAGGGCAAGAGATGAGGCCTCAAATGTAGGGTTGGGATGGGTGATAGGATTACCAACAATTTCACAGACCATATTGGGAGGCTATGATGATTTAAATTCATATTACAAGTTAAAACTGAGTTTTATGTATGATAGTACCCCACCATCTCAGAGAAATCCTATAAAGTTATGCGAAAATGATATTCCTATAAATTTACAATCTGTAGGTAGAGATAAGTTTACTTATTTCAAAACCATAAAAAATATGCTTCCTGTTGATGGTAAGATGAAGATGTTTAATTCTGATTTCAGCGAATATGATACTTCGCCCGATCTATTTGTTTGCAACTTATTTGGAGAGAAAATTTATTTTGTAACATCTAATTTTCAGACTGTTAGTCAGATGCCATATACTTTTTCGCCAACTTTTAAAAGTCTGAATAAAAAAGGATATTTAATTTCGTACGATAATCAGAATAAATTTAAGATTATTGATCCAAAAGGTATCGAATACTATTTTAGTAAATTCACAGAATATGGATTATCAACGAGTTTTAGCGGAAGAGATTTTTATTTGACCTCAATTACTGATAAAAACAATAATCTTGTGAACTTTAGCTATGATGAAAATACAGATGTTGTGAATATTCCCACATATACACAAAGCTTGAATTACACTAGTTATCTATCTTCAACAACTTCCTATGATTTTGAGTTAGCTGACGGGTATTTGAGTGGACCAATAGCTAGTTGCCATTACAGGGTTTATAAACATGATTATTTTAAATTTAGTCCAGTGCCATTTACCGCTCCCTATTATGGTAATGCCCTAAGCCAACCATTTACTGTTCCTAACTCATCAAATACTAACTTATATCAATCGAAAATTTTAAATCTAAAGCAAATCGAAGGCAATTTTGGAAAACTGGTTTTTAGTAATTCTTCTCGGGTTGATTATCCATCTTCTAAGAAGTTGGATGAAATGACATTGACTTTTAAAAATAATATAGTCAAAAACATTAAGTTTGACTACAGTTATTTTGATTCAAAAAGTAGTATTACAGTAAAGGATAGAGCTCAACTCCTAGGG